>Ga0307507_10001913_pt1 | contig 45255 bp, 27 predicted proteins | sample 7_EM_MG_FD_207223 | JGI IMG/M metagenome (GOLD analysis project Ga0307507, IMG submission 207223) | Populus trichocarpa ectomycorrhiza microbial communities from riparian zone in the Pacific Northwest, United States - 7_EM | ecosystem: Host-associated > Plants > Roots > Unclassified | place... | reverse complement strand
ATAATAACTAAAGCCCTTACGGCCTAGTAGGTATACTAGGCGGATATCCTATCCTAGTTTAACTTTCTAATTATATATAAGCTAGGCGTAACTAACCGTGCAGATGCCTTTATAAGGTGTAAGCAAGACTTAGATAACTAAATAGCTGTAAAGATTATATTACGGACCTAGACGCTACTATAACTAGAGCACCTTAACCCTAGAATATAGGCAGGACTAAATACGGACCTTATAAAGGTTAAAATATACCCTATTAACACTATAGAACTATAAGGGGACTTTGTAGATAGGGGGCTATAAGGCACGATTGTGGAATAGAATAGATTGGTAAGAGAGACGAATCCTTAAGGAGGTAAGGCCTCTGGGATTGTGGAGACTATATACTACGGGCATATGCCTCCGGCATGTAACCGGCGACTATCCAAAAGGCGTCTAAAGGCTGTCCTAAGGGCAGCCTAAGGTAACCGCAATAATATCCCTTATATTGCCCCCCCCCCCCTTCTTATAGTTGGCCCCTAATTGCTATTACCCTGCGGTAGGGAGATTATAAGGGCTTGTCCTAAAAGGGGTTTAGGGAGATATTAGAGAGATATTGGTATACCGCTATATATTATCTATCTATCTAACCCCTGCTTTAAACTCCTAAAAAACTTTAATAAGGAAAAAACATGACTAGAGAAAAGATATAAGGATTACTAGGATACCTATTAAAAGCCTACTAGAAGTATACTGGTAACTACCTAGGCTAATATAGGGATTTTTATATAACTCTACTTCTAAGCCTTTATGCCGGTCTGCGATTAATTATAAGTATTATCGGCAATTTAGTATACCAGTATAGTTCCGTAAACCCTTTTGGTATAGGATTTAACGTATAGAGCCTTAGCTTGCCGTTGTCTTTAACTTTTAAGATATTAATCTATAATCCTTTCTTATTGGTCCTGTGCTATATATTTGGCGTAGCTCTACTGCCTAGTAAATAAAAGGGACACTTTATAATAGCGCTTCTAGCTATTATACAATTGTTAAAAACGTCTATAACGTTATTCTTTAATACCGTAGTATTGTTTAGGTATAATTTAACCTATATATGTCTGTAATTGACGTCTTAATTACCTTCCCCGGCTGCGTAATTAGTTTTTATAAGAAAGTGATAGCTAAATAGCGCATACACGTGTTTCCTTCCTTCTAAAATGCGCTATTATAACGGAGTTATATTAGCAAGGTTACGGCTATTTATTAAAAGGGTATTAGAAGGTAAAGTATAGAGATATCTTACTTACTAAGCTGCTCCTTTTCCTTAACACCTTACTTCCCATTATTAACCTTTGTCCAATTTTGGACGTATCTTTAATATATTATTAAGATTTTCTTCTTTTCCATTATTAATTTAATATACCTCTTCGTTCTCCTGCTAACTACTCTTCTAAGCTAATTCTATAGCGTATCCTAACCCTACCGCTATATATAGAACCATAACCTCTGCTAACCCGCAATTAGTGCTAGTCCTACCTAAATAATTTTGCCTGTATGTCCTTAAAAGACCAGAAGTCTAATAAGACGATTTTAGATGCTTGTAATAAGACCCATTATATAAGGTCTAATACCTTTAGTCCTTATAATTAATGCATACGTACTAAGAGCGGTAGTTACGTTAAGGTAAGCTTTCCTATCCTTAATAGGTTTCCATTACTGACTTTAGGCTTTAATATAGCCTGGGCCTAAGTGGCAACAATCCTTTAATATCCTTAACTACTATATCGCCCAGGCTCTCTTTTATTCTAGCGCTAATACTAAACGTCTGGGTTAAATTTAAGACTATACTACAGCCATTTATACCACCTATAATTCCTAGCAAGCTAGCTAGTAACGCCTAATAAGGGAGCAAGGTTAGTATACTAAGGATAGGGTAAAGGATAGGGGTAATAAGAAGAAGGTCGCCGTCTACTATAAAAAGGAGTTCGCGTATATGCGTTAAGTTTCGAAAGAGCATAATATAATACAGTATTAGGTAGGTTACCCCTTAGGCACCTAGCGGATAGGTAACTAATGGTTGCCGTAGCAAGGTCTTAGTGGTTCTAGTCTATACCAGCTAGCTAACATCTCTATTTATTCTAGGCTTAAGCGTGTCTTTATTAACTACGAGCTTACGCCTTAAAAACTTCGTTGGTACTAGTTCGGGCTTAATATTAGTGTTAAGTATTTAAGGATCTCTACTCTATCTACACCTTATTAGCCTGCCCCTATTTTTATACCTACCTGTACTCCTACTAAGGGATTTAGATCTTATTCCCGTTAGCCATCACTTAATAGGCCAATAGATACTAATTCTACTCCTAAGAATGAGGCATAGTGGCTTTTAATTTAGGCATTTAGGATTGTTCTTATATATAGTAGCAATTAAGGATCTTAACTGGTGCTTAGGAAGGCCTTATAAGGCATTTAGGAAGGTATAGAAATACTATTCCTAATATAGACTAATAAATAGGAATGCGATTCTAGCAAAATACCCTATTAATTTTATGCTATATACGTAAAAAGGCTGAGGACCTGTCCTGCCTTAGGCCGTAGCCCTAATTAATCCTTATAGTTTCTGGAGCCTATCTGTTTTATATCTAATTTAACCTATTTCTTACCCTTTACGCGAGTCTTTTTTATAAACTGTAATAATACTATAGTATTAGAGCGCTTTCTATATCTTATAGATTGCGGACCTTAGTCCTAATATTCTTTTAGAATATCTTTATAATAATTAAGGTAATCCTTTAGTTCCTATATAGAGTCCTTAGTAGGCTATCCTAGCCATTTAACTTTATATTAAAGCTTATTCTTAACAGACTTATAGCGTAGTATAGCTTTAACCTTATACCGCTTGCCCACTACTTTAGGGTATTTAATTGGGCCTAGACGGAAGTTCTTTTCTAATAGTAGTCTATGCTATAGCTCTAGTAGGTTTATGTAAAACACCAGATACATACAGGCTATAGATAGGGGTAGCTAGAGACGGTAGGCTAGCTTACTAATTTGTTCCTTAACTTAGAAGGGACCTAGGTATCTTATATTAAGCTTCTTTAATGGTTAATAGGTCTTAATATTTGTTAAACGTAATAGAACCTCATCGCCTACTCCGAAATGCTTGTTCTGGTATTTACGGTTATACTAGAGTCTCTGCTGCTCTTAGGCATCTTATAGGCTCTGCTTTATATGCTTTTATTACTCCTCCCATTCCTAGAGGTATCCTTATACTCTCTGGTAGATGTCCTTGGACTTTCTAGTAGGATCCTATAATTAATTATGCGGCCTTAGCCAGTGATTGCTGGGTATACTATTAAACCTAGATAGTTGGATGCCATAGGCAATCTAAATCGGTGTATACTTATGCAATGCGTATTGCTTTAAATTATAAGCGTACTCCGTGTATGGGAGTAGCTTACACTAATTGTCTTACTAGTAGTTTAAATACATTTGTAAGTATAATTCCAGTTCCTAGTTCTGGTATTCCGTTTGCCTGTCTATTTATAGATAGAAAGCTATACTATAATGGTAGTCTATCTTTAAATAAAAGCATAGATCTGACTAGTACTGGCTTATAAAGACGCTGCCCTATTAGTGATAATAGAGTGCGGCTAATCTACTTTAAGAAAGCATTTCTCCTTAATTAGGCTGGTAAGCGCTTATATATTAATCGTCTTGTTAACGGGAAGGTATTAGATGTATTTTAAAAACCTATTAATAAGTACTAGGACTAAATTGTATATTTGTCCTTATTTATCCTTTAATAGCGGAAGATCTGTAATAAAATCTATAGCGTAATGTTGCTACAGTTTGCTAGCAGGAGGAACCGATTTAAGTAGACCCTATAGCTTGTGCCTTTGGATTTTATATACTTAACACTTCTTATAGTAGCTAATGTACTCCTTTACTTCCTGCTTAAGTTTTAGCCAATAGTATTTGCATTAAAGTAATTCTACTGTCTTAGCTTAACTATAGTAGCCGTCTAGAGGATTATTGTAATTCTTTATAAGAATATTCTAACGTAGATTTGCTTCTTGTGGTACCTAAACCTTACTATTTCTACGCAGTAGGCCTATTAGGTCCAGTTCCTAATTTTAGCACCTTATAGCTTCCTTTCCGTTATATTTCCGGTCTGCTTTTATATTAAAGATAGCATAGGAGGCGTCCCTCTATTGCACCTTATGGATAAGATCCGTTAACCTTTTAGATGGTTCCTGGGTAAAAGCTGTTTCGCCTTATACTGCTCTAAGTATAAGACTAGATAGTACTATAGATTTTATAACTTCTTAGTACGCGTATGTCAGGAAGGCCACTACAAGGTTAAAGTCCTTTAGTCTTTACAGGCTCTAAGTTCTAATTACTCTTTGGCTTTACTATTGGTTTAAGGGGATAGCTTAGCAATTAGTAGTATATTACTAGGTTCTAAGAGTATATTAGGGACATCCTGTCTAGGCATATTTAGACCCTTATTAGTAATAGACTGGGTACTAGCCGGAACGTTAGTAGAAACTAATAGGGCTTGCACTGCCTAAGACTTAGTATATAGAGCTATAGGTGCTTAAGCATCCTATACCTAGAGCTTGTTCTATAATATAGGGAGTAAAATATCTATTATCTATTTTCCTTCTCCCGTTTTAAAGCCTTTAGTATAGTCTAGCCGTTATAACGGTCTATTAGTAGGGTTATTTTCCTCTAGCTTATATTTAATCTTTAAATTAAATTATATGAGCTCCTCTACCTATCTAGCCTATTAAGGTATAAGCTCCTTTATAGTTATAAAGTAGCGTAGATTATAATAATCTAAGAGTATATAAGTGGTATAGCTTGCGTGCTTAAGGTAGTATCGCCACTATTTAAAGCAGTTAATTATAGCTAGTAGTTCCTTATTATAGATATAATACCTAACTTTAGATCCCTGGAATTTTCTACTATAGAATACTACTGGTCTCTAGTAGAGCTAGGTAGTGTTTAGATGCCTATTAGGTTATAATAGGATACCAGTAAGGGCAAAATTTAATATATTAGTAACCATGGCCGTCAAAATCGGACTCTGCACCTGTATATGGTGACGGCTACGAACCTAGTCTTCGAAGTTCAGATCCAGAGCCAACGCAGAGACGTCGCATAGCGTGCGGACAGGACCTGGTGGTGGTTGTAGGCGTTAAGGGCGGTGGTGAGAAATTTTCGGATGGTGAGATCTTGAAAACCACTACTGTTAGCCCTCTATAATATGACAACTACTACACTGTTCTCCTATCTAGGGCACCTATACAATCTAACATGGATGCGCAGTTTTTAATAATATCCCTAAAAACACCAATGGAAAGCATTAATAACCTTATATTAATGAACAGATAAGCGCGAATAAGTAAACGAATAAGCAAATATACGGCCCCTCCTAACCCCTAGGGCGATCGCCCGCGGAGCATGCGGTCACTTGCCATACTACCATAATACTACTAAAAGGCAGCTAGATAACCCCATACGGTTTTCCTTATCTCCTCTTAACGGAGTGGTGCCCTTAGAGAGGGCCTAGTAACTAGGGCCTAGGCACAAAAGATACCTAGATATACACACACATATCTCGCTTTCGTCTTTTAGTATTAGGATAGTAGAACGGATGAATCCCCCTTACGCCTTTAATAGGCCTTAGGGGGGGGGAGGCAAGGCGTATATGGCAATAGTTAATAAGAGATAGCATATAGGGGGTGGTTAAGATACGGGACACAACTATAAGCATACGGCAATTAATTAGCAAGGCCTAGCTGGGACGTAGTGAACCCTAGCTCTGGATAAGCTAGAGAAGGAAGCAGTGGTTCCCAAGGAGTTTAAAATATCTAAGGAGGAGGACGTAGCTATAGGCCCGCAGGGCCGCGGCTACGTACAGGCATGGCAATTCGGGGTTTTTCCTCCCCTAACTGCAGGGTTTTCTTCCTATAAATTACAAGTTTTCCCCCTGTGACGGAGTAGTCTGCGTGGGCCAGATAGGATCCGTATTAGACGTTAATTAAAGAGTTACTACTATATTAGTAACCATTATTAGTGGCTAATCTAGGTTGACGTGCCGCAATAGTAGAGCTTTTATAAACTTTATATATAGTTCCTAAAAGGCTTCCTATACCTTTCTAGGCCATATCCATAGTTTATACTATTTAGTTAGTCCCTTCTTAGTTTTCTTCCTTCCTGCCTTTAAGCTTTTTGCTTCTTAGGCTAGGTCTTAGGAAGCTTTAGTAATATAGTTAAATAGGTATTGGGCGATGTCTGAGTAGTTATAGATAAAGCGCCTATAGAAATTGGTAAAGCCTAGAAACACTTAAATATCCTAGTAGCTCTCTAGCTCTAGCCACTCTTAAATTATTTACACCCGTACTAGGTCTATAACTATGCCTATAGGCGTTATAATATAGCCCAGGAACTTAACCTGCTTAGTATTAAAGATATACTTTAACGCCTTAGCGTAGAGGCCCTAATTATCTAAACGTTCTAGTACTTTGCGGACGTATTTCTCGTGCTAATCCTTATCTTTTAAGTAGATTAGAATGTTATCTAAATAGATAACGTATATGCGGTTAACTAGTCCCCCTAAGGCTCTGTAAATATATAATTGGAATATTATAGGCGCATTGGCTAGCCCAAAAGGTATTACCAAATACTTAAAGTGGCCGTATTGGGTCTTAAAAGCGGTCTTCTACTTATCCCCTTTTTTAATACGGAGCCTATAATAGGCGTCTTATAGATCTAGCTTTGTAAAGATCTTCGCCCTAGATAATTAATCCAGTATTTTACTAACTAGTAGTAGTAGGTAACGGTTCTTAATTATAATCTTATTAAGACCGTAATAGTCTATGTATAACCTTATAGTTCTATCTAGTTTTGGGATAAAGAGGATTGGCGCGCCTACTGGTGACTTACTAGGCCATATCCATCCCTTTTCCAGTAAGCTATTAAGGTACTCCTATAGGATCTTAAGCTCTTTACAAGAGAGGTTGTAAATAGGAAGGTTTGGTAGCTGCTTACCTTCTTCCAGATTAATTATATAATTATATTCTGAGTTCTGTAAAAGGACTTTAGCTCTCCTATCTAAAAATACCCTTAGTAAGTCCCTTAGGCCTATTGGGATATTTAATAAATTAGGGTCGCGTTCGTCCTCTATATTATTATTAGGTAGGTCCTAGAGCTCCCTTAAGACGCTTATAGGCAGCGTCGCGCGCTATAGTGGTTGTTTGTATATAGTTGCCACTGTATATTAAATGGTTTTATATGGTAGCCAGTAGAGGGTAGGGAACTCCTTAACGCAGTATTTAAGATGCCATAGCATACTCTCTGCGTATTGCTTAAGCTAGAGTAACCTATAATAATGGAAGTATTTTGTAAGATCTTTAAGATCGCCACCTCCCTATAATATCTCTGCAACCTATCTGGTAGTTCCCTATAAGGTATCCATTATAGAAGGGTTATTGCCTATACTAGGCTTTATACCTATTTTACTATAAAACAGGGGTTGGATCTAATACTCCTTTAGGTATAGAGCGTATACTATTTTACCTGGGGCTATATCTTCTAGGATATCTTTTAAGCTTATTAATAATATACGCCCTTCTAATTCTTTATCGTTCCACTATTTAAAGGCTTCTGTCTTAAAATATATCTTAAGATCTACCTCTGCAAGCTAAGGATACTTAAAAATAAGGTTATAACCTATAAAGTTAGTCGCCTAGAAGGGTTGTGGGCTGACTACCTTAGTGCGGTTATATATATTGGCTACTAATACCATAAGCTCGTGGGCACTATGTAGTTTAATCTAATACTTATCTAGGAAGCCTGTAATAGGTTTCCGCCACCTTAGCAACGGGATAAGTTTATACTCTTTTGCCAAATTATATTATATAAGATTAATTTCGGCGCCGCTGTTATATAGTGCTTAGAACTAACGCGTCTCGCCTATAGGGAGTGTTATTTCTAGCTTAACAGTAATATGGAAAGTCTTCCCTTCTATATCTTGCCCTAATTATAGCCGGGAGATGTCTGCAACTAGGGCTTCTCTTTTTTTGGTTTATTAATGCGTTTATTACCCTGCTTGTTTTTCTAATAAGAATGTCCTTTTAGCTTCTTAGAGTGTTCCTATAAGGGTGTTAGATAAGTATTAGGTTAACCCTAGGAGTATTTCCCACTGCTTAAGGTTCCCAACTTTAACTATTCTAAAGTTCTCTTTAAAAACGGCTTCTTTGAAGACTGGGTCTGCCCTATATTACTACTAGAATGCCCACGCTTCTAGCTACCCCCTAGCTTCTTACCAGAAGAGGTCTAGTTCCTTACCGCATCCTCTATGTTTAAAACCGCTTATTTAAAATCTGCATATGCGGTAATCCGCGGTAGGGCTCCTACGCGCTTTATTTTGTTATAAATTGCTAGCTTAATTTTAGCCCAGATAAATCTAATCTTCTCCTTTTTATGGATGCTGCCGTTCTTATTTTTAAAGGGCTCTGGATCTATTTGTTAAGTATAAGTTTCTATAAAGTTTATAAACTGGCGGAAATCTTAATGGTCCAGCTATATACTATTCCAGAATTATTCTGCGTTATTGTATTATATAATATACAGATCTTAGGTCTAACCCTTTAGAAAGGTCTGCAGCTATAGCTATATAGTAATTTACTCTTTATTAAGTTAATTAAGCGCAATCTGGTTTAGCGATCGGTCTTTAATCTTACTAATAATCCACCATATATGTTTTTTGGTGTTATTTTATATCATTAGCATCTTAAAGAAGTTGTCCACCTTGCGAACCCAATTGTCCAAATATTGGGCGCTAGGTCTATAGCGGAGTTCTAAACTGTTAAAGGCTTTAGCCAATTAGTCTATGTCCTTTTTCCATTCATTGCGTAGGTGCTCTCTAAGTCTTCTATACCTCCTTAGGTAGGTACTAGGTAGCCCCTAGGAAGCCCTTAGCCTTAGCCAGGTTATAAAAGAACTTATCTAGCTTAGATTAAACCCTACTAGATCTAAATTTGCCCTTAAAGGATTCTAACATGTTTATTAGTAGCTTCCTCCTATATGGCTTCCGAGAGCCTTACGACAGCTTCCTAATATCTGTCTTAAAGAATATCGATGTGGGGTTCTTAACTTTCCGAAGTCGGGCCTAGGGAAGCTCCGGCTATAGATGTAGTATTAGCACCAATGGCTGATACGGATTTCCCAACAAGCCTCAGGGCTTAAGTCATTGCTTAGGTTGGATTACCCAAAGGGGTAGGCCCACTTGGCTCGTAAGCAGTCTGTACACCGCCACTATGCTAATTATAGGCCGGTGGTCTTCCGGGTGTTAGCGACTCAATCAATCGAGGCACGAGCACGGCAAGAGGGACGCGCAAGCCTGTACAATTGGTAGTCTATAAACGAGGATCCAAAGCTAGAGAAAGGAAAAAAGAAGAAGGGTAGCGCCGCTTGAGGTTTTATACGATCGTCTGGTTACGTGACTGCGACTGTCCAAAACAGTAAGAAACTGTCTGCAATTATCCGCCACAATCCACCGTTTTCCACCAGCGCCGTAACACCGGGAGGGTTCAAATATAAGGGGACTTTGTAGACAGGGGGCTATAAGGCACGATTGTGGAACAGGATAGATTGGTAAGAGAGACAAATCCTTAGGGAGGTAAGGCCTCTGGGATTATGGAGACTATATACTACGGGCACGTGCCTCCGGCATATAACCGGCGACCATCCAAGGGGCGTCCAAAGGTTGTCCTAAGGGCAGCCCGAGGTAACCGCAATAATATCCCTTACAGGAACTCGACCTTATTAATAAGCTACTATAAGTAAATTGTACGGCCCCTTTGTTATAGTGTGGGAGGGTACGGTGTCTCTCTAATAGAAAGTCTGTCTGTCTATCAGTCAGTCTGTCGGTCGGTTAGTCGGTTAGTCGGTCGGTCAGTTGGTCAGAAGTAGTCAGAATCAATTAGTAGAAAGCAGTCAGTAAGAAAAGAAAGAAAAGAATGTATTTCCAGTAACTGGTAGGTTCGTGATAATATATAAGGAAGAAGGAAAGCCGAAGGCTTTATAAATATAGGAAAATTCCAAGACAGTAGGCTACGTCCAATCTATACCACCACAATAGGAGTACCGTAAAAAGGTAAAGGGCGTTGCTAGCCTATAGTCCCTTAAAAACGGACTATTAAAGTATAAGGAACGGCTAGTAGTAGCTAAGGAATAGAACTTACGGACTTGGCTTATTGCTAAAGCGTATACTTAGATCTCTATGGCCTACCCTAGAAAAAATAAGACCTGTAAGATTATTGGTAACCATTACTACTAGCCTAGAACGGTTATAGATATTAATCGCTATATACAAAACTATAACAACTACCGTAGGTTTATAATTCTATAAGATAAAACCTTAAGACTATTAAAACCACTCCTAATACCAGAACGCCCCTAGTAGTATATCTCTATAGACTTCTATAAGCTACCTATAAACTATAACGGATATAATATAGCTATGGTTATAGTTAACCGCTTTAGCAAGCACCCGTTCTTAATCCCTTATTATAAAAATATTAATGCTAAAGAGGCGGCCTAATTATATATCTACTATGTCTACCAAATTTATGGACTACTAGATACTATTATATCCAATTACAGGCCATAATTTATATTAGCTTTTTAGAACAAGTTTACCTAGATCCTAGATATTAAGCTAAAGCTTTCTATAGTATACTACCCCTAAATAGACGGCTAGACGGAGATTGTAAACTAGTATTTAGACCAGAGACTCTAACCCTTTATTAACTACTTCTAGGATAATTAGGCCAAACTGCTACCTTTAATAGACTACGCCTAGGCTACCCTACCCTATAACTCTATAGGATTTGCACCTATCTAGCTAGAAATGGGGTTTTTACCCTATATAAGCTTTAACTAGGAAAGACCAAAAGGGCCATAGACTATACACGAAAAACTATCTTATAAGGAAGCACGGCATTACGCTAAACGCTTAAAAGAAGCCTGGAAAGTAGCCCGTATAACCCTAAAAAAGGCCTAAAATTAATAGAATAGTAGGTAAATAAGTATAGGCGTAAGCTCGACTTTACTATAGACGATAAGGTCTGGGTTATAATAAAGAACTAGAAGATAAAACGGCCTAGCCATAAGCTAGACTATTAGATAGCGGGACTATATAAGGTCCTTTAGAAGAGAGGCAACTTATATAAAGTAAAGCTCCTAGATTTAATTAAGGTCCACCCTAAATTCTTACTAGATAAGTTATAAAAAGCTATAAATAACCTATTACCTAGATAAAAGAATAAACCGCCCCTGCCAATTTAAGTTAATAGTAATAATAAATAGGAAATTAAAGAAATACTAACCTATAAACTTATAAGGGGAACGCTAAAGTATTATATTAGTTGGAAAGGATATTGTTGGGATAATATCACGTGTGGTCGCGTGGTCGCGTGGTCACGTGGTCACGTGTCCCGCGGCACTAGCGTGGCGAGGAGCCTTAAGCTCCTCGCCCTCCCTTATCCAATAAAATGAAGCTATTAACCAACATCACTGTAACCTACTCGAGTAGTTGTTATTGGTGAGTCACCCTGTGTGACCAACAGATATAACCTAGATCCCACTTGGTACCCTATATAGAACTTTATAGGTAGTCCCTATAAGCTTAAAAAGTTCTATAACCAATACCCTAATAAGCTTAGACCCCTAAAGTACCTTAACAAGTAGATGGAATGCTAGTATAGCAAAGATAATAAGCTGCCTATTGAGCATAAAGATAAAAATACCCTATAGACATAATATGTCACGGCGCTGGTGGAAAACGGTGGATTGTGGCAGACAATCGCAGACAGTTTCTTACTATCGCAGACAGTTTCTTACTGTTTTACATAGTCGCAGTTACGTAACCAGACGATCGTATAAAACCTTAAGCGACGCTACCCTTCTTCTCTTTTTTCCTTTCTCTAGCTTTAGATCCTTATTTATAGACTACTAATTATATAGGCTTGCGCGTCCCTCTTGCCATGCACGTGCCTTAATTAACTAAGTTGCTAACATTATCCAAAGCTTGTCTCTACCTTTCTTCCTAAGAAGGAACTTAAATATATCTATAAACTATAATTAGAATTAGAACAGAACCTTAGAATTTAACCTAAAGACTATTACTAAAACTAAAAAGAATAGAATAGAACCCCTAAAAGAACCGATATAGACTAAAATACCCCTAAAGAATTAGAAATTACTAAACGCTACTACCACTACGCTAAGAAACACAGCAGCTAGTAAAGCAGCTGTAGGACCCTTAAATACCTTAAACGAAGAAATAGTTACTATCTCAAACCCCCAGGCTGTCACGGGACTCACTCGTTCTCACGTCTCTACGCGTCTTTGACGTTCTTGACCCGTGCTCATGTTCGTCTCGAGACACCTACGCACGTTCCCCTACAACCCCTATTTATACCTTATACCTTGCACACGAAGACTCTTCTTTATCCAATGTCTTTGTATCAACCACGCATAGTTACGTGTACGTAGCCTTCTCAATTACTACCTTGTTTAGTGCATTGTATCCCGGCTCGTGCCTACTCCGTAACACAGGCGGAGCTTGTGGCAGCTAATGCCGAAATTAAATAGCTTTAAGAGCTGCTTAAAGCTAGGGACACCCCTATATCTAGTGTTAACTTATTAAACAGACTTGCTATAGTTCTTAAGGCCCTAGCCTAACGTATAGTATTAGTATTATTACGGTCCGTAAAGGTTATAGACCCCCTATTGCTTATAGATAGAACTAACCCTATATTTAATAACTAGAAGCTTTAATTATAGGATAAGCTTAAAGTTAATACAGACTACTTTCCTAATACCCAAGCTAAAATAGTATATGTCTTTAGCCGCACCAGCAGTAATATATAGACGCACCTATGTCTATAATACCCCTAGGACTTAGCAGACCCCTTCCTCTCTAAAAAAGAGATAATTAATTACCTATTTTCTATTTATAAGGACCCCTTTAAAGTATAGAATTCCCATCTTAATTATAAAAGCCTAATAATAAAAACAATGGAAACCTTCTTAGTTTTCTAGACCTACTTTCTATACCTAGCTGGATAGGCCTAAATCCCCCAGGAAGATCTAATGCTAGACCTCTTTAATAAGCTTACCCTAGACCTATAGCGCGCCGTACTGCCGGTTTATACTATTATATAGACGCTAAAGGAACTTATAGACTAATGCCTAGCTATTAACTAAGGCCTCTGTTAAATTAAGGTATATACTAAATAGTATAAGGCTAGAAGCTCCGCCAACTAGAATATAAGTACTATAAGAACGGGCCGCAATACCCTAGTAAGATCTATAACCCCTATAGTACCAACTATACCGCCTACCGTTAACCTAGTGGCTAGCTATACAGCTAGTCCTGCCGTGACTCTAGCATATACTTAGCCTTTATATAGCGACCCCTATAGATAGGCCCTTAGTAACTAAGGAGCTTACTTTATATACGGTTAAAAGGGTTACTATATAGCTAAATGCCTAACAAATGCAAAAAAGGATAAGGTCCTACTAATCTAGGAGAATAGTATAGAGGCAAAGTCAGAAAAAGAGGAACCCTAAAGAAAGACTCCCCTCTAGTATTAAAAGGGATTAATATATTATATGTTAATCTAGGTTAGCTATTTGGTGGAAAAAGCTGCACTATCCCTTATACTTTATTCCGTAATGGATATTAAGTTTTAACCTCTACTTTAGCTAACTCTAAAGTAAATACCTTTACCTTAATAGATACTTAGTATGCCGTAAAGCTGGCTAACTTTTTAAATGCACCCCTTAAAGAACTGCCTAAACTAATTCCTATTTATAGGTATAATGGACAGATAGGGCCACCTATTATAACTATCTTGCGGATTTACCTCTGCATTAATGGACGAAGGTAGTATAATATCCCCCTTCTTATTACGGACTTAGGAAGCCATAATATAATCTTAAGGAGAAAATGGCTAGCCTATTTAGGCTTATAGCTTAAAGTACGGAGTAGACGGCTTATCTAGCCCGAAACCCTATCCCTAATACTGTCTTTTATAAAGGAAATCAGCATTATAATAAAAAACCTTATACGGCTATAGATAGACACCATTTATTAGGCCAATGCTATATATAGGGACTAGGCGTTTAAGAAAGATATATAGCTTAATCCGCAACAAATCTGTATACTATAACGCTCCCAGACTACTAATATTATGCCGCCAATACTAGGGACCTAGGAAGCTAGTAATAAGCTAGATAGACTAAGCCCTATATAGCTACAAAGAATAGTAAGGAATATTAGACGCCGTACTAAATAAATAGACCAGAAAGATAACTTATAGAAGATAAAATAGGAGCTAAAGAGGGCCGTAACCCCTTAACTGCAAAATATGGTTTATAAAACGTCCGTAAAGAAACCTATAAACCTCCCACTAGTTAATATCTGCTATATTAGCGCCATAGGTTTCTACTAGAACTTAAAACAGCCCAATACTATTGCCTTTATAACTAGCTTATACAAAATTAACTAGATAATTAAAGATAAGGAAGCCCTAGCCTATAACTAGCTTAGTAGGGAAAGTAAACTTATAGATAAGGAGCTGGTAGAATAGAAACTACTCCGCCAATACTAGGAATTTAAAGATGTATTCTCCAAGGCAGTATCCAACATGCTCCCATCTTACCAACTATATAACTATAAAATTAAGATTAAGCTAGATAAAGAAAATGCCCTTAGCTATAGCCCCCTCTGCTAGTAATCTACTAACAAGCTATAGGCCACTAAGTAGTACCTTATTAATAACCTTAATAAGGGCTTTATTAAGCCTAGCCAAGTCCCCTTTACCTTACCTATTCTCTTTATAAAAAAGCCTAATAGTGGACTCTGTTTCTGCATTAACTTCCATAAACTAAACTATATAACCTATAAAGACCAATATCCACTGCCCTTGCTTAAAGAAACCCTAGCCCGTATAAGTAAGGCTAAGATTTTTATAAAGCTTAATATCCGCTAGGCCTTTTACCGGATTAGAATAGACCCTAAATTTAAAAATCTTATTATATTTCGGACCCACTATAGATTATATAAATACAAAGTACTGCCTTTTAGACTAACTAACGGACCGGCTATATACCAACGGTATATAAATAACGTACTCTTTAACTACCTTAATAACTTCTACACAGCCTACCTAGATAATATTATAATTTACTCTAAGAATGAACTGGAATATAAGGAGTATGTCTATAAAGTCCTATAACGGCTCTATAAAGCTAGTCTCCAGGCCAATATTAGGAAGTTAAAATTTAGTGTTAAGCGCATTAAGTACCTAGGATTTATTATTAGTATAGACGGAATTAAGGCAGATTTAGAAAAAACGGCTGTAATTAATTAATGAGAACACCTAAGAACTATAAAGGGGGTATAATTATTCCTAGGTTTCTATAACTTCTACTAACGCTTTATTAAAGACTATAGCAGGATTACCCAGCCCCTTAACCGCTTTATTAGAAAGAACTAACCTTTCTATTTTAATAATATATATAAAAAGGCTTTTGACGAACTTAAAAAGCGGCTAGTCTCTATACCACTACTGGCCTATTTCTACCCAGAACGGCCCTTAATATTAGAAACGGATGCTTTAAATAGTGTAATAGCTACCATCTATTCCCAGAAACAGCCAGATAGAGAATAGTACCCTATTACATACTATTTAAAGACTATAATAGATGCGAAGCTAAATTACTATATCCATAATAAAGAGATGCTGGCTATTATTTCTAGCCTTTAGTACTGGTATGTACAGCTAGAGGGGACCCCTAAACCTATTTAGGTAGTCTCAGATTATAAGGCCTTAGAATACTTTATAATAACTAAAGCCCTTACGGCCTAGCAGGTATATTAGGCGGATATCCTATCTTAGTTTAACTTTCTAATTATATAAGCTAGGCGCAACTAACCGTATAGATACCCTTATAAGGTATAAGCAAGACCTAGATAACTAGATAGCCGTAAAGATTATATTATAGACTTAGACGCTGCTATAACTAGAGTACCTTAATCCTAGAATATACGTAGGACTAAATATAGACCCTATAAAGGTTAAGATATACCCTGTTAATACTATAGAACTTAACCTTATTAATAAGCTACTGTAAGTAAACTATACGGCCCCCTCTTTACAGGAGTACTATAAAAAGGTAAAGGATGTTACCAGCCTATAGTCCCTTAAAAATGGATTACTTAAGCATTAGGAACGGCTAGTAGTAGTAAAGGAACAGAACTTATAGACTTAGCTTATTACCAAAGCATATGCCCAGGTCTTTATAGCCCACCCTAGAAAAAATAAGACTTATAGGATTATTAGCAACTGCTACTACTGGCCTAAAATAGTTATAGATATTAACCGTTATATACAAAACTGTGACAGCTACTGTAAATCTATAATCCCATAAGACAAAACCCTAGGACTATTAAAACCACTCCTAATACTAGAGCGCCCCTAGCAGTATATTTCTATAGATTTCTATAAGCTACCTATAGACTATAGCGGATACAATATAGCTATAGTTATAGTTAACCGCTTTAGTAAGCGCCTATTCTTAATCCCTTGTTATAAAAATATTAATACTAAAGAGGCGGCCTAACTATATATCTACTACGTCTACCAAATTTACGGACTACTAGATACTATTATATCCAATTATAGGCCGCAATTTATATTGGCTTTCTGGAATAAGTTTACCTAGATCTTAGGTATTAGGCTAAAGCTTTCTATAGTATACCACCCCTAGATAGACGGTTAGACGGAGATTATAAATTAATACTTAGACTAAAGACTTCGGCCTTTTATTAACTACTTCTAAGATAACTAGGCTAAACTACTACCCCTAATAGACTATGCTTAGGCAACCCTACCCTATAACTCTATGGGGTTTGCACCTATTTAGCTAGAAATAGGCTACTTACCCCACATAAGCTTTAACTAGGAAAGACTAGAAGACTATATATAAAAAACTATCTTATAAGGAAGCCCAGTAGTACACTAAGTGCTTAGAAGAAGCCTAGAAAGTAGCCTATACAAACCTAGAAAAGGCCTAGAAATTAATAAAATCGTAGGCAAATAAGCATAGGCGTAAGCCTAACTTTACCATAGGTAATAAGGTCTAGGTTATAACAAAGAACTAAAAGATAAAACGGCCTAGCTATAAGCTAGACTATAAAATGGTAGAACTATATAAGACCCTTAATAGAGAAGGCAACTTATATAAGGTTAAACTCCTAGACTTAATTAAAGTCTACCCTATTTTCTTACTAGATAAACTATAGAAAGCTGCAAATAACCTACTACCTAGATAAAGGAATAAGCCTCTACTACTAATTTAAGTTAATGGCAATAACGAATGGGAAGTTGATAAAATACTAGCCTATAAACTAGTACAAGGAACGCTAAAATACTGTGTCTAATGGAAAGGTTATAATTTAGACCCAACCTAGTACCCCGCCTAGAACTTTATAGGTTACCCCTAAAAGCTTAAAGAATTCTATAACTAATACCCTAATAAGCCAAGACCTCTAAAGTATCTGGACAAGTAGATGGAGTGCTAGTACAGCAAAGATAATAAGCTACCTATTAAGCATATAGATAAGAATACCCCATGGATATAATACGGACATATAAAGCCTGAGGGCAGGCTTTTTTGGAAGGGGGGGTAATGTCACGGCGCTAGTAGAAAACGGTGGATTGTAGCGGACAATCGCAGATGGTTTCTTACTGTCGCAGACAGTTTCTTACTGTTTTAGACAGTCGCAGTCACGTGACCAGACGATTGTATAAAACCTCAAGCGGCGCTACCCTTCTTCTCTTTTTTCCTTTCTCTAGCTTTGGATCCTCATTTATAGACTACCAATTATACAGGCTTGCACGTCTCTCTTGCCGTGCATGTGCCTCGATTGACTAAGTCGCTAACATAATATGGACATATAAAGCCTAAGGGCAGGCTTTTTTGGAGGGGGGGGGTAATATTACAGCGCTAGTGGAAAACAGTAGATTGTGGCGGATAATCGCAGACAGTTACAGTTACGTAACTAAAGGGCCGCATAAAACCTCAAGCGGCACTGCTATTCTTCTCCTTTCCTTTTTCTAGCTTTGGATCCTCGTTTATAGACTACCAATTATACAGGCTTGCGCGTCCCTCTTGCCGTACCCGTGCCTTAATTAACTAAGTCGCTAACAATAGTAGTATTAGTTTATATTAGCCTTTTTCTTCTCTTATACCCTTTTTATAATTGCCTAGGTAGTCTTTTAGGCTCTATATATTCTTCTAGTAAATATCTAGGCCTCTTTATGGCTGAGGCGTTCGCGGGCTGTTATAGGTCCTATAGGTCTATCCTAATTAAAGGATGTTTATGGCTTATACCTATAGAGTAACTTAAATAGTAACAATTCTATACTGTTATAAGGGAGTATAAGCTATGCGTAGTCTATTATAGGTAGTAGTATTAACTAGTTATCCTAGTAGTAATTAATAAAGGGGTAAAGTTATTAGTTAAGGTACTGGTTTATAATCTTAGTTTAGCCGTTAGTCTAAGGGTAGAATATAGTAGAGAGCTTAATCTTAATCTTAAGAATATAGTAGAATTCGTCCTAGAAGTCTAATATAAATTATAGACTATAGTTAAAGATAATTAACTTAAGAGCGCTATAGATCTGATAAATGTTATTAATATACATACAGGCCATATCTTTTATAGTTGTAGTCTTAAAGTAAAGAAGAGAAATAGCTTGCTTATTTAGTTGGTTAACTACTATAAAGGCCATTTTATAGCCATGTTTGTCCTTTAGAAATAATTTAAAGTCTATTATAATATGTTGCTAAGGGCGTTTAGGAACGGGTAGTAGTTATAACTATTTATGGGTTTAATCCCTAGGGGTATCTATCCGTTTATAAGCGTAATAATTCTTAATAAATTATCCTATATTAGACAGGAGTCCTTACTAGTAGTAGCGAGGCGCTAGTAGTTAGTAGGTCTTATCTTAACTAGGGTACGCTATAGAGACCTAATAGTGGACTTTATAGATTAGCTCTATTTATAGGTTATTAATATTTAGAACTATAAGCCGTTCTTAGTATAAAAGCAGTCCATCTTTTATTTCTAAATTAGGGTTACCTTCTATAGCTTAGTTATAGAGGGCTTTTAGGGATTTAGCTATGCGGTTCGCAATTAAAATAAAGTTAATTTGTCCCATTGGTTTATTTAAAATCTCTCCTTTTATAGGCGCTAGCTTATTCTATTTAGAGCTTAGTTCCTTAAGGATATATAGGTTAAGTTATTTGGGACAGAGGAGGGCGTATATCTAGTGCTAAACCTTTAGCTTATCCTGTGGTTCTATATCCTATTCTCTCCAAGTAAAAGCATTAGCTTTAAATTTTTGCCTATTAGAGTAGTATATAATTATAAAGAAGAATTAAGAGAGTATTTTAGCCCACTAGGCCTATTAACTAGTAAGCTGCTTTATTATTATAAAATACTTAAGGGCTTTATAATTAGTATAGACTTTACCCTAAGAGTCTGTACTTTTAAGCTCTGCGCGCTACTAGAACAATAATTATATAATAGCTAGCATTTCCTTATTATATACTTTATAGTTATACTTAGCTAGGGCTATTATCTTTAAGAAAAACGTAATAGGGTACTATTTGCTATCTAGGCATAACTATAAAAGAACCCCCGCTACTACTCTATTAAAAGCGTCCGTTTTTAGCATTAATTTAAGGTTTAGGTTATAGTAACAGAGAATTAGGGAGGAGGTAAGTTAGTCCTTTAACTCTTTAAAAGCTTTTATATAATTATTATTAAAGATAAAAAGCGTATTATTCTTAGTTAGTTATATAAGAGGCTTAGCTATAACCCTATAGTTATAGATAAACTAGTAGTAGAAGTTATAGAAGCTAAGGAAGTACTAAATGCCTTTTATAGTATAAGAGGGTTTTTAGTTATATACTACCTTAACCTTCTTAGGGTTAACTTTAATTCCTTTTATACTAACAATAAACCTAAGGTACTTTATTTGTTTTACTTTAAATTTATATTTCTTAATATTAACTTATAGGCCTATATTCCGCAGCCTCTCTAGGACCTTTTTAATATAAATTTAGTATTTAAGTTTATTATCTAAGTATATAAGAATGTCATCTAGGTATACCATGCAGAATTTATTAAGGTAGTTAAAAAGAATATTATTTATATACTATTAGTACATAGCTAGCCCATTTATTAGTCTAAAAAAAAGGACTTTATATTTATAAGAACCGTAGTAGGTATAGAATATTATTAGATTCTCTAATATAGAGTCTATCTTAATTTAGTAGAAAGCTTGGCGGATATTAAGCTTTATAAAGATTTTGGCTTAGCTTAGACGTATAAGGGTCTTATTAATTAGGGAGAGAGGGTAATAATTTTTCTAAGTAATAGCGTTTAGTTTCTAATAGTTAATATAGAAGTAGAGGCCTTTATTAGGTTTCTTTATAAATAAAATAGGGGAAGTAAAAGGGGCCTAACTTAGTTTAATAAACCCTTTATAGAGGTTGTTAATTAAGTACTACTTTATAGCTTTTAGTTCTTTTATAGTTTACTAATAAAGGGGGCTATAGCCTAGAGAGTTATTGGCCTCTACTTAAATTTTATAATTATAGGTTTAGTAGGGGGGTAGTATATCTAAAGCTACTTTTAAAAACGCGTCCCTATAGTCTAAGAGGTAAGTAAAAAGGAGGTGCTTAACTAGTTCTTTATTAGTTTTCTTTACTAGCCCTTCTTTCTTTTTATTAATAATCTAGTTAATTTTATATAAGCTAGTTATAAAGACTTTATTATCTTTCTAATATATATTAAAGTAAAAACCTATAGCACTAATTGCCGCGATATCTACGATAGGGATATTATGTAGTAGTAGGTGTGTCTATAGCCTTAGGGGCTTTTAGTATATTAGCGTTGTTCTTACTCCCTTTAGCTTTTACTATATTTTCTAAAGGTTATCTTTTATATCCTATTAGTATATCCTCTTCTATATTAGCTAGATCTCTATAATTTAGAGGTTATCTATATTATTATCCATTCTACTTTTATAAATAGAGTTCTCCTTAACTATAGTGCTTTAGGGGAGTATTGTTATTGGTATAGAGTTCCTACCGGCCTTACGGCGGGCATCTTCTTAGGTAAAGACTAGGTTGCAGTCTCTAATATCCCATTAATAAATAGGGTCAGCCTTTACGGCTAATATCTTATAGTTAGTCTAGGTTTCTCTAATAAAGGAGGGTGATTTTGGTTTACTCTTTAGCTAAATAAACTGTTTTTATTATATATTTAGCCAAATATTAAAGTAGGATATTTATTTTTGGCTGAGGATTATATTATGGGACCCTAGGTCTAGGATGTAAAAGGGGATACTAAACTGGTATTATCTATTAATAGCAATATATAGCTTTAGGATATAGGTAACTAGCTTCCTAGCTTAGCTATTATAGCCTTTTACTTAAATAGGCTTCTCTAGTTAAGTGGCATTTATACTTAAGAACTTAGTAATATTATTTATATAAGTAGTATTTATAAAGATAAAGCTATTTACTTTAGTGTTAATAAGGGCAGTTATATTAACTCTATATCTATTTTAAGATACTATATATATAATTATAAAGTATTTTCTACCTATTAGCTAACTTAAATTGATCTCTTTAAGATTAATAGGATACCCTAGGGGGGGTTTTTTCCCTAAGGTTCTTTTTTTTAACTTATTAGATATTTCTTCTTCCTCTATTTTCTCAATATTACTTATATCCTTTAGCTCTAGACAGGATATAGTAAAGTAACTATCCTTTTTATAATTAAAGTATATAACCGTAGTAGGGTTAATTAGGGTATTGTAATAAGTAATAGCTAAAGGCGTAGTACGCGGTAAGTTAGGCGAGGCTTGCTAGTAGGTAGTTATAGGTATCACAAGGTAATATCACGTAGCTACGGTTCGTAGATAGTATGATAATTGTTATTATATTCTATTTACTAGAATAAGGAAGGGCGAGGAGCCTAAGACTCCTCGCCACGCTAGTGCCGCGGCGTCACGTGACGACCGCTTGCCTTATTCCCGACACTAGCAACTCTTCTTTTGTGGTTGCCATCTATATATAAATGCTGCTCAACTAGCGTAACAAATATCGATCCTCCTTACTTACTATTGCCATTGTAATATAAGTCTCGCTGTCCTAAAATTTGCCTCTTGGCACATGGTGCTTTCTTACTTAAAGTTGTAGGTGGATATTATATTAGGGCTGCTAAGGCGCTAGTTATAAGCGAGCCAATAGCGATTTTCCATCCCGGGGATGGAAAATCCTAATTAGTTAGCAGAATTTAGGGTTGGCAGAATATGGCAGAATTTGGGGTCGGTAGACCGAAATCATTAAATATGGCCTAAAAATCACATGTGGAAAGTGACCTTAAATTGCTATATCTCCTACTCCCTCTTAACCCAACCTTTAACTTATATACGTAAAGTATTCGTGTTAACAAACGTCCCTAGTGCCTTGTTTGGGTTTGCCTTTGTTATTGCATCTGCTGGGTTATCTTGTCCATTAATCCATCAAATCTTAAAGAGCTCTTGACGCTCATAGGATTACCAAAGTGCCATAATATTAATTATAAGGCGCTTCTCCTTTGTGGTGCCAAGCTTAACTAAACACTTATAGAGGGAATATGAGTTGGTGCACACGATTATAGGGATAACAGGAAGTTTAAGTTAATCTATAATTATCTTTAGGGTAGTTCTAATTGCAATTATAATATTAACTCCGCTAACCATTCTATATATCTCTAACGCTAGAACGCTTTGAGTAATGTATTTACTCTTAGTTAAGCTCTAATAGATAAGATTGCCGTAGATTATAAAGTCATTCTCTCTAGTAGATTTATTTGTAATAATAATCTTATATCCTAACTGGGAGCTAAAATCTTTATTATTTACGAACGATCTATTAACAAATATAAATAGCTTAGCGGTAGGAAGATAAATAGGCATATAGAGTAGTCCCCAATTAAGATAGTTTATTTACTAGGAAAGACATTTATTTAGGGCAAGGGCGTTATCCTTAGTTAGTTCCTGGTATTAAGTGGCAATAAAGAGATTAAATAAAGCCTTAGGTTAATAGATAGAAGCAATATAAGCTCCGCAAGCACGTTGCTCCATATATCCTAGCTTCGGAGAATTAATGTTAATAACGTTAATCTTCTTACCTTAACCCTTCTGGTGTAAAGCAATAGAATCCTTGTTCAGGGAAAGGATGCATCCATTAAAGAGCAATGGTATTGTTAAATTAAGCTTTTCCTTTAGTAGGAAATCCTCTACTAGATCCTCCACAAGAGCCTCCTTTGCGGTAGCCAGAGCCTCTGCGTCTGTTATAGCTGCCACGGCCTTATCTATACCTTCTTCATCCATAGGAGCAATTGGTGCAGTACTGGCCGTTATTATAACTGTCGTATTCGCCGTAATTAAGCTCCTTGTAATATTAAACCTCTAGCAATCTAATCTTTTAATACTAAACCTCTAGCGATCTAACCTTGTTGTAAGCATTCTGCTATCTGTATTGCTAATATAGCGGGTAGGGTTGCTTATTGCATAGTAGTTATAGAGGTTGTTGCGGAGGTTATTACAGAGGTTATTATAGAGGTTGCTATAGAGATTGCTGTGGAGATTGCTGTGGAGGTTACTATAGAGGTTCTTGTCGAGCTTGCTGCTGGTAGGTTGGGATATTATTTACAAATCTAGCTTGTTGTGCCAGTTGTCTAGTCACGGTAGGGGTTAGAGGAAACATCTCGGCGCTTAAGTTAAACGAGGTTAAGAATCTCTAGTGGGACGGAGCTTAAGGCACAGGTTAAGATACAGCAGCCTAAGGAACTTAAGGTGTTTGATAGCCTAAGGTTGTCTATAGTGGTTCTTGTAAAGCTTGCTACTAAGATTGCTGCGGAGATTCTTACGGAGGTTACTATAGAGGTTAAAGCGTCTCTAGTAGTGCAGCGATTGGGACAACTGGTAGTACAGCAGTTGGAATAGCTAGTAGAATTGGCGGAGCAGCTAGTGGTCAGGCTAGAGATGCTTATGTAGCTAGTAGGGGACTATAGAAAGGTATTAATTGTGGCTGTTTGTCGTTGGGATTCTATTAAGAGTTAAACTTCTTTATAGTGCGTATTTAGTGCTTAATCTCTTATAAAGTCTATTTGTGCTCTTCCTTTGCGTTAAGGACCTGCTCCTGAATGTTGTCTCTAATAATGCCCCCATCTATAGGGACAAATACTCCATTCTCCTAAAGGAAGTCTTAAAAATCCTAAACAATATTAACATTGCTAAGTGCCTAGGTGTCAACGGTCCATCCCATAAAATCCTCCCTAAAATATTCCCACAGTTGTACATCGGCGTAGTGTCTACTTTGGTAAAATAGAATATGGTGTAGAAGAAAGCCATTAACTTATTTTACGGTACAAGTTATTATGTTAAAGGTAGAGGTAAATTCGTCCCAGTCTTTGTCGATGAGTTTTGCGTACGTAGCTACCCCTAGTGGTAAGGAGTCTCTCCAGTTGTTTGGAGTAATCGTAGCCATGTTTTTAGAGGAAGGGAAGTGTTATTAGTGTAGGGATTATCGTTTGGTACGCGTTTGTGACAAGAATCTGCGATTATGGGGCTTAGGACCAGTTCTGGCCTTAAATCGCGAAGACTTGTAAAGCGTGTTGTTCTGCGTGATGGACGCAAGAATCTGTAATCTTAGAAAGGCTCAGGACCAGTTCTAGCCTTTTAGATCCTTAGATTCGTGGAAGAGTTCTATTTAAGGTTCAGAACCAGTTCTAACCTTAAAAGACAGCTTCCTTTAGCACGAGTAGCACTGGTACAGTGGCTCGTCTCTTCTTGATGGAAACCTTGCTGTTCTGTGGTATAATAGTGAAGTTAACCACTGATCAGTGTAGGTATCACAAGGTGATATCACGTAGCTACGGTTCGTAGATAGTATGATGATTGTTGTTCTTCTTCTATTTACTAGAATGAGGAAGGGCGAGGAGCCTAAGACTCCTCGCCACGCTAGTGCCGCGGCGTCACGTGACGACCGCTTGCCTTATTCCCGACAGTAGTTATAACCACTTTTAGTGTAAGGGTGGTTATAATTTATCTTCTAATGCTAGCTCTTATTAGTATAGTAGATAGGTTCCAGTCGCTATAGGACCGCTTTAGTTAATTAAAATAAGTATTAATTTATTTTAGTTCTAAATCCAATAATAAATATTAGGCTGTAAGTCTTTAGTAGGTTAGTAGGTTGTCTAAGGCTACCGCAATTTTCTCTTATAGTTAGACCGTTAGCTTATTATATAGGTCTAAATAGTAGTTCTTAGGGGGAACCTAGCCTTTGCCTGCTAGGTATAAGAATTAAGTCTAAAACTTAGCAAAGGATTAGTTTAGTTTTATTATTAGGCGGTTATAGTTATAACGGGCATCTTGTGTTTTATTTAGATTAACATAAATAGTAGCTAGATACTATATTATCTTATTAATAGATATAAACTAAATAGGTAACTTGTCCTTAAACTTAGCCTAAAGGTATTGCTATATATCCCTAATAGTTTAACTAAAGAGGTAGAGTCTTTTAGCTTCCTTAGAGGGGAAATGGTTATAGTTAACATAGAGCTTTCCTTATACTTAGATCCTCTAATTTTTAAAGATAGGGTCTATCCCGTTTAATAATAGTTAAGGATTAGGGAGCTTAATAGACTTTAATTGCTTTATTATTATATCTATACTCTTTAGTATATTATATTTAGTTAAGTAAATAGGTTAACTAAGGCTTTATAAAGGGGAGGCTAGGCTATTTTATAAGGCAGTAAGGCTTTCTAGAATCTTCTTTAGAGTCTCTTATATACTTTAGGCTTAAAGACAATTAACCTTCTAATTAGCTGTAAGGGTATAAATCTGCTTATATATATCTATAACGTTATTATTATCTTTAATTTCTAATCCTAATTAGATCTCGTGTTCCTCTTAGGTAGAAATAGGTCCCTTAAATAAGCTTGCTTTAGGTGCTATCGTTAGCTTCCTAAGGTTTGTTAGAATTATATAATTTAGTTTTAATTCTAGGGTGTAGGTTAAGTACAGTCTATCCTATAAAAGTGGGATGTTATTAAGGCCTTCCCAGACGTGGTAGTATGAGTTTTTTTAGTGTTTAAGTATAACGCGTTAATACGTTATTGTAGACGAAGGTCTTCTCTTAAGGTGGGATATTATTAAGGCCTTCCCAGGTAATATAGGGAGAGCTTAGTATAATGTAATAGGCTTATATAAATGTTTCTAAACTAAAGCTTATAGATTGCTACTATATAAGAATACTAAGCTAAGGAGAAGAAGAAGTCTGTTAGAGACTGTTAAGATACAAAGAGGTCGCCAAGGCGCTAGTAGTAAGCGAGCCAATAGCGATTTTCCATCCCGGGGATAGAAAATCCTGATTGGTTGGCTCTACAAGTAGTGTCGGCAGAACTTGGCAGAATTTGGCAGAATGCCCAGAAAGTAGCAGGTGACGCGCTCCAGCACAGTCACAATAGCCTTCTTTAATGGAAGCGATTAAGCTTAGCACGTGCGATAAGGCGTTATTATATTGACGTATTAATATTTGGCTTTCTTTCTCTTTATTTATAAGGAGTCTATATATCTTTCTAAAGAGAGTTTAAAATTATTTAATAAGGAATACTAAGGTAGCTAGTAATCCTATAATGCTTCTAGCCAGCGTATTAATTAGGGGAATAGGTAATATTACGCTTATAGTAGGAAAGCTAGGTACCTGGATCTTAAAGAATTAGGTATTAAATTATTGGTAGATAGTGGCCACGCTGCCAGCGAATAAGATTTGGCTTTTAGGATATAAGATACAAGGATCTCTTCCAGTTATTATATATTATCTAGCTGTTTTGGTGGCTTCTGTATATTTATAATACGAAGAGCTACGCTTTATATAGCTAAAACAACGTTAGCGCTAGTAGGGAGGGCGGCCAGCCCGCTTAGGCCAAGTCATCTCGTACGGATGCAGAATCCGGTTTCGACGGCCCTCTGCGCTTATGAATTACCGTAAAATCAGTGTCAGCTAGCAAGCCCGTTTATTAGATCATATTGCTTTGAGTTTTGGTTTCCCCGGTGGATATTTCATATGGTGCGAGTGGGCCGCATTTCATGCCAAAGGTTTAGATCAAATTATGAGGAATCACCCTCTCAAGCCAAACGCTCAGGGTGCTACTATAAATTCTCAAATTTAGAAACGCTAAACGTATTTTCAATTTGTACACTAGTCCTTTGAGCCTAACCTACTCTTAAAGTTTCGAACCCTCATTTAAAACTAACCCGTCCCCTTCAATGCTGTATTGCCTTCCCCTCTTCCACCCCAGCCACTGTCCGAGAACTTCCTCTCCTCCTGTTCCTGGTTCTAGAAGCTTCTGGCTCCACCCACTACCCTGCACGCCAATGCCCTGGCCCACAGCCGCTGGTCGCCCATCATCGCCCTCGTGAATTGCGTACGCTGGGCTTGACTTCAACGTTACCGCAGGCCGTTGGTCAAAACCCGCGGCTTCTAGCTCGGCTTGCGTGAATACTGGCGTGCAACAGGCATCTGTGCCATCGAAGATTTTCTCCCACTCGGCGCGGGTTTTAGTTTTGAATGTTAATGTGAAAAACTTGCGAAGAGCTGGCCAGGTTTTCTTGTCTTCGCGGGGGCCAGTGAGGCAGGACGCGGGAATAGAGAGGCCTTTGAGAAGTGCAGCAAAGAATTGGGGTTCAATTGCGCCACTAGAAATTAAGTGTTAGCTCATCTTTATTCTCAGATATCTCCAGCTTCTGCGCAATGAAAACTCGAGGCTAAACCACGATGCAGATTGAGAATACTCACACAGCCATATACTTCCCATCCTTCGTCTCGTAGATGTCATAATATGGACTTCCTCCATCCAATAAATTCGTTCCCCTCTCGCCCGACCAAATCGGTATCTTCATCCCTAGCCTTGGCATCGTTGCCAGAATCGCACTACCATCCACTATATTCGCCTCAACCACTTGTCCTCTACCTCCATTCCTCTCTCGCCCCAATAGCGCCAACAAAATCCCCAAGAAACACATGGCCCCTCCACCTGCAAAATCCCCAATCACATTGCCAGGTGGATACGGCTTCTCGCCCTTGCGCCCAAATAGCGATAACACGCCGGACACCGCGATGTAATTGATATCGTGCCCTGCCATCCGGCTATATTTCCCGTCTCTGCGGAACCCTGTCATCCTGCCCACAACTAGCCTCGGGTTCAGCTTTAAAAGCACTTCTTCAGGCCCTAGTCCAGCTTTCTCGAGCACGCCGGGCCGGAAGGGGTCAATGACGACGTCAACTTTCGGGATAAGTTTTTTAATGAGTGCAAGGCCTGATGGCAATTTCATATTTACACAGATGCTGGTTTTACGTCGCGTGAGCTGGTCGTTGGTGGGGATTGCGGGTGCACGATCAATGCGGAGAACGGTTGCGCCATAGTCGGCAAGAAGCATGCCCGCGAAGGGACCTAAATAAACTAATTAGTACTGAATCGAGATTATACAAGGGAAAGGGCTTTAAGAAGCGGTGGAGGAAGGGCGCTATACCTGGAGCGAGGCCGGCAAACTCCAGCACGCGGATACCTGTTAATGGAGGTGGTGAAGTCATTGCGAACAATAGTTAGCTGTAGGGTGTGTCCAATGGATGGTTGGAAGGAAATGAGGCTACATTGTTGCTATATACATTCTTGACATAGTGGAGGATCCCCACGGTTAAGGAAAGCCGCGGGGGAGACGAGCTTGTGGTCTGGCGAGGTGTGGCTGGGGTGCAAGTGGGGACAAGAGCTGGGGAAGCTGAGGACGATAGTTTGCCGAGACCGTAAACGTACTATTGATATTCAATGTACCTACCAACCTCCAAAAATACTACCTAGGTACTATATATACGCAGCGAGACCCGCGTCGTTTAACCCTTACAAGCAGCATATTCCTCGTAACTCTTTCGTATTGGGCCAATCTTTGCAGGCGCTATAACCACTACTACCTCTACATATGCAGACCTAGTTAAATCAATCGTCGTAATTCATGGCTAATAGTGCAAATAAATCGTGCCTCGAGCTAAACAGAGCCTCGTGTCATGCTCTAATCCCTATATTGCCCAAAAATCCCCCCCCAAAAAATCCCCCCAAAAAATCCCCCCAAAAAAATTCGCTTTTATTTACTTCCATAACCTTGGTCACCCTTGCCTTTGACACCTACCCCAGCTTTCGGTACTGCGCCGGCACCAATTGCTCCTGTCCCAGCTGCCGCTCCGGTGCCAGACGCAGGATTCACGTTCGCCCTACCACGACGAAAGACACGTCTAACAACATTTGTAAACGGGATAACAGAGATACGGGCGAACCATGGTGTGGCCCAGACGCTCAGAATAAGGCGGAGTGGAAGAAGTGCTTTAGTAATAGCATATGCCGTGGCAAATCTGTTCGTCATTAGTTACAGCCCGATATATCAAATGTGAAGGTGGTAAGTTAGTGATAGTCACTTACTCAACCACTATCCTAACTCCTCCTTCACCGAAGCTCCAGGTCTTGTCTCTCTTCCCTGCTCCCTCGTCATCTAGACTCTTCAACCAACCCTTTCGCCTAAAATATTTTCCAAACCTCTCGACGCCCTCCCTAGCCCACGCACCTTCAGAAAAGAAAGGTGGTAACCAACTGGTATAGTGGAATGTGGCTGCCAGTCCCAATAGTGGCACAACAGCTGTGAGTTCGTGTAACAGCAGAAATGCTGTGATGTGCGAGACGGGCGCTGTAAGGAGGGGGGTGGTATAGCGGTGGAGGAAATGGGGGACTGGGGATATATACTATAGCGTTAGTAACGCGGAGGACAAATTTAGCAAAATTTGTAGAAAAAGAGAACAAACGAGTAATTGAGTGAACGTACGGCGAGAATTAAGGCGCTCAATGCGGGACCTTGGGGAGGCCGCTGCCTTGGAAGAGGGAGGTTTAGCGGAATAACGCCGCGATTGCGGTACTGCAAGATGCCGAAAGAGGCCGACGCGGAGAACCGGAAGGCGAGCCATTTGATTGGAAATACTAATCCTAGAATGAGATACTCGGAAGATAGGAGTCTACATTAAGGCGAGTGGGACACTGCATGATAATAATGACGATAGTGGTGATGATAGCACCGTGTAGTGGTGGAAGATTAACACGAACGTCAGCACTAATTTTTTTCGTATTTCAACTAATATTATATAGAACTATTCCCGTTGAAATAACTTAAATATTTCATGTAAAGAAAATGATTTCACTAGGGATCCAACATAGGACTACCCACAGCCACATCTCAAAGCCCCTCATCGTTATTTAGCCAACCGAATTTGATATTAACTATCATCTTTGGTTTCATTGAAGTTGATACACCCAGAAAGAACGCGCAAACACAATTCAGAGCTCCAAGCCAACAAATCTCAGCTTGTTTCAGGGAAGCCGATGGGTGAATGTATCGAATTACTTACGCTCGTACCCGCCCAAAAGCAAGTTGGTCTTGAAAACAATATGACATCACACCCACAGCCACTCCATTCTGCAAACAATTCCACCCCAAGTCTATAAATCCTTCTCAACTGCCACCGACCCTTCAACGCTCAGCCCAAGCCCCCACCATCTGAATCTGGATCTTGCTTTCCCACTTTGCCAGATTCTACGTCATGTCCCCCAAGGGTGTGAATTACAGCCGAGCCGAACCCTTGAAGACACCCTCACTCATGAATACAACGGCTAGGAGAAGTAGGGGAGTTGACAACGCGTGCTTCACTGCACCTGGTTCACAATCTCGCTTGCGCGCGTTAGGCTCTCCACCATTTGTTGGCATTCCTTCCGCCGGCGGACCGTGTATTCGGATTCCTTCAGCAGCTCATCAAGTTCTTCGGCTTTATACATATTTTCGAGGAGTTCGCGCTGCATTTCTTCTTTTGTGAAGCTGCAAAACGGTCATTAGTATATATTGAAATGCGAGATCAAATGGATGGTGATCCATGAGCAGCTTACGAGACAAGGTTCAGCATTATGGCCTTAGGTACCATATCGATCATTGTTCGACGCACAATATTGAAGTATGACGTGATGAGAAGCTCTGGAATTACTGTTAATAAGTATTCACCAAGACGGTTGGATTACTCACTGATAACCTCAACCTCCTGCGTTTCCTTCTCAGAAAGTGTGCCAGAAGCTTTTAGGGTGGGCGGTGGGGGTTCCATCGCCGCCATCTTCTTCTTGTTCTTCGATGCGAAGAAGCTGCCGAAGAAACCAGAATTGTCGTTACCATCTAACGAGGGACTAACGGATCGTGGCGGTACTGAGGGTGGTAATGGCTTGCCAGTTTTGGGATCAACCTGGGTAGGCCTCGCAGCATTGTGTCGCTCATGGATGATAGCCATAGCCTAAAAATCGTTTATCAGCCTCGAAGCTTCTTTATATCTACTGTCTTGCAATTATTTTTTTTAAAAAAAACCCCCAAAAAAGGCTTACCCTCGAACCATTGACAAAGTCTGGATGACCAGTGTTGATATAGCAAGCTTCCATGGCCACTAAATCCCTGACAAGCTTATTTGCTGGATCCATTGCCTTCTTGAAGAAGGCAACCACAACAGCATGGAACTTCTCCTTAAGCGCAGGGTACCTCCGGAACATCGGTTTCGTTAACAATTGACCAAGAATTCTGATAAGTTCATCATAAACGAGCGAAACGCATTTCAAACTAGGGTCCTCTAGCCTCTTAATTTGCTGTTTTACAATGAGCTCAAATGCGGTCGTGCCAACGAATAGAGCTGGCGATGAACCGGAAGAGTTGTAAAGAACAGTGCGGATATCGATGTCCTTGACCTGGTCAAAGGGATCCACAGCTTTCACTCCGTTGGCGTAAAGCTCGTGATAGACGAAGCTAATTCTAGCGCCACCTGAGAGCTCGATGCTTGAGAGTTCCTGGTTATTACCTTCGAGGACTGATCGGTATTCGTTAGAGAATTCAGTAATCATGTTGAGGACAACGTTTGAGCTGTTTCCGAGTATAGAGTCACCAAGCTGTCCTAGTTCCACGGTGTATTTTTGTAGCGAAGATGCAATACGCGCTTTGATATCAGGCAAAGTTTGCTTGATATGCATCATGAGAATCTATAGATGTGATTAGTTTGTACACAAGACTTAGAAATAGGGTATCCTACCAAGTTCAACTTCCGGGCGAGATATGGAGTTCCACAGTATGCAGCCTTATTCCTGTACGCCTTGTGATTCTCAAAAAACTGCCTCTCATGCTCCAGCGCATATGAAATGGCCTTCTTATTCTCGATATCCCTCTGTCCTCGGTTAACAACAGGAACGTAGCCAAGTCGGAGCGGGATAATTCGTCCAGCAAGAATGTCCACGACATCGGTTCCTTCGTCCATCAAATCAACCTTGGTTAAAACACCAATTGTTCTCTGACCTTCCGGGTCTACTTCTCGCGCTAGTTTCAACCCATCCGAGTTCGCTAAGTCGGTATTTGCTGCTGTGACCGCCAGAATTATAGCATTTGGCTTGCTAATTTGCTTCAGTACCATTTCCTTTATCTGGCGCTCTATATCCCTCGGCTGATCCCCAACAGGTACCTTTGTTAGGCCAGGTAAATCCACCAGAGTGAGCGTTAAAACGTTGGGAGAGTATATTCGTAGGTTAATTGGAGCCGGTGAAATGCCTGCGTTCCTCCCAGTCTTGGATTCTGTCTCCCGCACAATCTCATCTCGTATCTTGTTAAAATCGTGGAATTTCTGGCCCGGGATATGCAGGAACTCGCCCCATTCGTCTACATTGGATTCTGCGTCCGAAGTCTTCATCTCTTCTTTAACGCCATTTACTTGGGCTTTCGGCTGAGGGCTACGGTTGATAAGCTGAAGGATAAGCGGTCTTCTTGTTACAATACCGGTTCCACGCGGTAAGCTAGTAGATAGTTGTGGTCAGCTCTAAAGGCGGCATAGACGAGATTGGAGCAATAAGTTCCGGCGGCCTTACAAATCTCTTCCCACGATGTTCTCCAGCACGGAACTCTTGCCACTCGACTGCGATCCTACGACCGCAATTTGCGGTAGATCTATTGGGTTTTGGACCTATTGCCAGGCATCAGCATTTGCGCCTTAAGAATGGCTATTATGCTCTCCATGCGGAAGCCCACACACCCCGACTGTTGTGAAAACATCTTGCAGCTTATTAACGAGGGTAATAAGCCCTGGGTCGTTAACGTTGATTCTAGGATTATCAGCCGTGCGCCGTCAAAGCTGGGAGGTTTCGCAAGGTCCACTTACGCAGTTGGATTCGTCGCCATCGCTGGCGGGGAGTAGAGAAGAAGTCAGAGATGTACTTGCAATAGTGCAGTTGATTTGGTTGCGGCAGAAAGGTCTAGTGAAAATAGTTGTTCGCGGCGTGGTGGGTGTTGGGAGAATGGACTACTTTTGTCCTACTCTGGTGCATGGGGAGTTGTCTCGCTCGTCAAGTGCGGAAAGGGAAATGCCACGCAAGTGTGGCTGGTGGCGCAGATCTGCATCGCGTTCGCGTCTGCAGACAGCATCATCACCTGGACACCTTTCATGGTCACTATCGTGCTTATTCTTCTTTTCGAAGCACGCCAGAGTTTCTCATTTGCTGTACACACACATCCTACCCCCAGTGCCCTGCCAGGTTGCTGGCCGGCCGCGTCAACTACAAAAATAAATACTACGCTATGCAAATAGGTCCGCCAAGCTATACTCGGTACAAGTCGTCTCTCTGAACTTAGAGAAAGGCCCAATTAGATACCTATTCATCTACCACTGAAGCAAATTTGTCCATCATCTTCTGCATGAGTTCCTCGTACTATGAATAGTCAGCAGTGCATGCATACACACGAAGTCTCTTATTAACTTACCTTCTTTGTAACCGCTTCTTCACCTTCACTAGGCAACTCAAATTTCATGTTTCTCAGCTGGCTCTGGATATCTGAAGTTGCGTCTCGAATTTTACCCCAGCTCTCGCCTTGTGCAACTGCCTTCTGGGCCTCGTCATGAAATCCCATCATAGCTTTCATCATCCACTCCGTCTTCCACAGAGGGCAGAACTGATCGTAGTCGCTATATCCGTTTTGTTGCAAGAAATCCTCTTTAATTAACGTCGCCACATCCAAAGTAATCTTGTCGGGATCTCCAAGCGCAGATTTACCAACGAGCTGAACCACTTGGTCCAAATCTTCCGAGGTAGTGAGCAACTCCTTGATGCGATCACGAAGGCGAGGGAACTCAGGGTTGTTCTTTTGATAATACTTATCCAACGGTCCAGTATACTTGCTGTAGCTCATAGATGTATTGACCGAAGGGAAATGTTTCCTTTGAGCAAGCTTCTTGTCAAGGCCCCAGAAGACTTGCACAATGCCAAGCGTGCTGCTAGTGACTGGATCCGAAAAGTCACCTCCCGGAGGGCTGACGGCTCCCACAATGCTAACACTTCCTTTCCTATCAGGGCTTCCCAGGGCTGTTACTCTGCCAGCACGTTCGTAGAAGGAGGCTAGCTTGGCACCAAGATAAGCAGGGAAACCTTGATCAGCAGGCATCTCGCCAAGACGACCAGAGAGTTCTCTGAGAGCCTCAGCCCAGCGAGAGGAAGAATCGGCCATCATGGCGACATCCTTGCCTTGGTCACGGAAATACTCTGCTACTGTAATGCCAGTGTAGATAGATGCTTCCCGAGCAGCCACTGGCATGTTTGAAGTATTCGCTATAAGGGTTGTCCGCTTCATGATAGGTTCTTTTCGGCCATCGACATTGATGGTAAGCTAGAAGTTTCATTTAGCAATTCGGCCTTCCAGAGTATATCACCATTTCTTACCTCAGGGAATTCCATCAAAACCTCAGCCATCTCATTACCTCGCTCTCCGCAACCGACATAAACAATTATGTCGCTGTTGGAGAATTTTGACAGACTTTGGCTAATGACAGTCTTACCACAGCCGAAAGCACCTGGAATGCATACAGTGCCCCCTTGCACACTAGGGAACAATGCATCGAGCACTCGTTGGCCAACAATAAGAGGCGAATCCGACGACAGCTTTTCATTAGTAGGACGAGGGACACGGACAGGCCAAGTATGCATCATGCTATACTCGGTCTTTGTTCCGTTGAATTCGACTTCCAATATCTTTTCATCCACTGTATAACTACCTTTCTCTGCAATACGGGTGATTGTTCCTCGAGCTCTAGGGGGGAGCAGGATTTTATGGTCATTGAGAAGGCTATTCTCAAAAACACTTCCAAATACATCGCCTCCTGTAATATGATCTCCAACCTTTAACTTCCCAGGTGTGAAGTCCCATTTGATTTCACGATTTAGAGCTGGGATATCGATACCACGAGGAATGTAGATGCTTTTTGATACTTCGGAAATACTCCGAAGAGGACGCTGAATGCCATCGTAAATGGTTTCCATCAAGCCGGGACCAAGTTCGACTGCGAGGGGTTTTCCAGAACGGAGAACTGGATCACCGACGGTTACACCAGCTAAAAGTCGGAAGATTAGCAACAGGTCGTTCTTTGTGTTTAAAATCCCATCGATGCGTACCAGTTTCCTCGTAGACCTGAATAGTAGCTTTATCTGCCTCGATTCGAATGACTTCTCCCACGAGACTATCATGGCCGACACGAACCTGCCTTGATTAGCTCCGAGAGCAACCATAAGCTTTGAAAACAGCATACAAGCTCATACATAGCACATCCTATCATGTTCTCGGCAACGATCACAGGCCTTGACCTTATCAGCTAGCAATTTGATCTTGTTCAAGCAGCACATACCCAGATACGGAGAACACAGAGCCTGCTCGAACACTCGGTCAGCACCAACCAACTAGAAGTATGCCGCTTCGAAATTTGGCAAACTCGGATGCCTTATCATACCATAATTGTCTTCGCCAGCCTCCATCGTCTTGCGTTGACCTTTCTGCATGATGCCCCACCATCGTCAGTTATACCAGCTCCGGGAGCAATTCAAGGCAACGAAGCTTACAGGCGCCATAATTGAAGGTGCGGGAGCTTCCAGAGACGGAGATGTTGGCAGGACAATATGCGGGATTGTTGGATTGAATTGTGGGGAGGCGGGAAGAGGGATTTCGAAAGGCCGCTCTTCTGCCTCAGTGCTGGAGCGGTGGGGCGAGCTGGAGAGGGAATCGATGTTGGTTTGCCTGATGAGGTCTAAAAGTGAAGGCCGAGCTTTGAGTCGGGGCCGCAAGCCAAGCATGCAAGAAGATCGGCGAGATTAAGTACGAGAGAACTGTAAATGCAACTGGCCGTGCTACCTTAGCGTTAAGGTGGAAAAGTCGTCACTTTGCTTTTCGTTTGAGTGGGTCCAAGCTCCCTCCCTGCCCTGCTGCTTGCTGCAGATCTCCATCACCATTTCATCTTCAATTTTCACACAATATCTCTAAAAACTATTTACAGTCCAGGATATACTCCTACACATGCCTTTCTGAGACTGAAAGTCTTTTATCACACTATCGCTTAAAACAAACCCAATTCTGCGACCGTCATCCATCAGACAGTATGTCCGTTCTCTTCAAAAGTTGGCTACGAACTTGAGCCCAAATGTATGTTCTTAGCAAAGAAGAACGGGCTTTATCTTCCACGGCGAACTTATCAACCTTACCGAAGCTCTCCGAGAGACACGCTCACAATACGCTTAAATTGGGTCCAGGCATTAGTCCGTGGGGAAACGGGGTTAGAAATCTCGAATTCGAATGTCTTAGGACTGTCGAGGACTACCTTAATTTCAAGCGTCTGCGAGGTGCTCTCCGCAGTAGCATTCCTTGATGCTACGCACGTAGTGTCGCTCGTGGTAAGCTGCCCAAGGTTATCTGTCACAGTAGGCAAACGCATACATGTTGAGGCAGCCTCTTTAGTTCCAGAGGGCTTGGAAAGAATTGAACCAATAGGGGTTTCATAGCCAGCATAGACGCGTACATTATTCCTACGTTGGCTTCGACAGCTGACCAGACTACTGCCGCTACACCGGAGCCTAACCGTTTGATAAGCCACGATTATATGCGAGTGTTCGTTATTAGTAGCCTACGCGAAAAATCATGGTGGATTGCAGCTATGTGAGCGAAGAACACTAACGACACAGACTGCTGTCAGAAAGATATTCGTTTAAAAACAACGACGAGCACTTACAACCCTCCTGTAGCAAAAACTGCAACCAGCCCCATTTTTGGCCCAGTAGGGAGGCGAAGTTGCCCTATTATGGGCATTGGCAGTAACCTAATAACGGAGTCCATCATTGTATTGATTCCCACAGCAGAGAGCCAATATATCTACGGGTTCATACAGTGTTCAAGGATTTCTGGATGCCAATATTTTTGAGCTGGATGACAAAAATATTCCCTCAAACGCTCCCCAACGAAGCGCACCTAGAAGCGATATAAGTATGATTTCGCAAGTGTAGCGAAGCAGCCGTCCTGAAAAGATGTGAAGATGCTGGATTATTATGGAAGCTTTGGTGATGTTGATGAGAATTTGGTAAAGCAAGTTGCTCGTCAAAACAAGCTGTCATTCTTGTCAGCTCTAAATCAACTATACGGCTCGATCATTATAGGGGTTTACAATAGTCATGGTAGGAAGTAAAGATGCTTCCTTGTTCCAATTACATTTTCCAAGGCCTAGTATAACTTCTGAAACGACAGACTGGGTCAGCATCCATAGCCAGCTAGCACACTAATCCTAGTCCCAAATCATTAGACAGGCATTTTATGCTAGACTTACCTGCGCCAATAACCAGAGTCATCGCAATTAACAATACCTACAAATAATCAGCGAACCTTGTAATATATAATCATGCTAGCATCCGGGAAAGAAACCAGAGCAACAGTTATGAGGTAATCCTCCAGTCCCACTCTCCTTGTCAGAGACAGTCGAATATGCCATCTCAACATCACGACGATAACAGCAAGAATTGTACAAGCGATAGCCAGTGCTTTCATCAAACCAAACCCAAACGGTTCAAACCATCTTATCAGACGTTTGATTGATATCAAACTGAGTTTGTTTAGTTTAATAACTATCAATCAAACCAAACCCGATTAATCTGGTTTGACAATTAATTGCTTATATTGCTCTAGCTGCAAGCCTATAGCTGCAAACCTTCGCGTAGGCCTGATTTCAATAGCATAAGCGCCTCAATTGTGTCAGGCTTGAGGCTATTGCGCTTATCTGTGAAGATATTAAGAGCGTCGCTGAACTTGCGCTCCAGGTCGCTACTTTTTGGCGGCGCTGCAGCAAGATTAAAAGCTATTGAACTAAGTATAGGATACTTATTACGACGGTTAAACCACTAGTTAATTATATTAATATTAATCTTTATTCCATCGTTCCTTACCAGCCTCTTTATAACTGGGCTATTAAGATAGCGATTAATCTCCTTAGTAATAGGATCTCTTGCCTCCTTACCCCAATTAGAATTACTATCTTTGGGCTAGTACTTAGTGCGAGGCTTCCGCTTGCGTGGCGAGCTGCGTGTAGCTATTACCTTTAGTATAGGAGGCCTGCTCTTAAGTGAAGCATAAGTAAACTCTTTGAAGTCGTCCTTAACAGCTTCTTGCTATTTAGGCCTTGAAGCCTAATACATCTTAAACCACTAAAACTTCCTGCTAGGATGGAGAAGAACAGCTGCTTGGTAAGCTGGTGTTATATTACTAAGGCTGTAGTAGTAGTTAAGTTTCTCCTATATAAGCTCTACTATAGTGATAACATACTTGTTCGTATACTTATTAGCTGCTAGCCTTACTTTTTGCTTCTCTATAAAGGTTAAGAGGCTATTAAGCTTTATAAGCCACTGCTAGAGAGAGCTAGTATTGCTATAAATGCCATAATACTCTAGTTTAAAGGTTGCTTTAGCTAGAGGCTCTAGTATCTTTTTAATATTATGCAGAGCCTCCTAGTGATTAGGCAGGAGTTAATCGCCAGAGATACTACAGTTAGAGGTTAATTTCTATATTCTGGTATACTTGTTAATAGCAGGGCGCAAGCGAAGACCTATTTAAAAGAGATTCTATTAGTAAGGTCTTAATCTATCCCTAAAAAATAGGCTTAGTATTAAGGCTTATTGTGAAACCTAATTAATTAATTAGGCTTAGCTTCAGAAGGCAGAATAGCGGCTATTAATTATATAGCGCGTATTTAAGTTAATCTGAGTTACTAGCTGGCAACTTACCTACTAACTAGCCTTCTTACGCACTAAGATTAAGAGCTGTAGCTAAACCTTATATTGATCTTTAAGGATAAAAATAAGGTCCTAGTGTGTTTTACTAGGCAGTTTACCTACCATATTTAATTATCTTATAGGTACTGTTCTATCTTATAGCGTTCTCTTTGACAAGTAAGTATAGGTAAAGGCCTTAATTGTCATTTGTAGCCCTTTAAGCATCGTGGAAGGCCTCCCTGCGTTATAGTGTTATTATAGCGTGGATTGCTAAGTTGCAAAGTATGCTAATAGGACCTTTCTAACGCTAGGCTTTGTGTTGCTTTTAAACAGCCTTCTCTTCTACTTGTTTAGTATGTATCTCTGCTGTAAACTACTCTGCTTCTTTATTGCTATGTGTATACCAGGAGGCTGCTTCTTCTATGGAGTATAAGGAAGCCTTTATATATATATTACTATATAGGCCATTCTTTGCTGCAAGGTTAATTATATGGCAGCTATATTGAAGCCAGAAGAGCTTCCAATCCTTGTCCAGATAGTTGTAGAAGTGCTATATAAAAGTATTATTGTTTAACGCATTGTCCATAGTAGTATATGCAATATGGGATGTAATATTATAGGATTCCACAGTAGCAATTACTATAGAAGCGATATTCTTACTAGTATAAGGTCCTAGAAGTATATAGAAGGCAATTAAAAGGTTCTATAGCTTCCTATTCTAATTAATAAAATGCGCCTTAATACTAAGGAACGCAATATAGTTAGGCGATGTCCAGATATTAAGTATAAGGCTTATATTAGAGGCTGCAGTATAGAGAGCGTGTTTAATGCGCTTACTTATAATCTTTGCATCTTTAATTACCCATTTAGAAACTGTTGCTAGCGACGTAGGGTATAGGCTTGTAGCTATAGGGTTAAGTAGGCTAATAAGGCGAATAAGGTGCTCTAATAAGGCTCTAGTAAAAGAGATATTGTTTAAGACCATAAAGGCAACAAGGTGTTCGCGGTATTAGTAGAATTTGACTTAATAAGTGGGTAAACCTTTAGTTATAATAATATCCTCCTCTTTATAGGGTTCTTCTCCCTACCTATTAAAGCCGTGGGTGTTAACTATATGGCTAATTGTGTGTGATATAGAGGCTGCTAATTTAACTATAGAAGGGATTACTCTATAGCCTTTCCTATTAGCAGGTTTCGTGTAAGAGATTATAGGCTTACATCTACAGCAAAGCCAGTACTACTATTGCTTTGTATCTTATACCAGAGTGCCATGCTGCTAGACCCAGGCTCTACGCCTATAAGAGGTCTTGCTATTAAGCTGTAGAGTAAGCTGATAGCTAACTGTATTTTTAGGCCTAAAGATGAAGCCATTTACGCCATATGTTGGCTGCCTTGGGTGCAAACTGCCCTCTGTAGAAAACAGCAAAGGTGTAGATTAATCAGAAATATCACCAATTGATATATCTAAAGGCATTAAGTGGGAAACCTGATTGACTAAGGTAAACATGGTAAAGAAAGGGGCTGTAGAGGTAGGATAGAAGAGTCTTTAGTGGGGAGGCTGCATGAGGCTTGAAGGATTTTAACGCCTCTAATACCTATGGCTATCGGCTCTCCACCATCTTACTAAAACTTTATTTCTACTAAGAGATCAGTTCCCAAGGCAACTGGCTTATAGTAAGGGCAGGAAGGCTATTCTAGCAATTTATTAAACCAATAGACGATTAATTTAGTCCAATTAGTTTATTTAATTGGTTTAATCTATATTAAACAAACCTCAATTGGACCAAATCAATCAAACTAAACAACCGTCGATAAGGGTCCGGTTTGATGAAAGCACTGGCGATAGCGGGTCCAAGGGCTTGCCATCCAATGCCCGAAGGAGCTTCTGCGGCGGTGACGGAAGATGCTGGAGGTGGCCCTAAGGCAGACATGTTGAGGCTCTATCCTCCCCATACGCGGGCCGTGAACGACAAAGACAACACGCACTCACTGATAGCATTCAAGGGTGTTTCTAGGGTCTCATAAAGATACTTATACAATTTAGAATACGGTTTAATATAACAACTACCCCTAGAAACGTGACTTGGCAGCAACTACTAGCAATCGCCAGGAAGGCTTCAGCTTTCCAAACCAACCAAATTGTAGACTCGCCATATTTGATCAATCACCAATACTTTCCAAATCCGAGAGTTCAAAAGGTACTGGACTTCAATACACGATTACCACTTGTTCCGGATTGCCTAGAATGCTCTAGAACTCTGTAGAAATGCTGGTTGAAGAAGTTCGGGAACCTCTGAAGCGAGTCGAAAACGTTATCGTATGCATAAGGAGTTTGTTCGCCTTTCGCTTTGCTGTCCGAAAAACACCGACAGATGATACCAAGGAACTAGGAATGTATAGAGTCCGTCACGGTGAGATTAAGCAAGCTGTGCCGGAGAGGGTGGTGTGCTACCACAATATGGTGAGACCGCCAGCTGAAAAGTAGACGATAACCCTAAAACCAAGTTTAAGACTAGTGTTTTCAATTCACGAGACGACTATATGCGTATATTCACATTCACTAACAAAAGTTAAGGTACAGTTATATCGAACGCAGGAAAATATTCGAGACACGGAAGTTGGTCAACAGTGCACTAGATTTGCTTGGATTTCTTCCTAGATAATCAAAGCAATTAAACAATTTAAGGAGTTGACAGGGAGATACAGACCAATAACAAAAGATGGATTTGCGAGCATGACTCTCACTGATAGAGATCTAACGTAAAACACGTGGCTAGCCATTTGGATGGTTACTCCATAAAAGGCTGAGCGCTGAGAAGTTCTCGTATTAGTATTCCGGGAGAAGTAGAGTAGACTTGATATTTTAGAAAAACATGAATCAGATGAATTTTGGGAACAACCAATAGCGCCTTTGCGCAGTTTCCAGAAAGCTGGTAGCTGTATGACTTTGCGGAAGAGCACAAAGGAGGGCGCAAGACAGGCGCAAGACAGGCGTCAAAATCGACCGAGACCGTCTTTCTGACCGAATAACATGTTCATAATCTCCAAGGTGGAAGCAGAAAACCAAGAGCTTAGCAGAAGTAAATTTCTATTTTTTTTTGGGGGGGGGATGTTTGATCACAAGACTCACCGATTCAAGCTCTGGCGCTTCAAGGTTGGATCCTTCCCGAACGCTTTGCATTATATGGGGCTTAGCAAGAGAAGGAACGAAATGAGCATCTACAAAAGTGTAGTTTCGTGACTATTGAAGTCAGCTGGCGGGTCAGTTGACTGAATATGTCCTGATTGAGCGAACACTACAGCACGGCACTCAACGAAACAGTAGTGCAGACTGCAAGCGCGGTGGGCCCTTATTCTGGAAGAATCGGAGCGGCTGAAATCCTGTAGTAAGTACAGTCGTCCTTAAGCGTCGTTCGACTCCCATCTAGCTCTCGTGACAAGAATAGACTCGATCACAACATGAAGCTTGCGCCATCTAGAAGTAGTAGCAGTGCAACCATGACTGTATAATGGCAAGCCTTGTGGGTGAGCGACCTGGGAGGACAGAGGCCTTCCGAGGTAGGTTTGCTGCTGGCAGGTGGGCGTCGTGAGCAGCCAATAGAACCCTGTGTGTTGGAATTACAAGGTCATAAGGTCACAGCGGAGCAGTCTTGAGGGTCTATTTGATGATAGAGATGACGCAGACGATGAATATTGATTGATTCGTGATGCAGTAGATGCGGTTGATGTCTATCTAGATTGACATGCAGAGCTCGCTCTCGCGACGTGTCCAGAGCTTAGTCAGCATCTCTCGCTTAATTCTGACACTGTGAAGCAAACAGCGACTTGGCAATACTCGCCAGGCTTTTCGATCTCACCCCGACCCTACCGCATCCTGCACCAACTGCACCAACTGCACCAGCTGCAAGATTCGCTCACCACAGAAAGCATCGCAGTCAGGACGGAGCTGGCCGACCCAGCAGCCTGCCAGGCTTCGACGAGAGCCGCGCCGTGTGCGTGCGCTAACTCAAATCAATGGCGACGAGCCGGACTCCGACTGGTGATTTGGAATTGCTTTCAGCCTACACCACCGAGCAACGGCCTCTCTCCACTACCTCTGCCATTCCTTCTCGCGTTTCAAACCCATGTCTACGTTGTTTTACCTCCCGCTTGTAGTATTTGTCACCCGCTGGCGGCTCTGCAACTTCGTGGCTTCCAGAAATTATCGTGAATCTATCAGGCATTCTCCGCCCAATCTTCTCCTATTGGCCAGGTCATGTTCTCATTGTTGGCGCATCTCACCAGCTCCTATGATTCAGTGATCCTCCTGCAACCTAATTAGTGCCTCTTTTCATTTGCTTCTCACCGCACGCCCTAATGCTTTTGAAATCTAGAAACTCGCGCACCCCTCTCTAACAAGGTAGGTATATCTCTTTGGAATCTCCGGCTTTCCCTTTACCCTCCCGAGAAACTCTTCGCAGGCCTTTAACGCAGATCTTTCTTCATCCTAAGTCCCTCTCAATAGTTTCTTCAGTCTCGTTACCTCTCCAGCCTATTCATTTTCGGGCTTAAAATGGCTGCTTCTACTGCCGCTACTGCCTCAGCCCCCTCTATCGAAACAAGATCTCGCCGGGCTGCTACCCCTCCAAATGTTCATCCATACCTTACCTCTACACGGGTCTCTACAATTGAGTCCTGGACCGAGTCGTTACCAGAACGGGCTACCTGCCAGCTCCCACCGGAAGGCAGAGCAACAACGCGAGATTCAGCAATCGAGGCCTATCAAAAGCTCAAGATTGCGCTCTTCTCCAAGACTCTCATGAGCTAGAAGCGGAGCTATTTCAGCAAAGCCACATATAATGTTTTCTCGAAAACCGGCCCAAAGTACCCCCTTTGCAAATGTCCTTCCACTTTTGGGCCATCTTATATACTCGACATTGCTCTTTCGAAATATCTCTTTCGGGTTCATTTCTGTTCATGCACTACTTCGTCTAGCGTCATCTCAGCGTACCTAACCGTTCATCTGTCCACTATGATATTTAGTACCTTATTATATAAAAAAATTTCGGACAATAAAATGACTGTATGGATACTCCACGGATGCCATTTGAGTTCCCGCTCTGTGCGTCCTGCTGCCCTGTGCTTGGCCCACCGGCCATGAACACTCAGCGCCGTGTGTACAGCACCGTCCCCATATCGATTGATGCCGGAATCCGCACGAGTTTCTCATTCAAGAACATCGAAGGAAAACACAAAGGCGCTCAAAGGATATGATCTTATTTACAGCAAGACTGCTTATTACTCTGTTGTTTTTATAAAGTTTTAGTTTTCACCCCAAGATAAGCGGGATCGGAGTTAATAGTATGAATAGCGGTTGATAGTTGCTGTTTCCAAATATCTAGGCCTCCATGAAGTAGAAGATCTAGCATGATAAAACACCTCTTTTGCAAATTTGTATTTCTAACGGTCAGGAAGCGAGCTACATGTTCCATAACGGAAGGCCGATTCGACCTCCTCCGTAGTATGGTTGACATTACTTGCGTCCTGTAGTACGCAACATACTAGCGACATATCTTAGGAAAACTTCTAGATATTTTATGTCAGTAGGTTTTAGGGAGGCTTTGGATTCTTCTAAGGTTTAGTACTTATCTCATAAATCAGTAGAATTTGGTTACGGGGCAGGGGAAGCACGTGCAACGACTCCCTATACCTCTAAAATCTTCTATGGGTATCGTTTTGGTAGTAACTGAATGGTTTAAAAATCAAGTTTTATCCTTTTCTACGAGTTACGTCCTGTGAGGGGACTTTGTAGACAGGGGGCTATAAGGACACGATTGTGGAACAGGATAGATTGGTGAGAGAGACGAATCCTTGAGGAGGTAAGGCCTCTGGGATCGTGGAGACTATATACTACGGGCACG
>Ga0307507_10001911_pt1 | contig 45293 bp, 10 predicted proteins | sample 7_EM_MG_FD_207223 | JGI IMG/M metagenome (GOLD analysis project Ga0307507, IMG submission 207223) | Populus trichocarpa ectomycorrhiza microbial communities from riparian zone in the Pacific Northwest, United States - 7_EM | ecosystem: Host-associated > Plants > Roots > Unclassified | place... | reverse complement strand
ATAGAGGTGCTGCCAAAAATCCGTGATAAAACACTATAAAATTTATATAAATTGCCTAATTTGGATAGCGAGCTGACAGCGTAACAGTCAGCGTACCTAATTTTAACGCAGCGGACAGCGAGCGGTCCACTCAGCTGCAGTCAGTAAGCTATAAGGCCTCAAAGCTCGCTGTCCGCTAACTATTGGACATACTGGCCTGCTAAGTTAGTGGCCTAATAATAAAATAAGAGAGGGCTAAACTGGTAAAGCCTACGTAACAGAGGACGTAGAAGGGCAAAAAAGGGCTAATAATTTTTTTTCCTATAATAGGTTTTTTTAAGTATATATATAATACGCCTCGCAGGAGCTTGGAAGTAAGAGGGGGGGTACTATTACAGGACTTACCCATTCTTAACCCATACTTACGTTCTCCTACTACCCCTATTTATACCTTATACTTAGCATATAAAGACTCTTCTTCTTTATCTAATGTTTTTATATTAACTACGCATAGTTATGTGTACGTAGCCTTCTCAATTACTACCTCGTTTAGTATATTATATCTTAGTTTATGCCTACTTCTATAACAAAAATACTATTAAGTAGTACCACTAATATCGGGTAGTGACTTCTTAACTAGGGCGTCAAGATTTATTTAGTATATACGTTCGCTATATAACTCGTGCTCTTTACTAAAGAGGCAATAAAAGGGCTTTGTTAAATTAATAATACTCTATAAGTTAGCTATTTTCTTAGCCAGCTTATCTAGCTCCTTTATATTAGCAGTATTTAGTGGAATACTAGTAATTTTACTAAGTTCCTATTAAGCCTAGGTATATAAGTTAAACTAGTCTCTAGTGTTTATAAGTGGCTAATCGTTTTAAGGGTTGGAAGGTAGCTTAGATTTTACTAGTATATTTCTAGTGGTTTTATCTACACTAGATCCTAAGGCGTTTGGCGGTTATATTATTAGCGTATTACCGTTAGGTATAGACGTTAGTTTTATTTTTAGAGGTATTATAGAAGAATTAAACCAGCTATCCTCCTAAGGGGATTGGTAAGGATTTAAATATAAGGTAAAAATATAGATAGGGACCTTAATAATGGAATAATAGGGTATATTATATAGACAGATAAATCTTTAAGGGAAAAGGAGGAGTCTGTATATAAGGTAAGGAAGAGTTCTCCCTAAGTATATATAGCGTATATACCTTATAGGTAAGTTACCCCTAGGTTGCCCTAGGGTCACCTATACCTTACGGCTATATAACTATCTACTTAGGTTTTACCTAATAACTATATTAGCGATAAGATAGCTAAAGAATAAATTTAGCTTATAAATAAAGAGAAATGGCGCAGTGTAGTTAAGGATATATTATAACGGGGCCAGCCTAGTTATAGTAGAAATGTCTTAGTAAAACACTTAATAGATAAATTCCAACGCTTTAACTAAATTCTGCCAAATTCTATTAGCTTAATTGATTTCTACCAAGTTCTACTAGATTAATTAAATTCTACTAAAGTCCATTAAAGACCGCGTATATATATATATACGTATTAACTACTAAGACCCCTAACTATTTAATTATATAATTCTCTTATTATTCCTTTCTCTTCTTTACATAACGTCTTATTCTCTATAAGAGCTATATGTCTATAAATTTAGATAGAATTTATATTATTCCTTTAAATCTTCCCCAAAGCCTCTTCGCGCCCTTATATATATTTCTATAAAAAATAAATAGGTTTTTATTTATAATAGAACTGTCGGGACAATATCACGTGTGGTCACGTGGTTGTCACGTGTCGCCGCGGCACTAGCGTAGTAAGGAACCTTAAGTTCCTCACCCTTCCCCTTTCGAACAATAATACAACAAATAACATCATACTAGCTACAAACTGTAACTACGTGATATTACCTTGTGTTACCAACACTGATCAGTGGTTAACTTCACTGTTATACTATAGAACAGCTAGGTATCACTAAGAAGAGATAAGCCACTGTACCAGTGCTACTCGTGCTAGAGGAAGCTGTCTTTTAAGGTTAGAACTGGTCCTAAACCTTAAATAGAACTCTTCCACGAATCTAAGGATCTAAAGGCCAGAACTGGTCCTGAGCCTTTCCAAGATTACAGATTCTTGCGTCCATCACGCAGAACAACACGCTTTACGAGTCTTCGCGATTCAAGGCTAGAACTGGTCCTGAGCCCCATAACCGCAAATACACGTCACAAACACGTACCAAACAACAATCCCTACACTAATAACACTTCCCTCCCTCCAAAAACATGGCTACGCCTACTTTAAATAACTGGAAAGACTCCTTACCACCAGGGGTAGCTAAGCACGCGAAACTTATTAATGAAGATTGGGACGAATTCGCCTTTAATACAACAACTTATACCGTAAAACAAGTTAACGGCTTTCTCCTACACCATATTATATTCTACCGAAATAGATGCTACACCAATGTACAACTATGGGAATATTTCAGGGAGGATTTCGTAGGATGGACTGCCAACACCTAGGCACTTGGCAATACTGATATTATTTAGGATTTCCAAGACTTCCTTTACAGAAATAGGGTATACATTGCTAAGAATAGTAACCCAATTACTAGTAACATTTAGGCTGTTATTATTAGAACAGAGGAGCCAGTATAGACGGAAGCTAAAATCACACGTTAACTACAAAAACCTAAAACTAACCCATATTCTTCAGAAGGCAACTTTAATTCAGAATAGAACCCCCAGAACACTAATCCTCTATTCCAGCCAACTGGTAAGCCTACACTACCAGAGACACAGCAACCTCCGCAAGAACTCCCGTAAGAACTTCCGCAAGAACCTCCGCAGCAATATCCGCAACAGCCTCCGCAAGAGCCACCGCAACAACCTCCGCAGCAACCATCGCAAGAACCTCCGCAGCAACCACCACAGATAACCTCAGGCTATCAAACACCTCAAGTTCCTCAAGCTGCCGTATCTCAACCCGTGCCTCAAGCTGCCGTATCTCAACCCGTGCCTCAAGCTGCCGTATCTCAACCCGTGCCTCAAGCTCCGTCCCACCAGCAATCTCCGCAGCAATCTCCACAGCAATCTCCGCAGCAATCTCCGCAACAAGCCTCTACTTCTCCACAAACATTTAACAAGCTTCAGAAGATTTAGTATAAAGGGGAATTCCAAGACTCCTGTAGTTCCCAAGGTAACTACAGAGGTGGCTACCAGCGTAATCCAGACAGGAAGTTCTCATGGAGAGTACCATAAAGAGAGAGTGATGTAAGGGGGGAGCAGTTGGAACGGCACAGTCACGCAGGCAATCCACAAAGAAAGAACTGCTAGTGTCTACGGCAGCTACGAACCACAAACTAGACAACGATAACGCTAATACGCCTGCTATTATAAACTAACCCTGTAATAAGACTCCGTGCTAATCTACCTACGGAACCAACCCTACGCTAGCACCGTACTGCTAGATACCATTAACAAACCAATAGCGCCGCTACACCTGCGATCTATTAACCAGCCGATCGTGCCTATACGCCTACGATCTTCCGACCAACCGATAGACGAGCTCTACGTTCGACCACTATTGCCACCCGACGCTTGCACCGTACTGCTATTACAATAGACCCTTGCTGCCCTGCCTGCAGTTAACCAACACTTGCTGCTTTATTAGCAACTAACCGACCCCTACTGCCCTGCCTACAGCTAATCAACCACTTGCTGCTCCGCCTACAGCCAACCAATATCTACTGCTTCCACCTGCAGCTAAACCAACACCTTACTGCCTTCCTACTGTACCACAAGCACAAAAGAAGACTTGCTAGTATTGGGACTGTTAGGACTGAGTTACAAAGAATTCTCAGGCCATATTCAACGCCAGTTTTAGAGCATTCCTATTGGTTAACTATCATTCCCATTTGCTCAAGCTAGCCGTATCTAGTTACGCTCCGCTAGCTCCATAACCCTATTTTAATAACACAGTTCCCTGGTTAATCTACCTAGGATTTCCTAGTTTACTACTTGGTCAACTACCATTTCTTTAGCAAATTTTAGGACAGCGAGACTTATATTACAATAGTAATAGTAAGTAAGGAGGATTAATAGTTGTTACGCTAGCCAAGCAGTATTTATATGCAGATAGCAACCACAAAAGAAGAGTTGCCAGTGTCGGGACAATATCACGTGTAGTTACGTGGTTGTCACGTATCACCGCGGCACTAGCATAGTAAGGAACCTTAAGTTCCTCACCCTTCCCCTTTCGAACAATAATACAATAAACAACATCATACTAGCTACAAACTGTAACTACGTAATATCACCTTGTGTTACTAACAAGAACAAAGAAAAATAAGTAGGTTACTGCTTAAAGTTAAGCTAGTATTACTAATTTATATTTACAGTTTACGCTACTAGCTAAGAGCAATGCACGGAAATATCCCCTAAACCACTAGTTAGGTAGTTAGGAGTATTTCTAAACTCTAAGCTTATGTTTAAACAACACGTAGAAATAAGAATCTCTAAAGCAAAAGCGGCCTTCTATTTAATTAGAAGACTAGGTAATATATAAAAAGATCTATCTCTACAAGCACTACGGCAGCTCTATATAGCCTATATTACCACTATAGCAGACTATAGAATATAATGCTGGTGGAAAAGTAAATCTAGAGACTACCTACTAGCTAGGTATAGATAACTTTTATAGCTCTGCTGTTAGCGGTTAATATATATCCGGTATTTTACTACCTATTATTATTCTCTAACCCGTTATAGAAGCCTATAATAACCTCTTAGGCAGCTAAAACTAGATATTTAAAAAACAGCAATCTAGAATCTGGCTGCGGCTTTAGCCTATATTTATTAAATATAGAAATTATTAAGGACCTATATAAAGATAACCTTAATAACCTTATAGCTGATCTAAGCGATAATATAAGAGAGAGGCTCCTTGTAAGCCTTAGCGATAATAAAACTAACGCGGTTATTAACTTAGGCTATTTATTAGTAAGCCGGACTATACTATCTAGTCTACTAAGTCTGTCTTAAAGGGAGAGATTTAGAGTAGGCTAGATTAGTTTACTAAGTCTATCCTAAACGAAGAGCTTTAAAGTAGGCTAAACTAGTTTACTAAGCCTATCTTAAAAGGAGAGCTTTAGAGTAGGCTAGATAATCTAGGGCCTTACTACTACTACAATATTTACTAATTTAACTTTTAGAATTAGCTAAGTTTATTAAATTTAGTAGAATATTTATCCTTTGCCCTAGTATACTACTTTGTCTTAAATATAGAAACCAGAAAGCTTAGGCCGGAAAGGTTTAAATTTAATAAGTTATTTATATAATTTAAGTAGTACTATAGCCTTACAGAGAACAGCTATAGTTAGTATAGTAATAGGAATGTAATATTAAATTTAATTAAGAATAAGGAGCAGTATATAAAGTTTGTAATATATATTTTAGACTCTAGTATTAATTAGCCGGTAGAGTTTTTAATAGGAGATTAGGTATAGGACTTTCTATACTCTCCTATAGGATAACTACGGCTTCTTTATTATATATACTAGCTCTTAATCTGACTTTCTTTTAGCCTATATCTGCTACTCTTAGTAGCTATTTTTTAGCCATATATATATACTATACTAGTAAAGCTAAATACTTATATTATATTATTGTTATAGGGAGACTAGAAAAGGTCTTATGCTTTTAGAATATATTATAAAATAGTTAGGATATTATATTTGTCAGATAATCAGTATTCTCTAAAGACGTGGGTCACGTGCACTGTAAAGTCTCTTCGTAGCTCAAAGCCCTAGGGGCTCCAGAGAACAACGTCAATCAAGACAAGACCAAGACCATCAATCAATCAACCCATTTCATCAATGAACAGCTCTATATGCACTATCTGACAGTTATGAGCCCGGTCCGCCGACTCAAGAAGCTATTCAACTATTACTCAATCATTTGAAGAAATTCTACCTCATCGTCAGACTCTGACACCTCACCGTCTTAGGACGCAGACTCTGACAGAAATCCTACCTCAATTGTCACCGGACGATCCTGACGACAAGGACGATCCTGACGACAAAATACCATCTCAATTCCTCCTTTGCCTATCAGTCAAATGACTCCACCGTTAAGTTCGTCGACTACGATCATCCTCAATAAGCCAGAAGACTGGGAGCAATGGCTATGGCAACTCCGAGCCCTCGTGGATCAGCGAATTTAGGCCCACGTTAACCTAGACAATGTAGCACCTTAACGAGGTCTACTTTAAGAACTAGCCTATCTAGAAGTCACAGATTTTAATGAGAATGCAACTTTATATATATAGCTCTTGATAAATTAATAGAAAGTATATAAGAATAGTAGATAATACTACAACTAGGATATAAAGTATTTCCTAAAATAGGAAGATTATCTTTAATAGATCCGTACCTAAATTATATCTATAGTATTAATTTAGAAGAAGCTACTACTTAACCCTTTCCTTATAGTTACGCGTTTAGTGCACCAACCACTTATATGCTGACTAATTAGGGGGGAGGCGCGTCAGTATATAGACTACGTAGTCTACCTTAATAGAATCGACAGTCACCACCATCTAAAAGAGCATACGATACTATACGTATTTCGTGCCCCTAGATATAACTCACTTATATCATTAAATTGATACAAACAGTAATCTTACTAAAAAAGAAGTATAAAATCCCTTAAATATCTAATAGAATCTAGCTTTAAGAATTAGCAGAAGTTATTTAACCCTTTAGTAACGCCTACTATATAAAGTACACTACTAAGTTAAATAACTCTTAGAAGTTAAGATTTTTAGAATACTATAAAGTAGTAAAGGAGCTATAAAAAGGATTTAAAATATCTTTAAAGACAGCCAATGCTACTATAAAAGGGAATACCTTTAATATAGACTTTGTAGAGTAAGCTATTAAGAATTACTCTAATACTACTAAAGGTTTATAGAGAGGAAAAACATTAATATATAATAGACGCTTAAAGAGAGCTAGGACGCTAGTAAATAAGAGGATATTCTATAAGAAGTGTTACGGACGCTTTAAGTACAATGTTACGACTACTTGGGGAAGAGTCGTAGGAAGCTAGTTAGTTGATATAGGCACAGTCTAAGATAGATCTGGTGGAACCATGTTACGAGGAATGGTAAGCGAGTCACATAATATTATACGCAGTATATAAAGTGTACGCAGTGTACGCCTGCGTATAACACGTATAACACGTACCTTACGTATAAGAGAGGATTTCTTAGGAGTACGGTTATGTATTTAAAGGACCTTAGTCCCTACCGTAGATAGTTCTCTCCTTATAGTGAATCTTAGAATATAATTAGAGTTAATCTGTTGGGCAACCACTCTACTAGTTATTATTACATTATTAGTTTGTTCTTACCTATATACCTAGCCCAATAACAGGACCTATGTAGTTCCTACTATAAGGTTCCGTTATACATTCACTACCAAGGTTACGGTATTAAATAAGATTAAACAATATGCCACCTAGAGCACTAGTTATAACGGCGTCGATAGTAGCCACAACCTTAGGGCTAGGTAATACCAGTATAGATAATAGGGATTCTTAAGTGGTTACGCGAGGTCAGTTATAGGAAATGGTTAATTACTTATAAGATAATAATAGGATACTTAAAGAACGCATTAATGGAATTAGAGTAGTAAAAGTTAAACTACCTTTAATTGAACGATTCTTAGGGGAGAAGTTAAAGCTTAAGGGGTTTCTTATGTAGATGCACTTTAAGGTAGTACAGAAAGGAGCGAAGTTAGTAACATTGTTAGATTAAGTAGCCTATGCAGAATTGTTCCTAATAGGGAGGGCACTTAAGTGGTTTAAACCATATCTTATGGAAATATAGGCTAATAGCATAACAACTACTAACTAGGACGTGTGGTATATATTTACCAGTTAGAACGGGTTCGCGAAATAACTAATGCAGATATTTAGAGACTTAGAGGCTACAACCACAGCGGAACAAAAGCTTTAGAACTTAGTACAACACACTTTAGCAATTAAGTATATAACGCAGTTTTAAACACTAGCTATATAGGTTAAGTGGAATAACAGGGCGCTTATGGCACAGTATAAATAGGGACTTAAGGCTAAGGTCTAGGACGCAATTATCCTAATAGAAGATGCGGATACTCTAAGAGAGTTAATAGATTAGTTAATAAAGATTAATAATAGGATCTATTAAAGGGAATAAGCTAAGAGAGGGCAAGACAGAGTTCCACAGTTATATAAGGTATAGAGTACGCAACGACAGACATAGAGTTAAAAATTATGGAATAGCGCAGAGCTAATAGACCTAAGCGGTACCAAAGAAACCTAAAGGTAGGAAAAGAAACTATGGAAACCTAGAGGTTAAGGATTAAGTAATTAAAGGACTTAGGAGCAGAGGCTAAACTAAGGATCTTAGTAGCAGAAGACGTTTAGGCAGACTCCACAGTAAGAAAAGTAGTTTAAAGATGGGGCTTATATAAATTATAAAAAACAAGGTCATTTCGCCAGAGACTATAGAGGTGGTTAGAGTAACTACGCGGTAAAAGGAACTAGGCTAGCAGACAGCACGTATGTATAAAGGGATAATAGTGCACTATAAGGAACAAAAGAGTGTTTAATTAACAGTTTTGCGTATTATTATAATAACACATGCCAAATTTATGAGGACGCTAAGTATAACGCAAGCTATTAGCTATAGGAGCTATTGTTATCTAAGTTTAGAGGAACCAACAAACCAGCTTATAAATCGGATATTAAGGACGATGAATTCGATATAGGCGAAGCATTTACCAATAATAAGGCAACAAAGGCAGCTTACTAGGAGTATGCAGATTTTAAAAAAGTTAAAATAAAAGCAGAGACTGAGACCATTACAGAATAAGGTTTAGTAATGGATGTTATAACACCATTAAATACGGTTTCTATCGCTTTACAAAACAATAGGAGTAACGTTTAGAAGAAACTAAGTAAGTAGATAACTGCTAGTGCTAGCTTATTACTTAATAAAGGTAAAAGGCCACAGGCTTAAGATTCTTAAGAAGAGATAAAAGAAGCTTAAGATTCTTAAGACGAGATAAAACACACCTAAGGACCCACAACGGACGAAAACCAATGGGAAAGGGCAGCTACTTAGTTTAGTGACAAATAAATAAGTATAGGACGCAAGTTTAAAAACTATAAGTTTGGGGAATAAATAAGAACGTTAGTAATCCTAGGGGAATGTAGTGTTTAGCCTAAAGATTAAATAGTTAATACCAGGATTAAAAAGTAAAACGACTATAAAGATCTAGCTGCAAGATGCAGAAAATAAGAAACTATAGATAAGTTTAGAATGAGAATTATTACATAGCAGGAGCGAAAGCTAGACAAGAGGTTAGCTATACCAGGTTATATAAGGGACAGAGCACTTATATAAAGAGTTACTAATAGGCCAAGTGCAGGAACACCTAGGGTAAAATAGTTGGACGAACTAGAACAAGAAGAGGATCTAAATATCCCAACCAGGTTTGAAGAAAGACATACCAAAGGATATTACAATGCAGCGATAACAAGGTACTTTCTAATAGATAAACTATACACACTAAACCAGTTATATGGAAAGTGGTATAGGCAACGACATAATGATAAATGGGAAGATTTTTATATATAGCTGGATGAAAAAGTTGTCTAAGACCAACCCATTACGGAGAAACGCATAAGTTATACTAAAGGAGCATTGATTATAATATTAAGGAACTTAGAAAAAGGATCTAGGGACTAAAGAAGTAAGCGACAAATCTTAGTACCTACAGTAGAAATACCAGTGGTTAGGTTAACTAGGTATAGGTTTAAACTTAAGGACGAAGATAAACTAAGAGTTAACCTAAAACATGTAGCGCATTATACACTATTATAGATAGCTTGTGTGGATAACATATGTAACATATATAGAGCACTAAAAGATAAGAACTGGAAGTACCTAGTAAGGATATATTAGGCATTAGAGGAAAAGCGGTTTAGGAATACTAAGTATATACATAGATAGCACCTAGTAGAAGTATAAGGTTAAAGAGACTTAACGCTTTAACCAGAAAGATTCCTTACGGAAGAATGCCTAGATGGACGATAGTAGTAGGAGTGCCTAGAGAACACTTGTCTATGGTATATAGAGGAAAAGAAATGAACTAAGTATTAGCCTAAGTTAGACTAAGTATAGGCAGGATCTAGCAGCCAATAGTTAGGAAAAGGGGAGGTGTATAGGACTAGAGGGAACTAGTGTTAGAGCCTTAGACCCTTAAAGGAATTTAAGGTTAACACCTAAACTTATAAGCTAAGTAGCAAGATCAACAATTCGAAGCGTTAGTAGATAGTAGAGCAACTAAAAACTATATATCACCAAAGGTAGTGGAAAGGATAGGGTTACCACACAGATAAAAGAAACACCTATATCCACTTATAACAATTTTAGGAGATCAGATAGCCTATAGAGGAGGCATTATTAATCTTAAAATAGGACCTATTCAGTTAACTATTAAAGGAAGACCAGTTGAAATGTCTTTCAATATCCTACCGTTGGGATAGAATGAGGCAATACTAGGAATGCCTTAGTTACAGGAGTACAATCTAAAAATTAATTAGGTTATAGGTCAGGTTAATATTAAGGAAACTTAACGGCGCAAAATGCGACAGTAAACCAAGTTGGTATGGTACCAAGTTGGAGCGACATATAAAGAGACTAAGTGAGGCTTAAGTCATATACCAAAGAGATACCACAAGTATGGTAAAAAGTTATAGTCACTAGAGAGTAATTGGACACAGAAGATCTAAGAAGCGTAGGCAAAGGATCTAGACTTAGAGCAATACAAAAATAGAAAAGCAACGTATATGCCTAAGTCTATTGCAGAAGAGTTTGTTAAGGAATTCTATAAGGGAATAACACAAGGACACAACGGAGCTATAGGCTTAGTGTTGAGACTTTAGGAGGAGTACATCGTTTAAGAAATCTGGGGACTAGTAAGATAAGTTATAAAGGAATGTCTAGATTGCTAAAGGAACAAACCAACAAGGTATAAGCTATATAGAGGGCTACAACCTATTAAGATACCAGGAAGACCATGGGAAGTTATATTATGGGACTTTATTGTTAAGTTACCAAAGTTAAAAGATCCTATTATAGGACAAGATCATAACGTAATTTTAGTAATAGTGGATAAGCTAATAAAGTAGGGATACTTTATAGCATGCACTAAAGAGATATTAGTAGAAGATATCGCTAGAATCTATATAAGAGAAGTGTTTACAAGATATGGAGCACTAGATAAGATTATATTAGATAGAGATTTAAGATTTATAGCAGTATTTTAGGAAGTATTTCTGGCAGAATAGGGAGTTTGCGTAGTAATATCTATAGTATATTACCTACAGACAGACGGACAAATGGAAAGACTAAACTAGACACTAGAACAGTATCTAAGGCATTATATTAATCACGCATAGAACAATTGGGTATTATTATTACTAGTTACACAGTTTGCATACAACGCAACACTATAAGAAGAAATAGGGACATTACTATTTAAGGCAAATTACGGATACGAGCCAAGAATATTGTTATTGCCACGCTAAGCAAAAAAGACGAGTAGCACAGCTAAGTAAAGAATGGAGATGTTAATAAATCTTTATGTAGACCTTATAGAAACAGCTAAACTAGTATAAGAACGAATAAAAAGGTACTATAATGCTAAGAGATCTAAGGGACCAGATCTTAAAAAGGGGGATAAAGTGTGGCTACTATACAAAAACTTCAAGAGTTGATAACCAAGCAAGAAATTGGACTATGTTAGGCTAGGACCTTTTAAAATTAAGCAAAGGATTTTATTGGTTATATATAAGTTAAACCTACTAGCTAAAATAAAGATCTACCCTATACAACATATTGCAATGCTAGAGCTAGCATACGGGAATGTTAAGCCACTAGTCTATAAGGCAGACACGTATAAAGGACAAGAGGAAGATAAATAGCAAGTTTTAAAGATTATTAGTTATAAGGATGTAGATAACGAAATATGGTATAAAGTAAAGTGGATAGGCTATAGTAAGACTACCTAAAAACCACTAAGCAACCTAGAGAACGCTATAGGAAAGGTAAAGGAGTATTGGAAAAGAGCAGGTTAGGAAGCATTAAAAAAGGATCGCTAAAGAACGAGTTACCTAAGGGGGACCTAAGAGGAGCAATTGCCGAGCTACTTGGAGTTATTTCCCTTATAGGAGGAGAACTAGTCCTTTTATTACCTAGCTCATTAAGACCCTATTAAACAAGTTTCTATTCCTTAAAACGAACCTTCTTATAAACCTTCTTAAGACGGGTTAACTGAGCAAATGCAACCTACTAAGACTTAAAGGAGTAACGTTGAGCCTTAAGGGCCCAAGCGGTCTCTTTAGCAGAACGGTAGAGTTTGGCGCGCGCGGCGGCTAACTTAGACTTAAGCTTTGCAGCGGTAGATTAAACATAAGACCCTATAATAAGTTACTTAGGGAACTAGAAGACTGTTAAGAGTTATAGGACGTGTATACTTAGCGTTAAAAACAGAGCGAATATTGCAGGACAATTAAATATTTGCTTTAGTGCACTTTAAGTAAGACAAGGGTTGTTAAGATAAGGGACTCGCTATTTTAACACACACTAACCCCGCTTTCGTACAATAAGAATATAGAGATGACATTATCTTACTAAGCAATAGTATAGCAGCTACGGTGCGAGCATAACATTACGCTTGCGAAGAAGAAGAAGCTTTAGGTATAATAAGCAAGGATATTAACTAGACTAATTAAACAGACATTATACCTCTAGTGGACGACTTAGAGATGTTAGGAATCTTTAAGGACAAAGATAAAGAGAAGGGAGATGGTATTACAGACGCTTTAAGTATAATGTTATAACTACTTGGGGAAGAGTTGCAGGAAGCTAGTTAGTTAATATAGGCATAGTCCAGGATGGATCCGGTAGAACTATATAATAAGGAATAGTAAGCAAGTTACATAATATTATACGCAGTGTACAAAGTATACGCAGTATACGCCTGTATATAATACGTATAACACATACCTTACGTACAAGAGAGGATTTCTTAGAAGTATGGTTGTGTATTTAAAGGACCTTAGTCCCTACCGTAGATAGTTCTCTCCTTGTAGTGAATCTTAGAATATAATTAGAGTTAATCTGTTGGGTAACCACTCCACTAGTTATTGTTATGTTATTGGTTTATTCTTACCTATATACCCAGCCCAATAATAGGACCCACGTAGTTCCTACTACAAGGTTCCGTTACAAGAAGCTAATACCTAAGTACTTAATATACGGAATATAAGGACATTCTATTTAGGACTATTAGTATTTATTTAAAGATAAGAGACCTATAGGAGTTATAATTAGAGATGCTCGCATTAATAGGGAACTAAAGAAGGTAGAAAAAAAATAAGGATCTCGCTAACCAAGTTATAAAGATTAGACTTAAAGAATAAAAAATAAGGCTTAATAATAATAAAATAAGAGTTAGAAAGTTAAGATTAAGGGAGAAGCTAATGTAATATTCCTAGAATCGTTTTATATAGGTTAACTCTATCTACTAAAGCTATTAACTATTCTTAACTTAGGAACTACTCTCTATATCTTTAATAACCTCTTTTATTTCTATAACTTTAGGAAAGCTCTAAAATACAAATATATTATCGCTAATAGCTTAAAAGTGCCTATACTAGGCTACGGTAATATTACTATCTAAGTTATAAAACTAGATAAGAGTAAGGGAATCCTATATCTTAAGGACGTTGCCTTTTATATAGACTTTAATATAACTCTAGTGTTGTTTTGTCTACTTTAAAAATAAGGGTACTACCAGGACAATAAAGGAGATAATAATATTCTAGTTTAGAAGGATAATATAATCCTATATTAAATAAAAGAATATTATAAATAATAAACTAGGAAATATGTCTAACTAGGAAATATATTAGCGTTTAATATAAGCTAACTACTATGCCGCCAATAGAAGCATAGAGCATTATTAAAAGACATTTATCTAAATATAAGAAGTAATGTATAACTATAGTATCTGCGTCTAGGTTATCTAGGACCTATAAGCCTTTATTATTTAGGTATTAACGCCCTAAGATAATAGAATATTAATATTACAGTCTTACTAAAATTAAGCATTAGGTCTTATAAAGGTTCTTAAAACAGAATATTAATAAACCTTATCTTAACCTCTATATTAACTAAACTAACCTTAAGAAAGTGTATGCCGGATTTATATAAGTTATACTTATCTACAATACCTTCTTAGAAAGATCCCTCCTATATTTTATAATAACGCATAGTAAGAAGAAGAAGATACTATAAGTACTTAAAGATTTTATCTAATAGACTCGTCTAAGATATAACCTTAAAGTTAATACTATTAGATTAGATAATAAGCTAGGGAAAAGAAGAACCCTTAAATATCTATAGACTTAAGGGATTATATTTAAGCCTTTGGCGCTATATACCTAAGCTTAAAATAGTACCACCAAATGCTTAGGGGGTATAATTATTAAGAAAGGACATGTAATAAGAATTGCTATTAATCTACCATATAATCTATAGGATAAGATAGTTAACTATATAGTTTACCTTTAAGATTAAATGCCATAGAAAAGTAATAGATGGAAATTACTATATAAGAGGTTCTATACCTTCCTAGCTAATAGGAGATTAAGAAAACCACAACTAGTGTACCTAAAAGCCTACGGCTATAGGGCGTATGCAATAACGTTAGACGCCCAGCTAAAGAAGAAAAGGCTAAGTAAGCTAGATCTATAAGCCTATATCAGCTACCTTATTGGCTATAACTTTACCAACATCTATAGGATCTAGATCCTATATAAGGGTATCGTTATCTCTACTAGGGATATTATCTTTAATAAAAAGATATTCTTTAACGACAAGTAAATGAATATCTTAAAGAATCTACACACCGAATTAAATACGCTAAATAAGAAGATTTAACTCCCTAATACCTTAACTAAGAATAAGGTACTTCTAGAAGATAATAAAGTATTTAAACTATTAATTTGAGAGGAAGATAACGACGTCAATAATAAGCTATTTTAAACCTTTAATAAGTTAGCAGATCTTAAGCTTACAAGAGCTCTTAAAGATATATATTATACGCTATCTCTAACGGAAAAAGACAAAGAATCTCTATATACCTTTTATATTAAGTATTCTATAAAGTTAGAGATATAAGATACTAATTAGGACAATATTAACCAAATAGGAGATAGGTTTAACACTTAAGGAGTGTTTAACAACTTAGTTAAAGACTTATTTAAGGAAGCCTATAATAATAGGTTTAAAGACTTTATTACTAAAAGAATCACTTTAGCCTATTACAGCGCCTTCTTAGTAGAAAGGAAGTTTAACCTTAACAGTTAACTTAATAATAGTAAGCTAAAATTAGGCAGAATATATAATATTGGATTATACAGAAAGAACTTACCTCCTCTACCTTAGTTAATTAAGGACCTTAATATATATCCTCTTTAAGATTAGTTCTAAGAAGCTTAATAAGCCCACCTCTAATCCCATTATTAAATAAGGTTATTTTAAGAAACAGACAAAAAGTACGCAAAGGGATAGTAGATCCTTAGTTTAATATAGGTATTCGTCTATAAGATAAATAAGCACGGATTCCTCCAGAAATATAAGGCACGCTTAGTAGTATATAGAAATTAATAGGCCCTAGGAGACCTACCTATAAAAGCTACTATATTAGCGAGTACAACCTTCTAGACCCTAATGGCGATTACCATAAAATTCGACCTAAAGACGACACATAAAGATGCAGTTAATATATTTATCTATTATAATCTTAACAAAGTCGTCTATATAAAGCTACCGCTAGAATTTAATAACGGAAAGAAAGACAAAGTACTACGCTTAAGAAAAGCCCTTTATGGACTATAATAATTACCACTATTATAGCAGAAGAATCTCATAAGCTTACTAATAGAATTAGGTTTTAAAGAGGTACCCCAGAAGCTATATTATACTAAAAGGTAAAATAGTTATCTTCTTCTATGTTAATAATATTATCTTTTACTACTAAAAGACAAATAAAAAGAAGGCTTAAGAAGTAATTAAGGAGCTAAGTAAGGAATACTAGATAAGTACCCTTAGCGAGCTAAAATAGTTCCTAGAAATTTATATACTATATAATTGTAGCTAGAGGCTCCTATAGCTATCCTAGGAAGCCTATATTAAGAAGATAGCTAACTAGTACAAGATAGATCTTAAAGGGCGTCTTCTAGATACTCCTATAGCAGAATCAGAACTCCTCCCTACTAATTACCAATTAATCTATCTAATGCGTCTATCTCCTAATATAGACCTATTAATCCGTCCTATATCCCTACTAGCCTTTATAATACTATATTAGAGGAAAATAGGTTTAGTACTCTATATAGCCACTATAACGCGTCTAAATATTACTTTCGCAGTATTATGACTGGTAAGGTTTAATTAGAACCCAAACTAAAAGTACTATTAAGCAGTAGATAGAGTAATCCAGTACCTATATAGCATAAGAAGTAGAGTAATCTACTATAGAGGAAATAAGGAAGGAATAAACGGTAGAGGGAGAGATAAAGAAATATGTAATAAAGGATAAGATAACGGAGACAGTAAAAGCAAAGCACAATTATTTATCTGTACTAGCGATATATTATTTATAGACAACTCCATTAATAGAAAAGCTTATAAGGATATATTATAAAGCTATTTAGGAGACTAATCGCCTAGAGAGCAAATAAGTAGGGTATAGTTACAATATTAAGTATAGAAGCTAAGTTGTTAGCCCTATTACAGACAGTAAAGGAAGCTGTCTTTATTAGTAGGCTATTTAAAGTAATAATATTAAGGCTAAACAAGCCCTTAATTATTAAATGTGATAACACCTAGACACTCTAACTAATTATAGAAAATATGGTAAAGCTAATTACAAAGCTCTAATACGTCGATATTTATTAATATTAGCTATATTAGGAATACGCAATAAGATAAGTACTATTTTAATAGTCAGCAATAAATGAGATAATTACTAATAGACTTATAAAGGCCCTACCTAAGTAGAGGTTTTAAAGCTTTGTTAATATAATTGGAATAGTAGATATTAAGGAGCGGCTAAATAAGGAAAAGTAACTAAAGGACCTAAGGGAGAATATTAGAGCGAGATAGAAGGATTTAGATAAGATTATAGTTTAATTAACTTATTAATAGACACAAGAAGATGGTTAGCTTTGACCTTAAAGAGCTTAAAGCTAAGGGGGTGTGTTAGATAATCTATATTTTTTAAAGACGTGGGTTACATGTACGAGTTACGTGCACTGTAAAGTCTCTTCGTAGCTTAAAGCCCTAGGGGCTCTATAGAATAACGTTAATTAAGACAAGACCAAGATTATTAATCAATTAACCCATTTTATTAATTAATAGCTCTATATACACTATCTAACAATATTAAATTATCTAAAATAATATAATAGATTATATAAAGAAGTATATACAATTTGCCTTGCTAACCTTATAAATAGCTTTAAAGTAGCCTTTGTTTATTATCTAAAATATACTATTAGTATAAAAGAGGTAGATAGCCCTAAATACAATTATATTTGCGTAGGTTGCGTATTAAAAAACACGATATAGGCTAGTCGGTCGAGTTGCTAAATGCCCTTAACTGCGCGCCAATTACGTTAACCACCAACTATTAAGGCCATTAAGAGGGGACTATATTTTGCCAATGCTACTAGGCAAATCAACTATAAAGTTAATTAAGATATTGCGCTCTCTTTATATCGGAATTAGTAGCGGTTAAAGTACTCCTTACTTCTTTATATAAAAACTCTTTCTACATATATATATCCTATATACTTAAACATATTTTTATGTATAGTTATATATTATAGGTTAGTAGTATACTTATTAAACAATCTTATAAGCCTTTATACGGCCAGAATGCCCTATAATAGAGGAGTTGTATATAAATTTAAGAATCTTAAATTATAAAGATTTGGAATTTGGAATTATTATCTTCTATTAATAGTACAATTAATTATTTTAAATTTCGTATTTAGCAAATATAATATCCTTATACTGTCGTTTTCTTATTTAAATTGTGTTTATTATTGTCGGTATCACTTCCAGTAATACGTACTGCTATTGCAATAGTATTAGGGTGGTAACTGATTTACTTGATGCTTAATTAATTCTCCTATTCTACAGGTGGAATTTAGTGGATTTCCTGAGCTCGCTTAGCTCACGTGATCGCGTGCAACTACATTGCGAAACCTTGTTCAGACACTGGGGGCATTTAGTTTTGTGACGGTGCTTGAGCGCGTTACTACTGAATTCCGCCAAATTCTGCCAGATTCCATCAAGTTCTGCCAAATTCTGCCATGTCACTGAAGTGACCAATTACGATTTTCCATCCCCGGGATGGAAAATCGCTATTGGCTCACTTACTACTAGCGCCTTGGCAGCTGTCCTTGCATCTTTATGCTCTCTGTTCCTACCTTTATGTCTTCTCTCTCTACCCACTCGGTAACCTATAGCTTAATGGTATTTATATTAATTAGGTCCTTTAACGCCTGGCAAGGCTTTAATTTTGTTATAGCGTCTGCAGAATTGCTGTTTCCGTTAATCTACTTAATCTCCGCTATCTCTCTTCTTTTGTATAATTATTGTAAACATATTAGGTTAACTATAAGTCGTTTCTCTTATATTAGGGAGGGCTTGCAACATATTGACGCTAGTAATTGACAAGCCACTACCCTTTAAAATCAAGCTTAGTAAGCGATCAAACAATGCAAACGGGTGGCTCTTGGCAATATATCGCGTATCAAACTTCATGGAAGCTTTTGTAACTACGCGTACATACACCCCAAAATAAACCACCAAATCGCCTCCATATACATCCTCTATAATGCGCATTGACGGGGCCGATATAGGCAACGCCTTTGTAAACTTCCTAGACACCCATATATTAAGCGCCTACCGTACAAGTCCTTCAAGTTCGATCTTGAAAAAATGGATGATGACCGCGTTCAGTCAAAATTTAGGTAAGCCTTTACTACCTCTACTAAGCCACCTACTTACTGCCTATATAGGTTCTTAAAATACGAGATTAAGCAGCTTGCAGAGCTTCTGGGCCTCTACCTTATTATTTACTGCGCCCGCTACCGCGTTAATCCCGTTACTGCCCTCTGCGTAGTCCTCTACCGCCTTACCTTTCCTATACGCCTGTGCACTATAGAGGAAGAATTTGGGCGATCGCATTCTTAGATCTCTATTGTTTTTAATAATATAATTACCTTCCTAGTAAAGCGCTTCCGTAGCAATATTTAATAGCACCATATGCTTACTTACAAACGTATTTAACAATACGCTTAAGCGCTTACACCTTATACGGCAGGGGAGGAAGTAATTTAGGGCTTCCTTAACGGAACGTTTTAAGGCTTCTATAGACCTAATTAAAATCAGCAAACGTTCTACTCTAGCCATAAGCACCAACACGGCTTTAAGTACCAGGCTATTATAGCCGCTGATGGTATATACATGGCCTTACACGGGCCATTTGAGGGTAAGGTTAACGATTTCCTTATGGTTACTAACTTGGGCGTAGAAGGAAGACTTAATAAGGTAAGTTCTGGCTAAAATTATATTAAAAGATTATATATAATGCGTGGCATCGCGTATATGGGTAAGTAGTTGATTTTTAGTGTAAAATTAATAAAATATCCATATGCGCAATGCTACGTATTTTATTAAAACTAATATATAGTTTTCTAGATCTTTAAGGGCCAACATCCTTATTTTTTATATAGAGATTAAGCCTATAAATCACTTATTTATACCTTTAGGCCTTACTTAGGTGTCTCTTTAATTGCTAGTAATTAGCAATATATAAACAAGCAACTCTCTTGTATACGAATGTCGGTAGAGCATCTATTTGGGTTAACCTATAATCTCTAGTCGTCAAACGCCTATAAAGCTGGCTTAAAGCAAGGCCTCTAGCCTGTCGTAGCTCTATTTAAGGTTGCAATCTTACTTACCAATTGCTATACGTGTATAAGGAAACGTATAGTAGTGAATAGTCAGTATTAGATTGCTCCACCGACAATTAAGGAGTATCTTAAGCTGCTTGATAAGAATTAATATTTATCCTTTTTTTCTACTATATCTGTTTTTTCTTATTCTAACTGTCAGAGCTACTTAATATACACCTAATATATATATTCTAAAGGTAGCATAAATTATAGATTGCTTTTGGTTAATATTTAATATTAATTGGATTTTTGCAATAGGCAAAAATCAACTCTATGGTCGTATGCGACTATAATCGCTTATAAAAACGTATACAGGGGGAGCTCTTGTCTCTTAATTTAACTCAAATATATAAGTAACTATCTTTTATATAAAATAACCACTAAAATTAAAGCTTTTACTATAAGGAGCAGAAAGAATTAAAAAGCAAGTCCCCGAGTCGCAATCTATTAAATGCCTCCTCCACCACAATACTTCCTAAAAAGTCACTAACACTACAGTCGCATACAGTCCAAATTTAACCCATAGAGTTCAATACCAATACTTTTAAAGCCCTAAACTCGCGGTAGTAAAAGAGGTAGTAGAAGGACTCCATTTAATACTCTGCAGAGGCAGATCTTGCATTAGCGGTAGAGACAAGCATATAGGAGAGATAGGAGCCTTCCTTACTTATTTAAGCAACTCCTCTACCGTGCCAAGCAGTTGATCCTAGCGTTCCTCTATTATTTTTAGCCTTTTCTATAAAGGCTCCAAGCTCTCTCTGTCCCTACTACTATTGCTACCGCCAGGTCCTAAAAGGGAGGCTATATAGGTAGAGAATGCCTTACTAGCCTTAATACTTGCAATTGCCTCTATATCTTCAAATCTACCGCGCCTCTAGCGCTGAGGCTTTTTACGTATAGGTATAGGCTTACTTACTACACAAAGGGAGTCTACCGGCTACTCTTATAACTTAGGAAGACTCTTAGTAAGGCCTATATCTGCTGCTCGCTTCCTACTAAAGCTCTGGCGAAGTAGATCGCGTTAGGCAATAAAGAGGGAGTGCTTCTTCTTTAGCGCATTTATAGTGGCTTAATATACGGCAGCTCTCTCATTATAGCCATTAATAATTATAATTTACTAATCCATTACAATTGCCTAATTATTACTCCGTATTTCGGTTCCTAATCCTACTTTGTAAAGCTAGGCGCATTACGTAGCCTCTATAGCCTTCATATTTAATATAGCAGATTAGTAAAAGTAACTACGACCTATTTGGGCAGATAATTAGCCAACTACTATAGTAAAGAACTTTATCTGGCCTTTGCTATATTAATCTAATTGCGAGATATAAATTTGGATAAGAATAACCTTTTCCTGCTTACTTAAAGGCTTACCCTTAGATATAATAGAAGCTTAAGCTCCTGCCTTTAAGTTAAAGCTTGCTTAAGAGCCTTAAGTATTTTGGCTTCCTATACCTAGGGGGGGTAAAGAAGGAGGTGCTATTATTAAAGTCCTTAATTGCGACCATAAGAGCGCTATAGACTGTTAATTTTGGTAGGGGTATGCGTCTATATTAATGGCTATAGGGTCTGTCATAGTGTCGCTTATAATATTAACTAATTTACTCTCTTAGGGGGTAGTAAGAAGAACTCCGCTAAGAGGTGTCGCTTAATTATAGGTATACTAGGGCCTGCTATAGGTATAATAGGAGCTTCGGTAAAGGTTATATAGCTTATAGGTGTATTAAAAATGGTATCTATAGAAGGAATAAGTTATAAAGGTGATCTAGGGGAGGATTAGGTAACTAGTGGCTTAAAGGAAAGGTTAATAGATCCAGTAAAGGTAAAGTTAGGATCCTTCTTACAATTGTCCTTCCCTACCTTACAGTTAAAACTTTCTGAATTAGTATACGCTGACTTAGAGTCGTTTTTTAAGCTTAGATAACTTTAAGGAGGCGTACTTTCTGGCTTACTATTACTTCTATAAAGGATAAAGGGGAAGGTAGGGAACTGGGTAAGGAAGTTAACTTATAAGATCCTATTAATAAGGAGAAGAATATTATAATTTATCTGCCCTAGAATCCAATTAAATACCTATTGGCTAGCCTGGAAGAAGAGGTGTTGAAAATAGGTAGTAGCTTCTAAGTTGTTAATTGTAAGGTTAATATACACCTGTTTGGTAGGGGGAGGATTTGGTAAGGGAGACTTTGGTATAGAGCAATTGCCTAAGGAAATTACAATCTCTTCCTCCTTAGTACTTGAATTAATATACTTAACGCTGCCGCCTCTAAATAAGCTTTCCCCTAAAGTCTCTGGCGGAGGAGACTGATATTTACTATATAGGCTGCCAATTAAAGAGTCCTTCTCAATAAGATTAATAAAGAAGTGTGTAGGGGTAAGCACATGCGCGGGCGTATGCGTTGGCTCGTTAATTAGTGGAGAAGTTACAACTTCTATAGGTGACCCAGGGGCTTTAAGATCTAGGTTATATATAAGGATTGTATTAATTAAAGTAAACGACTAAGTAGGAAGTTACCAATTAGGGTATATAAGAGGCTTGTAAGGAATCTAAGAAGAAGGTATATTGATAAGGAATAAAATAGAGGGTATATTTGACTTATATATATGTGACTACCGCCTCCTAAATCTCCTCTTAATGCGATCGCGATACCTAGCCTTTAGCTCTACCTTTTTATAATTACTAAGTATGAAGCCTTCCAACTTCCGCGAAGCCTCTATCACATCACCAAAGCCATTAGCAATATAGCTAATAAATATCATTACGATAGAAGGAGCCTTGAGAGGTCGTGCCAAGGCGGGTGCATCGCGACGCCCACCACCTCCTTTTTCTCCTCGTCGCTGTCCTCCGATTTTGCTCCTTATAGAGGTATAATAGGATTTTAGGGTGACGCAATTATAATCTAGGCTTGAATGGCTTCGTAGATGTAATTTAAGGGCAAGGACTTTGTGCGCGCAATCATACAAGGCTTTGGATAGGGTAAGTGGTGTATATAAGCAGGTGGTGGTTGTTGGGATGTGAGAGCTTTAAAAGCTTTAAAGTCACTGACGTTAAATTAAGAGCCTTACTTATTAAGATCTAACTACAAGCGGCTGTTAGACACGATATTAATCTTGGCGATATAGTGTCCGACAATCCTTAGATGTAACTCCTTAATTAGGACTAGATTGTGGCTATGCACGCCAAAATAGCGTTAATATCGAGTTATTTTTTGTTGCAAGCCCTCCCTATTGTCCTAAGCTTGACTAAGTAATTATATAGAGATTTTAAATCGTACAGAGGATAACCGGTAGTTATTTAAGTTATAGGATTTTCTTAATAGTTGCTTTGATTGCAGCTCCAGTGTTAAATCTATAGGCTATTCTATATAACCCGCTTGCATTTAATAGATAACCAATAGAGGATATTGGCCTTATTGTCTTTATCTATAAGTATAATAACAAAGCTAATTTGGGATAAGAGGTCCTAATTATTTGCAAAAGATAAGTCTATAAAGATTATTAATTTAAGGGAGTCTTTGCTAGTATTAAGTTATATAAAATAGAGCCCTCTTAAGGGGTTATCAATTTGCCACTATAGCCGCTTATTAAGCTGCTTTACGTGTTCCTCTTTTAGATTAACAATCTATGCTATAAATAAGAGGTTAAAGGCAGCTTTTGGTTAGCAGACTGTGGTAATATAGGCTCCTCTTACTCTCTAAGCAATATACTAGTCCTTTAGTGTAACTGCCTTACGGACTTCCCCTCTGGAGCTAGTTAGGTCTATAGCCTTTATAGTAATTAACTTTAGGTTCTAGCATTAATATTCCTAAGTAAGGGTTATTAAGTCCTTTTCTTACTTAATGTAGCCTCTATTAAACTTAATTAGGGTATTTAGTATAAGCTTCTCTCTTTTTTTTGCTAGGAACTTTACCTCCTAAAGCCTAGCTTCTTTAGCCTCTATAAAGGTTTTATTAGCAAGGAATAGTATATTATTAGTCTATAATTCTATAATTCCAAAGCTGTTGCTATTCGTGTATAATAAGCAGGGGTTATATATTAGCTGGTTTATCTATAGCTTATTAAGGTGGTGGCGGTAGTATATATTAAACTAATGGTTACTAGCTTCTAGGATACTGTATAGTAGTTTAATAACTCTTAGAATTGATCTGTTCTTTAGTTTAAGTTTTAGTAGCAGACGTATAAAGAAGTCTCTATTTAGGTGGGTACTGGACTATATATAAGCTTATAAGATATCGCGTAGGTATAAAGAAGCTAGTCTTCTTTTGTTTCCTTATAGGGTTATTATAAGTACTAGGATAATTCTCTAGCTAACATATTAGATAGTTGGTAATTGTATTAAGACTAGATCTTTGCTATAGTTATTATAGGCTTATATAACTAGTCTAGACTTTTTAAAGGCCTTATCTGTTCTAGCGTTCTTAATCTTATTAATAAATTAGGAGTTAAAGATTCTAACTCCTTCTGGGATGTCTGCTGTATTAATAAACTTAAAGATACCTTTTTTAAGTAAACCGTTTATCTCCTTACGTTAAGACTCTATAAATAACAGTAAGGTACATTTAAAGGTTGTAGTATTAAGTTTCGTTAGGCTGTTGTTAATGAATATTAATATATCTATAACGTTTTGCTAGGACTTTGTTGGCGATTATTTTATCCGTTTTAATCTTTGGGGGCATACACTAGCTGCCAGTTCCTTAGTTAGTTCCTTAGTTAGTTTCTTAGTTAGTTCCTTATTAGGTTCTTCTAGTTTAGGTTATAGGTATAGTTTTACTACTATAGTTCTAAAATTGGTAAGTCTACTAGGGAGCTATATCTTGTATATTTCTTTATTAATTCCAAGCAGCTTAAATAGGCTAGTCTATTTACCGCTCTGTCTAGTATTGCCTTTACGCTATATAAGTACTTCTAAGTTAAGGGGGAGGTTATAAATTATAGTAACAGATAGACCGTTTTGTTGGTTTAGTGTATTATTAACTTACTTCTTTGCCCTAATCCTTGCGATCTCCTCTATTGCCTTCTTTATAGCTGCCGCTTACTATATAATAGAGGGTGCTGGTAGGTTAAGTTTGCTTATATAAGGATAGGCACTAAAGATAAGAAGTATTGGGACTAAGCCGTCTAGGCCAGCTGTGTTATTGGTAGCTTTTACTACTATTTACAGAGCTAATTCCTTGGTTATTCCTAAGTCCTATAACTCCTCTATAATTATCTAGTATACTTAGTATAGGGTTAAATAAGCTCTTTCTACTATTTTAATAAACTAGTAAGCTTTTACTAGGACGCTCTTAGTTAATATAGCCATTACTATAGCGTGCTGTCAAAACTCCTTACTTATAAAGTTCTTTCCGGCATTATGGGTAATATAGTTAGGTAGTCTAATATAGGTATTAATCTAGCATAGTCGTATAATATCCTAAGTGTGCTTTACGGAGATATTCTATAGCTATCTTACGACTTAAAATCTGGTAGCTTTGTTAATTATATAGAGGACAGGGCTTCTATTAATATATATAATATTAATAAAAATAGAATGGTTAAAATCGGAATCTTAATCTTCCTGTAATGTAAACTTAAACCATCTAGGGGATTTGCCGTGCTTTTAGTAGTGGGAATAGTACTTAGTAAGATAGTCAATAACCTACTTATTAATATTATTGTAGCCAGAGCGTTCTAATACCTTATATAGCTTATCTGCCGATAGATATCTAAAGCGGCGGTAGAGTCGGCGGAGTTTAGTAGTGGTTAGGTAGCAAGGGTTTTAGTTAAATAAGTAGGTTATAAATAACTGTAGTAACTCTTCCTATAGTAAGAAGGGGTAGCTAAATTGGCAAACTACTAGTACCGATTTTATTGGGATGACTAGGACGTTCTTAAGGTTATTATAATAGGCCTTTAGTGTGTCTATATCTGCAAAATATAGTAAGAAAGGTATGTCGGCCTTTATAATGTGAAACTTAATATTGCTAACTGGTATATTAACTATAACGGAGCTAATAGAAGAGGTAGAGCTAATGCTAAACTAGACATTAATAGCGCCGGCCTTTAAGGTATTAATAGCCGTATTATAGGCCTTTTTATATACAAGGTATTGTCCATAACCTACTATTAATCTCTTTAAGGCTCTAGTGTTAATTATTACTCTATAGAACTTATTAGAGGTATATTAACTGGTAGCAACGTAGGCAAATGGGTCTAGGTTGTTGTAGTAAGCAGTTAGGTTAGTGCCAGTAATTGTATAGGTAAAGAATTAATCCGCTAAGTCAGTTAGAGTATTAATAGCTTCTCTATGCTATATTGTTCCGAAAGAGGTAAGGAATAATTTAATCTATTCCTAAGTTAGAGATACCAGTAGTGACTTAATATTAATTATAAGAGCTTCTATTACGTTGTTAATAGATTCCAAATTAAGTTTATTATCGTGATATATTCCCTTATACTTAGTAATATATTGCTTAGCGTGTCTATTAAAGCGGCGGTTAAATCTATCCTTAAACTTCTTCTTTAATTTATCGCGTTCTTCTCTTAAGTGTTTAGATAACTAGTAACCTTCCTTATAGTAGACAAAGCAGCGCTTCTTAGGTAGTATATATTAGTTAGGTGGTCTGTTATACGGTTAAGATAGTAGCTAGGGGTACTATTTATAGTAACGGCGGTCAGTAAAGAAAGCTTAGGGGTTCTTATTATTTGACTTTTTAAAAGTTATAATGGAAGATTATAGGTTATTAATTAAGCTAGTTAGGCTATTAGAGGGTTTAAAGTAGGTATATTAATAAGCTGGTAACTCATAGTAAGCGTTAATAAGTTTATTATAGAGGAACTTATTAGTATATAAGTCTAGGTTAAGGCCGTGCTAGAGGTGTCTTAGTTCTTTAATAAGCAATTACAGATAGTCTAGGGTTGCTTTTCCAGTATTCTCGCCTTTACTTATTATAGACCTTAAGGTTATTAAGTTCCATTGCCCTAGTATACTATACCTATACTTAGGTCCCTTAAAGTAGTTGCGTGTAGCGTTATAGATTTGGTTAAATAAAAGGGTTAGGGTGACGTTTTTAAGGTTAGTATAGTAGTGGTTAAGTGCTAAGCCGCGTAGCGTTATAGGGTAGGCTTTAACCTTGGCTTCTTAGGGTATATTAGCTCTGCTATAAAGGTCGTAAAAGATAGTAAGTTTAAAGTTAAAATTATTATCTTCTCTGCTGTACTTATTATCTTCTATATACATCTTTATAAGGTTTATTAACTCCTTACCAAAACCCTAGTTTTAACTCTATCCCCTAGGTAGTTCTAGTTATAGGGTTAGGTTAATATAATTAAACTCCTATTATAGGGGTAGGCTAGAGTATAGCGGTAGGTAGTATTATGGGTAGGACGGGGTTTATAGGTAGTATCGTAAGTAGGGTAAAGTTTATAGTTAGTAAGATTAAGGTTAGGGTTTTGATGGTACTAGTACTGGTAAAGTTGTTCTTAAGGAGGTAGTCAATTCGTTCTAAATTAAACTTCCCTTTAGTTGCCATATATTCCCTAATCTTAAGCTTAGTCTATTTTATAGGTTCTTCTTCTTATAGGGTATTAAAGAGTAACTATAGGACTGTAACATGTCTGTTCTTTTTAACCTATACTCCATGAACTTAATAGAAGTATTAGAGGTTATAAACAGTAGTTTAGTTATAATTCTTAGAGACTTCTAGTGTAAAGGTGCTAAAGTTATCACGGTAAAGCTCTTATAGGTCGTCGTCTGTTATATTATAAAGTCTATATTCCATAATCTTATACTATATAAATTTACTAATTTCTTCTTTATTAATGTTTTTAGACTGCGCGTTAAGTCCTTCGTTCCATCTTCCCCGTCCTTCTTTAACTTATGCCCTAATGTCTAATATATCAATTCCTGTCTCGTAACCCCTATTAAGTTCAATTTTAGATTCTAAACGCGTAATAGACGTAAATTAATATAAATGCGTAATAGACGCGAGTGCTTAACTTTTATTAAGTTTAAATGCGTAGTAGACGTAAACCGAGGGCCTATTAAATAGGCGTCGGTTCTTTAAGTACCTAAAGACTATATATAAAGAGTCAAGGGCCTATTAAATAGGGGTTAACTTTTCGAGTACACGTTAACTAATGCTCCTTAGTAAGTAATTTAGTGGTAAACGTACGTAATAGACGCAAACTAAGGGCCTATTAAAAGGGGTTGGTTCCTTAAACACCTAAGGGCTATATATAAAGAGTTAAGGGCCTATTAGATAGGGGTTAACTTTTCAAATATATGTTAACTGATGCTTCTTAGTAAACAAGATTAGTAGAGGCCTATAGCAGGGGCTGATCGAGCATGTCTCTCTTTATAGATAATACGTCTCCTAATCTATAATCACTAATTAGTGTTAGTATCACTTCCGGTAATATATACTGCTGTTATAATAGTATTAGGGTGGTAACTGATTTGATTAATACTTGATTAATTCTCCTATTGTAAGGGATATTATTGCGGTTACCTTGGGTTGCCCTTAGGACAACCTCTGGGCGCCCCTTAGATGGCCGCCGGTCACGTACTAGAGGCACGTACCCATAGTATATAGTCTCCACAATCCCAGAGGCCTTACCTCCTTAAGGATTTGTCTCTTTTACCAATCTATCCTATTCTATAATTGTGTCCTTATAGCCCCCTGTCTATAAAGTCCCCTTATATTTAAATCCTTCCTACTCTATTTGGAAGGGCAGCTAGCTCTAAGAACCAGATTGTTTATTTACATCTTTTATTTATATTTACCGTCCTCCCTTAAAATCTTATAATAACCTAAATGGAAACTCCACAAATACCTTATAGAAAGCCGTCGCGCTAAGGCAGAAAGGTCCCTCTAATAGTAAGAGATTGCAATAATATAAACCTCTAGGCAAGACGGCTAAATAAGCCCTAATACCTAGATATACTAAGAGCTTAAAGACTCTTACATACCTACGGTTACCAGCAACGCTAAGGAAAATATAAACACCCTCTATAATGGTTATAATACTACTAAAAAGCAACTAGAACCCCTCTAGCCCCACTTAGGCTAATTAGAAGATTAAGCGCTAAAGGTAACCCCAAGATCTTCCCCTAAATTAGAAATGCTAGAGAAATATACTAATACGCCTAATTAGGGACCCAACTGGAACCCTCTTAGAAGACTACCGGCCTATAATTAGCATAGTAGTAACACACAGACTGCTTATAAGCTAAGTAGGCCTACCCCTTTAGGTAATCCAACCTAACCACTAACTTAAGACTTAAGCCTTATAGGGAAACCTATATTAGCTACTAGTACTAATACTACCTCTATAGCTAGAGCTTCCCTAGGTCTAAGGTTGGAAAGTTAAGAGCCCTACACTAATTTTCTCTAAGAAGGATATTAGGAAGCTGCTGTAAGGCTTTTAGAAGCTATATAGGAAGGAGCCACTAATAAATATATTAGAAACCTCTAGGGGTAGGTTTAGATTTAGTAGAGCTTAATCTAGGCTAGATAAAATCTTTTATAACCTAGCCAAGGCTAAGGGCCTTCTAGGGGCTACCTAGTACCTACCTAAGGAGGTATAGAAGACTTAGATAGGTATCTATATAGTAAATAAAAAAAGGATATAGACTAACTGGCTAAGGCTCCTAGTAGTTTCGAACTCCGCTATAGACCTAACGCCTAATAGTTGGATAATTGGGTTTGTAAAATAGATAACTTCTTTAAGATGCTAATAATATAAGACAATACTAAAGAGCGTACTTAATGGATTATTAGTAAGATTAAAAACCAATCCCTAAACTAAATTGCACTTAATTATCTTAATAAAGAGCAAATTACTATATGGCCGTAGCTGCAAACCTTCCTAAAGAAATAGACTTAAGATTTGTATATTGTATAATATAATAATGCGGAGCTATTCTGGAATGGGACACAGCTTAACCGCCACAATTTCCGCCAGTTTATAAACTTTGTGGAAACTTATACTTAATTAATAGATTTAGAGCCCTTTAAAAATAAGGATGGTAGTATCTATAAAAAGGAAAAGATTAGATTTATCTAGGCTAGAATTAAGCTAGCAATTTATAACGAAATAAAGCGTGTAGGAGCCCTATTGCGGATTACTATATATACGGATTTTAAACAAGCGGTTCTAAATGCTAAAGATATAGTAAGGAACCAGACCTCTTCTAGTAAAAAGCTGGGGGGTAACTAGAAGCGTAGGTACTTTGGTAGTAATATAAGGCAGACCTAAGCTCTAAAGAAGCTGTTCTTAAAGAGAAATCCAGAATAGTTAAAGTTAGGGACTTTAAGTAATGGGAAAAACTCCTAGGGCCAACCTAATACCCATCTAGCACCCTTACAGGAACACTCTAAAAAGTTAAGAGAAAACTTCTCTAGAGGAAAACTAAATTAGAAAAATAAGTAGGGTAATAACTATACTAATAATCTAAAAAAAGAAAAGCCTTAGTTATGGACCCCTCCTAGCTATAACTAGGGCAAGATACAGAAGGAAAGACTCTCTATATTACTATTAAGCTAGAAATGGTACTCCCTACGGGCAAGATATGTTAGTTCTAAGTACTATATAATAGCGGCGCCAAAATTAATCTTATATAATATAATTTGGTAAAAGAGCATAAGCTTATCCTATTACTAAGGTAGTGGAAACCAACCATAGGGTTCCTAGATAAGTATTAAATTAAACTATACAGTGCCCATAAGCTCACAGTATTAGTAGCCAACATGCATAACCGCACTAAGGTAGTTGGCCCGTAACCCTTCTAGGCGGCTGACTTTATAGGCTATAACCTTATTCTTAGATACCCTTAACTTATAGAAGTAGATCCTAAAATACGCTTTAAGATAGGAGCCTTTAAATAGTAGAACGATAAAGAATTAAAAGGGCGTATTTTACTAATAAGCTTAAAAGACATCCTAAAAGATATAGCTCTAGAAGAAATAGTATACGCTTTACACCCAAAGGAGTATTAGATCTAACCCCTATTCTATAGCAAGATAGGTATAGAGCCTAGTATAGGCAATAACCCTTTTATAATAGATACCCTATAGGGAACTGCTAAATAGGTCGCGAAGACACTATAGGGAGGCGGCGATCTTAAAGATCTTACAAGATACTTCTACCGCTATAGGTTACTCTGGCTCAAGCAATACGCAGAGAGTATGCTATAACACCTTAAACGCTGTGTTAAAGAGTTCCCTACCCTCCACTGGCTATTATATAAAACTGTTTAATGTATAGTAGCAACCATATATAAATAACTACTATAGTATGTAACGCTGCCTATAAGCGTCCTAAGGGACCTCTGGGACCTACCTAATAATAACGTAGAGGATAAACGTAACCCCAATTTGTTAAATATCCTAGTAGGCCTAAGGGACTTACTAAGGGTATTTTTAGGTAGATAAGCAAAAGTCCTTTAGTAGAACTTAGAATATAATAATAATTCTTTGATTAACGTCTGATACGGATCCTACTGGCCCACGCAGACTACTCCGTCATAGGGGGAAAACTTGTAGTTTACATGAAGAAAACCCTGCAGTTGGGTTGGGGGAGGAAAAACCCTATAAGCTATCTTAGTAGGATGAAAAACCCCAGCTTGCCATGTCCGTCCGTAGCAGCGGCCCTGCGGGCCTACGGCTACGTCCTGTACTCCTTAGATGTTCGAACTCCTTAGGAACCACTGCTTCCTCCTCTAGCTTATCTAAGCTGGGGTTTACTACGTCCCAGCTAGGCCTTGCTAATTAATTATTGTGTTATTGTTATTGTTTCCTATATCTTGGCCATCCCCTGTGTGCTATCTCCTATTTGACCATTGCTATATATGCTATGCCTCCCCCCCCCTAGAGCCATTGAAGGAGTAAGGGGGATTTATCTGTTTTAACTACCGTAATACTAATAGCGGGATATGTTGTGTTGTTTTGGGTATCTTTTGTGCCTAGGCCCTAGCTAGGCCCTTTCTAAGGGTCACCACTCCGTTGAAAGGAGACAAGGAGAACCGTGGGTCGCAATCCAGGCCGCCAGGTATTTGGTAGTTTTAATGGTAAGTGACCGCATGCTCCGCGGGCGACCGCCCTAGGGGTTAGGAGGGGCCGTATATTTGCTTGTTTATTTGTTCATTCGCTTGTTTGTTAATATAAGGTCGTCAATGCTTTTAATTAGGGGTTGGGGGATGCTATTAAATACTGCGTATCTATGTTGGATTGTACAGGTGCCCTAGAACAATAGTAGTAGCTGTTATTATAAAGGGGTACCAACAGTGGTGGTTTTTGAGATCTCACTATCCCATGTGAAAACTTTTTACCACCGCCTATAACGCTTATAACTACCACCACTAGGTCCTATTGCACGCTATGCGACGTCTTTGCATTGGCTCTGAGTCTGAACTTTAAAGACCTAGATTTGTAGCCGTTACCACGTACAGGTGCAGAGTCCGTTTTCGACGGCTAGAACTTAGAATATAATTATACAATTAATCTAAAAAAAGGTAAATAACTACTAAACCTTTCTATTTATAACCTCTCTTATAAAGAACTTAAGATCTTATAGGAGTACCTTAACGGCTTATTGGAAAAGGGATAGATATAGCCTAGTAAGTTATTAGCAGGCGCACCAATCCTCTTTATCCTAAAACTAGATGAAACTATAAGGCTATATATAGACTATCGCGGTCTTAATAAGATTATAATTAAGAACTATTACCCACTACTACTGGTTAGTAAAATACTAGATTAACTATCTAGGGTGAAGATTTTTATGAAGCTGGATCTATAAGACGCCTATTATAGGCTCTGTATTAAAGAAGGGGATAAGTAGAAGACTGCTTTTAAAACCTAATATGGCCACTTTAAATATCTAGTAATACCCTTTAGGCTAGCCAATATGCCTATAATATTCTAATTATATATTTACAGAGCCTTAGGGGGACTAGTTAACCGCATATGTATTATCTATTTAGATAATTAGGGCCTCTATGCTAAGGCGTTAAAGTATATCTTTAATACTAAGTAGGTTAAGTTCCTGGGGTATATTATAACGCCTATAGGTGTAGTTATAGACCTAGTACGGGTGTAGATAATCTAAGAGTAGCCAGAGCTAGAGAGCTACTAGGATATTTAAGTGTTTTTAGGCTTTACCAATTTCTATAGACGCTTTATCTATAACTACTTAGATATTACCTAATACCTATCTAATTATATTACTAAAGCTTTCTAAGACCTAGCCTAAGGAGCAAAAAGCTTAAAGGCGGGAAGGAAGAAAACTAAGAAGGGACTAACTAAATGGTATAAACTGTAGATATGGCCTGGAAAGGTATAGGAAGCCTTTTAGGAACTACGTGTAAAGTTTATAGAAGCTCCACTATTATGGCATTTTAACCCAGATTAGCCACTAATAATAGTTACTAATGTATTGAATTTTGCCTTTATTAGTATTCTACTATAACCTAATAGGCATCCAGACGCTACCTAGCTCCACTAGAGACCAGTAGCATTCTATAGCAGAAAATTCTAGGGACCTAAAGTTAGGTATTATACTTATAATAAGGAACTACTGGCCATAGTTAACTGCTTTAAATAGTGGCGGCACTACCTTAAGTATACGAGCTATACCACTTATATACTCTCAGATTATTATAATCTATGCTACTTTATAACTATAAAGGAGCTTATACCTTAATAAGCTAAATAGGCAGAGGAGCTTATGCGATTTAACTTTAAGATTAAATATAAGCTAGGGGAAAATAACCCTGCTAATAGACCGTTGTAACGGCTAGACTATGCCAAAGGCTTTAAAACGGGAGAAGGAAAACAGATAATAGATATCTTACTCCCTATATTGCAGAATAAGCTCTAGGTATAGAATGCTTGAGCACCTATAGCTCTATATACTAAGTCTTAGGCAGTGCAAACCCTATTGGCTTCTACTACTATTCCCACTAGTACCTAGTCCGCAGCTAATAAGGGTCTAAATATACCTAAATAGGACGTCCCTAATATAAGTTCAGAACCTAGTAATATACCACTAATTGCTAAGCTATCCCTTTAAACTAATAGCGAAGCTAAAGAGCAATTAAAACTTAGAGCCCTATAATAACTAAAGGACTTTAACCTTATAGCGGCCTTCCTAATATACACGCACTAGAGAGTTGTAAGATCTATAGTACTATCTAGTTGCGTACTTAGAGCAGTATAAGACAAAATAGCTTTTACCCAGAAACTATCTAAAAGGTTAATAGGTCTTATCTATAAGGTGTAATAGAGGGACGCCTTCTATGCTATCTTTAATGTAGAAGTAGATTGGAAACGTAATGGAAAGGAAGCTGCTAGGTATTACTATTAGGAGCTAGACCTAATAGGCCTACTACGTAGATATAGTAAGGTTTAGGTGCTATAGGAAGCAAATCTACAATAGAAGATCCTTATAAGGAATTATAATAATCCTCTAGGTGGCCATTATAGTCAAGCCAAGATAGTGGAATTACTTTAACGTAAATACTACTAGCTAAAGCTTAATTAGGAAGTAGAGGAGTACATTAGCTACTATAAGAAGTGTTAAATATATAAAATCCAGAGGCATAAGCTATGGGGTTTACTTAAATTAGTTCCCCCTGCTAGTAAGCTATAGTAATATTATGCTATAGACTTTATTACGGATCTCCCGCCCTTAAAAGATAGGTAAGGATAAATATATAATTTAGTCCTAGTACTTATTAATAGGGTTTTAAAGTACGTCTAATACCTTCCTATTAATAAGACAATTAATATATAAGCGCTTACCAGCCTAATTAAGGAGAAATGCTTTCTTAAAGTAGATTAGCTATACTCTATTATTACTAATAGGGGCAGCGTCTTTATAAGCCAGTACTGGTTGGATCTATACTTTTATTTAAAGATAGACCACCGCTATAGTATAGCTTTCCATCTATAGATAGATAGGTAAATAGAACCCCAGAACTAGGATCTAGAGTCTTATTTGCGAATGTATTTAAACTACTAGCAAAATAATTAGTATGAGCTACTTCTATATGCGGAGTACGCTTATAACTTAAAGCAACATTTATTATATTAGTTTGCACTAATCTAGATTGCCTATAGCGTCTAACTATTAGGATTTAATAGTATACCTAATAATTACTGGCTAAGGCCATATAATTAATTATGGGATCCTACTGGGAAGTCTAAGGATATCTACTAGAAAGTATAAGGATACCTTAAGGAATAGGAGGAGTAATAGAAGTATGCGAAGCAGAGCCTATAAAATACGCAAGAGCAGTAAAGACTTTAGTATAACCGCAAATACTAGGATAAGCATTTCGGCGTAGGCGATAAGGTTTTATTATATTTAATAAATATTAAGACCCGTTAACTATTAAAGAAGCTTAATGCAAGATATCTAGGTCCCTTTTAAATTAAGGAATAAATTAGTAAGCTAGCCTACTATCTCTAGCTACCCCTATCTATAGCCCATATATATCTAGTATTTTATATAAATCTACTAGAGCTATGGTATAGACTACTACTAGAAAAGAACTTCTATCTAGGCCTAATTAAACACCTTAAAGTAGTGGGTAAGTGGTATAAAATTAAAGCTATACTACGCTATAAGTCTGTTAAGAATAAGCTTTAATATAAAGTTAAATAGCTAGGCTAGCCTGCTAAGGACTCTATATAGGAACCAGAGGATTACCTTAATTATTATAAAGATATTCTAAAAGAATATTAGGACCGGGGTCTATAATCTACAAATTATAGAAAACGCTCTAATACTATAGTGTTATCGCAACCTATAAAGAAAGCTTGTGGTAGGCTAAGAGAGGCCTTAAAGAGTAAATAGGTTAAATTAAATATGGAATAGATAAGTTCTGGAAACCATAAGGATTAATTAGGGCTATAGCCTAAGGCAGGACAGGTTCTTAGCCTTTTTACATATATAGCATAAAATTAATAGGGCATTTTGCTGAATTATATTCCTATACCCTTCTAAATGCCTTATAAGGCCTTCCCAATTGCTACTATATACAAGAATTAATCCTAAATGCCTAAATTAAAAGCTATTATGCCTTATCCCTAGGTATAGGACTAGTATCCATTGGCCTACTAAGTAATAGCTAATAGGAATAAGATCTAGATCTAGATCCCTTAGTAGGAGTATAGGTAGGTATAAAAACAGGGGCAGGCTAATAAGGTATAGATAGAGTAGAGATCCTTAAACGCTTAACACTAATATTAAGCCTAAACCAGTACCAATAAAGTTCTTAAGGTGTAAGCTTGTAGTTAATAAAGACATGCTTAAGCCTAGAATAAACAGAGACGTTAGCTAGCTAGTAAAAACCAGAACTACTAAGACCTTGCTACAGCAATTATTAATTACCTATCCGCTAGGTACCTAAGGGAGAACCTACCTAATACCATATTATATTATACTCTTTTAAAACTTAACGTATATACGCAAACTCCTTCTTATGGTAAACGGCGACCTTTTTTTTATTACCCCTATCCTTTACCCTATCCTTAGTATACCAACCTTGCTCCCTTATTAGATATTGCTGGCTAGCTTACTAGGAATTATAGGCAGTATAGATAGCTGTGGCATAGTCTTAAATTTAACCTAGATATTTAGCATTAGCGCTAGACTAAGAGAGAGCCTAGGTAATATAGTAGTTAAGGATATTGTCGGTACCAGTAGAGGTTGTAAATAACGTTACTAGATAAATAGCGTAGAGCGTATGCGGTAGGGGCCGTATGGCGTGGCGTAGGTCACCTAACTACCTACGGCCCGATAGATAGCCCGACCTTTTACTACCCCTTACTTTCTCCTTTGGTAGAGAAGATAGACACAAATGAATTAAGAACCAGAACTACTATATTACAATTGCAGTATCACCCGGAGTGATACCAACACTGATTAGTGATATCACAGATTAGGAGTCCGGTGTTATTACAAAGAGAGATAATACGCGATCGCTCCTACCAAGGCCCGTTAATCACGTCGCGTTTGCTAAGGAGAACCCTTCCTACCAAGGCCCCTAGGAACTTAAAGAACCGACTCCTACTAAGGCTTTGTTCGGTTCGCGTCTACCACGCAAATCAATACCTAGTACGACCTCTTTACTAAGCGTTAGTACCCCTAGCAGCGTTAATAGCACCCACCTACACCACAATCTACGCTAGTTATTATGTCCGACACAGGAATCCAACATCTAAACTAGGGCAATGGGATTACCCTAACCAACAAGACTACTGCAGAAGATATTACTAACTATATTAACTTTAAAATTAATGAGTATACTAAGCGCAACTTTAAGGATAAAAGCTTATGGGAATTATACCAAGAGGACTTTAAGAATTTTAAGGTATAGATATTTAAAGACGCTAATAGGTCTGCAATTAAAGAAATTAAACAACTACTCTAACGTAATGGAGTATAGGTCTTTGACAAGAAGAGCAAGTCAGTACTATAAGCACTATACAATGTCGCTCATGAGGACAACCCTATGGAATGGTTAGATATAGAAATTAAGCTATTTATTAAGAATAAAGGACCTTTTAATTTATACGCTATTAACTATTGTCTTAAATCACATCCATCAACTCCCTTAATGTCGTTTACAGTGATCTCATTGGACTGGACTGGACTGGATTTTGATTTAAATCCACTCCACTCCATAGAAGATAGGGTTTGGCTTCTGGAGCTCCAGGATAAATCCAATGCAGTTATATAAGCAGTATATACTATAAATAGTAAGTCTTGGCATGCTTCTAGGTCGTCAATAGGGTAGCCGAACTTACTAAAAATCACCTATATTATATATCAGCAGCAGAAAGGTCCTCCTTATCGCCAGCCTTATCGTCGCCCTCTAAAGCAGCCTCCTTAGCGAGTTCTTTGGCCAAAGCCTCCTCATCCTCGTCATCCACCTGAGTAGCAGCCTCCGCAGCAACCGCAGTAGCAAGCCGAGCCTTAGCCTCCTCTTTAGGTGAGAGCTTTGGTGGCCGCGGCTCTCCCTCTGCTTCGCCGATATCCTTATTATTAAATATATCCTTTGGTGGAGGTCCATATCCATGCCAAAGACCCTTATTTGCCTTAATTATATCCATCTGTAGCCGAGAGCGTTGAGCCTTAAGAAGGATCTTGCAGCTACTAAACAGTCGTTCACATTCATCGCTCATAGGAGGCACCGCGAGGATATTAAGGGCGAAGCGAGCAAGATTAGGCTAGCTTGTATAGCGGTCCTGCCAGTACTATATAAGGTTAAAGTGTTCATGCTCTTTAAGCTTAAGCTTATTTGTATATAGATACTTATTAAAGCGATTAATTAGAGGAGGCGTAGCAGCCTTATCGTTTTAATAAACCGTTTTTAGGCGCTTATAATTTCGAGCAAAGGTGTAGATCTTTGCTTACTGAGGTTGCTAAACTGGTACTAAATCTAGTAAGGACGATTGGATAGATAAATACTGGCCTTTATAATTAAGCCAGAGCTCCTTAATCTTCTGCTTAACGCTATCAATCCAATTCTTCTTAATAGGATGTGGCCTCCAATAGTCCTCAAACCACTGCATCTTAAGCGTCGGATTAAGAACGATTGCTGCGTAGTACGCTGCTATATTATCAGCCTTATTATAGTACTTATTTCCCTTCTCCTATGCTGCTTCTAAACAGTCCGCTAAGTATTAATAAGCTTAAGCGTCAGCCTTCTTCCGTTTTTAAAGTGATTAAGTAGAGAGCTTAAGAAACTTCTACTTAGTTAATAAGAGCTCCTTAAGAAGCCAATCTAGTGTTTAAAAGTAGTTAGCAAGACTTGTTTGATTGCCCTCTACTATAATTATAGCCTTATAGAATGTCTCAAGGTGGTCATGAAGGTGTTTAAGCTGGAGCTAGTGCTTTAGCTAGAGGAGGTTGTCTCTAGTAAGCGCTTTAGCTTTATCGCTAGGTTTGTAAGTCTTACAGAATATAGTAATTTGTTCTCTATAGTTTAAAAATTGTAAAATAGCTAAGAAGAGTAAGTTCTATCGCGTTTGGTTATTTTGGATAAGCTAGTGAATTATTAGTATCGCTTTTATGGGTAGTATTATAAGTTCAAATATTGTGACCGTAAGGCTTAGATTGCAACTGTTAAGGGCGGCAGATATAAAATCTAAAGCTATAGCTAATTAGAGACTCGCCTGACGTTCTACTAGGTAGCAAATCTTAATACTATGGCTCTATTATGTACCTCCAGGTTGTTAAATTCCGACAAAGGACCTCCTATTTAAATCCTCCTGAAGAAACCACAACGCTAGGGGGTCATACGAATATACTGGATAAGATTTTAAAGTAAACTAACTGGTCCCTGCTTCTTCCAGAGCTTTTAAACCTTGCCGTAATTCTGATCGCGGTATGCAGCTGCTATTTCTTTATAGATTTTATTAGCGTCTGTTCCAACAATAAAGGCCTACGCGCAGAGGTTTGTTATATGGCCAAAGCAGCGAAGTTGACATGCTTTTCGTTTCTTTACTAACATTTTTAGATATAGGGCTCGAAGAACTGCATCAATGCAGGTATTATTTAACTTAGTGTTATCGGCCATAAAGAACCTAATATTGCCTGCGATTCTATAGTCCCTAAATAAAGCGACTAGAACAGCTGCCATATTCTTACCAGTATGTTCACTAATGACCTTACGAAGGCCTAATACTACATGGCGACGCTTGCCGTCCTTATTTATAAAATGGGCAACAACACCAAGAATCGCATGGCCGTTCGGTAAGGTCCATAGGTTAAAGGATATTAATATAGCGCTATAAGCGGCCTTTAGCTCTTTCCTTAGTAACTCCTTCCGTCGCTCCTATTCGTTTATAACCCATGATCGTATCATATTTGCTGCCTTTGGTAGGAACTTTTCAAGCCTGGGGTAGATAAAATATAGTAGCTTACGGAAGTAGACGTTTTTAAATTAGAAGAAGGCGATATAGCAGCAAATAATCTACTAAATAAGTAACTGCTTAAACCTCTTAAAGTTATAAGCTCTATTAAGCGACCTCTCCTCTAGATACTTATTAATTGTTAGCTGGTTAGATTTATTAGGTTTTTAGTAAGTATTAAACACGCCCATTATTTTATCCATATGGTGGTCCTCCACTAGGTGGTCTATAGCGGTAGTCCTTCTAGATAATACTACAAGCAGCTCCTGCTTACGCTATATTCGCTTACAAAGATAGTAGTAGTAATAAGCTATACCGTCGCTACCGGACTTTAATTGAATATCCTCCCCCTACTTCCATATATACGAGGTGCGCTGCTTTGTATATTTTGGTCCTCTTATTAAGGCGCTATATCGAATATAGTACTTATTATATAGCTTAAACTCCTCTACCTCTACTGCCTTATTACGAGCCGGATTGATCGATTTCGGAGCAAGGATAAAGTCGTCGGATGCAGGAGGTGAGTGGTGCGTGAGGTAACGCGTAATATCGGCCGCCATAGTATTGGGCGAGGAAGGGAGGGAACAAAATACTAAAGTAGTGAGTATAGATGCAGGAGCGACAGTAGAGGATGAGTAGATGTCCTTAATTCTTGTAAATTAATCGTCTTATAAGACAGGAGCTTACCGACGCTAAACGCTAGCGTCGCTGATTGGCTCTGTTCAGCCTTAACACCAAGCACTAACTCCTTAGCGGCCTATCCTTTCTCCTAATTAGGTATAGAACTGGAGCTCTAGGAGCTCCAAATGAGTCAGATCCACTCCAATTCAGCCTTAAAATTGATAGCTCCAAATCCAATGCAAGAAAGGATCTAACGTGGAGCTCCAGAGGCGCTCCAGTCCAGTTAGATCACTGGTCGTTTGCCACTCTAGCTCCTATAGCCGAGCTTCCCTTGCCTACAAACGACATAGCTTCCCCTACGAATACCCTAAACACACAACCGACAGAAGCCAAAGCTACCGTTAATTACGGTAGAGACTTAGCAACCCTGGTAAAGATATATATAGAGGAAAGTAAATACAGTAGAGAGAATAACAACTTTAACTGCAAGCTCACGATTTTTAATAACCTTTGTGACAGAGTTAATATACTATAAGTGGCAAAGATTAAAGCCTTTCCGACAATGCTATGCGGTATTACTCTTAATTTCTACTATAGAAACAAGGCAACCTATATTACTTTCAATAGTATCTATAACGCTATACGTAACTACTTTAAAGGACTAGAATATAAGCGTGGAGTTCTAACAAAGTGGAACGCTATAACTCTTAAGATAGTAATGGTAAAGAGTGAAGGCAAGTCTATAGAGGACTGCCTATAGCTATTACTTAACGACCTCTGTCACTTATAGTATGGTCTCAACGCTAACCTCCACAATAATGATTTCCTCTATAATAAGCTCATCGTCGCTTATTAAGATGTCGCTGCTTGCTAGGCAGCTTGCTCTAACCCGCCTACCACACTCGCCGGCCTCATAAACAGCCTACGATCGTTAATTATCACTTATAAGAAGATTAATAGTACTACAGAACAACCCGCCAACGTGTTTTTACAGCCTACAGAACAGCCCGCCGACGTGTTCTTTACTAACCGTTACTACTACTAATCAACGTCTCGACCAAGTTCATCAAATAATTGTTACGGCAATAACACTAGGACGTGCTTCGTGTGTAAGAAAGGAGACTGTTGGTTAACTAGGTATACTAAAGAAGAACATAATAAAGCAAGAGAAGGATTTAAGAGACGTGTCCACCAGTACCTTGTAGATAATAATATTAACAATAATTTTAATAAGGACATAACAGCAGTTTCAACTACCACTAGCGGCAATTTCTTCTATAACGACTATGGTGTTAAGCACTTTATAACTTTAAATGGGCCAATACCAATTGAAACCGCTAAGAATATAGTTACGTCTATAAACAACAATGCCTTTGTCTACGGCCTTACTAGTAGTATAGAACCTAGTGGTATAGAACCTAGTGATATAGAACCTAGTACAGCAAGGCGCGGCGACGTTGGCAATAAGAGTAGCGACAATAAGGGTAAAAGCGCCACCTACTTCTGTAATAACAATAATAACGATATCAATATAGAGAACCTTACTATTAATATCAACTTCCTTAACTGTCATTCCGACGACGATAAATAGGACTATGGATACTTGGACACCCCCATAACACCTTTAATATCTGCAATATCCGTAACGATATCCGTAACGAGACATCCGCAATTCTTACCCTAAGTATGTGTTGACCTAGCAATTAAGTTCCCGATATATACTCCTTTGTACTTTCTTACCTTCTTTCTTTTTGTAAATGTCGCCAGTGTTAATACCAGTAGAGGTTGTAAATAACATTACTAGATAAATAGCGTAGAGCGTATGCAGTAGGGGCCGTATGGCGTAGCGTAGGTCACCTAACTACCTACAGCCCGATAGATAGCCCGACCTTTTACTACCCCTTACTTTCTCCTTTGGTAGAGAAGATAGACACAAATAAATCAAGAACCAGAACTACTATATTGCAATTGCAGTATCACCCGGAGTGATACCAACAGATATTAAAGGATCGTTGCTACTTAGGCCTAGGCTATATTAAAGCCTAAAGTTAGTAATAGAAACCTATTAAGAATAGAAAAGCTTACCTTAATATAACTACCGCTCTTAGTATATATATATATTAATTACAAGAACTAAAGGTATTAGATATTATATAGTAAGTCTTATTACAAGTATCTAGAATCTTCTTATTAGACTTCTGGTCCTTTAAGGATATATAGGCAAAATTATTTAGGTAGGACTAGCACTAGTTGCGGGTTAGCGGAGGTTAAGGTTCTATATATAGCGGTAGGGCTAGAATATGCTAAGGAATCTGCTTAGAAGAGTACTTAGTAGGAGAATAAAGAGGTATATTAAATTAATAATGGAAAGAAAGAAAATCTTAATAATATATTAAAGATACGTCCAAAATTAGATAAAGGTTAATAATGGGAAGTAAGGTATTAAGGAAAAGGACTAAGCTTGATAAGTAAAGTGTCTCTATACTTTACCTTTTAATACCCTTCTGGTATATAGCCGCAACCTTACTAATATAACTCTGTTATAATAGCGCAATTCAAAAGGAGGAAAACACGCGTATATGCTATTTAGTTATTACTTCCTTATAAGAAAAACTAATTACGCAGCCAGGGAAGGCAATTAAGACGTTAATTAAAGACGTATATAGGTTAAATTATACCTAAACGATACTATAGTATTAAAAGAATAATGTTATAAACGTTGTTAATAATCATATAATAGCTAAAGGCGCTATTATAAAGTGTCCCTCCTATTTACTAGGTAGTAGAGCTATGCTAAAATATAGTATAGGACTATAAGGATAAGAAAGGATTATAGATTAATATTTTAATAGTTAGATAACGGCAAGCCAAGGCTCTATATGTTAAATCCTATACTAAAAGGTTCTACGGAACCATACTAGAACACTAAATTACCTATAATATTTATGATTAATTGTAAACTGGCATAAAAGCTTAGAAATAGAGTTATATAAAAATCCTTATATTAGCCTAGGTAGTTACCAGTATACTTTTAGTAGGCTCCTAATAGGTCTTCTAGTAATCCTTACATCTTTTCTCCAGTTATGTTTTTTCCTTATTAAGGTTTTTTAGGAGTTTAAAGCAGGGGTTAGATAGATAGATAATATACAGTAGTATACTAATATCTCCCTAATATATCTCCAAACCCCTTCTAGGATAAGCCCTTATAATCTCCCTACTATAAAGTAATGGTAATTAGGGGCCGACTATAAGAAAGGGGGAGGCAATATAAGGGATATTATTGCGGTTACCTCGGGTTGCCCTTAGGACAACCTCTAAGCGCCCCTTAGATGGCCGCCAATTACGTGCCAGAGGCATATGCCTGTAGTATATAGTCTCCACAATCCTAGAGGCCTTACCTCCTTAAGGATTTATCTCTCTTACCAATCTATCCTATTCTATAATCGTGTCCTTATAGCCCCCTATTTATAAAGTCCCCTCACACCTATTCTATAGGTGGAATTTAGTGGATTTCCTAAGCTCGCTTAGCTTACGTAATCGCGTGCAACTGCATTGCGAAACCTTGTTTAGACAATTATATCTATTATCTATACATTATTCTTATATTTATATTCTACTAGCTTATTAAGTTCTATTTCCTCTTTATTAAGTTCCAATTTATTTTTATTAACTTCTATATTTAGGAATATAGGATATAGTTTTTTAAAATGTTTAAGAAGTAATAAGATTTATAATTAATTTATAATCTATTCGTCTAAAGCGTTTATAGGTAGGTTTTATAATTATTATATTAATATATTAGGCTTCTAATTAAATTTGCCCGGTTAGTATATAATCTTAAAGTTAAATAATAATAGGTATTCGGCCTAATAAATTTGGCGCTATATTAACTACTTTATAGTTATAAAGTACTATAAGTTTTTATGATCCGTTAATACGCATATTAGAAATAACAATCCTTTAAGCTTAGGACGCTATTATTTAAAGTATTTAATAATTATAAGTAGTTTCTTATTATATATTTTATAGTTTAATTTAGTAGGGATAAGTTTTTAGGAGAAAAAGGCTACTAGATATAGCTCGCCGTTCTTATTATATTGCAATAATACCCCTTCTAGCATATAATCAGATAACTCTATTTTACATCGGGAAAATATTCGCAGGATAAGATTTAAGTAGACTTTAATTTTCGCGTTTCGCGTAATTAATATGCAATTTAACTAACTCGACACGCAATTAACCAACTTAACATATAATTGACCAACTTAACACGCAATTTAACCAACTTAATATGCAATTAACTAACTTAACACGCAATTTAACTAACTTAACACGCAATTAACTAACTTAACACGTAATTTAACCAACTTAACATGCAATTAACTAACTTAACACGCAATTTAACTAACTTAATATACAATTAACTAACTTAACACGCAATTTAATTAACTTAACATGCAATTAACTAACTTAACAACTTTAAAAGCTAACTATATATTTCTTAATACGCAATTAACCTACTTAGCAACTTTAAAAGGTAACTATATATTTCTTAACATGTAATTAAGGTAAAGTTATATACTATATATTTAACTATTATATATTATCTAATATAATCTTATACAATCTTATA
>Ga0307507_10001910_pt1 | contig 45322 bp, 13 predicted proteins | sample 7_EM_MG_FD_207223 | JGI IMG/M metagenome (GOLD analysis project Ga0307507, IMG submission 207223) | Populus trichocarpa ectomycorrhiza microbial communities from riparian zone in the Pacific Northwest, United States - 7_EM | ecosystem: Host-associated > Plants > Roots > Unclassified | place... | reverse complement strand
ATTATCTAAAATAATAATATTTATTTTACTAGCCTTATAAATAGCTTTAAAGTAGCTTTTATTTATTTAAAATATGTTATTAGTATAAAAGAGGTAAATATAATTATAGTTGCCAAATACGCAGATTACTAGCAGGTTGCGCATAGGTTGCGCGTAGGCTGCGCGCAGGCTGCGTGTCAAAAAAACATAACATAGGCTAGTCAGTCGAGTTGCCAAATAACCTCAACTACGCGCTAATTGCGTCAACCACCAACTATTGAGGCCATTGAAAGGGTACTATATTTTGCCGATGATTCTATAGGAATATACGGACCTAAAGGATATTGCTGATAAGGAAGCTGCGCATACTTTGCCTAACTCTATATTGGTAGAGTATAAAATAGATATAGAAGATAAGGAACCTCCTTTTAGACCACTATATAACCTATTAGAAAATAAGCTGGTAGTATTACATTAGTATATAGTGGATAATCTTTAGAGAGGATAGATTTGGCCTTCTATAAGCTAGGTAGGGGTACTAATTATATTTATACCTAAGAAGGATAAGATCCTTTACCTCTATGTTAACTATTAGGCGCTAAATAAGATTACTATAAAGAATTGCTACCTGCTACCCTTAATAGGGGAGCTTATTAATAGGCTATTAGGTATAAAGATATTTATAAAATTGGACCTAAAAGATGTATACTATTGAATCCGGATTAAAGCTGGTAATAAGTGGAAAATGGTATTCTAAATATAGTACGGCCACTTTAAGTACCTAGTAATGCCATTTAGGCTTACTAATACACTAGCGATATTTTAGGCCTATATTAATAAGGCATTGTTAGGCCTATTGGATATAATATATATAGTCTACCTTAACTAAGGAGCTCTTGCTGCACCTAGCCCAAAAAGACCAAAACTAACCAAAAGAACCCTGAAAATCACCTAGAGAATCCCCCTAAGATATATGCATCGCAGGGGAGGTATATGTCGAACGGCGGTGGTTCGCACTCGCGCGCAACCGCTAGAACCACGCCTAGCAATAGCCCTCTATAACAAAGACGGGCGAATACCACACTATAAAGCGGAAATACCTCTATTAAGAAAGCATCTAATAAAATATAAAGCCTATTAGACGTGTCTAGTATCCAGAATTATAGGGGAGTAACTATTAGCTATAATAAACTAACGCAGCTAGTAGAATGGCTCCGCTAGTCTAGTGAACCTTAGGCGCCCCTTTAGCAAACCCTTAATTAAATTCTTTAATAGCTAAGCAAAATTAAAAATAAACAAAACCCCCCTTTACCAGCGAACCGCACCTGGGCCGCTATAGCTGCGCTTTTATAGTATAGGGAACCTACCCCCTATAAAACAACAACTGGGTATATAATCATAATATAACCAAATATAGAAAAAGTAGAGGGGCTTAGGGGATAATTAGAAATAGAAGTCCTTATAAAGATTTGCAAAGAGGTCTATAATGCTATTATAGTTTAACATCTTAAGAGCAGAGACATTAGAGTTACCCTAAAGAACTAATAGGCAAAGGAACAAGCCATAAGGGTAGGGGATAGGCTAGGTAAACGTATTAGCATAAAAGTACTCTATAAGGATTACCTAGTTAAAGTCCTAGTGGTTCCCATAAGCCTTAGGGTAGAAAAGGGACGCTAGGCGGATAATACAGCAATTATACAGGAGATAGTAAGATAAACGGAACACCTTATTCTAGGACTTAAGATTACCTAAATCCAATAGCTTTAATAGGAAAATGTAAACTAAGCATATAATAAGAACAACAAGAGGATATAAGGGTTGCTAGAGACTTACTAGGGAGACGCTAGATAAACGTATAGCTCCCTTATCGTTAGTATATATATACTAGGAATGCAAAAACTCCTTATCTAAAAAGGAATAATTATAAATGGCCTTATATACAACACAAGACTCTACAACCACAGACTACGCCTAGAATAATGCTATTGCTGCGTATAATAAGGACACACCCAAACCACATACACAGCATAGGTATGCTGCGGCTACTATTCAGGCCCTTATAATATAAGACACTGCTTAAACCAAGACCAAATAAAATACGCAAACTGCCACTGAAGCACACACAAGGCGTGGGAGAGAGAAGACTATATTAAATATAGGAGACGGAAGGCAAGGGCTTAATAGCTATAGGAATAACTGCACGCTAGGTTATATAAATAGAAACAATAGGCGATAAGTTAGGGGGATATAGGTACCTTCCCAGCGTTTTCTACCTTTAGTAATAGGGGGCTAGGCCAGCTATCCCAAGCCTTAATAGGCCAGAAGCGGCGCTGCGCAATATTACCAGACCAAATAGGGACATAAGGGTTATAGGGGACACAAGGGTTACAGGGTATATAAGGAAGAGGACACTCTATAGAAAGACCCCTATGGATATCTATAGCAAGCTTAAGACCAGGACAATTAAGAATTAGACTTAACGCGGCAAATATAACATTTACAGCTAACCTATAAAGGGCATATAGCTGACCAGTAAGATTAGGGGAAGAACCAGAGATAATAACAGATTTAGATATAAAAGCGCTAGTAGGAACATAAAATACGGGAATGGAAAGCTTTATATAAAATAAGTAGCAACTAGGGTGTAGATATAAGAGACAGAAGTTCTAAATATCCTAGAGAAAATAGAAATAGAAGAAGCAAGGAATAAAGAAGAGATAAAGGACCTTTACTAGGGGTCCGCCACCTGTCTATTATATAGTATAACTATGGCAATACAAACCACCGTCTTATAAGGCCCCTACTAGATAGTCTAGACCTAGAGAAACACTATATCCTTGCTATATAAGAGCCGTATTATAATACCTATATATAATTAATATACTGCCCCTAAGGATTCCAGCTCCTGTACGAACCAAAAGCAGCTATACGCATATGCTTTATAATTAGTAAGGCTATTAGCCTATCCTTATAGTTATAGCAGGCAATTAACCCAGATATTATAGTTATAACAATCTAGATATATAGGGGACTGGTATAAATTATTAATATATATAACCCTAGGGTTAAAGGCGTTCTATAAACAGAGAATATTATATTAGTAATAAGCTTACTGGAAACTAAAGGCACAAAGTCTATTTTATTAGGAGATATAAACCTCTACTACCTATAGTAGGGAGGTATCTATGTTGCTGCTAACTAATAGGTAAAGTACCTACTAAGAGCCATAGATATTTGGGGCCTTAAGCTAGCTACCCCCCTAGGAGCAATTATATGGCAATAAGGCACCGCTAGAAGTATAATTAACCTTATATTTATAGACAAAGGCCTATACTAGAGACTTAAAAGGTGCAACCCTAAAAAAGAATAGGCACTTGCTTTAGACTATATCCCTATCTAGATATAACTAGATCTGGATATTAAGGCGTAACTAAATAGTAAAAGATACGCAATAAGGAAGCTTAAGACAGACAGTTTTCTTAGTATAGTTAAATAATAACTTTAAGACCTAGAAGAAATCTACCTAATACTAAATAAGTAAGGCTTATTAGCCACCCCTAAGGAAATTAACTAAAGACTAGAAAGGATCTAGGCAGCAATTAAAAATAGGCTAGAAGAGTACTACCTAGTCTTAAAACCGGGCCCCTATACGCGATACACGTGGTCTATATAATACGCGGTTCCTATTACTAGCCAATAATAAGTAAAAAGGAAATACATAAGCAGCTATAACCCTAAAGATAAGAGATAATACAAAGATATAAGAAACCAGTTAAAGAATACCCTAAAAAAAGAAGTAAGGAATAACTGGAGATAGTTTATAAATAAGTATACTTTTAACCTAAGCCTCCCCTATAATAAGGGCCTTTGGGCCATGGCAAAATAGTTAAAGAAAAAGGCAGGGCACCTAGTAGAAGACCTATACCTACTACCCCTACAAAGAGTAGGGGAAATATAGGCCACTAATAATAATAATAAAAAGGCAAAAATCCTTATAGAAAGGTTCTTCCCCTAACTAGCTCTAGTAGACCTTAGTAATATTATAAGTAAAATACTAGTAACTCGCCTACGGGTTAACAGCGATATAATAATAGAGGAAATAGCCAGAACTATTAGCCGCCTTTTAAACAATATAGTACTAGGACCAGATAGAATTCTAAATAAGGCCTTAAAAACCTATAGACCACTTATAGCACCTTAGCTTGCAGATATAGCTAAAGCATGCTTTACTATAGGCTACTACTCACAACTCAGAAGATCTATAACAATGGTTATCCTATAAAAAGAAGGTAAAGTAGATTACTTAATCCTAGGAAGCTACCGCCCTATTGCCTTAGAAAACACCCTTAGCAAAATCTTAAAAAGGGTAATAGTAGACCGTATAGTAGATACGGCTAAGAAACACGCCCTATTACCATAAAGTTAAATAGGGGTAAGAAAGAACCGCTTAATACTATCAGCACTTACGCTACTCGCTACCACCATTAAGTCTATATAGGCGATATAAAGGGACTTCGTAGTATTAATGCTTAGCTTAGATATTAGTGGTGCCTATAATAATATACCCTATAAGCGCCTCCTATATATCCTTAGGGCAAAGGGCTTTCTAAAATAGATTATACAATTTATTTAAGGGTTTATAGGCTAGAAAGAAATATTACTAGTCTTTAGCGGATACTAGAGCCCCCCTATTATAGTTATAATAGGAATACTATAAGGATTACCCCTCTTGCCTATACTCTTCCTTTTCTTTATAAGCAACCTACTTAACTTCTTTAAGGAAGGGGTAACCTAGGGGATAGGCTTTATTAATAATATAAACCTAATTACATACGGCCTAATAGCCGCAGAGAATTGTAGAACACTAGAGAAAGCCTATAACACCTATATAGAATAGGTAAGACAATATAGAGTCTAATTCTTACCAGAGAAATACTAGCTAATCCACTTTATAAGAAAACACAACTAATCTATAGATCTCTAGCATGCAATTTATATTTAAGGCTTTAGGGGTTAACCAGTTTAAGGCCTAAGGGTATTAGGAGTATAGGTAGATAGCAAGCTCTAGTAGAGCGTATATACGTTATAAGCGGCCTGTAAGGGCTAAGTATAGTATATCACAATGTCTAGGATTGTTAATTCTATATAGGGTCCATACTTCCAGAGGTCACGCCTACTATATATAGCAGTTATCTGGCCAACCATAATGTATAGATCCAGTATTTAGGCTATAGGAGAATCTAAAAAAGGCCCCCCTAAATTACTTCTTAAACCACTCTAAAAGGTCTAAACAGCTTGTCTCTGGAGCATAATAGGCGGGTATAAGCGAACGGCCATAGTACTGCTTAAGAAGGAAGCTAATATCCCCCCCCTATAATTATATATTAAAGCCGCTGTAATATAAAGGGTGCAAAGGGAGCGCAACTCTAATATTATAAAGTATATTAAGACACGCCTAAATAAACTATAGAGTGACCCTAGGGTGCCCTATAGGAGAACAAATCAACAACCCCAAAGTAGGGAAGATATATTAGAGAAACAGGTAAAGAAAGCAGAAGAAGAATAATGCCGTATTAGGGCCCAGGCCCATATAAAGAAGGAAGGAAGACGTATAAGAGATTAGTAAAGATAATAGCAAGAAAGAAAAAGGAACTAAAGTAGAGTATAAAAGAGCACTAGAAAACTATCTACTATAACATAACACTGGTTAGGCCAACACTGGAGAGGTGTATAGGAGTTAAAGGTATAGAGGCTGTTTTAGGCAAGAGGAACCCAAGCCATAGTATAGTTAATGCTATAGGGGGTAAACACTTAAGGGCTCTAAAAAGGCCTAACAAAGGCGGAAAATATAATAGCAACACTCTTAAGAACAGGAATAATAGGACTAAAAGATTAGCTCTACTAGGTAGGTATCCTAGTAGGTAGCCTAAGATGTAAATATAGCTGGCCAAGACAGATACTAAAATATATAATACTGCTATGCCCCCTACGCACTAACTAAGAAGCAATGCTCTTAGTAGCTAGTATAGAGAACTATAATACACTACTCTTAATATAAAAAGGTCTTAAGGCGGTTACCTAGTAGCTTATTAGCCAAAATGTACTAGACCAGTTCCGGGTTGTAAAGGAAATAGTAATAGAAGGCAAAGGGGCGAGTACCAGGCGCCCCTTAATAACTCTATAGTAATAGAGTTAAGTTTGCGATACTAGCGCGTCCATAGGCTTATTACGGCAGCAGTGGTTCCCAAGGAGGCCATAAAGTAAGGTAGTAGAGCACCACAGGTAACTTACAGGCGCCCTATATACAAGTCCTAAAAGGCGGGGAGATGGATCACGGGGTTTTCTCATTTTCTTAAATAGAGTTTTCTCCCTATATGTAAATAAGGAGTAGTCCGCATAGGCCTAATAGGGATCCGAATCGGACGTTAAGCAATGAATAATTATTATATAGTCTACCTTAATAACATTATAGTCTACTCTAATAACTATAAAGCATATACGCACTATATGCAAATAGTACTAGAAAGACTAGGGGAATATAAGCTCTATATAAACCAAAAAAAATGCTTATTCTATATTACTAGTATTGATTTTCTAGGCTTTATTATTAGCGTTAATAGAGTGTTAATAGAGAAAAGCTGGGTAGACGCTATTAGGGAATAGCTATACCCTATAATGTTTAGAGAAGTATAGGTTTTTATAGGCACGGTGAACTTCTACTAAAGGTTTATTGTTTATTACTTATAAGTAATGCTCCTAATTACTAATCTGTTAAAGGGATCTAAGGATAGTAAGAAGTTAGGACCCTTTATATTTAGGGAAGCTACTAAGTAGGCTATAGACTAGTTAAAGGATTTGTTTATATTAGCGCCTATTTTAATATACTTCTGCTAAAAGCTATATATATACCTTAAAACGGATGTATCTAGCTTTGCCCTAGGGGCAATTATATCTTAATTAAAAGATAGAGAATAGCATCCTATAGCATTTTAGTTAAGGAAAATGACCCCTATAAAGCAGTGTTATATAATATATAACTAGGAGCTACTTATAATAGTTACAGCAATAAAGTACTGGCGATATTATTGTATAGGAAGTAATTATCCTATTAAAGTCCTTATAGACTATAATAACCTAGAATACTTTATAACTATAAAGGTATTAAGCGGTTAATAAGCCAGATAGGCGGAGGCACTATTATAGTATAACTTTAAAATTATATACCGCCTAGGAAAGACAAATCCCGCTAATAGGTTGTTAAGATATTTAGATTATAAGACTGGGAGAATCTAGGACAGTATAGGGGAAATAATTCCTATATTGCAAAATTTACTTAAGAAGAAAGAAGAATCTTTCCCTAGAACTATAGAATTCTATAGTAGGGTAGAGGTCCTGGCTGTAACAGGACTAGCCCAGTTACAGTAGGAATGTCTCAGTAAAACACTTGACAGATAAAGTCCGACGCTTTGACCAAATTCTGCCGAATTCTGCCAGCTTGATCGACTTCTGCTAAGTTCTAATAGATTAATCGAATTACCGAAGTCCGTCGAAGACCGCGCGCGCACGTGCGCACGTATCGACCACCAAGACCTCTGACTATTTAATTATAGGGTTCTCTTGTAATTCCTTTCTCTTCTTTACGCAACATCTTGTTCTTAGCAAGAGCTATATACCCTTAGATTTAAATAGAATTTATATTATTCCTTTAAATCTTCCTTAAAGCCTCTTCGCGCCCTTACATTATGTTGCGTTAATACCACTACCCTTGAAATGGCAAACGAACTTAAATCTGCTACGTTAACTATTATGGCCCTAGTTAGGGAATAAATGACTATAATGCAATAGTCCTTTATGGATGCCTTAGCCTAGCAACGAGCTATACTAGAAGCCTAGTATTAGCAATTAATTAAAGCAATATATAAAGAACTCTATAATGCCAAAGTACTTGCGTTAGAAACCCTAATAGTAACACCTGCAAATAAGATTAAGATAACTATATGTAAACCTAGCCCGTTAAATACAAACCCTAAACTAGTAATGGTAGCTTAACCTATACCTATAACAAACCTAGTACCTACTATAAAATTAGAAAAGCTTCCTAACCCTCTAATATTTAATGGAAATTAAAATAACCTGCGCCCCTTTATAACTAAGCTCCGTTTTAAACTTTTAATAAACTATAACTAATACCCTATTAAAGCTAGCAAGGTTAGCTATAGAATGTCTTATTTAAATAAAGACGCTATATAAACTATAGACCCATTCTTCCGTAACGGCACCTTCGTTAATTTTAAAACCTTTATCTCTCTGTTAGAATGAATATATAATAACACCAGCCGCGAATACACCGCTGTTACTAAACTTAAAAACCTATAATAACGGAACCGAGAGTTTACTAGCTTCTTTTTAGAATTTTTAGGCCTTATTGGCGAACTAGATTAAAATAAAGCCGCTAAAGTTGCTGCTCTTTAATAAGCTATTTTGGATAAAATTAGAGCATAGTTAGTAGGTAGGGAACTGCTAAAGGACCTACCCAAATTTGCTATAATATGTTAACGAATTAATAAGAACCTTTAATATAATAAATAGACTTATTCCCTGAAGCCAACTATACCTTATATTTAAGACTTCACGAAACTAATATATACCCTAAAACGCGACCCTTCTCCAAAACCTACGCACAACCCTATGGACCTTGACGCCACTTAATCCTATACACCCTTAGGAACTAACAAATAAAGAACTTAAGCCGCAAATAGAGAATGCTTTAGATATAGTAGAAAAGGATATATCTAAAGGAATTACTAAACTTACCATTTTAAAAAAGTCCGCCGTAGTTTCTCCTACTCCTTAAATTACACTCGCTCTTTAAGCCGTACTTACTCCTTAACTTATACTAGTCCTATAAATTATACCCAGTTATTATAAAGTATATTACCCTTAACTAATTTAGAAAACGAATCGTCCTAGGGCCAAGTTACGCCTTAGGATAAGAAGTGGAAGAGTATAAGTGTCTAGGCTCTTCTAGCGCTAATATATAATATAACTCCCTTAATATACTTGGCGAAATTTAAATACTTAGAAAATAGAAGGAGATACAAATCCTTATAGACAGTAGAGCTACTAGTATAGGCTTTATTAATACAAACTACGCAAAAACCTAACGCCTAAATTTAAAGAAACTTAATAAGCCCTAAGGCCTACAAGGCTTTAACGGCAAACCCTTAATATATAGTGAATTAACGCACTACGCTCTTGTGAAAATGCAAATAGGCAAACACCTTAAATATATTTCCCTATTTATAACACCTCTAAAGCAATATAAAATAATACTTAGATATAGATGGCTAAAATGACACAACCCTTTAATTAGCTAGGTTAAAGAAACACTAAAGTTCTATATAACCTACTGCTAAAGCCATTACTTAAAACACTACCTGCCCTATAAACATACACAAGATTATTTAAATTTAATATAATATAAACTGCCCCTACTACGGACCCTAAATTAAAACGATAAAGCTATAACTACTAATTATAGTAAAGAATGCGAAGACATTACGCCAAAACCTCTTAAAATTCGTATAATACAAGCCGCACCTTTTATTTTGTTAGAATAAAAACAAGACCACGAAATCTTCACTATTACTATAGAAGATATTAAAAAAGCACTAGAACTAAAGTAATATATTAACCCTTAACCTCTTATGCCTAAAGAGTACCATAATTTAATTAATAAGTTTAAGAAAATATTTATAAACTAACTACCCCCGCATTAGGATATACACGATTTTAAGATAGAACTTAAACCTAATATAATACTAAAGTTTAGTCTACTATATGGTATATTACAAGAAGAACTGCTTATAATGCAATAATACCTCAATAAGCATCTAGAAAAATGATTTATTCGCCCTAGTTAATCTCTATTTGCCTTATCCATACTATTTATTAAAAAGCTAGGAGGAGGCTTAAGATTCTATATTAATTATTAAACTCCAAATGTAATTATGATTTAAAACTAATATCCTATTCCCCTAATTTAAGAAACGCTTAACCGCTTATTAAAGGCACGGTACTTTATAAAGCTTAATATAGTCGCTGCCTTTAACTAAATCCGTGTCCGTAAAGGAGATAAGAAGTATATAGCTTTTTATATATAATAGGGACTCTTTAAATACCTAGTAATGCTATTTAGTATAAAGAATGGTCCTAGTATATTTTAACAATATATTAATAATACACTTTGTAAATTCCTTAATATATTTATTACCGCGTATATTAATAATATTTTAATCTACTTGTCTTTACTTTTTAAATACTAGAAGCATATTAAAATGGGTTTTAAACGCCTATAAGACGCGGGTTTATAATGCGATATTAAGAAATATAAGTTCTACGCGTCCAAAGTTACGTACCTAGGCCTAATTATATCCCGTAATAGAATTAAAATGGACCCTAAGAAAATCGCTGCAATTATAAACTGGGGAAGCCCTAGTAACGTATAAGATATTTAAGGATTTCTAGGATTTACAAACTTCTATTATTAATTTATTAACCACTTCTTGAAAATTGCCTAGCTATTAATAAACCTAATAAAGAAGAATATAAAATTTAAATAGTCCACTAAATATAAATAAGCTTTTAATAACTTAAAATATTGTTTTATAACTGCTTTAATCCTCGCCCACTTTAACCCTAACCTTAAATATATTGTTAAAACGGACTTATCTAATCATGCGCTAGGGGGAGTGTTGTTATAATACAATAAGAACGGCGAGCTATGTCTAGTAGCCTTTCTCTCTTAGAAACTCGCCCCTACTAAATTAAACTACAAGATATATAATAAGGAACTGCTTATAATTATTAGATACTTTAAACAATAGTATCCTAAGCTAGAAGAATTGTTATTTCTAATATATGTGTTAACGGACCACAAGAACCTATAGTACTTTATAACTATAAAGCAATTAACATAGCGCTAAATTCGTTAGGCCAAATACCTCTTATAATTTAACTTTAAGATTATATACTAACTAGGTAAACTTAATTAGAAGCCTAATATATTAATATAATAATTATAAGACCTACCTATAAATGCTTTAGACAAATAGATTATAAATTAATCACAGATCTTATTACCCCCTAAACGTTTTAAAAAACTACGTCCTATATTTCTAAATATAGAACTTAATAGAAACGAATTAGAAGTTAATAAATAGGAAATAGAAATTAATAAGCTAATAGAATATAAATATAAGAATAATATATAGATAATAGATATAATAAAAGCGATTTAAACGGGAAAATAATAGTATAAGGATATTATACTTGCTAAATACGAAATTTAAAACAATTGATTATACTATTAATAAAAGATAGTGGTTCCAAATTCCGAGCCTTTATAATTTAAGATACTTGGATTTGTATATAACTCCCCTATAGTAGGGCATTCTGGCCGTGCAAAGACTTATAAGATTGTTTAATAAGTATATTACTAGCCTATAATATATAACTACGTATGAAAATACGTTTAAGTATATAGGATATGCGTGCGTGGAAAGACCTCTTATGTAAAGAAGTAAGGAGTACTTTAACCACTACCAATTCCGATATAAAGATGGCGCGATATCTTAATTAACTTTATAGTCAACTTGCCTAATAGTAATAAGTTTATAAATATTATGGTAGTTATTAACCGTCTTACAAAAATGCGACATATAATCCCCATGGACTTAATTAATACGATATTAGTAGCCAAATGTTTTATTAAGCACATCTTTAAGCTATATAGACTTCCTAACTTAATAATATCTAACTATGGAAGCTAGTTTGTTTTAGACTTCTAGCAAGCTCTATATAAACGATTAAGTATTTAAATATAACTCTTAACTGTATTTTATCTGGAGATAGATAGTTAAACCGAAATTGCGAATATGATTATGGAATAATACCTATAAATATACTGCTCCTACCTGCAAGATAACTAGGAAAAATGGCTGCCTTTAGCTAAGTTTACTATAAACAATATAATAAATGTATTAATAGGCGTGACGCCGTTCTACGCGACCTACGGATAAGACCCCTAATTTAGATTTGAACTATAACCTAAAATTAATATAATAGGACCCATAATTAAACAGATTTAGTTAATTAACGCGCATAACTTCGCTAATTAAATAAAGCAGTTAATGGAACTATTATAAAGTGAATTAATATACGCTTAAATGGTATAGGAATGGTATATAAACAAAGAACAAGCTCCCGCATAGGACTTTAAGGAAGATAATATAGTTTACCTAAATATACAAAACCTAAAGACTTAACGGCCCTTAAAGAAACTTAATTGGAAATTTGCGGGCCTATACTAAATTAAGAAGAAATTAAGCCTATATGCTTATAAGCTTAAACTACTAACTAAAATAAAAATATATCTAATGTTTTACGTAAGCTTGCTATAACTCTTAAAAGACAAACCTATGACCTATAAAGTGCCGCCGCCACCTCCCGTAATTGTTAACAACGGTAACGGTTCTTACTTTATTAACTTAATTGATAATATGCAATGGAAAATATAATCTAAATAATTTAAACTTCTTATTAAGTGGAAAGGATATAAAACATAAACCTAAGAAACCTATAACCAGATTAAAGCCAACGCGCCTTCCTTGGTAAAAGAATTCTATAAGGACTATCCTTCGCGACCTACTCTGGCTGGATGGATATGATATAAAGGCTGTCACGGGACACCTCCGTGACACCTTATACACGTCCACCTGTTCCCACCTGTTTCCACCTGTTTCCACCGACGCAGCAAGAAGAGACCGACCGCGAGACGACAATCTGACGGCAATCTGCCGCATTCTGCCATATTCTGCCAAGTCCACCGAATCCTGCCAAGTTCTGCCAGGACCGCTACTCGAATCCTATTCTGCTCCGTGCACGTGTCGACCAAGCAACCAAACTAATGATATATACCCTTTCTTCCCGTTTCCTTACCTTCTCTCCTCACGCAACGTCTTGACTTCATCACACAGTTTATGTACGTAGCTTAATAATATCTACTTTGCTATATATTATCGTCGCTTGTACTCACTCCGTGACAAAGGCAAACAACTGCTACCTAACATAAATATATAAAACACAATAGCAGGAAACTCAAAATTAAAAAGAACTTAAAAAATACCATAACGCTTATAATACGGTTATATAACGCGTAAGATATTAAGGAACTTTAACTAGCAGTTAAAGTTGTCTAATTGGTTAGATTTACCTTACCAAGACCTACTATAAAGATGTTAGTTCGGCTTACCGCCTTTACTAAGCTAATAGCAATTTTCCATTCTAGATGGAAAATCCTAATTAGTCTATTTAACAATTAGAACTGGTAAAACTCTATACCGCCACCTGACGTAAAATACGACACAATAAAAATGAATTTTTAACTAAATTGAATTGTTTTTGGACCTTTGGCTAAAAGGGGGGGTACTATAATAGGACTAGCCTAGTTACAGTAGGAATGTCTTAGTAAAACACTTAACAGATAAAGTCTAATACTTTAACTAAATTCTGCCGAATTCTGCTAGCTTAATTAACTTCTGCCAAGTTCTAATAGATCAATCGAATTACCAAAGTCCGTCGAAGACCGCGCGCGTACGTGCGTACGCATCGACCACCAAGACCCCTGACTATTTAATTATAGGGTTCTCTTATAATTCCTTTCTCTTCTTTACGCAACGTCTTGTTCTTAGCAAGAGCTATATACCCTTAGATTTAGATAGAATTTATATTGTTCCTTTAAATCTTCCTTAAAGCCTCTTCGCGCCCTTACACTGGCAATGTAGCTGCGAAGCACTATAATAATAGAGCCGTAGGATATAGTTATGGACTAGATTATAGACTAAGTAGATATTATAAAGTTAGCGTACCCTAGAATTAGTAAGAATTCTGTGGGATATACTAAAGGTATCACGGTACCTTTAACTTAATAGCGTATTAGCTGCAAGTTTCCGGATCTAGAGGGGATAGGCAAGATGCCTATCTATAGCGTGGCACACTATATAATGGCAGGAGAATCTACTAGCACTAATAGTTTAAAACGTCTTATACTATGCCTAGAGTCTATAATGGCGGCGGGTAAAATGGAAATAAGTAATCTATATAAAACCTTTCTAGATCTTCTTCTTTAAGCGTAATAAAGGGACGCCTTTATTACTAGGGAGAAGTAGAAAGATATAATAGAGACTAACTTAGCCAGAGTTACTAAGAAGCTATAGTAGTAAAACTAAAAGGGTCTATTATGCTTTAAGGGTGCTGTATATATCCTAAAGGACTAAGCGGTTTAAGATAAAATTCTAAAGGTCTTCTATAATAACCCTCTTAGGGGTTACTATAGTGCTAATAGAACCCTTAAGGCTGTTTAAAGGAAATACTTTTAGGATGGAATGTCTAAAGAAGTTAAGGACTATATATTAAGATATAATATGTGCTAAAGGGTATAGATATCTAGGTATTGCCCCTATAGTAAGTTATTAGTGCTTCTTATTCCGCAAGGACTAATATTAGAATTAATAATAAATTTTATAATAGGCTTACCCCCTACTAAAATAAGAACAGGAGAGGTTGCTAATACTATCTTAGTAATTATTAATAGATATACAAAGTTTTTAGGGTATTTTACTGTTATAGTAATGATTATAGTAGCAGAACTAGCAGACCTGTTTTTAAAGCAGTGGCTCTTATTTAGTATACTAAGGGGAATTATATCTAATAGAGGTACCGTATTTAATAGCGCATTTTAGTCTTTATTCTGTCTTTTATTAAAAATACGGCAAAAGATAAGCACTGCCTTTTACCTATAAATAGATGGGTAAACAGAGCGTCTAAATATGTTATTAGAACACTACCTCCGCTACTATATTAATTATTAATAGGATAATTGGCTATTGTGGTTAGCTCTGGCGCAATATATATATAATATAAGCATCTATAGTAGTATAAAAATGACTCCTTATAAAGCACTATTTGGGGTAAAAGTAAATAACCCCTAGAATGTTAAGGACATTATTCCTAAAAGAGAGGTACTGGTGGCGTCTAAGAGAATTAAGCAAATAAGAATTTATAGAGAAGAACTTAAAAAGCACTTGCTAGACGCCTAGGCTATATAAAAAAAGGTACTATAATAAGGGATATATGCCTAAAGAATTTAAAATAGGAGATAAAGTCTTACTATTTATAAAAAATATCTGGATAAAACGTATTAAGAAGAAGCTGGACTATAGGTAGCTTAGACCCTTTAAAATAGTTAGGAAAACTAAAGGAAATTAAGCCTATAAATTAGAATTGCTAAAATTATATCTAATATATCCCATATTTTATGTTTCCTTATTAGAGTTATACTAGAGAAGAGATGGTGTGGATCCACCCCTACTTAGTAAAATTAATAGGGAACTAGAATGGAATATAGAAGATATTTTAGATTAAAGATAGCGTTAAAAGAAATGTAAATTTTTGGTTTGTTAGGAAAGATACTCCTGTTAGCGACTTAGTCAATCGAGGCACGAGCACGGCAAGAGGGACGCGCAAGCCTGTATAATTGGTAGTCTATAAACGAGGATCCAAAGCTAGAGAAAGAAAGGAGAAGAACAGCAGCGCCGCTCAATATTTTATGCGGTCCTCGAGTCACGTGACTCGCGTTTACCATAATCCACATCTACCAAGATCTACCGTTTTCCACTAGCGCCGTAATATTACCCCCCCCTCTGAAAAAGCCTGCCCTTAGGCTTTATATGTCCATATTATGTCCGTGGGGTATTCTTATCTTTATGCTTAATAGGCAGGCTATTATCTTCGCTATACTAGCACTCTATCTACTTATTAAGGTACTTCGGGGGTCTAGGTTTGTTAGGGTATTAGTTATAAAATTCTTTAAGTCTCTAGGGGCAGTCTATAAAGTTCTAGGTAGGGTACTAGGTTAGGTCTAAATTATAGCCTTTCTATTAGACACGGTATCATAGCGTTCCTTATACTAGTTTATAGGCTAGTATTTTATTAACTTCCCATTTATCATCGCTATTAACTTAAATTAGTAGGGGAGGCTCATTCTTTTGTCCAGGTAGTGGGTTATTTATAGCCTTCCATAGCTTATCCGGCGAAAAGATAGAATAGACTTTAATTAAGTCTGGGAGCTTAACCTTATACAAGTTACCTTCTTTATTAAGGATCTTATATAGTTCTGCTATCTTATAGTCTAGCTTACAGCTAGGCCGTTCTATCTTTTAGTTCTTTATTATAACCCAGACCCTATTATCTATAGTAAAGTTAGGCTCACGCCTATACTTATTTGCCTACTGTTCTATTAATCTCTAGGCCTTTTCTAGATTTATATAGGCTACTATCCAAGCTTCTTCTAAGCGTTTGGTATATTACTAGGCTTCCTTATAAAACAGTTTTTTGCATACAGTCTATAGCCCCTTTAGTCTTTCCTAGTTAAAGCTTATACGGGGTAAGTATCCCATTTTTAGCTGAATAGGTGCAAATCCCGTAGAGTTATAGGGTAAAGTTGCCTGGGCGTGGTTTATTAGGGGTAGCAGTTCGCCCTAGTTATCCTAGAAGTAGTTAATAAAGGGCTAGAGCCTTTAGTCTAAATATTAATTTATAATCTCCGTCTAACCGTCTGTCTAGGGGTAATATGCTATAGAAAGCTTTAGCTTAATGCTAAGGATCCAAGTAAACTTATTTTAGAAGGCTAATATAAACTGCGGCCTATAATTAGATATAATAGTATCTAATAGTCCATAAATTTGGTAGATATAATAGATATATAGTTGGGCTACCTCCTTAGCATTAATATCCTTATAATAGGGGATTGAGAACAGGCGCTTGCTAAAGTAGTTAACTAGGATTATTACTATATTATATCCGTCACGGTCTATAGGCAGCTCGTGAAAGTTTATAGAGATATACTACTAGGGGCGTTCTAGTATTAGAAGTGGCTTTAATAGTCCTAGGGTTTTGTCCCGTGGAATCATAGACCTACGGCAGTTATTATAGTTCCATATATAGCGGTTAATATCTATAACCATTCCGGGCCAGTAGTAACAGTTACTAATAATCTTACAGGTCTTATTCTTTCTAGAGTAGGCCATAGAGACCTAGGTATATACTTTAGCGATAAACTAGGTCCGTAAATTCTATTCCTTTATTACCACCAGCCGTTTCTAGTGCTTAAGCAGTCCGTTTTCAAGGGACTATAGGCTAGTAGCATCCTTTACCTTTTCGCGGTACTCCTATAGAGAAGGGGCCGTATGGTTTGCCTGCAGTAGTTTATTAATAAGGTTAAGTTCTATGGAGTTAATAGGATATATCTTAGCATCTAAAGGGTCCGTATTTAGCTCTGCCTATATCTATAGGTCAAGGTACTCTAATTGTAGTAGTATCTAAGTCTATAATAAAATCTTCGCAGCTGCCTGGTTACTTAGGTCCTGTTTACACCTTATAAGAGCATCTATATGGTTCATAGCGCCTAGTCTATATATAATTAAAAAGTTAAACTAAGATAGGATATTTACCTAGCGTACCTACCAGGCCATAAGGGCCTTAGTTATTATAAAGTATTCTAGGGCCTTGTAATCCAAAACTACCTTAATAGGCTTAGGGGTCCCCTCTAGCTATACACACTATTGCTAAAAGCTAGAGACAATAGCTAGCATTTCTTTATTATAGATATGGTAGTTTAGCTCGGCATCTATTATAGTCTTTAAATAGTATACAATAGGGTGCTATTCTCCATTTAGTTACTTCTAGGAGAAAACGCCGGCTATTACACCATTTAAGGCATCAGTTTTTAGCATTAAGGGCCGTTCCAGGTTAAAGTAGGCAAGTAGGGAAGCCAATACCAGCCGTTTTTTAAGCTTATTAAAGGCCTGCATATATATAGCGTTAAAGTGGAATAGCTGGTCTTTCCTAGTAAGGTGGTTAAGAGGCCGGTCAATCCTGCTATAGTTCTTAATAAAGTATTAGTAGAAGTTATAGAAACCTAAAAATAATTACACCCCTTTTACGGTCCGTGGGGGTATCCACTAATTAATTGCGGCCGTTTTCTCTAGGTTGGCCTTAATTCTATTTATACTAATAATAAAACCTAGGTACTTTATACGCTTAATACTAAATTCTAATTTCCTAATATCGGCCTAGAGACCAGCCTTGCGGAGCTATTATAGGACTTTATAGATATGCTCCTTGTATTCTAACTTATTCTTAGAGTAGATTATAATATTATCCAGGTAGGCCGTATAGAAGTCATTAAGGTAGTTAAAGAGTATATTATTTATATATCGCTAGTATATAGCTGGTCCATTAGTCAGTCTAAAAGGAAGTACTTTACATTTATATATTCCGTAACAGGTCCGAAATATAGTAAGATCTTCTAATCTAGGGTTTATTCTAATCTAGTAAAAGGCCTAACGGATATTAAGCTTAGTAAAGATTTTAGCTCTACTTATTCAGGTTAAAGTCTTATTAAGTAAGGGTAGTAGGTAGCAGTCCTTGCGGGTTATATTATTTAGTTTATAGTAGTTAATGCAGAAACAAAGTCCTCTATTTAGCTTTTTGGTAAAGAGAATAGGCAAGTTAAAAGGGGCTTAACTAGGTTTAATAAAGCCCTTATTTAGGTTATTAATAAGGTACTGCTTTATAGCCTATAATTCGGCAGTAGACTGCTGACAAAGGGGGCTATAGCTAAGTATGTATAAGAGGCCAGCCTAACCGGAACGTATAATTATCTAATCGGCAGTGTTATAAGTAAGTAGAAGGTAAGTCAAAGGTAGAATAAGTTATACGTATTGGAGGACAAATGCTTCTGACCACTTCCATTTAGAGACTAATCGCTAGTTCTTCTCTAGAGGAGAACCAGCTTCCTATATAAACCTTCTAAGACACTAGTAAAACCTTTCGCCCCTATCTATCTAACTATGTCTCTTCTGGAATATACATGGGACGTAGGTAGGACATTAATAAAACCTCCTACTATTTTATCTAATATATACCTCCTGGGGGATTCCGTTACAATTGCCTCCCCTTTAAGGGTCTTAGTCCTCTAAGACTTCGCCTTTTAATAATCTCTTATAGAGTTCCGGCTAAAACCACTAGGGAAATTCTTCAGTGGAAAGGTACTCTATAATACGGCTTATCGCCGGTTCTTTACTAGCGTAGAACCTTACTTTATCTTTCTATTCCTCCACTCTTCTTCCACTATAGCTTTTATAGTGCCTTCATAATGGAACCTTAATAATAATAATAATAATTGGATGGGATTCACCTTCCTTATTATAAGAATTTGTTATAAGCTAATCCGGGGGTTGTCCTATACAACATATTAACTAGCCACTATCCCCATTTACCTAAAATGGGTCTTAATAATAACGTCTTAATATTAATTTCTTTTAGTTTATAAGCTGTTGTTTCTTACGCGTCTTTCTATTAACAACACCATTCATCTTGCCTTTTAGCAGACCGTTTTTTATTATATCTTAGCTTTTAGCTTTTGTATCTCTAGCTATTCTTTTTTCCACTACTCTATTCTCTTCTTATAACGCGTCTATAGGTAATAGGATCCCTATTTTATCTCTTTAATAATACTAACTTCCTATAGTATTCTCTTGTAATGGCTTGTGATTGTGCTGCGCGTCCCTAGACTGGCGGCGGCGTTGTCCCTACTCTGTTAGCATTACAGACCACTTCTATTACTCCTACAGTGGTTTCTCTAAAGTGCTGCCGTTGTTATATTTACGCGCTTATATTAGACCTGTTCTACACCTATAAGATGCCGCGCTCTGGCAAGAACAGATCTAAGTATTCCCACTATTGCAGCTAGAAAAAGACCTATATTTTAGTATTTCCCATTCCATCCTATTCTGGACTTTACTAACTATATTAGATCCCCGCTATTTATATATATAAGGCTCGCCGGCTCTAATACGCCATTAAGGATTTTCGTCTGTATTAGAATAGTGATAAATAGGGATAAAAGGTGTCTTCTATTACTTACAGCCTTTTTAATTTAATAAGGGTTTCTACTGCTATGGAGATATAGTAATCTTGGATATATAGTGTCTAGGAGTGTATATATAAGCAGCTCGTTTTTATAAATAATAACATTCGCACTCTTACGCGGGCCTTTCTGGCCAGGTAAGTCTCTTTAGTAATATATTTAGGAACTATACTAACTCTTTAATTGTTAACTTTCTAATCCCAGCCTAGATGCCGATTTAGAGCCTAGGGATAATACTAAGGATAGTAATAAAGATAAACATTCTCCCCGCTAGTCCCCTAGTCGTGGTGGTCTGTCTAGTTCTTGCCGCTCCAAGAAGAATGTTAGTAAGAATGCTAATACTTCTAGGGATAGGAGTGTTGATAATACTACTAATAATAATATTAAGATGGAGGAGGAGGCTCCTGTTGCTACTTTTAGTGTTTAAGTTATTATCTTATTCTTTCTTTCTTTTTATAGGATAGCTTTATAGGGTGCCTCTCTAGTGCCTCTAGGATGCCCTAGTACTGGGAATTAACTTCATACTTTAGGGATGCCTCTATTCTTATTTTTGGTAACAATCTGTGTGAAAGTAGTATACCGCCATAATCTCCGTATATAATGAATGGGTAATGTTCTTATAGGTGCTTTATAATTTCTCAAAATTTCTAAATCTTTACTCTGTATCTTTTTGGTCCTCTTTATATTATTAACTCTACTGCGTATCTCTAGTGTTAGACCGGATACTCTCCTTTTATCCCTAGGGAATCCTTCTAAGTCCCTAGGGCCCCTTCTTCTAGTGCTACTACTTATTCTTAAACAGCGTCTTCTTTAGATAGCATCTTTAGTGGTTCTTATATAGATCTTTATAGCTTTCTCTTATAGGATTCTAGGATCCCTGTTATAATAGCAAAACATTCCCGTTTTTGATGCCTATGCTTGACCTTATGGTTTCAATTTGCGGGGTCTTCCCTATTATCTTGCCTATGGCATATCTAGAACCGTTGCTAAATCCTAATTTATAGTCTTTAGGAAAGTTTTAATTGCCGTGTCACATCCTGGCTAAAGGTGCTCCTTAGGTTCCCAACTGTTATACGCCTAGAAGTATCCTTCCTAATAAACTAAAAATTCGCGTTTCTTCTAACGCCATCTTTAATTAAGAATGTCTTCTACATTCTATTCTAGTTCCCTATTAATTTCGCTAGGTAGGGGTAGTTCTACACCGTCTCTTCTCCAGTATAACTCCAATAAGGAAACATAAAATGTGGGATATATTAGATATAATTTCGGCAATTCCAATTTATAGGCTTAATTTCCTTTAGTTTTCCTAACTACCTTAAAGGGTCCAAGCCACCTATAGTCCAGCTTCTTCTTAATACATTTCGTCTGGATATTTTTTATAAATAGTAAGACTTCGTCTCCTATTTTAAATTCTTTAGGCATATATCCCTTGTTATAGTACCTTTTTTATATAGCCTAGGCGTCTAGCAAGTGCTTTTTAAGTTCTTCTCTATAAATTCTTATTTGTTTAATTCTCTTGGACACCGCTAGTGCCTCTCTTTTAGAAATGATGTCCTTAACGTTCTAGGGGTTATTTGCTTTTACCCCAAACAGTGCTTTATAAGGGGTCATTTTTGTGCTGCTATGGATGCTTATGTTATACATATGTTACGCTAGAGCTAACCACAATAGCTAATTATCCTATTAATAATTAATATAGCAGCAAAGGTAGTGTTCTAATAACGCATTTAAACGCTCTGTTTGTCCATCTATTTATAGGTAAAAGGCAGTTCTTATCTTTTGCCGTATTTTTAATAAAAGACAGAATAAAGCCCAAAATGCGCTATTAAATATGGTACCTCTATTAGACACAATTCCCCTTAGCGTGCCAAATAAGAGCTACTACTCTAAAAACAGGTCTGCCAGTTCCACTACTGTGATCATTGTTATAACAGCAAAATACCCTAAAAACTTTATATATCTGTTAACGATTACTAAGATAGCATCAGCAACCTCTCCTATTCTTATTTTAGTAGGGGGTAAGCCTATTATAAAATCTATTGTCAATTCTAATATGGGTCCTTGTGGAATAGGAAGCACTAATAACTCACTATATAGGCAATGCCTAGGTATCTGTACCCTTTAGCACATATTATATTTTAATACATAGTCCTTAACTTCTTTAGACATTCTATCCTAAAAGTATTTCCTTTAAACGGCCTTAAGGGTTTTATTGACACCATAGTAACCCCTAAGAGGGTTATTATAGAAGACCTTTAGAATTTTATCTTAAACCGTTTGGTTCTTTAGGATATATACAGCACCCTTAAAGCGCAATAGACCCTTTTAGTCTTGCTACCACAGCTTCTTAGTAACTCCGGCCAAGTTAGTCTCCACTATATCTTTCCACCTTTTTCCAGAAACAAAGGCGTCCCTTTATTATACTTAAAGAAGAAGATCCAGAAAGGTTTTATATAGATCACTTATTTCCATTTCACCCGCCGCTATTACGGACTCTAGGCGTGGCATAAGACGTTTTAAACTATTAGTGCCAGCAGATTCTCCTACCGTTGTGCAGTATACCACGCTATGGATAGGCATCTCGCCTATCCCCTCTAGATCCGGAAACTTATAGCTAGTGCGCCGTTGAGTCAAAGGTACCGTAACACCCCTAATATATCCTACAGAATTCTCGCTAATTCTAGGGTACGCTAACTTTATAATATCTGCTTAATCTATAACCTAGTCCATAACTATATCCTGCGGCTCCATTATTATAGTGCTTTGTAGCTGTATCACTAGGACCTCTACCCTGCTGTGGAATTCTGTAGTTCTAGGGAAAGATTCTTCTTTCTTCCTAAGTAAATTTTATAATATAGGAATTATTTCCCCTGTGCTGTCCTAAATTCTCCTAGTCTTATAATCTAGACATCTTAATAACCTATTAGTGGGATTTATCTTTCCTAGGCAGTATATAATCTTAAAGTTATACTATAATAGTGCCTCTACCCATCTAGCTTGTTAACCGCTTAACACCTTTATAGTTATAAAGTATTCTAGGTTATTATAGTCTGTAAGGACTTTAATAGGATAATTACTTCCCATATAATAATGTCGCTAGTGCTTTATTGCTATAACTATCGCGAGTAGCTCCTAGTTGTGCATTATGTAACGCTACTCTATAGGGGTTATTTTCCTTAACTAAAACGCCATAGGATACTATTCTCCGTCTTTTAATTAAGATATAATTGCCCCTAGGGCGAAGCCAGATGTATCTGTTTTAAGGTATATACGTAGCTCCCAGCAAAAGTATATTAGGATAGACGCCAACGTAAACAAATCCTTTAACCGGTCTATAGCCTGCTTAGCAGCTTCCCTAAATATAAAGGGTCCTAACTTCTTGCCATCCTTAGATCCCTTTAGTAGATTAGTAATTGGGAGCATTACTTATAAGTAATAAACAATGAACCTTTAGTAGAAGTTCGCCGTGCCTATAAAAACCTATACTTCCCTAAATGTTATAGGGTATAGCTATTCCCTAATAGCGTCTACCCGGCTTTTCTCTATTGACATTCCGTTAACGCTAACAATAAAGCCCAGAAAATTAATGCTGGTAACATAAAACAAGTATTTTTTTAGGTTTATATAGAGCTTATATTCCCGCAGTCTTTCTAGTACTATTCATACGTGGTACGTATATGCTTTATAGTTATTAAAGTAGACTATAGTATCATTAAGGTAGACTATATATATTATATCCAATAGGCCCAACAATGCCTTATTAATATAGGCCTAGAATGTCGCCGGTGCGTTAGTGAGCCTAAATGGTATTACTAGGTACTTAAAGTGGCCGTACCGTGTTTAGAACACCGTTTTCTATTTATTGCCAGCTTTAATCCAGATTTAATGGTATATATCTTTTAGATCCAATTTCGTGAATATCTTTACACCTAACAGCCTATTAATAAGCTCCCCTATTAAGGGTAGCGGGTAGCAATTCTTTATAGTAATCTTATTTAGCGCCTAATAGTTAATATAGAGGCGAAGGGTCTTGTCCTTCTTAGGTATAAATATAATTAGTACCCCTACCTAGTTTATAAAAGGCCAAATCCATTTTCTCTAAAGATTGTCCACTATATACTAACATAATACTACCAGCTCGTTTTCTAACAGGTTATATAGTGGTCTAAAAAGAGGTTTCTTGTCTCCTGTATCTATCTTATGCTCCACCAACATAGGGTTGGGTAAGGTGTGCGTGGTTTCCTTATTGGCAACATCCTTTAGGTCTATATATTTCTATAGAATCTCTGGTTCCTTAACTACGCATAGCTGGATATCCGAAAATGAATACCCTATATCCCCATTCTTAGTGTTAAGGGTGGTATATATAGCATACGCCCACCCTTCCTCTTATATATAGTTTAAGAAAGTCTTTTAATCTTTAACTATAATGCGCGGTTAAGACTTCCGGTATTAATATAAGGCTAAAGGCTAATTAATGTCCAGATTAACTTATTAAAGCTATAGGTATCCCAAAATAAGGTTATATCCCTTGATTTCTGCGGTGTAGAAGCGTATCTCCTACGTATCCCATAGACCATTGCAGTCCTAGCTGGCTATGGAAAAAGTTTATTTTCTATAGTATAGAATCTGGTGGCCTCTAATGCTTTAAATAATGTATACCTATAAGCTACTAAGATCTAAATCCAATTCTTTTACTAGTAATTAAGAAATAAACCCCATAGTTACGCCGCTGTCTATAAGGCAGTCTTGTGTTACCCATTTATTATTAACTTAAATGGAGACGGGAATAACTATATGGCAGCTTACTCCCTCCTTCTCTTACTGGCCTAGTGTAAGGGAGTAAAGATCTACTAGGCTCTCTCTTTTCCCAATTAAGTATTCTCTTACTTCTTCTGCCAGTAGAAGTATTGTATGTGGCCTTTCTTACCATAGTAATAACAGCTACATAACTCTTGGTTCCATGGTTTCTACCCATTATCATTCTAGGGTTAACCAGCGTTGCTCTAGGGTTGCGAAGCCTACTTGCATTGTCCTTCTATAGAGTAGTTAGGTCAGAATCTGCCCCTTTTATTAAAGCTAGGTCTAGTTCTACGCTCTTTATCGTTGGCGTCTTGTTCCTTTTACTTCCCTAGATAGTCTCTTTTAGCGTTCTTAATCCAAGTAGCTTTAGAGATAAGCTTTTCTTAGGAGGTAGGAATTTCGCCCTTCTTCTGTATAGCCTATCAAATCTTAGGTTGTAACTTGGCAAGTAGCTAGTAAAGTTATATAGTGTTATCCCACAGGTCTAAGTAGGGTATATTGTCTTCTAGTTCTTCTAAGTAGTTTATAAACTGAACTACACTCTGGCCTTCTTGCTATTTGGTGTTATAGTATTACTAGTTATAATCTATCCCTTAATTAGTAGGGTCTTAGATCTAATTAACCAACTATAACTTAAGTTTACTAAATTTAAGGGGTATGGTAAGTTTCTTTTTATAGCGTGTCTATGAACTCTTAACGGTGCCACGTAGGAAGGTAGAAGCAATTAGTGTCTAATTATACTCATTGGAGTAACGTTTCGGGTCTAGCTAAAACTTGGTTTTGCATTAACGGATAAAACAATTGTAGTTCTGGAGACTATCACTATTATACTTATCAGGTTTCTTTATGCGGAATTTAGGTTTTTCTAACGTTATAGCGTAGTATGGCGTTACCCCTTTAAGTCCGCTTTGTGTCTGGGGTGTCTGTGCTTCCCCTAATTGTCCTTATAATTGTCCTTGGTAGTTTTAATATGCTTATCTTAATCATATCTCCAACTCCTTTGTCTTTTATAGGGTCTCGCGTAGCGACCGCTCTGATGACTTTCCAGCGGTAATCGTTCCTGAGGGTCTCAGAAGGTTAGATGGACCAGCCGTGGCTTCCTGGTCTACTCCTTCGTAAGTAGAGGGGATGCGCTCCTCTGGGGAGACTCTGTCAGCCTCTTGTGGTGAGGGCGTCGTTTTGGGGAGTAAGGAGGTATGGCCCGTCATCGTCGATTAATAGCCGTACGTTCCTTCCGTAAAGGATTGTAAGCGATTAGAATTGTAAGAGGCCAGCCTAACCGGAACGTATGATTATCTAATCGGCAGTATTATAGGTAAGTAGAAGGTGAGTCAAAGGTAGAATGAGTTGCATGTATTAGAGGACAAATGCTTCTAACCACTTCCATTTAGAGACTAATCGCTGGTTCTTCTCTAGAGGAGAACCAGCTTCCTATATAAACCTTCTAAGACACTAGTAAAACCTTTCGCCCCTATCTGTCTGACTATGTCTCTTCTGGAACATATATGGGACGTAGGTAGGACATTAATAAAACCTCCTACTGTCTCATCTAATATGTACCTCCTGGGGGATTCCGTTACAGTATGTCTTCCTTATCTGGCTTAATCTTAATCTTATGGTCATACGGTTAGTAAGGCGGGAGTATATTTAATACTGCCTTAGAGAACACGTCCTTAAATTTCTAGTGTTAATAGGGTAGTTTTTATTCTACCAGCTTCTTATCCATAAGCTCGCCTTCCTATTCACTAAACTCATTTTCCTTTTTCTTAATTATTTGATTAATTTCATATAAGCTAGTAGTAAAGGCAATGGTATTAGGTTAGACTAAGTTCTAGTAGAATCCTACGGCGCTAATATAGCAGATATTAACTAGTGGGAGGTCCGTAGGTTTCTTTATAGACTATTATTAGGCCGTATTTTGCGGCCTAGGGTTTATGATCTTTCTTAGCTCCTATTCCATCTTCTATAAGTTATCCCTCCGGTCTATACGTTTAGTATAGCGTCCAATACTCCTTGCTATTCTTTGTGGCTGCATAGGGCCTAAGTTCCCTATAGGGAGCTCCACTAGCTTTTTACTAACTTTTTTAATCTCTAGTGCGGGTGGTATGATATAGGTAGTCTAGGGGCTGCATAGTATACAGATCCGTTATAGGTTAAGCTATACGTTCTTTTTAAAAGCCTAGTCCCTATATATAGCATCGGCCTAGTAAACGGTGTCTATCTATAGCCGTATAAGGTTTTCTATTGTAATGCTAATTTCCTTTATAAAAGAGGGTGTTAGGGGTAGGGTTTTAGGCTAAATAAGCCATCTACTCCATACATTAAGCTATAAGCCTAAATAGGCTAGCTATTTTCTTTCTAAGATTATATTGTGGCTTCCTAGGTCTATAATAAGAAAGGGGACGTTATACTACCTTTATCCATCTACACGGAGGTAAATCCGTAAGATAGTTATAATAGGTGGTCCTATCTATCCGTTATACCCGCGAATAGGAATTAGTTTGGGCAGTTCTTTAAGGGGTGTATTTAAAAAGTTAGCCAGCCTTATAGTATACTAGGTATCTATTAAGGCAAAGGCATTTACTCCAGAGTTAGCTAAAGCAGAGGTTAAAACTTAATATCCATTACAGAATAAGGTATAAGGGATAGTGCAGCTTCTTCTACTAACTAGCCAACCTAGATTAACATATAATATATCAATCCCTTTTAACCCTAAAGAGGAGTCTTCCTCTAGGGTTCCTCTTTTTCTAACTCCGCACTATCCTCCTAAATTAATAGAACCTTGCCCATTTTTGCCTTTGTCTGGCAATCCTTTGCAAAGTAGTCTTTCTAGCCATATAAGAAGCAAGCCCCTTAATTACTAAGGGCCTGTTTATAGGGGTCGTTGTATATAGGCTAAGTATGCGCTGGACCCGCAGTAGGACTAGCTGTATAGCTAGCTGCTAAATTAACGACGGGCTGTATAGCTGGTGCCATAGGAGTTGCAGATCGTGCCAGGGTGTTATAGGCCGTTTGTAAAGTACTTATAGTCTAGTTTAGAGAGTTTCTAGCTTTATACCACTTAGATTATGCCTTAATTTAACAGAGGCCTTAGTTAATAGCTAGGTAGTAGTCCATAAGTACCTTTAGCGTCTATATAGTAGTAAAAACTGGCAGTATGGCGCGTTATAGATCTAGGGTAAGCTTGTTAAAGAGGTCTGGCATTAGGTCTTTATAGGGAATTCAGGCTTAGCCGGCTAGGTGCAGAAAGTGGGTTTAGAAGGCTAAAAAGGTCTCTATTATCTTTATATTAAGAGCTTTGTAATTAAGGCGGGCGTTCTATGTCTTAAAGGGGTCCTTATAAATGGAAGATAGGTGGTCAACCATCTCTTCTTTAGAGAGGAAGGGGTCTGCCAAGTCCTAGGTATATCGCGGACGTAGATGCGTCTATGCGTCTCTACTAGTACGGCCGAAGACATAGGCCATTTTAGCTTAGGTAGTAGGGAAGTAGTCCATATTAACTTTAAGCTTGTCTTGCAGTTAAAGCTTCTAATTATTAAATATAGGGTTAGTTCCATCTGTAAGCAACAGGGGGTCCATAACCTTTATAAACCGCGACGATGCTAATACTATACGTTAGGCTAGGGTCTTAAGGACTATAGTAAGTCTTTAGGTGTCTAATAACTCCTTACTAGGTATAGGGGTGTCTCTAGTTTTAAGTAGCTCTCAAAGCTGTTTAATTTTAGTATTAGCTGCTGCGAGCTCTTCCTAGGGGGTTAAGATAGCGATTATTTTACTATTAGAGGTATTTGCGGGTCCTACAGCAGCTTTACCAGCTGCTGTATTTCTTGGCATGGTGGTAAGGGTATTAGGTAATTTTTAGTGTTTATTTATTTTCTAGGGGTTCTGGTCTATACGTGTCCTATTCTTAGGTTTCACGTTCTGTTCGTGTTCTTTTGGCTCTTAGGGGTCTGCCCTGTCCTTATAGTCCTAGTAATGTCCTTAGGGTCCTATTCTATATCCTTTATAGATATATTTAAGTTCCTTCTTAGGAAGAAAGAGTAGTTAAGCTTTAGATAATGTTAGCGACTTAGTTAATTAAGGCATAAGCACGGCAAGAGGGACGCGCAAGCCTGTATAATTGGTAGTCTATAAACGAGGATCTAAAGCTAGAGAAAGGAAGAAGAAGAACAGCAGCGCCGCTTGATATTTTATGCGGTCCTCGAGTCACGTGACTTACGTCTACCATAATCCACGTCTGCCAAGATCCACCGTTTTCCACCAGCGCCGTAACAACTCCTAGGTGTATAACAGTTGGGAACCTAAGAAGTACCTTTAACCAGAATATAAAACGGCAATTGAAACTTTCCTAAAGACCATAAATTAGGATTTAGTAACGGTTCTAAATATACTATAGATAAGATAATAGGGAAGACCCTATAAATTAAAACTATAAGGTTAAGTATAGGCATTAAAAACGGGAACGTTTCGCTATTATAATAAGGATCCTAGAATCCTATAAGAGAAAGCTATAGGGATCTATATAAGAACTACTAGGGATGCTATTTAAAGAAGATACTATTTAGGAATAAGGAGTAGTACTAAAAAAAAGGGGCCCTAAGGATTTAGAAGGGTTCCTTAGGGATAAAAAGAGAGTATCTAGTCTAATACTAGAGATATATAGTAGAGTTAATAATATAAAGAGGACCAAAAAGACACAGGGCGAAGACTTAGAAATTTTAAGAAATTATAAAGTACCTATAAGAATACTACCTGTTTATTATATACGGAGATTATAGCAGTATGCTGCTTTTATATAGACTATTACTAAAAATAAGAATAGAGGCATCCTTAAAGTATAAAGTTAATTCCTAGTACTAGGGCATCCTAGAGGTACTAGAGAGGCACTATATAAAGCTATCCTATAAGAAGAAAGAAAGAATAAGATAATAACTTAAACACTAAAAGTAGCAATAGGAGCCTCCTCCTCTATCTTAACATTATTGCTAGTAGTATTATTAGCACTCCCATCCCTAGAAGCATTAGTATTCTTACTAATATTCTTCTTAGAGTAGTAAGAACTAGATAGACTACTATAACCAGGGGACTAGTAGGGAGAATATTTATCTTTGTTACTATCCTTAATATTATTCCTAGGCTCTAAATCGGCATCTAGGCTAGGATTAGAAAGTTAATAATTAAAGAGTTAGTATAGTTCCTAAACGTATTACTAAAGAGACTTACTTAGCTAGAAAGGCCTGTGTAAGAGTGCGAATATTATTATTTATAAGAACGAACTGCTTATATATACGCTTCTAGACACTATATGTCTAAGATTACTGTATCTCTATAGTAGTAGAAACCCTTATTAAATTAAAAAGGCTGTAAGTAATAGAAGATACTGTAACGGGACTAGCCTAGTTACAGTAGGAATGTCTCAGTAAAACACTTAACAGATGAATTCTGACGCTTTAATTAAATTCTACTAAATTTTGCTAAGTTGATTGAATTCTGCCAAATTCCGCTAACGTAATTAATTTCCACCAGTCTCTACTAAATTCTACTAATATAATGGAATTTGGTCGAAACCTGTTGAAATCCGCATAGGCTTATGCCCATGCGTCTGCTGCTAAGACTATAAATATTTAGTTATAAGTTTTCTATATTCCTTTCTCTTCTTTATATAACGTCTTGTTCTCTTTAAAAGCTATATACCCTTAGATTTAGATAGAATTTATATTATTCCTTTAAATCTTCCCTAAAGCCTCTTTGCGCCCTTATACTACGTTGTGTTAAAACAACTACTATTAAAAATGGCAAATGAACCTAAATCCCTTTTAATAACTATAAGTATTATATCCCTAGTTAGGGAACAATTAACTATAATATAATAATCCTTTACGGATGCCCTAGCTTAGCAGCGGGCTGCACTAGAAGCCTAATATTAGCGATTAATGGAAGCACTCCGCGAAGAACTCCGTAATATTAAGGCTTTTTTATTAGAGACCCTAATAATAATACCTATAAATAAAATTAAAATAACTATATCTGAACCTAACCTGTTAAATGCAAATACTAAACTAGTAATAGTAACTTAACCTATATCTATAATAAGTTTAATACCTGCTATGAAATCTAAAAAGCTCCCTAATCCTCTAATATTTAATAGAAATTAAAACGACTTATATCCCTTTATAACCAAGCTTCGTCTTAAACTTTTAATAAACTATAACTAATACCCTACTAAAGCTAGCAAGGTTAGCTACGGAATATCTCGTTTAAGTAAGGACGCTGCATATACCATAGATCCATTCTTCTGTAATAGCACCTTTGTTAATTTTAAAATCTTTATCTCTCTACTAGAACGAACGTATAATAACGCCAGCCGCGAATATATAGCTATTACTAAACTTAAGAACCTATAATAACGGAACCAAGACTTTACTAGCTTCTTTTTGGAATTTTTAGGCCTTATTGGCGAACTGGATTGGAATAAAGCCGCTAGAGTTGCTGCCCTTTAATAAGCTATCTTGGATAAAATTAAAGCCTAGTTAGTAGGTAGGGAACTGCCAAAAAACCTGTCTAAATTTGCTATAATATGCTAATGAATTAATAAGGATCTTTGATATAACAAACAAACTCGTTCCCTGAAGTTAACTATACCTCGCGTTTAAAACACCCTAAAATGCGATCCGTCTCCAAAACCCAAAAGCCCTATATATAACCCTATGGACCTTGATGCCGCTCAATCCTATATACCCTTAGGAACTAACAAATAAAGAACTTAAGCCATAAATGGAGAATGCTTTAGATGCGGTAAAAAAGGATATATTTAAAAGTATTACCGAACTTACCCCTTTAAAAAGGTCTGCTGTAGCTTCTCTTGTTTCTTAAATTATATCTATTCCTTAAGCTGTACTCATTCCTTAAATTGTACCCGCTCTATAAATCGTACTTAAACGCTATAAAGTATCTTGCCCTTAGTTAATTCGGAAAACGAATTATTCTAAGGCCAAGTCGCGCCTTAGGATAAAAGGTGGAAGAGTATAAGTATCTAGGCTCTTCTAGCGCTAATACATAATACAACTCCCTTAATATACTTGGCGAAATTTAAATACTTAGAAAATGGAAGGAAGTACAAATCCTTATAGACAGTGGAGCCACTAGTATAGGCTTTATTAACACAAACTATATAAAAACTTAACGCCTAAATTTAAAGAAACTCGACGAGCCCTAAGGCCTATAAGGCTTTAATGGCAAACCCTTAATATATAGCAAAATAACGCACTACGCCCTAGTAAAAATATAGATGGGTAAATACCTTAAATATATCTCCCTGTTTATAACACCCTTAAAGCAATATAAAGTTATACTTGGATATAGATGGCTAAAACGATATAACCCTTTAATTAGCTGGGTTAAAGAAATACTAAAGTTCCGTATAACTTATTACTAAAGTTATTGCTTAAAAAACCATTTGCCCTATAAATATATACACAACTATTTAAATTTAATATAATATAAATTACCCTTGCTATAAACCTTAAGCTAATATGATAAATCTATAACTGCCAATTGTAATAAAGAATGTAAAGATGTTTTGTTAAAACCTCTTAAAATTTAGATGATATAAGCCGCACCCTTTATTTTATTAGCAAAAAGACGAGATTATAAAATCTTTACTATAACTATAGAAGATATTAAGAAAGCACTAGAACCGAAACAGTATATTAATCCTTAACCTCTTATACCTAAAGAGTACCACGACCTAATTAATAAGTTTAAAAGACAATTTGTAGACCAACTAGCCCCGCATTAAGATAAGCACGATTTTAAGATAGAACTTAAGCTGGGTATAACACCAAAGTTCAGTCCGCTATATGGTATATTATGGGAAGAATTGCTTATAATACGATAATACCTTAACAAGCATCTAGAAAAAGGATTTATTTGCCCTAGTTAATCTCCATTTACCTTACCTATACTATTTATTAAAAAGCTAGGAGGAGGCTTAAGATTCTATATTAATTATTAAGCTCTAAATATAATTATAATTTAAAACTGATATCTAATTCCCCTAATTTAAGAGACGCTTAACTATTTAGCGAAGGCACGGTACTTTACAAAGCTTGATATAGTTGCAGCCTTTAATAAAATCCGTATATAAGAAGGAGATAAGAAGTATATAGCTTTTTATATATAATGGGGACTCTTTAAATACCTAGTAATACTGTTTAGCGTAAAGAACGGTCCCAGTATATTTTAGTAATATATTAATAATACACTTTATAAATTCCTTAATGTATTTATTACCGCGTATATTAATAATATCTTAATTTACTTATTCTTGCTTTCTAAATATTGGAAATATATTAGAATGGTCCTTAAACGCCTATAAGATGCGGGCCTATAATGCGATATTAAGAAATGCAAGTTCCACGCGTCCAAGGTTATGTACTTAGGCTTAATAATATCCCATAATAGAATTAAAATGGACCCTAAGAAAGTTGCCGTAATTATAAACTAGGAAAGCCGTAGCAATATATAAGATATTTAAGGATTTCTAGGATTTGTAAATTTCTATTAATAATTTATTAACTATTTTTTAAAAACTGCTTAGCCGTTAATAAACCTAATAAGAAAAAATATGAAATTTAAATAGACTACTAAATACAAACAAGCTTTTAATGACCTAAAGTATTATTTTATAACTGCTCTAATTCTCGCCTACTTTAACCCTAACCTTAAATATATTGTTAAAACAGACTTGTCCGATTATGCGCTAGGGGGAGTGTTGTTATAATATAATAAGGACGGTAAGCTATGTCTAGTAGCCTTTCTCTTTTGGAAACTCGCCCCTACTAAATTAAACTATAAGATATATAATAAGGAACTGCTTGCAATTATTAGATGTTTTAAATAATGGCGTCCTAAGCTTAAAGGATTGTTATTCCTAATATATATATTAACGGACTATAAGAACCTGCAGTACTTTATAACTATAAAGTAATTAACGTAGCGCTAAATTCGTTGGGCTAAATACCTCTTATAATTTGACTTTAAGATTATATATTAACTGGGCAAACTTAATTAGAAGCCTAACGTATTAACATAATAATTATAGGACCTATCTGTAAATGCTATAAATAAACGGATTATAAATTAATTATGGATTTTATTGCCTCCCAAATATTTTAAAAAACTATATCCTATATTCCTAGACATGGAACTTAATAGAAATGAATTAGAAGTTAATAAATGGGAAATAGAAATTAACAAGCTAATAGAATACAAATATAAGAATAATGTATGGATAAAAGATATAATAAAAGCGATTTAAACAAGAAAATGACAGTATAAGGATATTATACTTACTAAATGCGAAATTCAAAATGACCGATTATACTACTAATAGAAGATGGTAGTTCCGAATTCCGAACCCTTATAATTTAAGATACTTGAATTCGTATATAACTCCCCTATAGCAGGGCACCCTAGCCGTGCGAAAACTTATGAAATTGTTTAACAAGTATACTACTGGCCTATGATGCACGACTACGTATAAAAATACGTTTGAGTATACAGGATATGCGTGCGTAGAAAGACCTCTTATATAAAGAAGTAAGGAGTACTTTAACCGCTACCAGTTCTAATATAAAGATGGCGCGATATCTTAATTAACTTTGTAGTCGACTTGCCTAACAGTAATGGGTTTATGAATATTATAGTAGTTGTTGACCGCCTTATAAAAATATAATATATAATTCCTATGGACTTAATTAATGCGATATTAGTAGCCGAATGTTTTGTTAAATACGTCTTTAAGCTATATAGACTTCCTAATATAATAGTATCCGACCATAGAAGCTAGTTCGTTTTAGACTTCTAGTAAGCTTTATATAAACAATTAAGTATTTAAATACGACTCTTAACTACATTTTATTTAAATATAGATGGCCAAACCGAAATTGTAAACGCGATTATGGAATAATACTTATAAATATACTGCTTCTACCTGCAAGACAACTGGGAAAAATGGCTACCTTTGGCTGAGTTTACCGCGAATAATACAATAAATGTATTAATAGGCGTAACGCCGTTCTACGCGACCTACGGATAAGACCCTTAACTTAGATTTAAACCATAACCTAAAATCAATATAATAGGACCTATAATTAAATAGATTTAGTTAATTAACGCGCATAACTTTGCCAATTAAATAAAGTAGTTAACGGAACTATTACAAAGTAAATTAATATACGCTTAAATATTATAGGAATAGCATGCAAATAAAAAACAAGCTCCCGTATAGGATTTTAAGGAAGGTAATATAGCCTACCTAAATATACGAAACCTGAAGACTTAACGGCCCTTAAAGAAACTTAATTAGAAGTTTATAGGCCTATACTAAATTAAGAAGAAACTAAGCCCGTACACCTATAAGCTTAAACTGCCAACTGAGATAAAAATATACCTAATGTTTTATATAAGCTTATTGCAACCTTTAAAAGATGATCCTATAACTTATAAAGTACCGCCGCTACCTCCCGTAATTATTAATAATAGTAACGGTTCTTACTTTATTAACTTAATTAATAATATGCAATAGAAACCATAATCTAAAAAATTTAAACTTCTTATTAAGTGGGAAGGATATAAAACATAAACCTAGGAAACCTATAACCAGATTAAGGCCAACGCGCCTACCTTAGTAAAAGAGTTCCATAAGGACCATCCTTTACGGCCTACTCCGGCTGGATGGATACGACATAAAGGTAAACAACTGCCACCTAACACAAAGATATGAAACATAATAGCAGGAAACTTAAAATTAAAAAGAACTTAAAATACATTACAACGCTTATAACGCAATAAGTTATAAATTCTTAACTAAATTAAATTATTTTGGACCTTCGGCTAAAGGGGGGGTACTATAACAGGACTAGCCTAATTATAGTAGGAATGTCTTAGTGAAACACTTAATAGATAAATTCCAACGCTTTAATTAAATTCTGCTAAATTCTACTAAGTTAATTGAATTCTGCTAAATTCCGCTAACTTAATTAATTTCCACCAGTCTCCACTAAATTCTACTAACGTAATGGAATTTAGTTAAAACCTGTTGAAATCCGCGTGGGCTTGTGCCCACGCGTCTACTGCTAAGACCACGAATATTTAGTTACAAGTTTCCTATATTCCTTTCTCTTCTTCACGCAACGTCTTGTTCTCTTCAAGAGCTATATACCCTTAGATTTAGATAGAATTTATATCATTCCTTTAAATCTTCCCTAAAGCCTCTTCGCGCCCTTATAGATACCTTCTATCCCGTTTTTTACTATTTTAATATAGATGGAAATCCCTAATAGCGCGTTAGAGCTGGCAAGCCTTATGCGCGTAAATAGTGGGGATCTAATATAGTTAGTAAAGTCCAGAATAGGATGGAATAGGAAATACTAGAACACAGGTTTTTTTCTAGCTATAATAGTGGGAACACTTAGATCTGTTCTTGCTAGAGCGCGGTATCTTATAGGCATAGGATAGGTCTAATATAAGCGCGTAAACGCAACAACAGTAGTACTTTAGAGAAACTACCATAGGAGTAATAGAAGTGGTCTATAGTGCTAATAGAGTAGGGACAACGCCGCCGCCAGTCTAGGGACGCGCAGTACGATTATAAGCTATTACGAGAAAACACTATGGGAAGTTAGTATAATTAAAGAGATGGAATGGGGATCCTGTTACCTATAGACGCGTTATAAGAAGAGAATAGAACAGTAGTGGAAAGAATAGCTAGAGATATGGAAGCTGATAGCTAAGATATAATAAAAAACAGTCTGCTAAAAGGCGAGATAAATGGTATTATTAATAGAAAGATGTGTAAGAGATAACAGCTTATAAACTAGAAGAAATTAATATTAAGACGTTATTATTAGGACCCATTTTAGGTAAATAGGGACGGTGGCTAGTTAATGTGTTATATAGGATAACCTCCAAATTAGCTTATAACAAATTCTTATAATAAGGAAGGTGAATCCTATTTAATTTTTATTATTATTATTAAGGTTCTATTATAAAGGCACTATAAAGAGCTATAATAGAAGAAGAGCGGAGGAATAGAAAATAAAGTAAGGTTTTACGCTAGTAAAGAACTAGTAATAAGCCATATTATGGAGTACCTTTCTACTGGAGAACTTCCCTAGTGGTTTTAGTTGGAACTCTATAAGAGTTTATTAGAAGGTAAAGTCTTAGAGGACTAAGACCCTTAAAGGGAAGGTAATTATAACGGGCGCTTCTAAAAGGTATATATTAGATAAGATAGATAAAGGTTTTATTAATGTCCCACTAATGTCCTAAAGGAGACATGGTTAGATAGATAAGGGGTAAAGGGTTTTACTAGTGTCTTAAAAGGATTATATAGGGAGCTGGTTCTCCTCTGGAGAAGAACTAGCGATTAGTCTTTAAATAGAAGGGTTTAGAAAGTATTTGTCCTTTAATACGTGAAGCTTGTTCTATCTTTGACTTACCTTCTACTTACCTAAGACTCTTATTCTATACTGTTAATTAGATAATTATACGTTCTGGTTAGACTGGCCTCTTACAATAGGAGGGTATAAAAGGCTCTTACTTACGGCGTTAATTTCTAGTTACTTTAGCTTTTGCTCTTACTATATATAAAAGCTAAGGCCTAATACTTAACTAGGTAGTTCTAGATATTAGGGGGGAAATAAAATAGCTAGGCTAACTTATATAGCAATTATAACGGTGCTGGGGCACCGTCCCCTGTAGCTGGCTTAGCGTAATCTCCGGAGTTTACCCGTACTGTGTATATATTACCTTTTAGAGCCTCCTTTCCTTTTCTTCTTCTCCTTAGCTTAGTATTCTTGTATAGTAGCAATTTATAAGCTTTGGTTTAGAAGCATTTATATAAGCCTATTATATTATACTAAGCTTACCTAATCCCGTCTGGGGGAGACTTCGTCTATAATAACGCGTTGACGCGTTATACTCAGGCACTGAAGCTCCCTCTTTACCTTATCTAGGAAGGCCTGGATAATATCATACCCTATTCTATAGGTCCTTAAGGACTTATATTAAATACCCCTAGCTTAACGCATTAATAATACGCAGTTAGAAGGTCTCCTGTGGTTGTGATTAAATGCTAACTTTAATAGCCAAGGATACGTGCCTGGGAAGGCTTTAGAATATCTTACCCCTCTAACCTTTTTAACTGATATAGAGTTATATAAGCTATAGAGACGACCCTAGTTAAGACTTAGCCTAGGGCTGTAAGGAATAAAGTTAATTAAGACTTAGCTATAACGCTGCGATAAATAACATTAATAGATACCTAGACTACGCTGTAATAACCACCCTAATTAATACTAAGCTATATAAGGAGAGACGAAATTAACTAGGAAGGACTTGCTAGTACTATACTGCCACCCTAAAACCCTAAACCTAATTACCGACTATGCTAATATGCCTATAGTCTAACTAACTAAATAATCGCGCTAATACACCTGCGATCTAAATGCGATCTAAATACGGCCTAAATATAATTTAAAAGCAAACCTAATAAGCTCTTACGCCAATATGCCTGCGATATAATTCTCCAACTTGTCTATAAACGCCCTTATAGATACCTATTAAGTTTTTATTAACAACCACCGTATCTAATTAACCCGAGCATTACTATTAACCTAGATAGTCCCTTAATCTTATCGCCAAATATATCTGCAAGCATTACCCTAGGGGAGAATTTAAGTAATTTATAGCACTCTTAATTAGGAGAACAGATTAGGAGAATCATTCCAATTTATAGCACTCTCTAATAGCTCTGCAGATAAGCCTATTTATCTCTACAACCTCTTATAAACTATTAACGTGTTCTTCTTAATAGCCTTTTGTATAACCTATAAATAAAACAGCCTACCGTTACGAAAGCATGTCTTGCCAGTTGTTAACAAGAATTGAAATATTGACACGTACACCCTTAATACATACGCTCTTAATACCATTTGTTAATGTTCGTACTAACTTAATAGCACGAGTGAGTTATATCCCGGGGCACGAAATACGTATAGTATTGTATGCTCTTTGGGATGGTGGTGACTGTCTCTTGTATTAAAGCAGACTACGTGGTCTATATACTGATGCGACCTCCCCCTGATTAGTCAGTGCTTCAAGGGTGCACTAGACGCGTAAGCGGGTGGTTGGTGCACCAAACGCGTAAGCGCGTAGTTGGTGTACCATACGCGTAAGCACGCGTTCGGTACGACAGGTGCTGTAATTATACACTGGCGGTACTTGAAAAATGAAACCACCTATATACAGCCTCCGTAATTGTTTTAATAGAACCGTAAAACACAAAAGAAATACATAGGAAATCCCTCATAAGGTGCCTTCTAGGCTGCCTTCCAGACGGTACTTTGAGCTGGCCGTAAGTCCTGCTTAAGGTCCGTAAAGTAAACTGTACGGCCTTCTAACGGGCCGTAAAGGAACCGTATAGCCTTCTAACGGGCTGCAAATGAACCATAAGTGCTCTGTTAGTCACGTTCCACCCATTTTATGACCTTTAGATTAAGCTTATTTGTGTTAATTAGGGTTTTTAGAGCTTAACACGGCTTTGCCTTAGTTATGGCGTCTGCTGGGTTGTCTCCGCTGCTGATTTATTTAACCTCTGTGATTTCACGTTGTTCGTAGGCCTAATGTAAGCACATTAGGTTGACTATAAGCCTCTTCTCTTATGTCGTACCTAGTTTAACTAGGCAGTTGTAGAGGGACTTTAAATTAGTGTATAAAACCAGGGGTAACTGCTCCAGTTGTAGAATCTTCTGGACCGTTAATTTAATTGCGGCTGCTATATTAAAGCCATAAGCTAGTGCATATAGTTTAGAAGCTAGTACACTACGGGTTACCCGTTTACATTTAATTAAGGACCAGTAAAGGATATTTGCGTCCTAATTATGGTCTGTAAGTATAATTACAAAGCCGATTTACGATGATAGGTCCCTGTTATTAGTAAAGAAGGCGTCCGTAAATGCTAGTAAGCTAAGGGAACTTAGGTCTAGTGGTACAAAAGTAAGTCCCCTTGCTGCATTATTAATTTACCACTGAATGCGCTTATTAAGCTGCTTAATATTTTCTTCTTGCGGATCTACTGCCTGGGCCGCAAAGGACAAATTATAGGCAGATTCGGGCTGACAGACTGTGGCAATATAGGCGCCTCTTGCACGCTGTGCAACGTATTGGTCCTTTGTATTTACAGTCTTATAGGTCTCTCCACGGGAGCTGGTGAGGTCCGTAGGCTTTGCTATAATAGGCTTTAGGTTTTAAGCTTGGCGTTCCTAAGTCAGCTTAATTAGGTTGCCCTTTTATGTAATTAGGCCTCTATTAAACTTAATTAGATTCTGCTTAGTTAACTACTCTTACGGCTTTACCAAGAACTTGGCCTTTTATAGTTTAGTTTCTTTAGCGTCCACAAAGGTCTGGTCTGCTAGGAATAGGGTATTATCTATTTAGAGTCTAACAATACTAAGGCCGTTTGATAGGCTGTATAGGAGGCAGGGGTTATAGGTCAACTGTTCCATTTTAAGCTTACTAATATAATGCTAGTAGTACGTCTTAAACTAATGGTTTCCAGCTTCTGGTACTCCGTAAAGAGGTTTTATGACCCGTAAAATTGTTCCTGGTTATAGGTTAAGCTTAAGGGGTGGCCGTATAAAGATGTCCCTACTTAGGTAGGTATTAGACTGTATATAGGCTTATAAGATATCCCGTAAGCAAAGGGCTATAGATTTAGTTTGCTGTAGTCTAGATATAAGTGCGAGTATAATCCGTTAACTGACCCGTTAAATTATAGGCAATTATGTAAGGACTAGGTCCTTTCCCTAGTCGTTATAAGCTTGTATAACAAGCCTTAATTTTTTAAAGGCTTTGTTAGTACTAGGGTACTTAATCTCGTTAACAAAGCGTAAGTTGAATATACAGACGCCTTGCGGAATATCTCTCTCTGTTATAACCGCAAAGATACCCTTCTTAAGTAGTCCATTGATCTCTTTACGTTGTGAGTCCGTAAACGGGGTTTCCTGTATTAGAACTAATATATCCGCAGGCGGAGATTGCCTTGCGGTTATTCCTGCGGAGGTTAGGTGATTCTCTATTACAGGGTTCTTAGTTATAGGGTGCTTTTAGGGGCGTCCTTAACCACGCTTTATAGTAGGTTTAGTAGGTTTAGTGGGTTTCTGGGGGACTTCTAAGGTAGGCAAGGGTGCTTCTAGTTTATCTAATTTGGCAGTTGCTTCTAGTTTATCTAGTTTAGCAGTTTCTTCTAGTTCATCTAGCTTGACGTTATGGGTATTTTCGGGCCGAAAGTAGGGTTTTACGGACGTGCTTCTGAAGCTGGTTGGCCCGCTAGGGAGCTGTACGCAGCACGTCTCGTTTTCTACGGCTAGTAGATAATAAGGTCTATTCCAGCTACCGCTTTTACGCTATACGAGGACTTTAGAGTTAAGTAGGAGGTCGTGTACTAAGGTCGTATTAGGTCCGTTGCGGTGGTGTAGGGCGTTATTAACAGTTTGTTTAGCCCATAATTTGACTATTTCGGCTATTGCCTTCCGTATTGCAGCTGCTTGTTCTGTAATGGGCGGGGTAGGAGGGCCTAGGTTGCTTATCCTTGGGTAGGCTCCGTAAACTAAGAGGGTGGGTACTAGTCTGTTAGGGCCAGTGGTGTTATTAACGGCTTTTACGGCCATCTATAAAGCCAGTTCCTTTTGGATATCCTTGCACTTGTCCGTAATAATCTAATAAGCTCTCTATAGAGCTAGGTAAGCTTGCTTAATAAGCCTAATAAACTAGTACGCCTTAACTGGAACGGCTTTTGTTGAAATAGCTATAGCCGTAGCGTACTATTGGAATTCTTTGCTGATAAAGTTCCTACTAGCGTCGTGGGTAATATACTTAGGGGGTCTAATATATATGTTAATCTAGCAGGTCCGTAAAATGTCCCAAGTGTGTTTTATGGATATATTTTGCAACCAACGGGTAGCTTAATAGCGGGTTGCCTCGTCAATTATGTGTAATACTGGGCTGCCGTTAATATACATAATATCTATGTATACTGAGTGGTTGAAGTTAAGGTCCTTGTAAAGGGTGAACTTAAATCGGCCTAGGGAACGTCCATATTTCTAGTAAAAGGAGCAGTATTTAGTTAGGTGGTTAATTGCCTTCCTATTAACGTTGTTATGTCTAGAGCGTTCAAGGACTCTATATAGCTTTTCGGCTGACGGGTGGCCGAAACGGCGGTATAGGCGGTAGATTTCGGTACTGGTAAGGTAGCATAGGTTATAGTTAAAAGATTCCTGAATGTAGGTCTGTAGGGTCTCTCCCTATATAAGGAACAGGTGTCCAAATTGTTGTATAATTGGTAGGGTAACATGCTTACTTTCTAGGGCAGTTATAGGGCCAATTAAGGTGTCTGTAACGTTGTTGTAGTAGACCTATAACTTGTCTATATCCGCAAGGCAGAGTAGGAAAGGGGTATCCGCTTTTACTATATGGAAGTTAACTGGGCTAATTAGGGTCTTAACTTTAACTAATTTAATTAATGCGGTTAAGCCAATGCCGAATTGGACGTTTATAGCCCTAGTGTGTGTAATATCAATGTCCGTATTATTATTTATAGTGGTCTTGTATGCAAGGTATTGTCTATAGCCTATAGTAGACTTCTTGGAGGTATCTATGTTGATTATAACACCGTAGAATTCCTTGGGGGTATAGCGTTCTATAGTAATATATGCAAATGGGTCCTATTCGCGGTCCGTAACGTCTGTAACGGGTCTAATAGGTGTGCTTACGGGCCAGTTTTCAGGTGCAATTGAGTGTGTAAAGGAGCGGTCGGCTAATATGGTCGTAATATTAAAGGCTTAGCTGTCTGTAAAAGGTCTAAAAGTAGTTCGAAATGTCTCTAAGGTCTCTTATTCCTAAGCGTTTAAGTTAAAGTTAATTATAAGGGCTTCTATTAACTTATTAGGGGGCTCTTTTGCTTCCTCTTCTTTGTATTCCAAAATGAACTGGTTAATATAGCTATTAAGTCTCTTTCTGGACTTGTTACGTTCTTCCTGGGTATGCCTTATAGACCAATATTCTTCCTTACCGCACACAAAGCACTTCTGGCTGGTTTGTCTGCGGGGGTATGTTTTCGTACGGGGGTTGCTATAGGGGTTACGGGTAGGACTTGGTTGGTACGGGTGCTGCTAGCGGTAGTGGCGGTCCGTAAAGTAGACGTCTAAGTCTGTTTGCGGATATTAAATATCTGTAATAAAGGCTTGAGTGCTGCCTAGTGGGTTTAAGACTTTATACGTTACAATAGAGGAGCGTAGGTTATTAATGAGGCTAGCTAAGGTGTCTATAGGCTTATAATAGGCGTACTTATAGGGCTCTACTTCCTGGCAAGCTGTAATAAGTTTGTTATGCAGGAAGTCGTCTGTTTGAAGCTTGGCGTCAAGGCTGTGCTATAGGTGCCGGAGGTCTTTAATAAGAATTTATAGGCACTCTGTAGTTGATTTTTTAGTATTCTTGTCAATTACGGTCTGTAGCTTGGTTGTATTCTATTGGGTAAGAATATCACGCTTATATTCCGGTCCTTTAAAGTAGTTGCGTGTAGCTTTATATAGCTTATTAAAGGGAACACCAAGGGGGTTACTCTTAAGGTTAGTATAGTAGTGGTTAAGGGCTAGGCTACGCAGTATAGTAGAGTAGGCTTGGCTAAATTCCTATTTGGGAATATTAGCCTTCTGGTAGAGGTCCGTAAAGATAGTCAGTTTAAAGTTAAAGTTGTCGTTTTCACTGCTGTACTTGGATTCGTTGGTATAGAGCTTGGCTAGGTTAGCTAGCTCCTTGCCGTAGGTCTTTACTTAGGTAGGTTGCGGATCTATAACTTGCGGATTTATGGCTTGCGGATATATGGCTTGTGGATATATAGCTTGCGGATCTATGACTTGGATAATGGGGGTAATTTGGTCCGTATTTTAGTTTGCAGGGGTATTACGGTCTGTAATTTGGGTTACGTAGGTATTGCAGTCCGTAACTTAGGTACTAGGTGTACTTTAGCCCGTAAGATTAATTCCAAAACTGCTTAGGTTTATAGGATGAGTTTAGTTAAGTGGGTTAGGTATAAGGCCAGCAATTATATTAAGTTTGGAAGAAGTAAAGAGTTCCTTAGTTTCTTAAAACTGGTCTAGGATTTCCTCTTTAGTCCATTTTGTTTGGTCCTTTTCGTGTATTGTGTTATATAAGGACTGTGTAACAGTAACTTGTTTATTCCTTTTAACCCATACACCTTGGTTACGTAAGAGGGTCCGTAGGTTACGGATAGTAGTAGGGTTATATGCTTTAAAGATAGCTTCTATAAAGTCTGTGAAGTCTTCCTAGTATTGCTCCTATAGGTTGACGTTTATAAGCTTAAAATATTTATATTTAAGAACTTTGAATTTAATATAGTTGTTAACATTAGGTATGGACGTAAGGTTGGCTCCCTACCTCCACTTTTCCTAGCCTTTATTGACTTGCTTCCTTAGGTCTGCCATACTGTATAGTGTAGTGTAGTACGTAGTGGGTGGAAGAGGTCTTGTAGTGGTCCGTAAAGGCAGTTAATGTCCATAACGGTTTGTAGAAGGGTAGGGGGTTTCTATGAGGTCTTATAACAGTCCGTAAAATTAATTAATGGGTCCGTAGTGGTTTATAGGAGGGTAGGGGGTTCCATAAAGGTCTGTATTTGCGTCTATAAACTTCTGGTAAACTGTACTAAGACTTGAATAAGTATACAGAGTTGGTAATAGGTCTATAATCCCCGACTTCCGACCTTCTAGCAGGTCGTACTAGGAGTCTAAATAGGTGGTCGCTGTCGTATATCGCTTGGTAGGAGGTGTTGAGTGATTGCTGATCTGTGCGCGCTTACTGATTAGTGTTCGTACTAACTTAATAGCACGAGTGAGTTATATCCCGGGGCACGAAATACGTATAGTATTGTATGCTCTTTGGGATGGTGGTGACTGTCTCTTGTATTAAAGCAGACTATGTGGTCTATATACTGATGCGACCTCCCCCTAATTAGTCAGTACTTCAGGGGTGCACTAGACGCGTAAGCGGGTGGTTGGTGCACCGAACGCGTAAACGCGTAGTTGGTGTACCGTACGCGTAAGCACGCGTTCGGTATGACAGGTGCTGTAATTATACAGTTAACTACCCTTAGAACTGCCTATAACTTAACAGTAGCCCCCTTTAAATAATAATATGCGAATCTGCTCTCTAATAGTATTTTATTAAATCAAATGCTATAACGTATTTCACGGGTGAGCTGGTCAAACGGGTGAGCTGATTACTTTAAAAACACACCAAAAAATGGAAAAATCACACTTTAATATCTTAACAACCACTTAATAATAAATTTTAATAATTTAAATTTAGACTTTTATATATGCTCTACAGCCTCTATTAAAGTTGCATAGTAAA
>Ga0307507_10001909_pt1 | contig 45354 bp, 12 predicted proteins | sample 7_EM_MG_FD_207223 | JGI IMG/M metagenome (GOLD analysis project Ga0307507, IMG submission 207223) | Populus trichocarpa ectomycorrhiza microbial communities from riparian zone in the Pacific Northwest, United States - 7_EM | ecosystem: Host-associated > Plants > Roots > Unclassified | place... | reverse complement strand
CACGAGCACAGACCTAACCCCTAAGCGACGTGTATATATACCGCCTCACCTCCTACATAGTTCTGCACACGACATCGTTTGTTAATGATACACAGTACCTCGTACCTTGTCCCTCTGCACGTACTGTAACATATACCGCCACCCGACGCAAAAATACAACACGCTATAAAATTATAAATTTTTAACTAAATTAAATCATTTTAGACCTTTGGTTAAAGGGGGGGGTACCGTAACGGGACTAGCCTAGTTATAGTAGAAATGTCCTAGCAAAACACTTAATAGATAAATTCTAACGCTTTAACTAAATTCTACTAAATTTTACTAGCTTAATTAACTTCTATTAAGTTCTGCTAGATTAATTAAATTCTACTAAAGTCTGTTAAAGACCGCGTGTATATATATGCACGTATTAACCACTAAGACCCCTAACTATTTAATTATATATTTCTCTTATTATTCCTTTGTCTTCTTTACGTAATGTCTTATTCTCTATAAGAGCTATATACCCTTAGATTTAGATAGAATTTATATTATTCCTTTAAATCTTCTCTAGAGTCTCTTCACGCCCTTATAAAAAAGACCTTTAATCTCCCTTTAAAGCTTTTAAAAGCCATAAGGTAATAGTAACTTTAATAATAATATTAGTACTATTTTTATTTTTATTTTATATCTCCCTTAAAATTTCGCTTAATAATAACAATTTCTATACTAGTTCTTTAAGAGAATTAATAGCTTTGTTTTAATACTATATAATTATAGCTCCTAAGAAAAGCATAAACAGCAAACCTAAAAAGAAAAATAGGGGAATACCTCTTTTCCCTTTAAAAAGTTAAAAGGTATAAGGGGACTTTATAGGTAGGGGGTTTTAAAGGCGCGATTGTGGAACAAGATAGATTAAAAAGAGACAAATTCTTAAGAAGCTAAGGCCTCTAGAATCGAGGGAAACTATATACTATAGGTATATACCTCTAGTACGTAACTAGCAACTATCTAAGGCGTGTTTAAGGGCTATACTAAGGGCTTCCCAAGGTGACCGCAATAATATCCTTTACATTACCCTCCCCTCCCCCTCTTATAATCGGCCCCCGATCGCTATTACCTTATAGTAAAAAGATATTATTAAGGGCTCTTCTTAGAAGGGGTTCGGAAAGGTATTAATATACTAATATATACGATCTATCTAACTAACCCCTGCTTTAAACTCCTAAATGTTACGGACAGCTTAAGTATGATGTTACAACTACTTGGAGAAGAGTTGGAGGAAGCTAGTTGGTTAATATAGGCACGGTTTAGGATGGAACCGGTGGAACCATGTGATGAGGAATGGTAGCCGAGGTTATATAGTGTGCTACGTATAGAATAAGAGGAATGGGAGGAACTTATATACCTTATATACCAAACGTACCTTACGTATAAGAGAGGATTTCTTAGGAGTACGGTTATGTGTTTAAAGGACCTTAGTCCCTACTGTAGATAGTTCTCTCCTTATAGTGAATCTTAGAGTACAACTAGAGTTAATCTGTTGGGCAACCACTCCACTAGTTGTTATTATGTTGTTAACTTATTATTTATACCTACGTATCCAGCCCATTAATGAGTCCACCGTAGTTACTATTATAAGGCTCCGTTATATATTTACTACTAAGGTTACAGTATTAAAACACAAGAGAAGTTAAATAATATACTACTAAAAGCACCAGTTACAACCACGGCAGCAACTACCTTAGGATTAGGAGATACTAGTATAGCAGATATGGACTCACAGGTAGTTATAAGAGGTTAGTTATAGGAAATAGTTAATCGCTTATTAGATAATAATAGGATACTTAAAGAACGCATTAATGGAATTGGAGCAGCAAAGGTTAAGTTACCATTAATTAAACGGTTCTTAAGAGAAAGGTTAAAACTTAAGGGGTTCCTTATACAAATGTACTTTAAGGTAGTATAGGAAGGAGTAAAGCTAGCAACGGTAATGGATTAAGTGGCGTATGCAGGATTGTTCTTAATAGGAAGAGCACTGAAATAGTTTAAACCTTACCTTACCAAGATATAAGTAAATAGTATGATAACTACTAACTAAGATATATAGTTTATGTTTACTAGTTAGAATGGGTTCGCGGAAAGACTAATGCAGATATTTAAAGACCTGGAAGTAATAACAACGGTAGAGCGAAAGCTTTAAAACTTGGTATAACATTCTTTAGTAATAGAGTACATGACATAGTTCCAGATACTTATAATATAGGTTAAGTGGAATAATAAGGCGCTTATAGCATAGTATAAATAGGGACTTAAGGCTAAAGTCTAGGACGTAGTTATCCTAATAGAAGATGCAGAAAGTCTAAGAGACTTAATAGATTAATTAATAAAGATCGATAATAGGATCTATTAAAGGGAATAAGCTAAGAAAGGGTAAGATAAAGTTTTATAGTTGTATAAGGCGCAGAACACGCAATAATAGATATAGAGCTAAAAACTATGGAATGGCGTAGAGCTAATAGACCTAAGTAGTACTAAAGAATCCTAGAGATGGATAAAGAAACTATAGAAACCTAGAGGTTAAGGATTAAGTAATTATAGGACTAAGGAGCAGAGGCTAAACTAGGGATTTTAGTAGCAGAAGATATTTAGGCGGACTCTATAGCAAGAAAAATAGTTTAAAGATAAAGCTTGCATAAATTGTGGAAAATAAGGTTATTTTGCTAGAGACTATAGAGGTAGTTAGAGTAACCATATAGTAAACGGCACTAGGTCGTTAGAGTATAATAATATAGATATAGGTATATTGCGCGGGACCAAGGAGTATTTAATTAAACACTTCGCGTTTTGTTATAATAATACATACTAAATTTATAAGAACGCTAAGTATAGCGCAAGCTATTGGCTATAAGAGCCAGAGTTAAGAGAACTTAAAGGAACTAGAGAGTTAGATAAAGAACAAGATTAACTCTATAAGCTAAATTAAGATGTTATAGCAATGTGCGGATAAAGATTAGTAACAATAATAATGGAGTTAGAGTACTTATTAATTAATAGCGATAAGGAAGAATAGGAGGCTAACTGGGAGCACTTAAACCTTAATAACGTAATAGAAGTAGAGACTAAAACCACTATAAAACGCGGATTAGTAACGGGTATTATAACACCGTTGGATATAACATCTATTACTTTATAAGACGGAAGGAGTAATATCTAAAGGCGATTAAGCAAGTAGACAACTGCTAGTGCTAGCTTACTACTTATAAAAGGCAAAAGGCTATAGGCTTAAGATTCTTAGAAAGAGATACAAGACGCTTAAAATTCTTAAGACGAGATAAGACACACCCAAGATTTATAAAGTGTAATAAGGAAGGCTTAAGCACCCACAATAGACGAAAACCGATGGGAAAGAGTAGCGGCTTAGTTTAAAAATAAATGAATAAGTATAGGACGCAAGTTTAAGAACTACAAGTTTAGGGAACAAGTAAGGACGTCTATTTTAGGTAAACGCAGTGTTTAGCCTAGAGATTAAAAGGTTAATATAGAGATTAAGAAGTAAGATAACTTTAAGGATCTAGCTGCAAGACGCAGAAAGTAAGAGACTATAGATAAGTTTAGAGCAAGAATTATTGCATGGTAAGAGCAAAAACTAGACTAGAGATCTAGCGTAATAGGTTATATAAGGGACAGAGCACCCGTATAAAGAGTTACTAATAGGCCTAAGGCAGGGACGCCTAGAGTAAAGTGGTTAAACGAATTGGAATAAGAAGAGGATTTAGGGATTCTAACTAAGTTTAAGGAAAGACATACTAAAGGATATTACAACGCAGTAATAATAAGGTACTTTCTTATAGATAGACCATATACACTAAACCAGTTATATGGAAAGTAGTATAGGCAACAATATAACAATAAATAGGAAGACTTTTATATATGGCTAAATAAAAAAGTTATCTAAGACTAACCTATTACTAAGAAACGTATAAGTTATATTAAAGGAGCATTAATTATAATGTTAAGGAACCTAGAAGAAGGATCTAGGGACTAGAGAAGTAAGTAACAAATCTTAGTACCCGTAGAAGAAAGATTAACAGTTAGATTGGTTAGATAGAGGTTTAAACTATAGGTTAAAAACAAACCAAGAGTTAACCCAAGTCACTTAGCGTATTATATACTATTATAGATAGCTTATATGGATAATATATGCAATATATATAGAGCACCTAAGGATAAGAACCGAAAGTACCTAAAAAGGATGTATTGGGCACTAGAAGAAAAAAGGTTTAGGAATGCTAAGTATATATATAGATGGCACCTAGTAAAAGTACAGAGTTAAAGGGACTTAATACTTTAACCAGGAAGATTCCTTATGGAAGAATGCCTAGATAGAAAATAGTGGTGGAATTGTCTAGAAAACGCTTGTCTATGGCACGTAGAGGAAAAAAAGCAAACTAAGTATTAGCCTAAGGAGGACTAAGTATAGGTAGGATCTAGCAGCTAATAGTTAGGAAAAGGGGAGGCCTATAGGACTAAAGGGAACTAGTGGTAGAGCCTTAAACCCTTAAAGGAATTTAAAGACGACACCTAAACTTATAAGTTAAGTGGTAAGATTAACAGTTTAAAGCACTAATTAATAGTGGAGTAATAAGGAACCACGTATTACTAGTAGTAGTAAAAAGGATGTGGTTACCGTATAGGCAAAGGGAACACCCGTATCCACTTATAACACTTTTAGGAGATTAGATAGCCTATAGAGGAGGCATTATAAATCTTAAAATAGGACCTATTTAGTTAACTATTAAAGGGAGACAAGTTAAGGTATCTTTTAATATCCTACTATTGGGGAAGGATAAGGCGATTTTAGGAATACCTTAGTTATAAGAATACAATCCAAAGATTAATTGGGTTATAGGTTAAGTTAATATTAGGGATACTTAACAATATAGAGTGCGATAATAAACTAAGTTGGTATAGTACTAAGTTGGAGCGACGTACGAAGAGACTAAGCAAGGCTTAAGTTATATACCAAAGAGATACTACAAGTACGGAAAAAAGTTATAGTTACCAGAAAGTAAAAAGCTGTTAGAATATACAGTATGGGACTATAAGATAGAATTAGAACTAGGAACTAGTCTAAAGTTCTTTCTAATCTATAAGCTTACTAAAACTAAGTTAGTAGCGCTTAAGGAGTTTATCCAGGAGAACTTACGAAAGGGATATATTAGACCATTACAGTTATTAGCAGAATATCCAGTACTGTTTATCCTAAAGAAAAACGGAAAACTTAGGATGTATATAGACTACAAATAGCTAAATATCATTACTAGAAAGGACAGGTATCCTTTACCCTTAATTAGCAAAATCTAAAATAGAATAGGCAATACGCAAATCTTTACAAAGATAAATCTAAGGTAGGCGTACCATTAGATTAGGATTAAGGAAGGCGATAAATGGAAGGCAGCTTTTAGGTTAAAGGAAGGACTATATAAACCATTAGTTATACAATTTGGGCTTATAAACGCACTAGCAACGTTCTAAAAGTAAATTAATAGTATATTAGGAAAATACCTTAATAAGTTTATTATAGTATACCTTAATAATATTATTATCTACTTAATAAGCGAGAAAGAACATAGAGAATATCTTAAGTAGGTCTTAAAGAGACTATAGGAAGAATAGATGCTAATAGCAATTAAGAAATACAAGTTCTTTATAAGAAAGACCGATTTTATAGGATTTATTATTAAACTAGGAAAGATTAGTATGGACCTAAAGAAAGTTAAAGCTATAGTAAGTTAGCAGGAACTAGAGAACGTTACGCAGTTAAGATTGTTTCTAGGGTTTTACAATTACTATAGGAGGTTTATAGTATAGTGGTTAGGGGGTATTAAGCCATTTATAAGGCTAATAAAGAAAGAGGAACCGTAGGTTTAAGTAGAAGAGTAAAAGAAGTTATTTAAGGAACTAAAAGAGTTGTTTACCTAGGAACCAATCCTTAAGATCTATTAACCAAAGCTAGAGACAGTTGTTAAGATAGATGTATTAGACTTCGCACTAGGAGCATATTTGCTATAGAAGCATTAGGACGCATAGCATCTAGTAGCGTACTATAGTTAGAAGATAACACTACTAGAGTTAAACTATAACATTTACAACAAGGAGTTGTTAGGTATAGTTATAGCACTTAAAGAATAAAGAGCATTCTTATAAGGCACTAAGAAACCACTTATAGTTAGAACGGACTATAAGAACCTTATAGGATTCCTAATAATAAAGGAACTTAACTAAAGATAGGTTAGATAGGCGGAAATGCTTACAGAATACCATTTCAAGGTTTAGTATACTAAGGGTACTAACAATATACGAGCGGATGCTTTAAGCAGAAAGGCTAAACTATAAAATGGTAAAAAGCCATTAGGGGCTTTACTGCAGAAGGACTAAGACGGATTAATTAGGTATAATTATCTAAAGATTACAGCGACTAGAGAGAGTTAGATCCATAAATTACTAAGGAGTAATTAGATATAGAAGATTTAAGAAGCTTAAGTAGAGGATTTAGACTTAGAGCAATATAAGAACAGAGAAGCTACTTATATTTTAAAGGCGATTACAGAGGAGTTTGTAAAAGAGTTTTATAAGGGACTAACTTAAGGACACAGTGGAGCTATAGGCTTAGTGTTAAAACTTTAAAAGGAATATATTATTATTATTATTCATTGCTTAACGTCCGATTCGGATCCCTATTGGGCCCACGCGGACTACTCCTTATATACATGTGGGGAGAAAGCTCTATTTGAGAAAACCCCGTGATCCATCTCCCCGCCTTTTGGGACTCGCCTGCGAGGCGCCTGCGAGGCGCCTGCGAGTCACCTATAGTGCTCTACTACCTTACTTTTAACCTCCTTGGGAACCACTACTGCTGTAACAAACCTACGGACGCGCTAGTATCGCAAACTTTACTCTACTACTGTAGAGTTATTAGGGGGCGCCTAATACCCGCCCCATTACCTTCTATTACTATTTCCCTTGCAACCCGGAACTGGTTTAGTACATTTTAGCTAATAAGCTACTGGGTGACTGCCTTAAGACCTTTTTATATTAAGAGCAGTGTATTATAGTTCTCTATGCCAGCTACTAAAAGCATTGCTTCTTGGTTAGTGCGTAAGGGGCATAATAGTATTACGTGTTTTAGTGTCTATCTTAGCCAGCTATATTCGCATCTTAGGCTACCTACTAGGACGCCTACCTAGTAGAGCCAATCTTTTAATCCTATTATTCCTGTTCTTAGGAGTGTTGCTATTGTATTTTCTGCCTTTGTTAGGCCTTCTTGGAGCCCTTAAGTGTTTACCCCCCATGGCGTTAACTATGCTATGGCTTGGGTTACTCTTGCCTAAGTCAGCCTCTGTACCTTTAACTCCCATACGCCTCTCCAGCGCTGGTCCAACCAGTATTGTATTACAGTTGATGGTTTCCTGGCGTTCTTTTATGCTCTACTTTGGCTCCTTTCTCTTTCTTGCTGTCGTCTTTGTTGGCCTCTTACGCGTCTCCCTTCCTCCTCTATATAGGCCTGGGCCCTAACACTGCACTATTTTTCTTCTGCTTTTTTTACCTGTTTCTCTAGTATATCTTCCCTACTTTGGGGTTGTTGGATTGTTCTCCTACAAGGCACCCTAGGGTCCCTCCATAGTTTATTTAGGCGTGTCTTGATATACTTTATAACATTAGAGTTGCGTTCGTTTTGCGCCCTTTACATTGCGGTGGCTTCAATATGTAGTTATAGGGGGGGGATATTGGCTTCCTTCTCAAGGAGTGCTGCGGCCGTTCGCTTATACCCGCCTGTTATACTCCGGAGGCATGCTGTCTGGACCTTTTGGAGTGGTTTAAGGAGTGATTTAGGGGGGCCCTTCTCGGTTTCACCAATAGCCCAGATGCTGGATCCATACGTCATGGTAGGCCGGACAACTGCTGTGTATAGTAGGCGTGACCTCTGGAAGCATGGACCCCATGTGGAATAAGGAATATATTATTTAAGGAATCTAAGGACTAGCGAGATAAGTTATAAAGGAATATTTAGATTGCTAGAGAAATAAACTAATAAGGCATAAGCTGTATAGAGGGCTATAACCTATTAAAATACCAGAAAGACTATATGAAGTTATATTATAGGACTTTATTGTTAAGTTACTAAAGTTAAGAGATCCTATTATAGGACAAGATTATAATGTAATCTTAGTAATAATAGATAAGCTTACAAAGTAGGGGCACTTTATAGCATGCATAGAGGAGATATTAGTAGAAGATGTCGCTAGAATCTATATTAGGGAAGTGTTTACAAGATATGGAGCATTAGATAAGGTTATATTAGACAGAGACCTAAGATTTATAGTAGTATTCTAGGAGGTATTCTTAGCGGAATAGGGAGTTTATATAGCAACCTTAATAGTATATTATCCGTAGACGGACGGATAAATAGAAAGGTTAAACTAGATACTAGAATAGTATCTAAGGCACTATATTAATTACGCATAGAATAATTGGGTATTATTATTACTAGTTATACAGTTTGTATATAATGCAACACTATAAAAAGGAATGGGAACATTACCATTTAAGGCGAATTACGGGTACGAGCTAAGAACATTGTTATCGCTATATTAAGCAAAGAAAATAAGTAGCACAGCTAAGCAAAGAGTGGAGACGTTAATAAATCTTTATATAGACCTTAAAGAAACAGCTAAACTAGTATAAGAGTGAATGAAAAAGTACTATAATGCTAAGAGATCTAAGGGACCAGATCTTAAGGAGGGAGATAAGGTGTGGCTACTATATAAAAATTTTAAGAGTTAATGACTAAGTAAGAAGTTGGACTACGTTAGACTAGGACCCTTTAAAATTAAGTAAAGGATTTTGTTAGTTATGTATAAGTTAAACCTACTAGCCAAAATAAGAATTTACCCTATACAGCATACCGCAATACTAGAGCTAGCATATAGGAATATTAAGCCACTAGTCTATAAGGCAGATATATATAGAGGGCAGGAAGAAGATAAATGGCAAGTTTTAAAGTTTATTAGCCATGAGGACGTAGATAATAAAACGTAGTATAAAGTAAAGTAGATAGGCTATAATAAGACTACCTAGGAACCACTAAGTAACCTAGAAAATGCTATAGGAAAGGTATGGGAGTATTAGAAAAAAGTAGGTTAGGGAGCATTAAAAAAGAATCGCCAAAGGACAAACTACCTAAGGGGGACTTAGGAAGAGCAACTACTAAGTTACTTAGAGTTGTTTCCTTCTTAAGAGATGTTACTCTTTTGTTACCTAGCTTAGCTAAGCCTGTTCCACAAGTTTCTACTTCTTAGAATAAACCTTCTTATAAACCTTCTTAAGATAAAGTAACTAGGTAGATGCCGTAATGAAAGCGTTTAGGGCCTTCTGTTCCGCGTTATAAGAACGCTTAAGCTTAACAAGAGCCTACGCTAGGTCACTATTAAGCTTCGTAGCGGTAGATTAAACACAAGACCCTATAACAGATTACTTAGGGAACTTAAAGACTGTTAAGAGTTATAGGACGCGTACACTTAGCGTTAGAGGTAGAGCGAACATCGCAGGACAATTAAATATTTGCTTTAGTACACTCTAAACAAGAGAACGGTTATTAAGATAAAGGGCTTGCTAGCGCAATATAAACCAACCCCTCTTTCAAACAATAAGAATATGGAGACGGCATTATCTTACTAAGAGATAGTATGGCAGTAACAGTACAAGCATAATGTTGCGCGTGTAAAAAAGAAGATGCTTTAGGTATTATAAGTAATAATATTAACCAGATTAATTAAATGAACATTACACCTTTAGTAGATAACTTAGAGATGTTAGGAATCTTTAAGGACAAAGATAAAGAAGAGGGAGATAGTGTTACGGACAGCTTAAGTACGATGTTATAACTACTTGGAGAAGAGTTGGAAGAAGCTAGTTGGTTAATATAGGTATAGGCTAGGATGGAACTGGTAGAACTATATAACGAGGAATGGTAGCCAAGGTTATATAGTGTGCTATATATAGAATAAGAGGAATGGGAGGAACTTATATACCTTATATACTAAACGTACCTTATATATAAGAGAGGATTTCTTAGGAGTACGGTTATATGTTTAAAGGACCTTAGTCCCTACCATAGATAGTTCTCTCCTTGTAGTAAATCTCAGAGTACAATTGGAGTTAATCTATTGGGCAACCACTCCACTAGTTATTATTACGTTGTTAACTTATTGTTTATACCTACGTACCTAGCCCATTAACGAGTCCACTGTAGTTACTACTATAAGGCTCTGTTACACTAAAACCTTTAATAAGGAAAAAATATATCTAGAGAAAAAACGTGAGGATTGCTAGGAGACCTATTAAAAGCCTATTAGAAATATACTAGTAACCGCCTAGGCTAACCTAAAGATTTTTATATAACTCTATATCTTAGCCTTTATACTAGTCTATAATCAATTATAAGTATTATAAACAATTTGGTGTTCCTAGTATAGTTTTATAGAACCTTTTAGTCTAAAATTTAATATATAGGACTTTGGCTTACTATTATTTTTTAACTACTAAGATATAATTTATAATCTTTTTTTATAATCTTCTATATTTCTAACACATTGCTTTACCATTTTACCTTTTAGCTATTATATGTGGTTAAGGTATTAATATATTAGTTAAGGAGACTTATCTCCTAAAATTTAGTATATATACTTCTAAATCTAGTAGTCCTATACTATATATTTAGCGTAGCTTTATTGCTTATTAAAAAAAATAAAAATTCTGTAATAGCATCTATAGCTTTTATATAATTGTTAAGAACATCTATAACATTATTCTTTTAATACTATAGTATTATTTAGGTGTAATTTAACCCTTATACATCTTTTATTAATATTTTAGTTGTCCTTCCCTAGTAGTATAATTAGTTTTTATAAGGAAGTCAAGGCCTAATAGTATATAGTTATATTCCATTCCTTCTTAGTTATACTTTCGTAACGGAGTTATATCGGCAAGGCTGTGGCTATATACCAGAAAAGTATTAAAAGGTAAAGTATAAAGATATTTTATATTAAACTTTATTCTTTCCTTTAATACCTTACTTTTAAACTATTAACCTTCGTCTAGTATTAGACTTTTACTTAATATTCTATTAAGATTTACTTCATTTTTATTATATTGTTATTATGCCTTTTAGATCCTCTACTAACTACTTTTCTAAGCCTATTCCCTTGTATATTCCAGCCCTGCTATTATATATAAAACCCTAGCCTTTACTGATTTGTAATTAGTACTAGTCCTATTTAAATGCTTTTATCTATATATTCTTTAAAGACTAAAAGTCCAATAAGAAGATCCTAAAGGTATATAATAAGACTTACTATATAAGATTTAACACCCCTAGTCATTATAACCAGTATATATATAGTAAGAGTAGCAGCTATATTAAGGTAAGTTTTCCTATCCTTAGATGGTTTTTTATTACTAATATTAAGCCCTTTAATAGCCTAAGCCTAAGTATTATTGTTCCTTTAATATCTTTAACTATTATATCGCCTAGGCTATTTCTAGTACTACTTTACAGTAACTAGGTTAGATTTATAACTATACTATAACTATTTATACTGCTTATAATTTCTAGTAGGCTAACTAGTAATTCTTAATAAGAAAGTAAAGCTAGTATACTAAGAATAAAGTAAAGGATAGGGGTAATAAAATATATACTATAAAAAGGAGTTTATATATATACGTTAAGTTTCTGTTACAAAACCCCACCACAGGGGCCTCTATAGGAGAGCCCCGTGCTCTTACGTATACCTCGCGTATAGCTTATGTCAGCTACGCGTAGGTATATTACCTCCTTACGCCCTTAACCCTTACAATTGATCGCGCAACGTCTTATAGACTCCTTAAATATATACGTCTTATAGCTACTGCCCCTGTCCTATAACATTACGTTGCGCCTTTTTACTACTAATGCTTAGCCTATAACTAATTCTACGTCTCTATAACACTATAGGCGCTACTGGAAGCAGCGTGCCTATAAGTTACCTTTATACTTCTAAGGAACCTATAATAGTAAGACAATATTCCTTACTAGCTACTATATTAAACCTAAAGAATAATCTAATACCTATACTTAACCTATAACGCCAATTAATCCCAGGAGAATTTGATTTATTAGCCCTGGCCTTAACCCCTACGGAGATAGACACTAATAATATTTTATCTTTTATTAACCATATAACTACGGACAAGTAAATGGAAGGGCTACTACCCATTAAAATTAAAATATAAGACGTTAAGATATTTGCAAAAATAGCAGCATAAGAACCCGATAAATACTACCGCCTTTCATAGAACTACTACCTAAGGCTTATACGAGCTAAGATACGTACTGCCTAAGATTATAATATTATCTAAGACCTATAAGCCCGTAAAATGCTCGCTAATAATATATATTAAAAAACTAAAGACAACCTCTGTGTGTCTAAATATAATATCTAAAAGTTAAAACGGGCTAAGATTGCACTTATTGCTATAATTACCGAAAAAGAGAGCATAATTAAGTACCTAAAATCTTAACTTAATAAGCATATTTATAATGACACTAGACACCTCTCTACCGTATATAACACCACCTAAGTCTTTATGCCCCTAGCAACCTTACCTACTTAATGCTTGATAGAGGGTTAGCGCTAAGCAGCCTTACTTAATAGGAACCCCTACCAAAATAGCAATAATAAAAGCCATAATAATTAAACCTAAACTGCCACTATAGGGTCTAATATATATTACCCTAATCTCCTAATCTTTTAGGAGGACCGTAAGAAATATAGCTACTAGAAAATATCCCTTAACCCGCTGAAATTCGTGCATATGTTATCGATAAGGAACTAGCCAATCAGATCAATGTATTAAAATCGTCGTGATTAGAAATATGAAGCCAGTTATATTGATCAATTCTTATATAAATACATCTATATAGCTTACTCTTTGGAGTTGAGTCGCTCGATATGAGGTAGCTAGCAATCGTCCTCTCTGCAGAACGGTATTTGGCATACACTACAGCCATATCTAGTCCTTGGCGTCTGCTGAGGCCTTTTCCAATCCTTACTATCACGACATTTTTTAACTGTATTTGTAGAGAGCTCCGAAAGAGGCTTGCGGCGTCCCTTTGCTTTCTGAGACAGATTTGGGGTGCCATAGTCGTCGAAATCGTCAATATGCAAAGGCTCGAAATCGGTCAGCTCCCATGGCTTAGGAGGTGGTTTTTCAGCAACCCGACTTGGTGGGACTTTGTATTGAGTTGGTTGAACAAGATCTATATCATTGGAGGTACGATTAGAAGGCATAGTTGATGGTAATTAATTGATTAAATCTATGTGCGCTACACGCGTAGTTTTAATTAGACCTGCGGAGGATAGGCCGAATAGGCCTCTTGGATAATAGACCTATCAGCTAATAGTATCCGGAGACTATCTAGATAGTCTCCGGATAGTCTTGGCAAAAAACCCTAATATACTTACACTTGCAATGCACCCCCCAATATTAAATAAATAATTTTTTTATTAGTATAGATTTATAGAGCTTATAAAGCGCTTTAAAATGGTACCATTTTTATCTAAATATCCTAAGGATAAGTAATATTATATAGATATAAAGCTTATAAAAGCTCCGCGGAATAAGGCTTACCCGCATAGAGATTTACTAAAGCTTAGCAAAAGCTCCACATAAAGCTCCGCATAAAGCTCTGTGGAGGCTCCGCACAAAGCTCTACATAAAGCTTTAGCAAATACCTTTAGCTTTCCTACTAATTAGATATCTCCTTTCTACCTTTTTTATTTATACTTCTCTTTATATAAAATATTATAAAATAAAATAAAAATAAGACAAAAGAGAGGAGACCCAGCAGTTTAAATTTAGTAACTTTTATTTACTCCTTATTATCCTCTAGTTCTATAATCCGATCCTTACCCTCTAGTGCTCCCGCTGCCGCCACTATAGGCTGAGAATTTATATTATATAACGAACATTAAGCCCTATAATCCCGCTACTTGTAATTTCTATAGCACCTACTATAGAACCCTAGGAGACTCTAACATTTAGTAAAGGGGTAAGGGCCTACTAGATAACGTAGAGTCGCCGTATAAGCCTCGCAAGGCTAGTATTAATTAGCTCTCTGCCTTATACAAGTAATATAGGTTACTTATAATTGTATTTAGAGACCCACGGTTCTAAATTAGAATTGTATTTATATATAAGGGCCTCCCTATCTAAACCTGCTTCTCTAATATACCCCCTACCTAAGCCTCCATGTTAATTACTGGTAAAGCTTCCACCCTCTCCTGCTTATCCTAGGAGTAGTTAGTTATATAGGTATATTATATAGAGAGGAGAGTTTACTTATATTATAGCAATATTGCTAGAGAATCTCTTGTATAATAGGGCGAGAAGTATACTAGATAATTATATTTCCCGATTCTTAATAAAGGACAACGTTGGTGGGATTTAAACTTATAATCTATTAAGTTTAAAGTTAGTATATATTTACCTATGCTACCTATACACCTTTAGTGGTTACCTTTTGCCTAAAATTATTTTATTTATATGCCCCCCTTCCCCCCTTTAGTATTGTACAACACACCGCTTATATACTTTCCCTTATATAACTATAAGAGAATACTTAGAATCTTATAAGCTGTCTAGTCCTTCGCGCATTCTAATGCCTTAAGTATTTGTGGAGTAGTACTTGTATGATCCTATGGAACGCGACATTAAGAACCTAAAAATACTTTCTCTGGCTTATTACTTATTCTAGGTATTAAAAGAACTTTAATTGTAAGCTATAAGAGTCGTGGAAATCTTATATACTAAAGAGGCTGGTTCTACTATTAAATAGCTGTTGTATGGCTATTAAGTGGAATTAGATTCTCGTTAATATAGGTATTAAACTTATCTAGACTCTGCGGACGAGTATGTTTTAAATAATACTAAAGACGAGCCTTATGGAAGGCAGAGAGGTTTTCTTTAGACTCTAAAGGCGACTTTTGAGTTTTCTTAGTTGCGTATAACATAGTTGAACCTAAAAGTATTGCTTTCTCGTGGAATCTCTCCCAGAGCTTTTGTACGCTAAAAAGCTTCTTTTCTCCTTTAACGGTGATATAATTGTTTTAATCTTTTAAGAAAGCTGTATAACACTCTAGGTTAAAAACTTGTGCCGCTAGATAGTAGGGAGAATTATCTAGCTTCTTAATGTACTTTGTAAGCTTTTCTTTAGTACGTTAGAGTTCAGGAGTTATAAACTTATCCTTAGCCTTAGTAGCTGTTACCTATAGGAAAGTTAGCTAAAGAAATATTAAGAGTATTGCATAATATACTAATGCGGTCTATATTATATCCTTAAGAATATTAACTAATTCTAGAACCCTCTCTAGTATTGTATAATCTCCTTAAAGAAATAGAGTTGCTTTATAAAAAGACTAAAGGAAATCACGAATCGTATAAAGATGTATCTATTCGCTTATTAAGAGGATATTATCTTTTAAGTCATCCTTATAGTGCTCTATATAGAGTTAAAGCCTAGCCTTTACCTTATCCTTTAGAGCTACATATAGTATAAGAAACTAGCTATTCTATCTCGTATGATTATTAAGAGGAACCATTTTACCAATATGTTTAATAAACTATATCGTACAGCTAGCTAAGCTGCGGATATAAATAATATAGTTATAAAGCTTTCCCATTGGCCCCATAATATTTTAAATATTTTTACCCCTTTTACGCTTTTTGTCTAACGCTAGCTCTAATTCTTTATCCTTCTTTTTCTTTCTTTTAACTAGCGGTAGTACTTATTATATAACTTCTTCTTCTTCCTCCTCTTCTTCTTTATCCTATTCCTTATCCTCTTTATTATATAAGTCTATAAGCTTCTTATCCTTTTTTAAACTAAATAGAAAGGCTTAAATAATAAGATTAATAATATGCCTCTAATAGCGAATTCTTTAATGCGTTGCAATCCAGTTAATTTTATACTTAAGGCTAAGCCATTAGCTAATTATATGACAGAGAACATTATTTAATCCGGTATTATCGCTAATAAGAGCGCCAATCTTTATTTTAATGCTATACTTAATAAAAACCGGACGAAGCGCCTCCTATTAATCTATACCACTTTAACTAGATACCGTATAAACGGCAATTAAGGGGTTCCAATATTTATCCTAGATATTAATAAAGCTAATATAGATTTTAAGAAAAAGAGAATAACTTAGAGAGGTCCAGATATCCACGGCAAGATAAATATTTGTTTTTACAGATTAAAGTACTTTTTATATAATATCTTAACTCTTAGTAAAGTGTTTAAGAATCTAGGCTGTAATTGTTAAGTAGTGTATAGGGATAATTAAGGGTGCTTCTTAATTTAATGCTTTTATAAAAGCATGAAACTCTGGCCATTCTATATATAAGAAGGGAAGCTATTGTACAATAATTAGATCTAGAAGTGCTTGCTTTATAGTATTTTAATATACTATACGCTTTAGAACCTTACCCTTAAGACCTTAAACTTCTCCTCTTGCTAAAAGCTTTTAATATAGTTTTAAAAGAGATCTCTCCCCCTAATCTTTTACTATTATACGCTCCTAATTCTCTGCTAAATTCCATTCAATATTATATCTTTTAAGATGGCCTTGTAATCTAACGGTTAGGAAATAGTGTCCTTTTAGGTCTTAAGGAGGACAGTATTTATAAAAGTAGCGTTTCTTTGTATAAGCCTTTTCTTCCTTTATTACCGTATAAGTATGTTTATGAATTAAGGAGACTTGTCTTAAGATTTGTGTTGTATAAGTAGTTGGGATTAAACTAGTATTAGCTTTAGTCTTAACGCCGCTTAAAAGGGCAGAAAGTGTATTAACTTTAAAGAAATTATTATTATTAAAATTTTTGAGGTGAATTTCACTAGCACTAGCCATATTTATAGCGTCATACAATAGGGGGTAAAGGTGTAGTTTATAGTTAAAATTTTACGGATATCTAGATACTATCTAGATATTATCCAATATCCAGGCTATCCTCGGATAGGATTATTATCCGCCCGGCTAGATAGGATAATTTATCCTTTACAGGTCTGGTTTTAATTCTAGTATTCTACATGGACCACCTACTTTATATACGCCAGCGGGTTAAGGGATAAATCCATAAGAAACTATCTTAGAGTGCCTACCTTTTTCCTATAGAAGATACTAAGATTAGCTATATTATTAGGTAAATAAAGGGTATACTATTTAACTAACTTTCTGCCTAATAGGAGACTAATAGCCCCTAGAAGTGGCAGTCTGTTATAGGACAGGGTCTATAGCAGCTGAACGTATGTATTTAAGGAGTCTATAAGACGTTGCGCGATTAATCGTAAGGGCCGAGGGCGTAAGGAGGTGATATACCCACGCGTAGCTAATATAAGCTGTACGCGAGGTATATACAAGAGCACGGGGCTCTCCTATAGAGGCCCCTGTGATTAGGTTCTATAACACTACCCCCCCTCCTATTAAGGCGGAGCTCTGGTAACGCTGTGGTTACTATATATATATAGGGGAAACGCTTAGGGTATAGAGAAGAAGAAGAAATATTGTTATAGGTGTAATGGGCTTATACAGATGCTTCTAACTTGGGACTTGGGGGTTGTTAGTGAGGTATAAGGGGGGTTGCTAAGGCGCTAGTAGTAGGTGAGCTAATAGAGATTTTCTATCCTAGGGATGGAAAATCCTAATTAGCTAGTTTCTCCTTAGCGTCCAGAATCTAACTAATTAGATAACTTTAACCGCTGGTTAAAGTTCCTAAATATCTTAAAGTTTTCTAGTTACGTAATTGCACTTTATGGCAATCTGCGGCAATCTAACAGCAATTTGCCTTTACGTGGTAATGTATAATGGTTTAACTCTATAAGGGCTTCTATAGAGGATTAGGCACAAAATCTCTGCTTAGGCCTAGTTTCTATAGGTTTACGTAGTAGAAATCGCTAATTAGGTCCTTTGCATTCTTAAAGTCTTTCTATAGTTGCTATTTCAGCTAATCTATATCAAATCCTATATAGGTGGCTTTGTAGTAGAGCCGCTGTCCTCTGCCTTTGCTAAAGTATTTAGAGTTAATAATTTGTTTAATAGTCCACTCCTTATAGTTCTTGTCTTTGTTCTTATCTTAGATTAGTACCAGTAGGGGTTTAGGCTATGTTTATCCTGGTAGAGGGTTAGGTTAGTAAAGGTATAGTAGCCATGGGTGAAATATGGGCTATACTCCGCGGGTAGCTAAGGCGGGCGAAAGCTCCAGTTTATATGCGGCTCCCCTATTAATAACTTGTTTAATTTGGTAAGGGCCAAGGTTCTTATAATTAAGTGACTTTATAGGCCTCTGCGTGGAGATATTATGTGTATCTAACTATACCTAGTCGCTAATATGTATCTTAGGTAGTAGTGTTCTGTAACGGTTAGCGAAGTAAGCTTGTTTTGCTTAGGCCCAGGCCATCTCTCCTTTATAGTAGTTAAGTAGATCTTTTATATGGTCTGTATATTAATTGGCAAGTAGCATCTTAAGGCGTTTTTTATATGGCAGTTTCTTATTAATAGGCTCTGGTGGCTCTATACTGGATTATAGGTAATAACCTTTATTTATAAAGAATGGGGTAAGTCCTATATTGGCTAAGACGTGGTTATTTGCTATAAATTTACCTAGCGGAAGGTGGTCTACCTAGTTGTTCTAACTATAGGCAACTACCTATTATAAGTACGCCTTTATGCTAGCGTTAGCGTTTTCTAGTTGTCTAGCAGTTTTGTAGTAAAAGAATATAGATATCTTAATGGAGATACTAAGGCGTTGGCAGATCCGCCTCTATACATCAGAATTAAACTGCGTGCCTTAGTTAGATATAATAGAGTTAGGTAACCTATATAGTCAGTAGACTTTGCGGAGGAAGGTATTAGTAATGTTGCTTACAGCTACGCCTTTAGTTAGGACGTAGTGGCGTTCTTTTATAAGTTGGTATATTATTATAAGGATGTTCTTATAGGTTCGGCTATATCGTTTGCAAGATAGTAAGTTAACAATAAAATCTATGGCGATATCTGCCCATTGGCGTATAGGTATTGGTAGAGAGTATAGTAGTCCTTAGTACTTTATGTAAAATACTGTAGCACGCTTATAGCCGTAGCAGGCGCTTATAAAGTATTTAACTAAGTCTATTATTTTAGGCCAGAAGTAGTATTAGCTAAGGAGCTTATAGGTTCCTTCTTTGCCTAGGTAGCCGCTTAACCAGAAGCTATAGGCTATTTAAATTAGTTGCCGTTATAAGTCTTCTAAGTTAGGGATAAATAGACGGCCTCTATAATAAAGCCTATTCTCTTTTACTTCTAAGGCTGCTATATTAATCTAGCCTAAGCTTTAGAGGTTAGTAGGCAGCGTATAGATGCCAGCAATCTTTGTGGTAATTAGTTAATGCAGTAATAGGTTAATAGAGGTATTATATACTGCGGTAATAAGCTTGTTAATTTTAGGGGGTAATTCTAGTTCTATGGTATAAAGCTAAGGGGCGGTTGGTTCTGTCTTAGGTAGTACACCTAGGGCTAAGTTTTATGCTTTTAGGATTGTCTATTATTGGAATTAATTATAAGGGTTATCTTCTAACTAAGGAAGGTCTTATAAACGGCGTGTTAGGCTATTAAGCTTAGTACCTTATACTCCTGACCTATATGCAATTTTAAGGTTAAAACTAGAGAGAAATTTGTTTTAGCATACTTGGCGTTAATTTAGTTGCTTTATAGTTATAAAGTACTTAAGGTTATAATAATCCGTAAGGACTTTAGTTAGCTGGTTAGGTTCTGCTAAGGAGAGTTCTAGTTAGAATTCTTTAAACACTTATATAATCGCGAGGAATTCTTTATTATAGATCTTGTAGTTATACTCTTATGGTATAAGCTTGGATGAGTAGAATATAACTAGGTGGAGGAGGCCGTTGTTGCCTATCTGGGAAAGGACGCCTACATTAACGTGGTCTAAGGAGTTAGTTTTAAGGTAGAGTTGCCGTCCTAGCGTGAAGTGAGCTAGGATAGATGCTTTAGTAAAAGTATCTTTAAGGTTTTTGTTCGTATCACTTCCGGTAATACGTATCGCTATTGCAATAGTATTGGGGTAACTGGTTGATTAATTAATGCTTATTCATTCTCCTATTCTATAGGTAGAATTTGGTGGATTTCCTAAGCTTGCTTAGCTTATGTAACTAACCTAATTAGTTACAGACAACCTCATTTAGACACTGGGAGTATTTAGTTTTTAATGGTGCTTAAGCACGCCTCCTACTAAATTCTGCTAAGTTCTGCCAGGTCCCATTAAGTTCTGCTGAATTCTGCCATATTCTACCAAATTCCACTATGTTCTACCAAATTCCATTAAGTTCTATCAAATTCTACCATATTCCACTTAGATTCTGCTAAATTCTACTAGGTGGTTAAAGTAACTAATTACGATTTTCTATCTCCGGGATGGAAAATTGCTATTGGCTCGCTGAGTACTAGCGCCTTAGCGGCTGGCCTTGCATCTTTACGCTCTTTATTTCTGCTTTAACGTTTTCTCCTCTCTCTACCTACTTAGTAACTTATAGCTTGATTATATTCGTATTAATTAGGTCCTTTAACACCTAGCAAGGCTTTAATTTTGTTATAGTGTCTATAGGGTTACTACCCCCGTTAATCCATTTAATCTCTACTATCTCTCTTCTCTTATATAATTATTATAAACATATTAGGTTAACCATAAGTTGTTTCTCTTATATTGTCCCGAGTTTAACTAGGTAGTTATATAAAGATTTTAAATTAGTATAAAGGATAAGCGGCAGTCGTTTAAGTTATAGGATCTTTTTAATAGTTGCTTTAATTACAGCTCCGGTGTTAAATCCGTGGGCCATTCTATATAGTTTAGATACTAAGACACTTTATATAACTCACTTGCATTTAATAGATAACTAATAGAGGATATTAGCCCTATTGTCCTTATCTATGAGTGTAATAACAAAGCCAATCTAAGAAGAGAGGTTATAGTTATTGGCGAAGGACAAGTCTGTGAATATTATTAGTTTAAGAGTGCTTATATTAAGTTATATAAAGCAAAGTCCTTAGAAGGGATTATTAATTTGCCATTACAGCCATTTATTAAGCTGCTTTGCATATTCTTCTTTTAGGTTAATAACTTATACTATAAAGAAGAGGTTAAAGGCAGCTTCTAGTTAACAGACTATGGCAATATAGGCTTCTCTTACTCTCTAGGCAACGTACTGCTCCTTTAGTATAACTGCCTTATAAACTTCCCCTCTAGAGCTAGTTAGGTTTATAGCCTTTATAGTAACTAACTTTAGGTTCTAGTATTGACGTTCCTAGGTAAGGGCTATTAAATATTTTTCTTGCTTAATATAGCCTCCATTAAACTTAATTAGGGTATTTAACATAAGATTCTCTCTCTCTTTTACTAGGAACTTTACCTCCTAAAGCCTAGCTTCTTTAGCCTCCACAAAGGTTTTATTAGCAAGGAATAATATATTATTAGTTTATAATCCTACAATTTTAAAGCTATTGCTGTTTATATATAATAAATAGGGGTTATATATTAACTGGTTTATCTATAGCTTATTAAGGTGGTAACGGTAGTATATATTAAACTAATAGTTACTAACTTCTAGGACACCGTATAGTGGTTTAATAACTCTTAGAATTAATCCATTCTTTAGTCCAAGTTCTAATAGTAGGCGTATAAAGAAGTCTCTATTTAGGTGGGTGCTGGACTATATATAAGCTTATAAGATGTCGCGTAGGTATAAAGAAGCTAGTCTTCTTTTATTTCCCTATAGGGTTGCTATAAGTGCTAGGATAATTCTCTAGCTAATACGTTAAATAGTTGGTAACTGTGTTAGAACTAGATCTTTACTGTGGTTATTATAGGCTTATATAACCAGTCTAGACTTCTTAAAGGCCTTATCTATTCTAGCGTTCTTAATCTTATTAATAAACCAGAAGTTAAAGATTCTAACTCCTTTTAGGACGTCTGCTATATTAATAAATTTAAAGATACCTTTCTTAAGTAAACCGTTTATCTCCTTGTGTTATAACTCTGTAAATAACAGTAAGGTACACTTAAAGGCTATAGTATTAGGTTTTGTTAGGCTGTCGTTAATAAATATTAATATATCTATAATGTTTTACTAGGACTTTATTAGCAATTATTATATCCGTTTTAATCTTTAGGGGGGTATACTAGCTGCTAATTCCTTGGTTAGTTCCTTAGTTAGTTTCTTAGTCAATTCTTCCTCTGGTTCCTTATTAGGTTCTTCTAGTTTGGGTTATAGGTATAGCTTTACTACTGTAGTTCTAAAATTGGTAGGTCTACTAAGGAGCTATACCTTATATATCTCTCCGTTAATTCTAAGTAACTTAAATAGGCTAGTCAATTTACCGCTCTGTCTAGTATTGCCTTTGCACTATATAAGTACTTCTAAGTTAAGGGGGAGGTTATAGATTGTGGTAACAGATAGGCCGTTTTGTTAGTTTAGTGCATCATTAACTTGCTTCTTTACCCTAATCCTTGCGATCTCCTCTATTGCCTTTTTTATGGCTGCCGCTTGCTATATAATAGAGGGTGATAGTAGGTTAAGTTTGCTTATTTAAGGGTAGGTACTAAAGATAAAAAGTGTTAGGACTAAGTCATCTAGGCTAGCTGTGTTATTAGCGGCCTTGTTACGGAGTAGGCACGAGCCGGGATACAATGCACTAAACGAGGTAGTAATTGAGAAGGCTACGTACACGTAACTATGCGTAGTTGATACAAGGACATTGGATGAAGAAGAAGAATCTTCGGGTGCCAGGTCGGGTATAAATAGGGGTTGTAGGGGAACGTGCGTAGGTGTCTCGGGACGAACGTGAGCATGGATCAAGAACGTCAAAAACGCGCAGAGACGTGAGAACGAGTGAGTCCCGTGACAGGCCTTTACTACCATTTATAAAGCTAGTTCTTTAGTTATTCCTGAGTCCTGCAGCTCCTCTATAATTATTTAGTATGCTTAGTATAGTATTAGATAAGCTCTTTCTACCATTCTAATAGACCAATAAGCTTCTACTAGGACGCTCTTAGTTAATATGGCCATTGCTATAGTATGCTGTTAAAACTTCTTGCTTATAAAGCTCTTCCCGGTATTATAGGTAATATAGTTAGGTGGTCTGATGTAGGTGTTAATCTAGTAGAGTTATAGGGTATCCTAGGTATATTTTGCGGAGATGTTATATAGCTATCTCACAGCTTGAAATCTAGTAGCTTTATTAATTATATAGAGGATAGGGCTTCCATTAATGTATATAATATTAACAAAAATAGAATGGTTAAAATTGGAATCTTAATCTCCTTATAATATAAACTTAAACTATTTAAGGGATTTGCTGTGTTTCTGGCAGTGGGAGCAGTACTTAGTAAGATAGTTAATAACCTGCTTGTTAATATTATCGTGGCCAGAGCGTTCTAATACCTTATATAGCTTATCTGCTAATAGATGTCCAAAGTGGTAGTAGAGTTAGTGGAGTTTAGTAGTAGTTAAGTAGCAAGGGTTTTGGTTAAATAAGTGGGTTATAAATAACTGTAGTGACTCTTCCTATAGCAAGAAGGGGTGGCCAAATTGGCGAACCACTAGCACTAATTTTATTGGGGTAACTAGGACATTCTTAAGGTTATTGTAATAGACCCTTAGTATATCTATATCTGTGAGACATAGTAGGAAAGGTATGTCGGCCTTTATAATATAAAACTTAACATTGCTAACTGGTGTATTGACTGTGATAGAGCTAATAGAAGGGGTAGAACTGATGCCAAACTAGACATTAATAGCGCCAGCCTTTAAGGTATTAATAACGGTATTATAGGTCTTCCTATATGTGTGGTATTGTCTATAGCCTGCTATTAATCTCTTTAAAGCTCTAGTGTTAATTATTACTCTATAGAACTTGTTAGAGGTATATTAGCTAGTAGTAACATAGGCAAATAGGTCTAAGTCATTGTGGTAAGTAGTTAGGTTAGTACCAGTAATTATATAGGTAAAGGATTCGTCCGCTAAGTTAGTTACAGTATTAATAGCTCCTTTGTGCTGTATTGTTCCAAAAGAGGTAAGGAATAATTTAGTCTATTCCTAAGTTAGAGATGGTAGTAGTAACTTAATATTAATTATAAGAGCTTCTATTGCGTCATTGGTGGATTCTAAGTTAAGTTTATTATTATAATCTGTTCCCTTATACTTAGTAATATATTGCTTAGTATACCTATTAAAGCGGCGGTTAAGTCTATCTTTAAACTTCTTCCTTAATTTATCATGTTCTTCTCTTAAGTGTTTAGATAACTAGCAGCCTTCCTTATAGCAGACAAAACAACACTTCTTTAATAATGCATATTAGCTAAATAAGGATGATTGTGTTCTATAAGGTGATTAGGGGTATTATCTATAGTAGCGGCGGTTGGTAAAGAAGGCTTAGGGGTTCTCACTGTTTAACTTTTTAAATATTGTAATAGAAGATTATAAGTTATTAATTAGGCTAGTTAGGCTGTTAAAAGGTTTAAAGCAGGTATATTAACACACTGGTAACTCCTAGTAGGCATTAATAAGTTTATTATAAAGGAACTTGTCTGTGTATAAATCTAAGTTAAGACTATGCTAGAGGTGTCTTAGTTCTTTAATAAGTAACTATAGGCAGTTTAAGGTTGACTTTTTAGTATTCTCGCTCTTGCCTATTATAGGCTTTAGAGTTATTACGTTCCACCGCCCTAGTATACCACATCTATACTTACGTCCTTTAAAGTAGTTATATGTGGCGTCGCAGATTTGGTTAAACAAAAGAGTTAGGGTGACATTCTTAAGGTTAGTATAGTAGTGGTTAAGTGCTAAGCCGCGTACCATTATAGGGTAGGCTTTAACCTTAGCTTCTTAGGGTATATTAGCTCTATTATAGAGGATATAGAAGATGGTAAGTTTAAAGTCAAAATTGTCATCTTCTCTACTATACTTGTTGTCTTCCATATACATCTTTGCGAGGTTTATTAACTCCTTGCCAAAACCCTAGGTTTAACTCTGTCCCCTAGGTGGTTCTAGTTATAGGGTTAAATTAATATAATTAGGCTCCTGTTATAAGGATGGTGTAGGGGTAGGTTGGGGTGTAGTAGTAGGTAGTATTATAGGTAGAATAGGGTTTGTAGGTGGTATTATAAGTAGGGTAGAGTTTATAGTTAGTAAGGTTAAAATTAGGGTTTTAATTATAGATTATAACGTTAGGTTCTTAATGGTACTGGTAAAGTTGTTCTTAAGAAGGTATTTAATTCGTCCTAAATTAAACTCTCCTCTAGTTGCCATATATTCCCTAATCTTAAGCTTGGTCCATTCTATAGGGTCTTCTTCTTATAAAGTGTTGAATAGTGATTTGGGGACTGTGGTATTCCTATGCTTCCTTACCTATACGCCATTAGTTTATAGGAACGTTCGCAGCTTTTAGATAGTATGTTGGTTGCAATCCTTAAAAGTTTATAGTGTAAAGTTATTAAAATTTTCCTTGTAGACCTTCCATAGTTTATCATCCTTAAAATTATAGGCTTTGTATTTAAGGATCTTGAACTTTACAAATTCGTTGATGTCCTCTATGGTGGCTTTATCGGACTGTAGGTTAATGCCTTTATGCCATTTCTTCTATCCTGCGTTAACTTATGCCCTAATATCTAACATGTTAATTCTTGTCTTGTAACTCTTGTTAAGTTTAATTTTAGGTTCTGGGTAAAAAATGCGTAATAGATGCGAACCAAGGGCCTATAGATAGGGGTCAGTTCTTTAAGTACCTAAAGGCTGTATATAAAGAATCAAGGGCCTATTAGATAGGGGTTGACTTTTTAAATATACGTCAACTAATGCTCCTTAATGTAATCTGGGTAGTATAAAATACGTAATGGACGCGAACTAAGGGCCTATTAAAAGGGGTCGGTTCCTTAAATACCTAAGGGCTGTGTATAAAGAGTTAAGGGCCTATTAAATAGGGGTTGACTTTTTAAATACACGTCAACTAATGCTCCTTAGTAAACAAGATCAGTAGAGGCCTATAGTAGGGACTGATCGAGCTCGTCTCTCTTTGTAGATAATACATCTCCTAATCTATAATCACTAATCAGTGTTTGTATTACTTCCGGTAATACATATCGCTATTGCAATAGTATTGGGATAACTAGTTAATTAATTGATGCTTATTCATTCTCCTATTCTACAGGTAAAATTTAGTAGATTTCCTAAGCTCGCTTAGCTCACGTAACTAACCCAATTAGTTACAGACAACCTCGTTCAGACAGTTTTAAAACGCCTTCTTATATTTAGGCGTCTAGGTAAAACGTATGTTTTTTTTTCCTTTTATAGGAAGACCCTTTATTTGTATTATTGCTATAAGTGGTACTATAACGCTTAAGAAGTTGTATATAAATTTCTAATAAAAGTTAGCGAGACTGAGGAAGGCTTATACATCCTTAATGCAGTTAGGAGTTTGCTATTTAGTAATTATTTATACCTTCTTAGGGTCTATATAGACACCCTTAGTAGTAATAATTAGTCTAAGGTATTTTACTTCTGTAACTAAGAATTTACACTTCTTTAAATTAATATAAAGTCCTGTGTCTTTAAGGCGCTATAGGACCTTCTAAACGTGCTTGATATGCTTAGAAGGATTATTATTATAAATAAGTATGTTGTTAGGGTACGCAGAGCAGAAGTCGTTAAGGTAGTCCTATAAGGCGTTATTAATATAGCTTTAAAAGCTGCCTAGGCCATTATATACGCTAAAGGGCATAATGGTACATTTAAATTGGCTAAAGCGCGATATAAATATGGTTTTCTATTTATTACCTTCCCGTATTTAAAGGTGGTTAAAGGCGGCAATAATATTAAGCTTAGTATAGATTTTGGCTTAGCTAAGCCGTTTAAGAGTTTTATGTATAAGTGGTATAGGGTATTAGTTTTTAATTATAATAGTATTAAGTCCTCTATAGTTAACACAGAATTAAATACCTCCTCTTGGCTTCTTAGTAAGGAGGATAGGGGCAGCTGCTAGGGATATGCTGGGGTAAATAAACCCTTTATTAAGGTGCTTATTAATATACTTTTTAATAACTAGAAGTTTGTCTTTTAATATTAGATAGGGTCTCTTATGGGGTGGCGTTTTTCCTTATTTAATATTAATAGCGTGGTTATTAGGTTAATATAGGGGGAGTATATCTGCTCTCTTTTATAAGTATATGTTAATAAAGTTATGGTACCTCTTAGGGAGGAGATTGCGGAGTTTCTTGTTAGTAAATCCTTTTTTAAGCTTTATAAACTTCTTAAAGTTTAAAGGTAAAAGTCCATAGAGTTTTATAGGGGTATTATTTTTTAGGAGGTTGGCTATGTCTATCCTATTACTATAGAGGATGTAGTTCTATTCTTTATTAAGCTTATATAGTTATAATTAGGAGGCTATAGTAACGGTCTAGCCTTTTCTATATGCTATATAGTAGAAGGCCGCGGTACTTATATAGTAGTAGTTGGTTATGGGTAGGGTAATAAGGGGTTCCTTAGGTTAATATTCTAGGGAGTAAGTAGAGGCGGCCAGGCTATACCCTAGGTAAGTCTCTCTATAGTATTTAAAGTTAAAGGTTACTTCTTTCTTTTTCTAGTTAATGGCGGGGTTATATTATTTAAGCTAGTTTATTCTAAGGATAATAAGGTAGTTAGTAAGTGGTATAATATAGGCCTAGAGTTCTTCCTAGTGCCTATTTATATCTAGGTGGAGTTATGCTATATAGGTAATCTTCTATGCGGTATAACTACTATTAGCGAGTTATAGGGCGCGGGCTTTGGTAAGGGGTAAGGTAGGTAGGTTATAAGTGCGCATAAATTGGGTATCTATAAATTTATTAGTAGCTCCGCAATTAATTATAGAACGGCTTTTATATTATTTTTTGGCAGTAATTCCTATTATAGGTAAAACTATTTATTTCCGTCTATTTATCTTTACTAAGTTATCTATTAAGTAGGCCAATATATAGATCTCCTTATTATTAGGGCGTCCTAACCTATAACTTAGGGCTAGGACTTAGCATTTTCTGTTTCCGTATTTAACTCTACCGCTATTACTACGTCTTTATCTTATACAGTAGTGGCATATAGCGCTATATTTGGTGTTTGAGGTATAGGGTTAGGTATTAAATAGTAGCTGTTAAACCTAGCTATTAGGCAGTTTGGGCTATAGCTATAGCAGTCTTCTTAATAGCATCTATAGCAACACTATAACTTCTAGAGTAGCTTATACTCTCTATCTAGTAGCTTCTACGGGAATGTTGGTATAAAGAGGTCGATATTAGGACCAGTAGTATTGCTTAGGGTAATAGGTGTTGGTAGTTTAGTAGGTCTAGAGGGCTTTTATAGGGAGGTCTTCGGGCAGAGGTTTGTAGTAGCGATTTAGTTTAGCTGTTGTTTAATCTTCTATAGGGCTGCTACTATATTGTAAACGTTATTATAATTATAGCTAGCGGCTGCGTAACTAAGGCCATAAGTGACTTTTTTAAAAAGATCTTCCTAGTCTTTAGCATTGTCTTAGATAAGGACTCCAGTATATTCCTAGAATTTAACATAGAACTTATTAAATAATTTAGTAGGGCTTATCTTTAGAGTATATAGTTTAGCTTAACTAGTAGCTACTAGGTTATAGTCGCGGTATATTTAGTTAAGGTTGTTAAGGACTTCCTCGTAGGACCGCCACCTTTAAGGACTACTAGTCTCCTATTAAGTAAAGAGTCTATTAAACAGGATACCCTTTATTTATCTAATAATGTAGCTAATCTTAGTATCTTCTATGGGGAAAAGGCAGGCGCTCTAGGTTAGTTTCTTACAGATTTACATCTTCTAATAGCTGTATTCCTTACGGTTACCCTAAAAGGTTAGGGGATTAGGGTAATATATATTAGACCCTATGGTAGCAGTCTAGGTTTAATTATTATAGCTTTTATTATCGCCACTATAGTAGGGGTTTCTATTAGGTAAAGCTGCTTAGCGCTAACACTCTATTAAGTGTTAAGTAGGTAAGGTTGCTGGGGGCGTAGAGACTTAGGTGGCATTATATACAGTAGAGAGGTGTCTGGTATTATTATAAATATACTTATTAAGCTAAGATTGTAGATATTTAATTATACCCTCTCTTTTGGTAACTATAGCAATAAGTGTAATCTTGGCCTTCTTTAGTTATTAGACATCGCGTTTAGATATATAGAGGTCGTCTTTAATCTCTTAACGTGTATTGTTAGCAAGCGCCTTACAAGCCTATAGGTCTTAGATAATATCGCACTCTTAGGCGGTACGCATCTTAGCTTATATAAGCTTTAGGTAGTAGTTCTATAGAAGGTGGTAGTATTTATTAGGTTCTTATACTACCATTTTTACAAACATCTTAGCGTCTTATATCTTAATTTTAATGGGTAGTAGTCCTTTAGCTTATTTATCTATAGTTATATAGTTAATAAAGGATAAGATATTATTAATGTCTACCTTATTAAGGTTATTGTAGTCTTTTAAGCTACTAGGCTTCCCCTTGGGGGTTAAGGCTAGGGTTAATAAATTAAATCCTCCTAGGATTAATTGGCGTTGTGGATTTAGTGTAGGCATTGGATTATTCTTTAAGTTTGACATAGTAGCTAGTAAGGAATTTTGTCTTACTATTGTTAATTCTTTAAAAGTATAAAGTGAGGTAACTTGTAGATACGCTGCTTTTAGTAGCGCCTATAGTATTATAGAGACATAGAATTAGTTATAGGCTAGGCGTCGGTAATAAAAAAGACGTAATATAACGTTACGGGACAGGGTCTATGGCAGCTAAACGTATGTATTTAAGGAGTCTACAAGACGTTGCGCAATTAATTGTAAGGGTCAAGGGCGTAAGGAGGTAATATACCCACGCGTAGCTAATATAAGCTGTACGCGAGGTATATACAAGAGCACGGGGCTCTCCTATAGAGGCCTCTGCGGTCGGGTTCCATAACACAGTCCTACTAAAAAGTCCTTAATAATTTTAACCTAATATACCGCGACTATAACCTACTAGCCACTAATTAAGCTAAACTATATGCCCTAAAGATAAGCCCTACTAAATTATTTAATAAGTTCTATATTAAATTCTAGGAATATACAGCCATATACACGACTAGCTTCACCCCCCTCTAGCAAAAAAAATTATTTCACTTTAGTACGCGGGCTCGCTAGAAATCATAGCGAACGCCTATACTTGGCTGTAAGAACTTTACTTCTGGCAGACTTTGCGATCGGCCTTCCTCCGCAGTGTCGTGATCTTTATTAAATATTGCAAGGTTTCCATCCATACAATATTACTAAATTTTATCGGCAATTGCAGGAACAGCTTTGTATTCACGTTTTGACGGCTATAGTGGGGGAGCGCAGTTAAGGGGGAGAGGAGGGCGTATACGTCCTTAGTTTGGTTCCCCTAGCTAACTAAGGCGATTCTCTAGGGCAACTAAAAAGGTCCTTGCGTGCAGGCATATGCGTTCGCTACAATTACTATGTACAGTTGGTAGCGATTTAGCGAGCCCGCGTACCGTAGCGAAATAAAAATTTTGCTAGAGGGGAGGTGAAGCTGGTCGTGTACATGGCTATACTAGAGCCCTTACTTAAGATAATACTAAAAACTAGGAAGATTTCCTTAAAAAAGTTACTTATCGCCTTAGTTATATAGCCGCTAGCTATAACTATAATCATATTTATAATATAGTAGTAGCTCTATAAAAAAAATTTAATAATAACTAAATTAGATTGCTACTGCTAACCCTTACCTAAAGACCTCCCTATAGAAGCCCTCCAGGCCTACTAAACCTATATATACTAAGCCACTAACACCCACTACCTTAAATACCACTAGAGCTAATATTAACCTCTCTATACTAACCTTTTTGCAAAAACTCCTAAATAGAGAGCGTAAGCTGCTCTAGAAACTAGGATACTACTATAGATACTATTAAAAGGGCTATTATTGTGATAACCTAAACTACCTAATAGCTAGGTTTAGTAGCTACCGCCTAATACCTAACCTAATACCCTAAACACCAAATATATTACTATATACCGCTACTATATAAGATAAAGACGTAGTAATAGTGGTAGAGTTGGATATAGAAGCGGAAAACGCTAAGTTCTAGCCCTAAGTTATAGGTTAGGACGCCCTAAGGATGGAGGGATTTATATATTAGCTTACTTAATAGATAACTTAGTAAAGATAAATAGACAGAAATAGATAGTTTTGCCTATAGTAGGAACTACTACTAAAAAATAATTTAAAAGCTGTTCTATAATTAATTGCAGAGCTATTAATAAATTTATAAATATCTAATTTATATATACTTATAACCTATCTACCTTACCCCTTACTAAAGCCCGCGCCCTATAACTTGCTAATAGTAGTTATACTATATAGAAGATTACCTATATAGTATAACTCTACCTAGATATAAATGGGCACCAGAAAGAGCTTTAGGCCTATATTATACTACTTACTTACTACTCTATTATCCTTAAAACAAACTAGCTTAAATAATATAACCCTATTATTAACTGGAAAAAGAGAGAAGTAACCTTTAACTCTAAATACTATAGAGAGACTTGCCTAGGGTATAGCCTAGCTATCCCTATTTACTCCCTAGGATACTAACCTAAGAGATCCCTTATTACCCTACCTATAACTAACTACTACTATATAAGCGCCGCGGCCTTCTACTATATAGTATATAGGAAAAGCTAGACCATTACTATAGCTTCCTAATTATAACTATATAAGCTTAATAAAGAATAGGACCATATCCTTTATAGTAACAGAATAGATATAGTTAACCTTTTAGAAAATAATACCCCTATAGAACTCTACGGACTTTTACCTTTAGACTTTAAGAAATTTATAAAGCTTAAAAAAAGATTTACTAATAAGGAACTCCGTAAGCTCCTCCCTAAAAGGTACTATAACTTTATTAATATGTGCTTATAAAAGGGCGTAGATATATTCCCCCTATATTAACCTAATAACTATGCTATTAATATTAAATAAGGAAAAATGCCACCCTATAAAAGACCTTATCTAATATTAAAAGACGAACTTATAGTTATTAAAAAATATATTAATAAGCACCTTAATAAAGGATTTATTTGTCCTAGTATATCCCTAGTAGCTATCCCTATCCTCCTTACTAAAAAGCTAAAAGGAGGTATCTAATTTTATATTAACTATAGAGGACTTAATACTATTATAATTAAGAACTAATACCCTATACTACTTATATATAAGACTTTTAAATGGCTTAGCTAAGCCAAAATCTATACTAAACTTAATATTATTGCTACCTTTAACTGCCTTTAAATACAAGAAGGTAACAAATAGAAAACCATATTTATATCGCGCTTTAGCTAATTTAAATATACTATTATACCCTTTGGCGTATATAACAGCCCAGGCGGCTTCTAAAGCTATATTAATAATACCTTATAGAACTACCTTAATAACTTCTACTCTATGTACCTAGATAATATACTTATTTATATTAATAACCCTTTTAAGCATACTAAGCACGTTTAAAAGGTCCTATAGCGCCTAAGGGATGTAGGACTTTATATTAATTTAAAGAAGTGCGAATTATTAGTTATAGAAGTAAAATACCTTAGACTAATTGTTACTACTAGGGTGTTTATATGGACCTTAAGAAGGTATATATAATTACTAAATAGCAAACCCCTAACTGTATTAAGGACATATAAGCCTTCCTTAGTTTCGCTAACTTTTATTAAAAATTTATATATAACTTTTTGGGTGTTATAGTACTACTTATAATAATAATATAAATAGAGGGCCTTTCTATAAAAGGAAGAAAAATATATCTATATTTTATCTGGATGCTTAAATATAAGAAGGCGTTCTAAGACCTTAAAGATACCTTTACTAAAGCACCTATCCTAGCTTATTTTATACTAGGATAATAACTCTATCTTAAGACTAACTCCTTAAACTATATTAATATAGGCGTCCTCTTTTAAATAGGTAATAACGGTTTTCTTTACCTAGTCACATTCTACTTATTTAAGCTTATACTATAAGAATATAACTATAAGATTTATAATAAGGAACTTTTTATAATTATATAAGTGTTTATGGAATTCTAACTAGAACTCTTTTTAGTAGAACCTAACTGGCTAACTAAAGTCCTTACAAACTATTATAACCTTAAATACTTTATAACTATAAAATAGCTAAACTAACGCTAAGTATACTAGAATAAGTTCCTCTCTAGTTTTAACTTTAAAATTGTATATAGGCTAGAAGTATAAAGTACTAAACCTAATAGCCTAATACGCTGCTTATAAGACCTCCCTTAGTTTAAAGATAACCCCTATAATTAGGTCTAATAATAGATAATTCTAAAAGCATAGAATTTGGCCCTAGGTATGCTACCTATAATAGAGCTAACTATACCTTAGCTTTATACTATAGAACTAGAGTTACCTCCTAAAATTGATAAACTTATTACTATAGTATATAATACCTCTATTAACCTATTACTGTATTAACCTATTACTATAAAGACTGCTAGCGCCTATATACTACCTACTAACCTCTAAAGCTTAGGCTAGATTAATATAGTAGCCTTAAAAGTAAAAGAAAACAGGCTCTATTATAGAGGCCGCCTATTTATCCCTAACTTAGAAAATCTATAACAGCAACTAATCTAAATGACCTATAACCTCTAATTAAGCGGCTACCTAGGTAGAAAAGGAACCCATAAGCTTCTTAGCTAATACTACTTCTGGCCTAAAATAATGGACTTAGTTAAACGCTTTATAGGTACCTATTATAGCTATAAGTGCGCTAAGGCCTTTAATATAAAGTATTAAGGACTACTGTACCCTCTATTAGTACCTATATAACAATAGACAAATATCGTTATAGATTTTATTATTAATCTACCACCCTGTAAATAATATAGCTATACCTATAAGAACATCCTTATAATAATATATTGACTTATAAAAGAGCGCCACTACGTCCTAACTAAAGGCGTAGCTATTAGCGACGTTACTAACACCTTTCTTTATAAAGTCTACCGATTATATAGGTTACCTAACTTAATTACATCTAACTAAGGTATATAGTTTAACTTTAACGTATAGAGACGAATCTGCTAACGCCTTAGCATCTCTGTTTAGATATCTATATCCTTTTACTATAAAACTGCTAGGCAACCGGAAAACGCTAATGCTAGTATAAAAGCGTACCTATAATAGGTAGTCGCCTATAGTTAAAATAACTAGGTAGATTACCTTTTACTAGGTAAATTTGCAGTAAATAACTATGTCTTAACCACTATAGGACTTACCCTATTCTTTATAAATAAGGGTTACTACTCCTAATCTGGTATAGAGCTATTAGAACCTGTTAATAAGAAACCGCTATATAAAAAACGCCTTAGGATGCTACTTGCCAACTAGTATATAGACTATATAAAAAATCTACTTAACTACTGTAAGGGAGAAATGGCCTAGGCTTAAGTAAAGCAGGCCTACTTTACTAATTGTTATAGAACGCCACTATCGGAGATGCGTGTTAGCGACTAGGTGTGGCTAGATATATATAATATCTCTATATAGAGGCCTATAAAGTTACTTAATTATAAGAACCTTGGCCCCTATTTAATTAAATAAGTTATTAATAGGGGAGCTATATATAAGCTAGAGCTCCTACCTACCCTAGCTACCTATAGGATATAGCCTATATTCTACCTATAGCTACTATACCTTTACTAGCCTAACCCCTTACTAGGGCGGATATAGCCTAAACCCCTATTAGTACTAATCTAAGATAAGAACAAAGATAAGAACCACAAAGAGTGGACCATTAAATAAATTATTAACTCTAAATACTTTAGCAAAGGTAGAGAACGGCGGCTCTACTATAGAGCTATCTATATAGAATTTAACACAGATTAGCCAGAATAGTAACTATAGGAAGACTTTAAAAATGCAAAGGATCTAATTAGTGATTTTTACTATACAAACCTATAGAAACTGGGCCTAAGTAGAGATTTTATGCCTAATCCCCTATGGGAACCCTTACAGAGTTAAACCATTGTATATTACCATGTAAGGGCAAATTACTATTAAATTGCCGTTAGATTGCCGTAGATTACCATTATATAATAGTAAAATGCAATTATGTAACCAAAAATCGTTAAGATGTTTAGGAACTTTAACCGGCGGTTAAAGTTATCTAATTAGTTGGATCCTTAGGTGCCAAGCCTTATTATATAACATTGCCGTAAGCCTTTAGTAATACCCCCTTTTCTTCTCTATACCTTAAATATCCCTTCTATATATATATAGTAACCACAGCGTTGCTAAAGCTCTGCCTTATAGGAGGGGAGGTAGTATTATAAAACCTACCATAGCGGCCTCTATAGGAGAGCCCTATGCTCTTACGTACACCTCGCGTATAGCTTACGTTAGCTATGCGTAGGTATATCCTTACGCCCTCGACCCTTATAATCAATCGCGTAACGTCTTATAGACTCCTTAAATACATATATCTTATAGCCACTGCCCCCGTCCTGTAACAGTTTCTAAAGAGTATAATATAATATAATATACTATTAGGTAGGTTACCCTCCGGGTACCTAGTGGATAAGTAACTAATAGTTACTATAGTAAAGTTTTAGTGGTTCTAGACTATGCTAGCTAGCTAATATCTCTGTTTATTTTAAGCTTAAGTGTGTTTTTATAGACTATAAGCTTATGCCCTAAGAGCTTTACTAGTGTGGTGGTGTGATTTGGCCCCTGGATTTAATATCTAGATTAGGCGTAGCTTTGGGAGAGCTTAGGCCTTCCACATGTTTTATATAGATCGGTCTAGAGCCCTAGAGCCTTTAATAACTTAGACAGGACTAATAAACACATACTTTTCCTTTAATACACTCTTTTCTTCCTTTCTTACTGACTAATTTCCTACTGGCTGATTATAACTGACTAACAGACTGACCATACCGTGACTTCCTGTCTGAGAGTGGTCGTACCCTCCTATATATTTTATGGCATTCTACGTGGGGACGATGGCAAGCTCTTTAGATTAGAAGTCTGGTACTCTATATATAGGAAACGTATAGGAACGATCTGGAATAATCTGGAGCTACAAAACAGAAGGACGTGCAAAAAGGGAGGCGAAGAAGCACGGATATATTGGTGACCGGTGCGCAGCCACCTTTATAGGAATGAATCGACGACACATACCAAGCTCTCTGTGTGGGAATGGCAGTTGGCAAATGGTAATAAGAAGGCGAGTACGTAGTACTGCAAGACGGAGGATAAAAGGGAGGACTATAGTACACCAGAAAAGGCAGAGAAAAGTCTTCTATATTTTATTTACTATATTTGTAATAGCCTATATAATTATTCTCGCATTTATAGGAGCTACCTTTAAATTTATAGTAACAATGGTAACAGTACTAGTAAAAGGATTATTAGGAATGTTAGGTCTATTCTATAATAATAGCAAAGGCGCTAGAAAGGGAGAGGAAAGCAAGTGGCCTATTAAACCGCAAAACTCTCCTAAATAAGGGCATACAATACTAACCCTAACCCCCATAATATTAGGGACTGACAACCCTTAATAGACTAGGGATAAGGGTTATAATATCTATCTACCTATCTCTGGAGAAGCTATAGGTCCGCCACCTTTTATAGAATTACTAATGGAATAAGATAAGGTATATGTTATAGCCTAGCTTATACCAGCTCCAGGAACTCCCGGGACCCTTTACTTTACAGGATAAAACATATCGCAATTTATTAAATAGTATGAGCGACTATGTATCTAATATTATATTGCGGACACTAAGAAGCATTAAGGACTTTTAGAGTATTGCGACTATTAGATAGGGATATAGATCTATAGCCTACTAGAGTTTATAATTAGAAACTAGATGGAACTTATAAAGAAGCTTAGGATAGACTATAGAGGAAGTAACTACTTTTAATAAGTTAAAACGGTAGAGTTCTTAGAGGCTTATATACTACAGTATAGAAATAATCCACCCAGCAGTATACGTAAATACTATAGGCAGTTTACGTTAATCTCCTAAAAGGTTACTAAGGCTGGTAATTTAGAAACCCGTAAATAAGGGTACTGGTTTGTAAGGGGACTCCCGTTTAAGTATTAAAGGTATACTATAACTAAAACAGGAGCCAACCCGGATAGATAAGAATCCTTTAACTTCTATCTAATAAAGAAAGCTATAGAAGATAGGCTTAATTTGTATAAGGGCGTAGATTGGCTATTAATAATAAATCCTAAGGAGTAAGGCCTTTGTTAGCTAGTTAGACAATTCCATAATTAGTAACTAGCTATAACTAACTAAAAAAATACTACTTTTTAACCGCCTATAGTCTCCCAGCTAAGTAAGTTAGCAAGCACCCATTAAATAACTTAAGAAGCAGATTTTAAACTGGAGAAACTTACTAATTAACTCCGGAAGCTTAATCTTAAAACGGTTAAATTAGCGGGTATTATATCTTTAATGCCGTTCCTAGATAGGATTTGCTAAGATCTAATATAGTACACACAGCTCCTAAATAGGGCGTTAGTGTATTAAGAATAAATGGGCCTAAGACTAGTACTAAATAACAGACTACAGCCGCCCTATAAGGGAGCGCCACAAAAACAATATAAGCTAGGTCTAGAAAGGTATAGAGGGCTAGGAAACTTTAGCGCATACCTAATATAAGCTTAGACGTATTATGGATACGGGGGTTCCCACCATTTTATTAATTAGTATCTATAGCTCTAAGAATTGGTTTATTATGGTTTTATACACATAAATAAGAACAACTGAATCTACTCTAGAATATATAAGCGTCTAGAAAATATAATTCTATATTTGCCGAGTAATAATTAGATTTAGTTCCTTAAAGACTAGCTAAGATAGAACGCGAATATTAATCCTAATACTCTAGGGATAGGTATCCAACCAAAGGCAGCTTTAGTAGAGCTTATAGATAGAAGCAACGCTAAAAGTAAGGAGGAACTTGGCAAGTCCTAGAAGGATATATACTAAGTAAAATTAATATACATTAATTCAGTAGGAGCTATAACCCAGTTATAGCCTACGCCACGGTTATATAATCTTAGAAGACTGTAAGGGGAAGTAAGAGTAACAAAGCCGCCTCTAAAACCGTCTAGTTAGCAACTAGTAGTAGTTTAAAATATACAACCAGAAGAACATATCTAAATCGCCCTATAACCCTAATAGTAGGCTCCTTAACCACCGCTAAACAATAATAAGATTAATAAAATGGACTATACCAAATAGCTAAGACAGATAAAGCAGATAGTAGATATAACGATAATAGCTAAAGCACCATAACCAAAGCCAGTTAGGATAATAGATATACTAAAGGGAAACGTTTTAAGTCTAATAGTAATGGCGGACAAGATCTTGTTAAAAACTATTAAAGTTACTATTAGAGACTGCCTTATATATATACCTAAGGTCGCAAGGCTATTCTTTAAGCCTTTTCCGCTACCTCTTACGGAGCCTTACTAATAGAAGTAAGAGGATGTTAAAGCATCTATATTATTAGCACACCTAACGTTCTATGTTAATTAAGCCAGCTTAACAACTGCTAAGGTGGATCAGATTAAATAAGAAGTAGGATTTATCCAGTTTTAAAGATAGTGCCTAAAGGTAGAAGCGCAGATAGGAGACAGAAGGGCTAAGTGCTTAATTAACTCTAGAGCGGAGCTTAACCTTATTAAGGAAAGCGTGGCTCTGCGATATAGTTTACTAATATTAAGCCTGCCCCTATAACTATAGGGTGCACATCTAACGTCTACTAATAGGACTCAGTCTAAGTTTATTAGATTGGTATATACAGTCCCTATAGTAATAGGTAACGTCTTAATATTTACAACGTTTATTGCTATAGGGGAAATGTTATATAAGGTAATACTTAGTAAACTATAGTTAGTAAGGGCTAGACTAGTAACGAAATAAACCATAACAGGTTAGATATCTTACATTATTTAATTAGAAGATGGTAGAGTTAAAATAAGGTTCTTAACATCCCATAAGGATACAATATTCTTTAAACTAGATAAAGGCATTAATATAGACAATAGTTTAGGAAATGTATAACCAGTATAACCGCTAGGATTGTATCTGGGGTTATTTATAACCCAGCGTATCAGGATAAGGAGGACGTCGAGATTAAGAAATAGGGAAAAGAGGTGCGGCTTTAATACGGACGCTTACCGTTTTAGATATTCGCTAGGTAGAGCTATTAGCAAAAAGAAGAACAAAACATTAGATAGAGAGAGCTCGACAGTAAAACATTAAGGGAAGTTCTAAAGAAACACTTAAAAAAGAATTGGAAGCCAGTATTTAAGGCAAAGGCTAGGTCCCTTATATATTAAATATTAAAGACAATAGATCTATTTATAATGTAAACAGAAGGCTACCAAAGCAAGGTCCGATAAAACGCTATAAATATAGTAACTGCGTATAAATAAAAGGCAGACAAAGTCCACCTGGTTAATTTATTAGCACTAGATAGAACAGTTATAGGAGGTATAGTAAAATAGTAAGAGGTGGCCTTGCGTTAATAAAAGGCGTCTATTTAAGGGTTGCCTCTTAGTCCGTATAACTATTTCCTTAAACCATAATATACCAAGCTGGCCCGTGGTGTATAACTAAAGCTAGAACAATTAGAGCGTATAATTATAGGAGATATTTAGCTAAGAGAATAAGAGATCCTTAAGGCTATATTATTTAACCGAGAAGAGGCTTTGGTATAGGAATTCTCTAAAATAGGCCGCGTTAGCAGGGATGTAACTCCACCACTAAAGATTAAGACTATGCTGTATAAGGCATGGTAAGTACTAAACTTTCCTATACTAAGGGCCCTATAAGGAGAAGTAATAAGTATATTACAAGAATAACTAGCTTAAGGGACTCTAGAGTATTATAAAAGCCTATATAGGAATCTATAGTTTCTTATAAGCAAGAAGGAATATAAGAAGTACCGACTAATAAATATAGCGATAAATATTAACTAAGTAACTGTTAGGGATATAAATCTGCCGCTATATGCTAATGAGTTTTTTAAAGAGTTTGCGGGGTATAAGGTTATGTCTCTAGTAGACTTTTTCTCTAGTTATAACTAGTTGGAGCTTAATGTTAAAAGCAGGAATTTAATAGCTTTTGTAATACCTCTAGGACTTTTATAATAAACAACGGTAGGTCCTCGAAATCGGACTCTGCACCTGTACGTGGTGAGGCCTACGAACCTGCTGGTCTTTGGACTCAGCAGAGCCAACGCAGAGGCGTCGCACAGCTGCGGGTAGGTTGTGGTGGTGGTGGTCGAAATGTCGTGGGGGGTAGTGAAAAGTTTTCACATAGGATGGTGAGATCTCGAAAACCACTACTAACGGTAACCCCCTTCATAGTAGACGACTGCTACGCTCCTATTTAACCCTGTGTAATCCTTGCGGATATAAAATGGAATCCAACGTCCCCCGACCCCTAATTGAAAGCATTGATGACCTTACATTAACGAACGAATGAACAAACGAACGAGCAAATATACGGCCCCTCCTAACCCCCAGGGCGATCGCCCACGGAGCATGCGGTTACTTGCCGTTAACTACCAAATACCTAGCTGGATTGCGACCCACGGTTTTCCTCATCTCCTTTCAACGGAGTAGTGACCCTTAGAAAGGGCCTAGCTAGGGCCTAGGCACAAAAGATACCCAAAGCAACATAATATATCCCGCTATTAGTATTACGGTAGCTAGAACGGATGAATCCCCCTTACGCCTTCAATGGCTCTAGGGGGGGGGGGGCAAGGCGTATATGGCAATAGTTAATAGGAGATAGCATACAGGGGATGGTTAAGATATAGGAGAAGCAACAAGTACACGGCGATTAATCGGCAAGGCCTAGCTGGGACGTAGTGAACCCTAGCTTTAGATAAGCTGGAGAAGGAAGTAGTGGTTCCCAAGGAGTTCAAAACATCTAAGGAGGAGGACGTACTGTAGGCCCGTAGGGCCGCTGCTACGTGCAAACATGGCAATTCGGGGTTTTTCATCCAACTAAGGTAGCTTATAGGGTTTTTCCTCCCCCAACCCAACTGCAGGGGTTTTCTTCCTGTAAATATACAAGTTTTCCCCCCTGTGACGGAGTAGTCTGCGTGGGCCAGTAGGATCCGTATCAGACATTAATTAAAGAATTACTACTAATAAACAACGGTACCTATAGGAGGCACGAATTTAGTAGCCCAGTTTATAAGGATAATTACCAAGATCCTAGAATAACACATCCTATACTATACCCTACCGTTTCTGGATAATATTATAGTAAAAGGTCTATAGATAGTATATAATAGAGAGGAAAGTTTTCTAGGCATGCGCAGATACATTCTAGAACACATTATATGGCTAGATAGAGTGCTTATAGATTTGGAATGAGCTAGGTATACAATCTTAGGTGCAAAGTCTTACTTCTACAAGAATAAAATTATAGTAGTTGGTTACCGCTATAATAGAAAAGGATAATATCCAGAAAAGTTAAAAGTCGCAAAGATTATTTACTGGAGATACTATAAAGACGTTATATCCGCTTAAGCTTTCCTAGGAGTCGTTATATATTACTAAATATAGGTAGAAGACTTTGCAATTAAGGCAGAGCCAATCTTCCAACTGCTATAAGTAAACGTTCTGTTTATATAGGTCATAGAGCAGATTGCTGCTATAAAGACTCGAAATCATGCAATCACTACTATGCCTGCACTAGTTTAACTGGATTATAGTAAGGGGGCAGGGCTAATTATTCTCGCCGTTAATAGATGCAAGAATAGATAGAGGTACGGCCTTATATAACTAGACGTGCAAGGTTGTTATTACCCGTGTTAATATAAAAGCGGCATCTAGTCTTAAGCGGAACAGAAATATAACTTAGGAAAGCTTAAATGTTGGGCGTTGCTATATACGTTAAAGAAGTGTCGCGTATACCTATACGGCGTTCGCTTTACGGTAGAGATAGATGTAAATACCTTAGTTATATAACTAAATTATACCGCCACTGATTTACCTGGAGCCTTAATAACAAGATAGCTAGCATGGATTTAGCTATGGGACTTTAATATTAGACACGTACTAGGGAAGAAAAATAGCCTAGCTAATAGACTTTTGCGACAGCTGCCTAATGGTAAATGACCTAATAAGCCAACTAAGGATATTAAAGAGTTTATTAATTATGAGCTAAGTGCCTTAGAATATACGGCTAGCCCTTTTAAAATAGAAGCAGATCTGCTACTGGACAACTTATATTTAAAGGAATTTTAGAAGATTATAAGATAGCTAGTAACCTTATAACGTCTAGAAGAAATAAATACTAAGGAATTTAAAAGGTTTAAATGGCATACGCTAAAGTTTCTAGTGCGTAGTTAACAGCTCTTCCGCTAATAGTCTAAGAACATACTAATACAGAGGGTAGTTAATAACGAGACTACTTAGTAAGAAATTATTAAAAGCCTTTATAACCAGAGTAGATATTATAGATAGGAGGGAACGTACCAGAGGGTCTTAAATTAATATTAGTGGCCAGGACTATGGGATTAGATATTATAGCATATTAAGTTATGCCTATAGTGCTAGGAACAATAATTAGAATAGAAAGAAGAAGTGATGCACCCTATATAGGAGTCTACCTTGTGGTAACAAGTAATGGTGGACATTATATTTATGCTGCTAAACCGTCTTAAATTCTGGTACCTGGCTATTGCTTAAGAATATATATCTAGATAGGTGGAAGCTCGGGCCCTTTAAAAGAAAGATATAAAAAGTATAGTAAAGTTTCTCTATAAAGATGTTATCTACTAATAGGGAGTATTCGGACAGCTCTCTATAGATAGTGGAAGAGAGAATGCTAATATTACTACCGCGCTTATAGAGCTCTATAATATTAAAAGGGTTATGGCTTCTGTATATTACCCATAGGGGCAAGGTTTAATAGAGCGAGGCCATAAGCCTATAATAGACGCTTTGGCGAAGATGGATAGCTTATAGCTAGATAATCTTTATATAGTCTTATGGGCAGATAGAACGACTGTTAAGCGGTCTATGGAAATGGCGCCAGTAAGAGTTATATGCGGATATAAGTATGTCCTTCCTATTAAACTCTATATACCCACCTGATAGATATTACCTTAGGAAACAGTCCGAACTACTATAGAGCTACTAGCGCTTTGCGTAAAGTAGTTTAACTAAAGAGATACAGATATATAAGAGGCTATCGCGCGTATAAGATGGCTAAGAGTAGCAAGTAAGGAGTATTTTAATAATACCTATTGTATTTACCAGGACGGATTTAAGGTCGGAGATATAGTTATGCTCTATAACACGCAGCTTAAGTAAGATTATTCCAGTAGTTATAAGTTAGATCCAAAATGGCTAGGCCCGTTCTGTGTACGTAAGAGTCACCTATATAAAGGATGGTACTTAGTTAAGGATCTTAACGGCACGCCATTCCGCAACTAAACTCTAGGGAATAGATTAAAGAAGTTCTACTAATAATAGGTATCTAAAGTCCGCTAGGAGGACCGGCTTAATTAGTTAAGCGGAACTATACTATAAGAAATAGCAGCAGAGCCTAAGCCTAAGGACAATATTATATAAAATCCACCAGTATCGCAACACCGCGTATTTTAAGAAGTGTATATTCTAGAAATATCGTTTAACAGAACTAAGTATAAAACGTTTAACTAGGGGATAGTTAAGTTCTTAGGTAAGAGAGGGGACGTAGATAACAGCTATGTAATCTATTTATTTGCTATATATTCTAAAGCTCTTTCTATTACGCTTTCTTATTTACTTTTTATTATAAGAATCTAATACGTATTAATAGTAAGGTAAGGGCAGAAGAATGTTTACGCGCAACTAGCTAGGTTTGTTTACTATAAAGATATTAGCTCCGCTTACTGCCTTTACTAAGCTAATAGCAATTTTCTATACCAGGCATAGAAAATTATAATTAGTCCGTTTAATGATTAGAGCCGGCAGAACTTTATACTGCTACCTATATTTAGTAGACCATTTAGATTAGGAAACCCTATTAAAAACTTTACCTTTTCGCCCTTAATAGACCTTAAAGATAGTTACGATTAGCTAAAGCATAGACTAAACAGAACCAACAATAGTATACTTATTATGCCTTCCTTAAGCAGACCGCTAGTATTATATAAAGGAGCTAAGCGACAGATTAGTAACGTCCTTGCAGAGGTTAGAGGCTTTATAGTTAATTAGTGTTATGTAGTGCTTATCTAAATCTATAACGAAATCTTGCTCTCTCGGGAAAACTATGCAGATGCTACTAGTATAGTAGTTAGTTTTATTAACAATAATAGCAGACTATAAGCATCTCTAGGAAAGGACACATTTATATTAATTTTTAGGGATATCTCTAACGTTAGTAAGATGGCTAAAGATTAGAGGAACCAGTGCAATAAGGCTAAAGAGACTATCTAAAAGGCCTAGGGATAAGATGTCCTTAACGGACCGCTTAAATATATAATCTCCTATAACTTCCTCTCCGCTGTCTAAAAGCTTGCGGTCTATCCACTCCCTAAAGTTATAGCAAGAGTTAATAAAGCGCTAATTAAGAGACTTAATTACCTAGGACGCGGTATTAAGACTACTACTTAACTATAACCTGCCGATTTCGCGCTCGCGCCTATAAAGTTAGGAAGGGCAATATTAGACTAGGTGGTAAACAAGTATGGTTTAAGGAGACACTTAATGGGCTTCCTTATTCCGAATAAAGACCTACTGCCAAGAAGTAGGAGATTAACTACTATAGGACTAGAGGTTACTAATGTCGGAATTAGGCAGGCAGAAGAGAGCTTAGCTCTTACACTATAAATATATTCTTAATATGCTTCTAACATAATAAATCTATTAGCCTTTTAGCCGTTAACACCTATTTAAGGAGGAGGCATTAGTATTATGCCAAATCCATCTTAATAAGAATTACCTATAACGTATTTCACGGGTGAGCTAGTCAAACGGGTAAGCTGATCACTTCAAAAACACACCAAAAAATGGAAAAATCACACTTTAATATCTTAACAACCACTTAATAATAAATTTTAATAATTTAAATTTAGACTTTTATATATGCTTTACA
>Ga0307507_10001908_pt1 | contig 45384 bp, 13 predicted proteins | sample 7_EM_MG_FD_207223 | JGI IMG/M metagenome (GOLD analysis project Ga0307507, IMG submission 207223) | Populus trichocarpa ectomycorrhiza microbial communities from riparian zone in the Pacific Northwest, United States - 7_EM | ecosystem: Host-associated > Plants > Roots > Unclassified | place... | reverse complement strand
CTTTTAAAAAGGTCTGCCGTAGTTCCTCCTAGTCCTTAAATTATACTCGCTCTATAAATTATATTTAGTCGCTATAAAGCATCTTACCTTTAGTTAACTTAGAAAATAAATTATCCTAAGGCCAAGTTATGCCTTAGGATAAAAAGTAGAAGAGTATAAGTATCTAGGCTCTTTTAGCGCTGATATATAACATAACTCCCTTAATATACTTGGCGAAATTTAAATACTTAGAAAATAAAAGAAGGTACAAATCCTAATAGATAGCGGAGCTACTAGTATAAGCTTTATTAATATAAACTATGCGAAAACTTAACGCCTAAAATTAAAGAAACTTAATAAGCCCTAAGGCCTATAAGACTTTAATGGCAAACCCTTAATATATAGTAAAATAACGCACTACGCCCTAGTAAAAATGTGGATAGGCAAATACCTTAAATATATCTCCCTGTTTGTTATACCCCTAAAGCAATATAAAGTTATATTTAGATATAGATAGCTAAAGCGATATAACCCCTTAATTAGTTAGGTTAAAGAAATACTAAAGTTCTATACAACTTACTACTAAAGCTATTACTTAAAACACTATGTACCCTATAAATATGCATATAACTTGTTGGGAATACAGGCAAGTTGCCGTTACGCAAGGCAAGTTGCCGTCACGTGCCGCCGCGGCACTAGCGTGGCGAGGAGCCTTAAGCTCCTCGCCCTTCCTTAAGGAAAAGGAATATATAACAACAATCATCATACTATCTACGAACCGTAGCTACGTAATATTACCTTGTAATACCTACACTGATCAGTGGTTAACTTCACTGTTATACTATAGAACAGCTAGGTATTCCACCAAGAAGAGACAAGCCACTGTACCAGTGTTACTTGTGCTAGAGGAAGCTGTTTTTTAAGGTTAGAACTGGTCCTAAACCTTAAATAGAACTCTTCTACAAATCTAAGGATTTAAAGGCTAGAACTAGTCCTAAGCCTTTCCTAAATTATAGATTCTTGCGTTTATTATATAAAACAACACGCTTTATAAGTCTTCGTAATTTAAGGCCAGAACTGGTCCTAAGCCCCATAATCGCAAATATATATCACGAATGCGTACTAAACAACGAACGCGTACCAAACGACAATCCCTACCCTAATAACACTTCCCTCCCCCTAAAAACATGGCTACGCCTACCTTAAACGACTGGGAAGACTCCTTACTACTAGGGGTAGCTTTATACACAAAACTTATTAATAAAGATTAGGACGAATTTACTATTAATATAACAACTTATACCGTAAAACAAGTTGACAGCTTTCTCCTACACTATATTATATTCTACTGAAGTAGACACTACGCTAATCTATAGCTGTAGGAATATTTTAGGGAGGATTTTGTAGGATGGACTGCTAACACCTAGGTACTTAGCAATGTTGATATTGTTTGGGATTTTTAAGACTTCCTCTATAGGAATGGTGTATATATTACTGAAAATGGTAACCTAATTACCAGTAATATCTAGGCCGTTATTATTGGTATAGAAGAACTAGTATGGGCGGAAGCTAAGATTATATATTAACTATGGAAACCTAGAACTAACCTGTATTCTTTAAAAGGCAAGTTTAATTTGGAATGAAATCCCTAGAACGCTACTATTCCACCTAGAGGTGCTCTCCTACCTAGAGGTGCTCTCCTACCTAGAGGTACTTTTCCTCTACCTCTGCCGCCTCCAGCTCCTCTACCCCAGCTAACCGGTAAGCCTCTACTATAAGAATTCATGAATCTGATAAAGGTATATTTAGATAAGGAGAAGAAGTTTAGAGGAGAACTATATAATATGCTCGGAATAAAACTATAGGTCTTTTATAACTGCTGTAGTAAGGTTAGAATCTAATATCACTAGTTTTATTATACTTTCTCAGTTATATTAAAGGGATAGGCGGCGACATTTTATTATAACTATATTGCGGGTAGAAACTATAGCTTTAATATAATACTTTAGCTTACTAGAGCCTACTTTAAGACTAATAAGAATTGCCAGCTTTATATGTCTAAATGGCGGAAGACTATGTTCTAAAGAGTTATTACTTCTAACTTAATAAAGACTTGTTTAAAGTGCCTCTAACTACTCTTTAATAAACTCTAGAAAATCTAATATAGCCTTACTAAAACTTACTAAAATAAGAACAGCCTAAGGGACCAGGTTATCTTAGCCTATTATGGCATTCTTAAGTGCAATCTGGCGCTATATAAACCTATAAATATGTTTAAAGGAGTATATACTGAGCTATGCTCTGCTATAGGTACTATAATGCAAATATAAGAATCTTAATAGTTTTATACTAAAAACCCTACCTAACCAAGTATTCCTAACTAATATAATTATAACTGGACTAACCAAATATATGGTGGCTGTGGTAGGGAATATAGCAAACGGTACAATTAACGTTAACTATAAGGCAATCATGGAGGTCCTTGTGGAGGTTTATTTTAAAGTAATTACTAGAAGAAGTGCTATGTTTATAAGAAGCTAAATTACTGGTTAACTAGACACTCCCTTAATAAGCAAAAGGAGGTATATAATAAGTTTCGTCAGAGTACAAGAAATGTTAGAAATTATAAGGTTACTATGGCCTACTTTTAAAGCTTCCTGGTTTAATATAAAGGCGTAAAAGATCTTAAGGGTAAGGTTAATAAGACCAAACAGCTCCTTATAGATATGGAAATTGAGGACTACTCTTTTAACTAATACTTTACTAAGTATAGTAAGGTAGATGGCATATAAACCGTTGCTGTTCTTAATAACTAATCTACGCTCCATTCTATTACAAAGTTAGATATCTTTAATAAGCTAAAGGAAAGCTCTATGTTTTCCTTTAATAATAAATACTTGGTAAATGTCTTTTATAGTATTATGCTAGATACTAGAGCCGTAGGAGTATCTATAGTAGGAGAACCTTAAGTTTAAGCCCTTTAGCAGCTTAATAGCTCTATTTAGATTAACTAATTAATGGCAGGCCAATATACAATACGTTTTAGTAAGGGTACTATAATCTCTCTTAGTATAATTAGGGTCTAAACCCCCTTAGGATATATTACTTTCTATATTATTTCCGCGAACACTCCATTTCTATTCTATATTAGGGATATAGATAAATTAGGCGTTAAGCTTAATAACCTTAAGAATATGCTTATATAGGGAGATAATCGGGTGCCTATTATATATAAGTAGGGTTACCCTTAGCTGCTCCTTTAATAACCAGAAAGGAGTATTACTTAGAGCCATTTAACTAAGTTAGAGTTACATTAACTATACCGTTGTTTTAGCTACCTATCCGTTTACTAATTACTTAGGGTTCTTTAGTAAGCAGGCTATAAAGTTAAGGTTAAGGCAATTAAGCATTTATAAAGTACTGCTATTACTGCTAAATAAACTAGAAGTCCCCTAGCTGATTTAAGTTCACCCTTAAAGATAACTACAACTTTAACTTCTATATTGTTGTTAATGTTATGTATCTTAGCAGCAAGCTAGTACTTTAAGTTATTAACTTCTTAACCTCCTTCCAAGCTGCACGTTTCTTAAAAGATATATTAGCTAGAAACGCATAGGATACCCTTTAGTTATACTAGATTAATATCTACTTAGGACCCCCTAATTAAATTGTCTATAATATAGGAAAGAACTTCTTATCTATAGAGTTCTAATAATAGATAAAGGCAATAGCAATTAAGGTCAAGGAAGTCCCTATTAAGGCATATAATAGTATTAAAAAAGTGAAACGATATTACGCGCCATTATGCCGCGTATATAAAATTATCTCTTTAGAACTAAAGGATGCTAGCAAAAAACTTACCTTATAAATGGCTGTTAAAGCTGTTAACAATTCTGCTAGCCCAGATGGACTTATACCTATATTACTAGTCTTTAGCACCTACCCTTAAATGACTAATAATTCTCCATTATCTCCCTCCATTATGTAATAAGCTAAGGCTATTTGCAAGGCAATAAAGGAGGTACAACGTTTTTACGCTATATACCAAGTTAATAACGCACTAGGAATAAGAAATAGCCCAAATACCTTAACTACGCTTAATCTGCCACTCTAGTCTAAGGTATATATATAGCATAAAAGGGGAGAATAGTTAGGCCTATATTAACTTATTGCAATTAATGGCTAGACTTATACTATTTAAATACCTTATAAACCTACTTAATTCCATTTAACTATTATTAAGCCTTACTATAAAAATAATAGTTCCGAGCCTTTATAGGATACTATAGAAAATGCCCTAAAGGAGGGCCATAATTAATATGCTCTAAAAGGCGATTAAAATTCTAATACAATTATAGTAGATACACCGCAACTATAACGCGGTAAAGGTCGCCTAAAGGGATTATAAAATTACTAACATCTTATTAATTTTAAAGAGCAATTTATTGCCGCTATTAAGAATAGAGTTAAGCTATTAATAGCCTTTATAACAGCTAAGGAGAAGGCTGACTTTAAACTTGCAAAACAGCTCTAAAAGGAAGGTTATATTATAACTCCAGGAGCTCCTTTTTAAGCATCTAATAAGCAGGAGATTAATAGTCTTATTACAAAAAAAGTCTTTAAATTTAAGAAATATAACCCTACTAAGTTTAATAAAGTTCGCATCTTTAAATTAAGAATGGTTAATAAAATTAAGGGTAAAGCTACTAACGCCCTATTTAAGAAATTAAGGCTTGTTATTTAAGGTTATAATAATAATAGTAAGGAGGTAATTCTTATATAATCTCCTATAATTTAACAAGCTAGTTAGTAAGTTATTATTGTACTAGCTCCCTCTTTAATAAAGAATAGAATAGCAGTTTATTTATAAGATATTACTTAGGCCTACACCTAATTAAAGACGTATCTTTAGCGCTTAATATTGGCATACCTTCCAGAGCAAATTCGCCACTAATATCCTAAAGAGACGATTATAGTTATGCTTAAGCCATTATATAGAATTGTAGAGGTAGGAACTTATTAGTGGGCTACCTATAGTAAGCACTATAAAGAGAAGCTTTTAATAACTACTTTTATATTTAATCTATACTTCATTATTACAGCTACGGGAACTCTATTTAGAATTATTAGCATATAAACTAATAATATAATTACCTTAGAAGACGACTAATTCTTAGCTCTTAAAAAAGATGAGCTAGTAAAGGCAAACCTTATAGCAAAGCTAAAGGAAAAGCTTAATTTAACAACACTATTACTCTTTAATAGATGCATCCTCTCCCTAAATAAGGATTCCATTACTTTACACTAAAAGAGTTAAGGTAAGAAGATTAATATTATTAATGTTAATTCTCTAAAGTAAGGATATATGGAGTAACGTGCCTATAGAGCTTATATTGCTTCTATCTGTTAACCTAAGGCTTCTTTTAATCTCTCTGTTGCTACTTAACACTAGAAACCAACTAAGGACAACGTTCTTGCCCTAAATAAATGTTTTTCTTAGCAAATAAACTATCTTAATTGGGGACTACTCTATGTGCCTATTAATCTTCCCACTACTAAGCTCTTTATATTTGTTAATGGATTATTTATAAATAATAAAGATTTCAGCTCCTAGCTAGGATATAAGATTATTATTACAAATAAATCTACTAGAGAGAATGACTTTATAATCTACGGTAATTTTATCTATTAGAGCTTAACTAAGAGTAAGTATATTACTTAAAGCGTTCTAGTATTAAAGATATATAGAATGGTTAGTGGAGTTAATATAGCAATTGCAATTGGAACTACCCTAAAGATAATTATAGATTAACTTAAACTTCCTACTATCCCTATAATTGTATGCACCAATTCATACTCCCTCTATAAGTATTTAGTTAAGCTTAATACCACAAAGGAGAAGCGCCTTATAATTGATATTATGGCACTTTAGCAATCCTATAAGCGTTAAAAACTCTTTAAGATTTAATGGATTAATGGCCAAGATAACCTAGTAAATGTAATAATAAAGGCGAACCTAAACAAGGCACTAGAGACATTTGTTAATATAAATACTCTATATATATAAGTTAAAGGTTAGGTTAAAAGGGAGTAGGGGTATAACATTCTGTAAACCCTAACTTAAACTAGCTAATTAGGATTTTCTATCCCCGGGATAGAAAATTGCTATTAGCTTGCTTACTACTAGCGCCTTAGCGGCCTTCCTAATAAGATATCTACCCATAACTCCTAAGTAAGAAAGTATTACATACTAAGAGGCAAATTTTGGAACAGCGAGACTTATATTATAATAGCAATAGTAAGTAAGGAGGATTGATATTTATTACGCTAGTCAAGCGGTATATATATATAGATGGCAACCGCAAAAGAAGAGTTGCTAGTGTTGGAAATATAGGCAAGTTGCCGTCACGTGCCGCCGCGGCACTAGCGTGGCGAGGAGCCTTAAGCTCCTCGCCCTTCCTTAAGGAAAAGGAATATACAATAACAATTATCATACTATCTACGAACCGTAGCTATGTGATATCACCTTATGATATCTATATAACTATTTAAATTTAATATAATATAAATTACCCTTGCTATAAACCTTAAAATAAGATAATAAAGCTATAACTACTAATTATGGCAAAGAATGCGAAGATGTTTTATTAAAACCTTTTAAAATTTATATAATATAAGCCGCACCCTTTATTTAGTTAGCAAAAAGACAAGATTATAAAATCTTTACTACAACTATAGAAGATATTAAAAAAGCACTAGAACCGAAATAGTATATTAATTCTTAACTTCTTATACCTAAAGAGTACCATAATCTAATTAATGAGTTTAAAAAATGATTTATAAACTAACTAGCCCTATACTAAGATAAGCACGATTTTAAGATAGAACTTAAGCCTGGTATAACACTAAAGTTCAGTCCGCTATATAGTATATTATAAGAAGAACTGCTTATAATATAATAATACCTTAACAAGCATCTAGAAAAAGGATTTATTCGCCTTAGTTAATCTCTATTTGCCTTACCTATACTATTTATTAAAAAGCTAGGAAGAGGCTTAATATTCTATATTAATTACCAAACTTTAAACGTAATTACAATTTAAAACTAATATCCAATTCCCCTAATTTAAAAGACGCTTAACTATTTAGCGAAGGTATAATACTTTATAAAGCTTAATATAGTTACTGCCTTTAATAAAATCTGTATATATAAAGGAGATAAGAAGTATATAGCTTTTTATACCTAATGGAGACTCTTTAAATACCTAGTAATGCTATTTAGCGTAAAGAACGGTCCTAGTATATTTTAGCAATATATTAATAATACACTTTGTGCATTCCTTAATATATTTATTACTGTGTATATTAATAATATCTTAATCTACTCGTCCTTACTTTTTAAATATTAGAAATATATTAGAATAGTCCTTAAACGCCTATAAGATATAGGCCTATAATGCGATATTAAGAAATATAAGTTCTATGTGTCTAAGATTATATACTTAGGCTTAATAATATCCTATAACGGAATTAAAATGGACCCTAAGAAAGTTGCCGCGATTATAAACTAGGAAAGCCCTAGCAATATATAAAACATTTAAGGATTTCTAGAATTTACAAATTTCTATTATTAATTTATTAACTACTTCTTAGAAACTGCTTAGCTATTAATAAACCTAATAAAAAAAATATATAATTTAAATAGACCACTAAATACAAATAAGCTTTTAATAACTTAAAGCATTATTTTATAACTGCTTTAATTCTTACCTACTTTAACCCTAACCATAATTATATTATTAAAATAGACTCATCCGATTATATGCTAGGGGGAGTATTATCGCAATACAATAAGGACGGTAAGCTACGTCTAGTAGCCTTTCTCTCCCAAAAACTTGCCTCTACTAAATTAAACTATAAGATATATAATAAGGAACTACTTATAATTGTTAGATATTTTAAATAATGGCGTCCTAAGCTTAAAGGATTGTTATCCCTAATATATATATTAACGGACTATAAGAACCTATAGTACTTTATAACTATAAAGCAATTAATATAGCGCTAAATTCGTTAGGCTAAATACCTCTTATAATTTAACTTTAAGATTATATACTAACCGGGAAAACTTAATTAGAAGCCTAATATATTAATATAATAATTATAGGATCTACCTATAAACGCTATAGATAAATAGATTATAAATTAATTATGGATCTTATTACCTCCTAAATGTTTTAAAAAACTATATCCTATATTCCTAGATATAGAACTTAATAGAAATAAATTAGAAGTTAATAAATAGGAAATAGAAATTAATAAGCTAATAGAATATAAATATAAAAACAATATATGGATAATAGATGTAATAAAAGCAATTTAAATAGGAAAACAATAGTATAAGGATATTATACTTACTAAATATAAGATTTGAAATAACCAATTGTATTATTAATAGAAGATAGTAGTTCTAAATACTAAACCTTTATAATTTAAGATACTTAAATTTGTATATAACTCCCTTATAATAGGGTACCCTAGCCATATAAAGACTTATAAAATTGTTTAATAAGCATACTACTAGCCTATAATGCACGACTATATATAAAAATACGTTTAAGTATATAGAATGTGCATATATAGAAAGACCTCTTATATAAAGAAGTAAGAAGTACTTTAACCGCTACTAATTTTAATACAAAAATAGCGCGATATCTTAATTAACTTTATAATCGACTTGTCTAACAGTAATAGGTTTATAAATATTATAGTAGTTATTAACCGCCTTATAAAAATGCGACATATAATTCCTATAGACTTAATTAATATAATATTAGTAGCCAAATATTTTGTTAAGTACGTCTTTAAGCTATATAGACTTCCTAACTTAATAATATCCGATTATAGAAGCTAGTTTATTTTAGACTTTTAGTAAGCTTTATGCAAATAATTAAGTATCTAAATATAACTCTTAATTACATTTTATTTAGAGATAGATGGTTAAACTAAAATTGCAAATATAATTATAGAACAATATCTATAAATATACTGCTTCTACCTATAAGACAATTGGGAAAAATGGCTGCCTTTAGCTAAGTTTACTGTAAATAATATAATAAACTTATTAATAGGCGTAACGCCGTTCTATATAACCTATAGATAAGACCCCTAACTTAGATTTAAACTATAATCCAAAATTAATATAATAGGACCTATAATTAAACAGATCTAGTTAATTAACACTTATAACTTTGCTAATTAAATAAAGTAATTAACGGAACTATTATAAAGTAAATTAATGTACGCTTAAATGGTATAGGAATGGTATATAAATAAAGGACAAGCTCCTATATGGGACTTTAAGGAAGGTAATATAGTTTACTTAAATATATAAAACCTAAAGACTTAACGGCCCTTAAAGAAACTTAATTAGAAGTTTATGGGTCTATACTAAATTAAGAAGAAACTAAGCCTATACGCCTATAAGCTTAAACTGCTAACTAAGATAAAAATCCACCTAATGTTTTACGTAAGCTTATTGCAACCTTTAAAAGATAATTCTATAACTCGCAAAGTGCTGCTGCTACCTCCTATAATTATTAATAATAGTAATAGTTCTTACTTTATTAACTTAATTAATAATATATAATAGAAACTATAATCTTAATAATTTAAACTTCTTATTAAGTGGGAAGGATATAAAATATAAACCTAGGAAACCTATAACCGGATTAAGGCTAACGTACCTTCCCTCGTAAAAGAATTCTATAAGAACTATCCTTTACGGCCTACTTTGGCTGGATAGATATAATATAAAGGTAAACAATTGCCACCTAATATAAAGACACGAAACATAATAATAGGAAACTTAAAATTAAAAAGAACTTAAACTATATTACAACGCTTATAAGACAATAAGTTATAAATTCTTAACTAAATTAAATTGTTTTAGACCTTTAGCTAAAGAGGGGGGTACTATAATGGGACTAGCCCGGTTATAGTAGGAATGTCTTAGTAAAATACTTAACAGATAAATTCTAACGCTTTAATTAAATTCTACCAAATTCTACTAAGTTAATTAAATTCTACTAAATTCCGCTAACTTAATTAAATTCTACCAAATTCCACTAACGTAATGGAATTTAGTTGAAACCTGTTAAAACCCGCGTGCAATTATACCTATACGTCTACTGCCAAGACCCTCAAATATTTAGCTATAAGCTTCCTATATTCCTTTCTCCTCTTTACGCAACGTCTTATTCTCTGCAAGAGCTATATACCCTTAGGTTTAGATAGAATTTATATTATTCCTTCGAATCTTCCCCGAAGTCTCTTCGCGCCCTTATAATTATTAAGCTATATATATAAACTGCGTAATAAAATTAAGATATTATATAAGAAAAGAAAGTAAAAAATAAGAGAGAGGGATATATATTATTCGCTTAGTTACTAGGTTAAAAGGTACCATATTATATGTAAGGCAGAATAGGACTTAGGTAGCGTTCTAATAGAATTTAATAAATTTAGTAGAATTTAGTAGAAGTTATAAATATTACGGATATTACGGATATTATAGATATTATAATAAAAATAGGTAGGTAGAATATAGTAGTATAATAAAGCCTTATAGGAAATACCACGGTGGACTTATTAATAGACTAGGTATATAGGTAAATAAGAAGTTAATAATATAAACAACTAGTAGAGTAGTTGTCTAATAGATTAACTCTAATTATATTTTAAAATTTACTATAAAGAGAAGATTATCTAGGTAGGAACTATAGTCCTTTAAATACATAATACTGCGCCTAAGAAATACACTAAGTACGTTAGTATGTTAGTACATTGGTACGTCCCCGCGTACTTATATACTTATATACTTATATACTAAGTTATAATACGTAATCTGTTATATAACTCGGTTACCCCTTATTTTATAGATTAATCGGTTCTAATGCCTCCTACACTAATACTACTAGCTTATTTATATCCTTTTTAAGTAGTTGTACTACTATTAATATAAGGTCTATAACACTATCCCCCTCCTCTTTATTTTTGTCCTTAAAGATATCTTATATCTCTAAGTTATTTACTAAAGGTATAGTATTCTCGTTTTTAATTTAATAACCTTTATTATTTTTAACGCCTTCTATTAGGTCCTTCTAATCTAATTGTCGTAATCGGCTTATGGTTACTATTCTCTCGTTAAGTAAAGTAATACCATTCTATTCTTATTATCTAAAGAAAAAGTTAGTATATATTGCAATTACGGCTCTATTTAGTCGCTAACCTTTCTTTTATACTAAGTGTATAAAAGCGAACATGTAATTATTCTATAATATTTAGTCTATCTCTAACGCTAAGTATACGCGTCTTATTATTCTCTATAGGCATCTAGTGCCTTACTAAATTTATTATAGGGTCTCGCGTTTAATCTAAGGCCTTTTATCCTAAGGGTAAGCTTACCTTAGCCCTTACTAATATATAGAAACTTTATAGTAATAGGAAGCGTATTTATACTAAAGAGAGGCGAGCGTTTAACGCTTAACTAGGTACTTATGCTTAGTTACTCCATCTTAAAAAGGGTTATAAAAAGGTTTGGTTAAAGAAGTAGAAACTTATAGAATAAGGTCTAGCGGAGTTTAACGCTAAAAAAATGGATTCTTCTCTAATAGAGAAGAAAGCAGTTCTAAATAGCGTAGTGGCTAATTCTCTTAGGTCCCCCTAGGCGATTTATTTTATAGCAATCCTTTCTTATTAATGCTTTCTAACCTAATTTCTTCTAATACTTTTATACCTTTCTTAAGGTAGGCAAAAATCTAATCTTATCTCAATACGATCGACGATCTACTATCAATATAATATCTATCACATATCGGGAGGGCTGATTTGGCGCGGTTACGACCCGGGTTAATACGAGGTTAGGGCCACCCTTGCTGATAACGCGGCGGAACCCCGCACGAGGTCGCGCAGCGACCGCCCCCAAGTACTTTTGCACGCGATTTTGGGCGAAAAGGTATATAATTTGACTTAAATCAGTACTTCTGGATGGTCGTGTAATGTTGCTCTAAATTTACAACACCTAAACGGGCTCTATTCCTATATTAAGGCGTCTTAATTACTATTATAGTCCTATATTAAGACGTCTTGGTTACTATAGTATAGTCCTATATCAAGACGTCTCGGTTAATACGGTGCAGTCATATATTAAGGCGTCATGGTTACGGTTACAGTCACTATAGTGCAGTCGTACATTAAGGCGTCTTAGTCACCATAGTAAAATAACTATTTAAATATTCTTATAAAGCCAATCTAAAGAATGCTAGCCTCGTAGCTGTTCCAGCTGGTTAATAGCCTATCTCTTATCTCTTACCGTACCGTTTTCTACGCGCCGTCTTATATCCTTAATTATCCTATGGCGACGGCTATAGAATATAGCCTCGCCGTCAACCCACCAGCGTGCCCCCTAGCAGCAATTAGGAGCTTTAATTAACGGCCTACCCGCTAGCCCTAAAGTCCACTTAGTCCAGAGCTAAAAGACTAAATTACCGCCTTAAAGCATTTTATATTTCCTTAGCGGCGCCTATAGGTCAAGAATAAATAGGAGAGATAGTTAAGTATTAGCTTATGTCTGTGCTAGTAGGGGCGATACGGATATAGTAAACGGCTAAGCGGGCGGTGCGGATATTATAGACGGCTAAGCGGACAGTATAGATATTATAGACAGCTAAGCGGACGGTGCAGATATTATAGACGGCTAAGCGGGTAGTATGGATATTATAGACGGCTGAGTGGGTAGTATGGATATTATAGACGGCTAAGCGGGCGGCGCGAATATAGTAGACGTAGACAACGCGGGCTTTCCTAAAGGTTAATATACGGACTCTATAGACCCTATCTAGATACCTGTCTTCCCTTACTAGATTTATATAGGTGTGAATAATACTAATAACCTTTCTATCTCGCTAAGGCGTTCTAAAATCGTTTGCACGCGTAATTAAACCCCCTTTATCTTAGAGATCGTGTCCTTATATCTTAGCTTAGCTACGGCCTTATAGACGGGCCAGTATTTCTATATTATTAGCTTATCTGGCGTAACTACGTTAGCCAGCAAGCTTTCTACCCGTGTAGTAAACCTTTAGTACTCCTCGCAGCCAAAAAGGGGGTCTTTCTATAGGGGATAAAGTAGGAACTACTTATATAGGATTACTAAGTCCTATAATAGGATTACCCTAAGCGCGTAGAGGATGCGTAGAAATCCTAAGCCCGTAAGGTCAAGCCATATAACCTTATTATTAGCCCTACCTAGGCAGTAGGCCTCCATGCGTTTTAGCTAGATATTAGTCTTAGGCTATATCTTTAAATAGAGGGCTTTCTCTGGCACCTCCTGTATATAGGGAAAAAAGTAGCATTTTTCTTTCTTTAGGAAGCCGGCGATTAACTATATAAACGCATAGGGTAGGTAGCTAAGGTAGGCTCCCGTTATTACATCCATATTCCAATATTTAGCCCATCTAATTTAGGTCTCCTTAATGCTGCTAAGCTTAGTATACCAAACGCTCTACTTACGGGCACTATAGGTTTTGTCCTTTAAGTAAATTCCTACCTCCTAGAACATCTTTTTATTCTATTTAAACTGCGTATAATAGCTTAGCGGCTATTATAGTACTTTAATACTGCTAGGGAAGATATATAGGTTATAGTAGTCCTCTAGCTACTAAAAGGATAGAAAGCTCTTAGCGCCATCTTTACCCTAGTAGTTAAAGAAGTAAAAGGCTATTATAGAGAGAGGGTAGAGGATAGGGTTAGCGTTCCGCATATAGCCTATATACTTAACCTTGCCGTACTAATTCTACTTTCCTTATATTATTAACATAATTATATATAGTGCTAACTTATCTAGTTTAGGCCCTTTATTCTCTAGTTTAATAAAAATAAGGTTAGTAAGCTAAACGTCTTATCTACTTTCACTATAGGTAATGGCAGTATAGCCTAAAAAATGGGTTAGAAAACGGCAGCTATATAGACCGGATATATAAACCTAATAAATGCTTAGCTACAGTTTAAAGGTAAGACTTAACTAAACCTAGCATCTTAGAGCCCGTCTCCTAGTACTAAGTAATTGCCTTTTTAAGCCTTTTAACGTCATAGCCGCTAGTAATTATAAATAGGCCTTAATTAATAAAGTTAACGCATTAAATCCGATCCTTATTGCGGCGGACACTACCTAGTACTATTAAGAGCTTTACCCCCTATAGCAGCTACGAGATCTTGCCTTCTAACTACTATATATAAAGCTTAGTAATAGTGGAGACGTAGCTATTTATAACTAAGTATTGGACTATCTCGTTAAATAGGATATTTAGGGCCTCCTTATCCCATACCTTCCCTTTCTCCTTTATAGCTTCCGCGGCTGCCCCTATAGCTACCCCTATAGCTGCTCCTACGGATGCCCCTATAGATACCCCTACGGATATCTTCCCCCTTAACTACCTTACCTACTTAACCGTCTTCTACCTCTTCTTTACCCACTTGCCATCTTTCCATATCTCTTTCTATTTTAACTTCTATTTTTAATAGCCGGCGGCCTATAATTCTTAGTTAATAACTTACTGCTCTAAAAATAGATAAAGCTTATCTTCTATTACCTAGGTGCCATTTATATTGCCTTTTAGTCTTACGTACTAGTCTTCCTACTCTTTCTACTTTAGCTTGTACGTCCTTATAGTATTTTTCAACCGCTAGGCCTTATAAATATTATATAGCCGTGCTGTTTAGGCCTTAAATTCATTCTAAAGGCTATAGGAGGAGGAGGCTTGGGGGGCTTCCTTTAACTATAAAGTGGACTATAATGTAAGATTTTTTTTGGGAGATTTTATATCCGCAAGAAGTTAGGGGAAAGACGCATAAGCGCAGCGCGGGTAAATAAAGCTACTAAATATATAAATATTAAAGGGGAAGGAGGAGAAGAGAGCTCTATATTATAGAATTAGAATTATAGTAAGCCTTTTTATATAAAATTAGAAGCCCTGCGTAAGCCTATATAGGTATAAGAATAGGAAAGGATTAGAAAATGGATTGTCAAGGCGACGGTAAGGTCAAAGGCGCGCTAAGGCCCTTTATACTAACCTAGTACTAACCTAGGCCTTAAAAACGAGTCTAAAAAGTAGGAGCCACCACTAAAGGGGGGGGTGGTAATATTTGGACGATATATTATGGACCTTAGGGGGTTGTGCGTAACCTAAGGTTACGCTAAGCTTAGCCCTAACCTCCAATACCTACCTTATAGACTAGTAGCTTAATATCTCTATATACTAGCTTTAGTATCATAATATACTATATAGGGTAGATTTTCATTTTCTTTAGTAAGTACAATTTATATATAACTTCTAAGATTTTTACTAAGATCCTAAATAGTCCTAGTTTAATATAGTCTAACTTTTTACTTAGTTATTGGCTCTTAAAATTTTTATATAGTAGCTATACTTTATCTCCCTCCTTAAGATTTGGTCCCTTAAATCTTTTAGTATTATAGTACTTTTTTATCCTTATTTATACTAGTTCCGCTATCTCTTTAAAATATTGATAAAAATTTATTAGTGTAATGGGACTAGCCCAATTATAGTGGGAATGTCTTAATAAAATACTTAATAGATAACTATCTATAATTATCTACAATTATCTGCTATAATTTACTATTTTTTACTAACGCCGTAACACTAAAGTCTATTAAAGACCGCGTATATATATACGTATATATTAACTACTATAAGGGCGCGAAGAGGCTTTAAGGAAGATTTAAAGGAATAATATAAATTCTATCTAAATCTAAGGGTATATGGCTCTTGTTGTTACGGACAGCTTAAGTACGATATTACGACTACTTGGAGAGGAGTCGGCAGCAGCTAGTTGGTTGATATAGGCACGGTCTAGGATAGATCCGGTGGAACTATGTAATGAGGAATGGTAGCCGAGGTCACATAATGTGATCTATGTGATCTGTGTAATCTGTATAATCTATGGGACGGAGTATATAGAGCACACATACCTTATATACAAGAGAGGATTTCTTAGGAGTACGGTCGTGTATTTAAAGGACCTCAGTCCCTACTGTAGATAGTTCTCTCCTTATAGTAAATCTTAGAATACAATTAGAGTTAATCTATTAGGCAACCACTCCACTAGTTATTATTACGTTATTAACTTCTTATTTACCTATACACCTAGCCCATTAATAGAATCCACCGTAGTTCTTGCTATAAGGTTCCGTTACACATTTACTACCTGGTTATAGTATTAACATAGTTAAACAACATGCTACCCAAAGCACCAGTTGTAATGCTATTAACGGTAATAACTACCTTAGGATTAGGAGACACCAGTATAGCAGATATGGACTTATAAGTAGTTACAAGAGGTCAGTTACAGGAAATAGTTAATTGCTTATTAGATAATAATAGGATACTTAAAGAACGCATTAATAGAATTAGAGCAGTAAAGGTTAAGTTACCGTTAATTAAATAATTCTTAGGAGAAAGGTTAAAACTCAAGGGATTTCTTACGTAAATATACTTTAAGGTTATACAGGAAGGAGCAAAGTTGGCAATACCTACAGATTAAGTGGCGTACGCAGGATTGTTCTTAACAGGAAGAGTACTGAAATGGTTTAAACCTTACCTTATAGAAATATAAGTTAGTGGTATAACAACTACTAACTAAGATATATAATTTATGTTTACTAGTTAGAACGGGTTTACGGAAAGACTAACACAGATATTTAGAGACCTAGAAGCAGCAACTACAGCAAAACAGAAGCTTTAAAACTTAGTATAACATTCTTTAGTAATAGAGTATATAACACAGTTTCAGACACTTATAATGCAGGTTAAGTAGAACAACAAGGCGCTTATAGTATAGTATAAATAGGGACTTAAGGCTAAAGTCCAGGACGTAATTATCCTAATAGAAGATGCGGAAAGTCTATAAGACTTAATAGATTAATTAATAAAGATTAATAATAGGATCTACTAAAGGGAATAAGCTAAGAAAGGGTAAGATAGAGTTCCACAGTTATATAAGACGTAGAGCACGCAATAATAGACATAAAGTTAAAAACTATGGAATGGCGCAGAGCTAATGGACCTAAGCGGTACCAAAGAAACCTAAAGGTGGGGAAAGAAACTATGGAAACCTAGAGGTTAAGGATTAAGTAATTATAGGACTAAGGAGCAAAGGCTAAACCAGAAATCTTAACAGCAGAAGACGTTTAGGCGGACTCTATAATAAGAAAGATGGTTTAAAGAGGGAGCTTATATAAATTACGGAAAATAGGGTTATTTTGCCAGAGACTGCAGAAGTGGTTAGAGTAACCATATAGTAAAGGGAACTGAATAAGGAGAACTAGGACTAGTAACAAGGATATTATATAGTACTACAGAGTGTTCTATTAACAGTTTCGCGTTTTGTTATAATAATGTATGCTAAATTTATAAGGACGCTAAGTATGGCGCAAGCTATTGGCTATAAGAGCTAGAGTTAAGAGGACTTAAAGGAACCAGAGAGTTAGATAAAGAATAAAATTAACTCTATAAGCTAGATTAAGATGTCACAGTAATATACGGATAAAGATTAGTAATAACAACAATAGAGTCGGAGTGCTTATTAATTAATAGCGATAAGGACAAAAAAGAGGCTAACTGAGAGTACTTAAACCTTAATAATACAATAGAAGTAGAGACTGAGACCACCACAGAACGCGGTTTAGTAACGGGTATTATAATACTATTAGATATAACATCCATTGCTTTATAAGACGGAAGGAGCAACATCTAAGGATAATTAAGTAAGTAGATAATTGCTAGTGCTAGCTCACCACTTATAAAAGGCAAAAGGCTATAGGTCCAAGATTCTTAAGAAGAGATAAGGAAGGCTCTAGACTTATAGGACGCGATGAGAACAGCTTAAGAACCCACAACGGACGAAAACTGATGGGAAAGGGTAGCAGCTCAGTTTAGCGGTAAACAAATGAGTATGGGACGCAAGTTTAAGAACTGTGAGTTTGGGGAACAAATAAGAACGTTAATTTTAGGTAAACGCAGTATTTAGCCTAAAGATTAAAAAGTTAATATAGAGATTAGGAAGCAAGATGACTTTGAGGATCTAACTACAAGACATAGAAAACAAGAAACTATGGATAAGTTTAGGCAAAGAATTATCACATAGCAAGAGTAAAAGCTGGACAAAAGGTTAGCTATACTAGGTTGTATAAGGGACAGAGCACCTATATAAAGAGTTACTAATAGGCCTAGTATAGGGACGCCTAGAGCAAAGTAGTTAGATAAACTGGAATAAGAAGAGGATCTAGACATTCCAGTTAGGTTTAAAGAAAGACACATTAAAGGATATTATAATGCAGCAATAACAAGGTACTTTCTTATAAATAGACTATATATACTAAACCAGTTGTATAGAAAGTAGTATAGGTAATAACACAACAACAAATAGGAAGACTTTTATATATAGCTAAATAAAAAAGTTGTGTAAGACTAACCTATTACGGAAAAACGCATAAGTTATATTAAAGGAGTATTAATTATAACGTTAAGGAACCTAGAAGAAGGATCTAGGGACTAGAGAAGAGAACAACAAATCTTAGTACCTATAGCAGAAATACCAGTGGTTAAGTTAACTAGGTATTAGTTTAAACTTAAGGATAAAAATAAGCTAAGAGTTAACCCAAGTTACCTAGCGCATTATATATTATCGTGGATAGCTTATATGGATAATATATATAATATATATAGAGCACTAAAGGACCAAAACTGGAAGTACCTAGTAAGGATATATTGGGCACCAAAAGAGAAATGGTTTAGGGATGCTAAGTATATATATAGATAGCACCCAGTAGAAGTATAGAGTTAGGGAAACCTTATACTTTAACTAGGAAAATTCCTTATGGAAGAATACCTAGATAGATAACAGTAGTAAAAGTGCCTAGAAAACACTTATCTATAGCACGTAAAGGAAAAAAAATAAACTAAGTATTGGCCTAAGTTGGACTAAGTACAAATAGGATCTAGCAGCCAATAGTTAGGAAAAGGGGAGGCGTATAGAACCAGAGGGAACTAGTATTAGAGCCTTAAACCCTTAAAGGAATTCAAGGATAGCACCTAAATTTATAAGTTAAGTAGTAATATTAGTAGTTTAAAGCACTAATAGATAGTAGAGCAATAAGGAACCATATATCACCAGCAGCAGTAGAAAGGATGGGGTTACTATATAGACAAAAAGAATACCTATATCTACTTATAACAATTTTAGGAGATTAGATAGCCTATAAAGGAGGTATTATTAATCTTAAAATAGGACCTATTTAGTTAACTATTAAAGGGAGACAAGTCAGAACGTCTTTTAATATCCTACTATTAGGACAGGATAAGGTAATACTAGGAATGCCTTAGTTATAGAAATATAATCTAAAAGTTAATTAGGTTATAGGTTAGGTTAATATTAGAGATACTTAACAGCGCAAAATGCGATAATAAACCAAGTTAGTATAATACCAAGTTAAAGCAACATATAAAGAGACTAAGTAAGGCTTAAGTTATATACCAAAGAGATACTACAAGTATAGAAAAAAGTTATAGTTACTAGAAAGTAAAAAGCTGTTAGAGTATATAGTATGGGACTATAATATAGAATTAGAAGAGGGGACAAGTCTAAAGTTCTTTTTAATCTATAAGCTTACTAAAACAGAGTTAGTAGCACTTAAAGAGTTTATTTAGGAGAACTTGTAGAAGGGATATATCAGACCGTTATAGTTATTAGCAGGATATCTAGTATTATTTATTCTAAAGAAGAATGGAAAACTTAGGATATATATAGACTATAGATAGTTAAACAGCATTACCCAGAAGGATGGGTATCCTTTACCTTTAATTAGCGAAATCTAAGATAGGATAGGCAATGTAAAGATCTTTATAAAGATAGATCTAAGATAGGCGTACCATTAAATTAGGATTAAGGAAGGCGACAAATAGAAGGCAGCCTTTAGGTTAAAGGAAGGACTATACAAGCTATTAGTTATGCAATTCGGGCTTATAAACGCACTAGTAATATTCCAGAAGCAAATTAATAGTATATTAGGAGAATACCTTAATGATTTTGTTATAGTATACTTTAATAACATTATTATCTACTTAGAGAATAAGGAAGAGCATAGAGAACATATTAAGTGGGTTTTAAAGAGACTATAGGAAGAATAGATGCTAGTAGCTATTAAAAAATGCGAGTTCTTTATAAGGAAGACCGGTTTTATAGGATTTATTATTAAACTAGGAAAAATTAGCATGGACCCAAAGAAAGTTAAAGCTATAGTAAGTTAGCAAGAACTAGAGAACATTATATAGTTAAAATTGTTTTTAGGGTTTTGCAACTACTATAGGAGGTTTATAGCATAATAGTTAAAGAGTATTAAGCCATTTACAAGACTAATAAAAAAGGAGGAACTGTGGGTTTAGGTAGAAGAGTAAAAGAAACTATTTAAGGAACTAAAAGAATTGTTTACCTAGGAACTAATCCTTAAGATCTACCAACTAAAGCTAGAAACGGTTATTAAGATAGATATATTAGACTTTGCATTAGGAGCATATTTACTATAAAAGCATTAGGACACATAGCATCCAGTAGCGTACTATAGTTAAAAGATAATACTACTAGAACTGAACTATAACATTTACAACAAGGAGTTACTAGGTATAGTTACAGCACTTAAAGAATGGAGAGCATTCTTATAAGGCATAGAAAAACTGTTTATAGTTAAAACGGACTATAAGAACCTAATAGGGTTCCTAACAACAAAGGAGCTAAATAGAAGATAAGTTAGATGGGTGGAAATGCTTATAGAATACCATTTTAAAATTTAGTATATTAAGGGTACCAAAAATGCAAGAGCGGACGCACTTAGCAGGAAGGCAGAGTTGTAAAATAGTGAAAAGCCATTAGGGGCTTTACTCTAAAAGGATTAAGACGGATTAATTAGGTATAATTATCCAAAAATTACAGTAACTAAGGAAAGTTAGATCTATAAATCACTAGAGAGTAATTAGATATAGAAGATCTAAAAAGTATAAATAGAGGATCTAGATACAGAACAATATAAAAATAGAGAAGCAACTTATGTTCCAAAATCTATTGCAAGGGAGTTTATTAAGTTATTTTATAAAGGACTAATATAAGGACACAACGGAGCTATAGGCTTAGTATTAAGACTTTAAGAGGAGTATATTATTTAAGAAATCTAGGGACTAGTAAGATAAGTTATAAAAAAGTATCTAGATTGCTAAAGAAACAAACCAACAAGGTATAAGCCACATAGAGGGCTACAACCTATTAAAGTACTAGAGAGACCGTAGGAAGTCATATTATAGGACTTTATTATTAAGTTACTAAAGTTAAAAGATCCTATTATAGGGCAAGATTATAATATAATCTTAGTAATAGTGGATAAGCTTATAAAGTAGGGGTACTTTATAGCGTGTATAGAAGAGATGTTAGTAGAAGATATCGCTAGAATCTATATTAAGGAAGTGTTTATAAGACACAGAGCACTAAGCAAAATTATATCAGATAGAGATCTAAGATTTATAGCAGCATTTTAGGAGGTATTTTTGGCGGAATAGGGAGTTTACATAGTAACCTTAACAGCGTATTATCTGCAGACGGACGGATAAATAGAAAGGTTAAACTAGACACTAGAATAGTATCTAAGGCACTATATTAATTACGCACAAAATAATTGGGTATTATTACTACTAGTTATACAGTTTATATATAATGCAACACTATAAGAAGGAATGGGAACATTACTATTTAAGGCGAATTACGGGTATAAGCTAAGGTTATTATTATCGCCACATTAAGTAAAGAAGATAAGTAGTATAGCTAAATAAAGAATGGAGATATTAATAAATCTTTATATAGACCTTAAAGAAACAGCTAAACTAGTATAGGAATAAATAAAAAGGTACTATAATGCTAGGAGATCTAAGGGACCAGATCTTAAGGAGGAAGATAAAGTATGGCTACTATACAAAAATTTTAAGAGTTAACGACTAAGTAAGAAGTTAGACTATGTTAGACTAGGACCTTTTAAAATCACGCAGAAGATTTTATTGGTTATATATAAACTGAACCTACTAGCTAAAATGAAAATCTACCCTATATAGTATATTGCAATGCTAGAGCCACTATATAGGAATGTTAAGCCACTAGTTTATAAAGTAGACATATATAGAGGGCAAGAAGAGAATAAATGGTAAGTTTTAAAAATTATTAGTTATAAGGATGTAGATAATAAAATATAGTACAAAGTAAAGTAGATAGGCTATAGTAAGACCACCTAGGAACTACTAAGCAACCTAGAGAACGCTATAGAAAAGGTATAGGAGTATTAGAAGAAAGTAGGTTAGGTAATATTAAAAAGGGATTACCAAAGGACGAGTTACCTAAGGGGAACTTATAAGAAGCAACTACCACATTACTCAAAGTTGTTCCCTTCCTAGGAGATACCACTTGCTTATTACCTAGCTTAGACAAACCCTATTAAATAAGTTTCTACTCCTTAGAACAAACCTTCTTATAAACTTTCTTAAGATAAAGCAGTTGAGTATAAGCAGAGGCACGGGCTTTAAGAGCGCAACGCTCCTTATCTCTTACCCGCTTAGCGCAAGCATAGTCCTTATCTTAAAGGCAACAAATCTTACCTAAGGCACTGGAAAGCTTATTATTAAGCTTTATAGTAGCAGATTAAATACAAGACCCTATAATAAGTTACTTAGGGAACTTAAAGACTGTTAAAAGTTATAGGACGCGTATACTTAGCGTTAGAGATGGAGCGAACGTCGCAGGACGATTAAATATTCGCTTTAGTGCACTTTAAGCAAGAGGAAGGTTGTTAAGATAAAGGACTCGCCAGCGCAACATAAACTAACCCCTCTTTCGCACAATAAGAGCATGGAGATGGCATAATCTCACCCAGAGATAATATTATAGCGACGGTACAAGACTAATAAGCTGTGGATAAAGAAGAAGAGGCTTTAGGCATAATAAGTAAGGATATTAACCAGATTAATTAAACAGACATCACACCTCTAGTAGACGACTTGGAGATATTAGGAATCTTTAAGGACGAAGATAAAGAGGAGGGAGATAGTGTTATAGACAGTTTAAGTACGATATTATAACTACTTAGAGAGGAGTCGGCAGCAGCTAGTTGGTTAATATAGGCACGGTCTAGGATGGATCTAGTGGAACTATATGATGAGGAATAGTAGCTAAGGTTACGTAATATAATCTATATAATCTGTGTAATCTATATAATCTATAGGACGGAGTATATAGAGTATACGTACCTTATATATAAGAGAGGATTTCTTAGGAGTATGGTTGTGTATTTAAAGGACCTTAGTCCCTACTATAGATAGTTCTCTCCTTGTAGTGAATCTTAGAATACAATTGGAGTTAATCTATTGGGCAACCACTCCACCAGTTATTATTACGTTGTTGACTTCTTGTTTACCTACACACCTAGCCCATTAATAGAATCCACTGTAGTTCTTGCTATAAGGTTCCGTTATACTTGTAGAGAATAAGACGTTATATAAAGAAGAGAAAGGAATATAGGAAACTTGTAACTAAATATTTAAGGGTCTTGGCAGTAGATGCGTAAGTATAAGTGCACGTAGGTTTTAACAGGTTTCAACTAAATTCTATTACGTTAGTGGAATTTAGTGGAATTTGATTAAGTTAGTAAAATTTAATAGAATTTAATTAACTTAGTAGAATTTAGCAGAATTTAATTAAAGCATTAGAATTTAGCAGAATTTAATTAAAGCATTAGAATTTATCTATTAAGTAGTTTACTAAGACATTCCTACTATAACTGGGCTAGTCCTATTATAGTACCCCTTCATTTAGCTAAAGGTCTAAAATAATTTAATTTAGTTAAGAATTTATAACTTATTGCCTTATAAGCGTTATAATACAGTCTAAGTTCTTTTTAATTTTAAGTTTCCTACTATTATATTTTATGTTTTTATATTAGGTAGTAATTATTTGCCTTTATATTATATCTATTTAGCTAGAGTAGGCCGTAAAGAATAGTCCTTATAGAATTCTTTTGCTAAGGAAGGCGTGTTGGCCTTAATCTGGTTATAGGTTTCCTAGGTTTATATTTTATATCCTTTTTATTTAATAAGAAGTTTAAATTGTTTAGACTATGTCTTTTATTATATATTATTAATTAAGTTAGTAAAGTAAGAACTGTTACCATTGTTAATAATTATAGGAGGTAGCAGCGGCACTTTATAAGTTAAAGGTTTACCCTTTAAAGGTTACAGTAAGCTTATATAAAATATTAGGTATATTTTTTATCTTAGTTAGTAGTTTAAGCTTATAGGTATATAGGCTTAGTTTCTTTTTAATTTAGTATAGGCCTATAAATTTCCAATTAAGTTTCTTTAAGGGCTATTAAGTCCGCAGGTTTTATATATTTAGGTAAACTATATTACCTTCTTTAAAGTCCTATATAGGAGCTCGTCCTTTATTTACATGCTATTTCTATACTATTTAAGTATATATTAATTTACTTTATAATAGCTCCGTTAACTGCTTTATTTAATTAATAAAATTATATATATTAATGAACTAGATCTGTTTAATTATAGGTCCTATTATATTAATTTTAGGTTATAATTTAAATCTAAGTTAGGGGTCTTGTCTATAGGTTGCATAGAATAGTGTTATATCTATTAATATATTTATTATATTATTTGCAGTAAACTTAGCTAAAGGCAGCTATTTTTTTTAAGTTATCTTATAGGTAGAAGCAGTATATTTATAGGTATTATTCCATAATTATATTTATAATTTTAGTTTAACTATTTATCTCTAGATAAAATATAGTTAAGAGTTATATTTAAATACTTAATTATTTATATAAAGCTTACTAGAAGTCTAAAATAAACTAGCTTTTATAGTTGGATATTATTAAGTTAGGAAGTCTATATAGCTTAAAGATATACTTAATAAAATATTTAGCTACTAATATCACATTAATTAAGTCTATGGGTATTATATATCGCATTTTTATAAGATGGTTAATAACTACTATAATATTTATAAACCTATTACTGTTAGGCAAGTTAACTATAAAGTTAATTAATATATTATGCTATCTTTATATTAGAATTAGTAGTAGTTAAAGTACTCCTTACTTTTTTATATAAGAGGTTTTTCTATATATATATATCCTATATGCTTAAATATATTTTTATACAGAGTTATATATTATAGGCTACTAATATACTTATTAGATAATCTTATAAGTCTTTATATAGCTAAGATGCCCTACTATAGAGGAGTTATATATAAAATTAAATATCTTAAATTATAAAGGTTTGGAATTTAGAACTACTATCTTCTATTAATAGTATAATTAATTATTTTAAATTTTGCATTTAGCGAGTATAATATCCTTATACTATTATTTTCCTATTTAAATTGCTTTTATTATATTTATTATCTATATATTATTTTTATATTTATATTCTATTAGCTTATTAATTTCTAATTTCTATTTATTAACTTCTAATTTATTTTTATTAAGTTCTATATCTAGAAATATAGGATATAGTTTTTTAAAACATTTAGGGGGCAATAAAATCCATAATTAATTTATAATCTATTTATGTAAAGCATTTATAGGTAGATTTTATAATTATTATATTAATATATTAGGCTTTTAATTAAGTTTGCCTAATTAGTATATAATTTTAAAGTTAAATTATAAGAGGTATTTAGCCTAATTAATTTAGCGCTATATTAATTGCTTTATAGTTATAAAGTACTATAAGTTCTTATAGTCTGTTAATATATATATTAGGAACAATAATCCTTTAAGCTTAAAACGCCACTATTTAAAGCATTTAATAATTATAAGCAGTTCCTTATTATATATTTTATAGTTTAATTTAATAGGGGCGAGTTTTTAGGAAAAAAAGGCTACTAGATATAGCTCACCGTTCTTATTATATTATAATAATACTCCTTTTAGCGCATAGTTAGATAAGTTTACTTTAATAATATATTTAAGGTTAGGGTTAAAGTAGGTAAGAATTAGAGTAGTTATAAAGTAATATTTTAAGTTATTAAAAGCTTATTTATATTTAGCGGTCTATTTAAATTTTAAATTTTTTTAAATTAGGTTTACTAAAAGCTATGCAATTTCTAAGAAGTAGTTAATAAATTAATAATAGAAGTTGTTACGGAGTAGGCACGAGCTGGGATACAATGCACTAAACGAGGTAGTAATTGAGAAGGCTACGTACACGTAACTATGCGTGGTTGATACAAAGACATTGGATGAAGAAGAAAAGTCTTTGTGTGCTAGGTACGGGTATAAATAGGGGCTGTAGGGGAACGTGCGTAGGTGTCTTGGGACGAACGTGAGTATGGGTCAAGAACGTTAAAAACGCGCAGAGACGTGAGAACGAGTGAGTCCCGTAATAGTACCCCCCCCTTACTTCCAAGCTCCTGCGAGGCGTATTATATTATGTGTATACCAAAAAAACCTATTATAGGGAAAAAAAAAATGTCAGCCCTTCTCCGCCCTTCTATGTCCTGCGCTGCGCAGGCTCTGCTAGTTCGGTCCTTCTATGTTTTATTATTAGGCTACTGACTTGTCAGGCCTAAAGCATAGCCCAGCTTCTGTCGCCAGCTATACTCCTATTCTTGCCGCTTGGAGACGCATTGCTGAAGCTCATCTAGTCCCTTCCTCGCTTCTAGCAGCTCTACGGTCTTCCCTTATTATCCTACTCCAGGTCCCCCTAAAAAATAGCCCCAATTTTTGGTATAAAACAGGCGATTTTGGTCCAAAATAGGCGTTTTTAGGTGGTATTTATGGCTTATTTGGCAGTATAATACGGTCGGTGCGGTACAGTGCGGTATGGTATAGTCAGTATCGGTTCGTATAAGGCTCTTGTCGGTGGCAGTACGGTGCTAGTGTCGGGTAGCAGTACAGTGCTAGCGATAGGTTCGGCTCGTAGGCGTATCGGCATGAGGCTTGTTAACAGGTCCATAGGCGTATCAGTGTGGTGCTTGTTGGTACGTAGGGCAGTAACAATGCGGGCTTAGGTAGAACAGCAGTACGATGCTAGTAACCAGCAGTATGATGTAAGCGCGGGTTAAACCAGAGGGGCAGTAACATGCTTATTTGTAATTAGTGTTATAGGCATATTAGCACAAGGACTTGTTGGTTCGCAGGGCAGGATGGTGTGAAGCTTGTCGGTTCGGGTTCGTAGGCATATTGGCACAAGGCTTGTCGGTTCGCAGGGCAGGACAGTGCAAGGCTTGTCAGTCCGTAGGCGTATCGGCACAGGGACTTGTCAGATTCGTACGGCAGTAACAAGGCCAGGTTGGTAGGATAGCAGTATGATGCCAGCAACAGGTTCGGGTTCGGGTCGTCATGCAGTAGGATGCGAGCTATGAGGTTAAACCGGAGGGGCAGTAACATGCTCGTTCAAAATTGGTAGCAGTAAGGTGCAAGCCAGGTCGTCTTGTAGGCGTAACGGCACAAGGTCTTATCGGCAGGTCCGTATGCAAATCGGCGCGGAGTCTTGTCATACTAGATCAGAACCCTAACGTCCTAGTCTACCTGCAGCCAGCAGCTCCTGTTCCTACCCTTGCAAGGCGTAGAAAGGCATGCTCCGCAACCAGTAGCCCTAGGCCCGCTAGGTACGTAGAAAAGGGATCCAATATAGTGTTATGGAGTAGGCACGAGCTGGGATACAATGCACTAAATGAGGTAGTAATTGAGAAGGCTATGTATACGTAACTATGCGTGGTTGATACAAAGACATTAGATAAAGAAGAAGAGTCTTTATATACCAGGTACGGGTATAAATAGGGGCTATAGGGGAATATGCGTAGGTGTCTCGGGACGAACGTGAGCACGGGTCAAGAACGTCAAAAACGCGCAGAGACGTGAGAACGAGTGAGTCCCGTAACAGAAGTTTATAAATCCTAAGAAACTTTAAATATCTTATATATTACTAGGGCATTCCTAGTTTATAATTATAGCAACTTTTTTAGAGTTTATTTTAATTCTATTATAGAATATAATTAAGCCTAAGTATATAACCTTAGAGAATAGTGCCGTATTAGGGCCTAGGCCTATATAGAGGAGGAAGGGAGACGCGTAAGAGACTAGTAAAGACAACAGCAAGAGAGAGAAAGGAGCCAAAGTAGAGCACAAAAGAGTACTAGGAAACCATCTACCGTAATATAATACTGGTTGGACTAACACTGGAGAGGTATATGGAAGTTAAAGATACAGAGGCTGTCTTAGGCAAGAGGAACCCAGGCCGCAGTATAGTTAATACTATAGGGGGTAAACACCTAAAGGCTCTAAAAAGGCCTAACAAAGGCAGAAAATACAATGGCAATACTTTTAAGAATAGGAATAATAGGACTAAAAGACTGGCTCTACTAGGTAGGTGTCCTAGTAGGTAGCCTAAGATGCGAATATGGCTGGCCAAGACAGATACTAAAACATGTAATACTATTATGCCCCTTACGCATTAACTAAGAAGCAATGCTCTTAGTAGCTGGTATAGAGAACTATAATACACTACTCTTAATATAAAAAGGTCTTAAGGTGGTTACCTAGTGGCTTATTAGCCAAAATGTACTAGACCAGTTTTGGGTCGCAAAGGAAATAGTAATAAAAGGCAAAGGGGCGAGCACCAGGCGCCCCCTGATGACTCTACAGTAGTAGAGTTAAGTTCGCGATACTAGCGCGTCCGTAGGCTTGTTACGGCAGTAGTGGTTCCCAAGGAGGTTAAAAAGTAAGGTAGTAGAGCACTATAGGTGACTCGCAGGCGCCTCGTAGGCGCTGTGCAGGCGAGTCCTAAAAGGCAGGGAGATGGATCACGGGGTTTTCTCATATAGAGTTTTCTCCCTACATGTATATAAGGAGTAGTCCGCGTAGGCCTAATAGGGATCCGAATTGGACGTTAATCAATGAATTATTATTATATAACCTTAGATATATAGAACTTATATTTTTTAATATTGTATTATAAGCCTATATCTTATAAGCGTTTAAGGACTATTTTAATATATTTCTAATATTTAGAGAGTAAGGATAAGTAAATTAAGATATTATTAATATATATAGTAATAAATATATTAAGAAATTTATAAAGTATATTATTAATATATTACTAAAACATACTAGGACCGTTCTTTATACTAAATAGCATTACTAGGTATTTAAAGAGTCTCTATTATATACAGAAAGCTATATATTTTTTATCTCCTTTATATATACGGATTTTATTAAAGGTAGTAACTATATTAAGCTTTATAAAGTACTATACCTTTACTAAATAGTTAAGTATATCTTAAATTAGAGGAATTAGATATTAGTTTTTATTTGTATTAACTTAATAATACAATTAAGTCGTATCCAGGGGCACGAAATACGTATAGTATTGTATGCTCATTTGGATGGTGGTGACTGTCAATTCTATTGAGGTAGACTACGTGGTCTATATACTGACGCGCCTCCCCTTTAATTAGTTAGCACGCAAGTAATTGGTACACCAAACGCGTAACTACGCGTTTGGTATACCACGTGCTGTAATCATATACTGGCGGCACTTAAGAATGACTTAATTGTATATAACCTCCGTAATCGCTTTAACAGAGCCGTAAAACACAAAAGAAATATATAGGAAATCCCTCCCGAGGTGCCTTCTGGGCTGCCTTCTAAATAGTGCTCTTAGCTGACCGTAAGTCCTCCTTACGGTCCGTTAGATAAACCGTACGGCCTTCCAACAGGCCGTAAATAAACTGTAAGTACTCCATTAGTCTTGTTCCACCCATTCTACGACCTTTAGATTAAGCTTATTTGTGTTAATTAGGGTTTTAAGAGCTTGGCACGGCTTTGCCTTAGTTATAGCGTCCGCTAGGTTATCTCCGCTGCGAATCCATTTAACCTCCGTAATCTTATATTGTTTATAGGCCTAACGTAGGCATATTAGGTCGACTATAAGCCTCTTCTCTTATGTTATACCTAGTTTGACTAGGCAATTATAAAGTGACTTTAAATTGGTGTATAGGACTAGGGGTAATTGCTTTAATTATAGGATCTTCTAAATTATTAACTTAATTGCAGCTCCTGTATTAAAGCCATAGGCTAGTGCGTATAGTTTAAAAGCTAGTATGCTACGGGTTACTTGTTTGCATTTAATTAACAACTAATATAGTATATTTGCGTCCTAATTATGGTCTATAAGTACAATTATAAAGCCAATTTGCAATAATAGGTCCCTATTATTGGCGAAGGAGGCGTCTATAAATACCATTACGCTAAGGGAATTCAGGTCTAGTAGTATAAAAGTAAATCCTCTTATTATATTATTAATTTGCCACTAAATACGCTTATTAAGCTGCTTGATATTTTCCTCTTGCGAATTTATTACCTAGGCCGCAAAGGATAAATCATAGGCAGATTTGGGTTAACAGACTGTGGCAATATAGGCGCCTCTTGCGCGCTGGGTAACATATTAGTCCTTTATACTTACGGTCTTACGGGTCTCTTTGCGGGAACTAGTAAGGTCTATAGGCTTTGCTATAACGAGCTTTAGGTTTTAAGCTTGGCGTTCCTAAATCAGCTAGATTAGGTTGCCCTTTTATATAATTAAGCCTCTATTAAACTTAATTAGAGTCTACTCAGTTAACTGCTCTTATGGCTTTACTAAGAACTTTGCCTCTTACAGTTTAGTCTCTTTAGCGTCCACAAAAGTCCAGTCCACTAGGAAGAGGGTATTATCCGTTTAGAGTCCGATAATATTAAGGCCGTTTAATAGGGTGTATAGGAGGTAGGGGTTATAGGTCAACTGTTCCATTTTAAGTTTACTAACGTGATACTGGTAATACGTTTTAAACTAGTAGTTTTTAGCTTCTGGCACTCCGTAGAGGGGTTTTATAACCTATAAAATTGTTCCTGGTTATAAATTAAGCTTAAGGGGTGGTTGTATAAAGATGTCTCTATTAAGGTATGTATTAGACTGTATATAGGCTTGTGAGATATCCTGTAAGTAGAGGGCTATAGGTTTAGTTTGCTGTAGTCTAGGCGTAAGTGTAAGTATAATCCATTAACTAACTTATTAAATTATAGGCGATTGCGTAAGGACTAAACCCTTTCCCTGGTCGTTATAAGCTTGTATAATAAGCCTTAATTTCTTAAAGGCTTTGTTAGTACTAGGGTGCTTAATTTTATTAATAAAGTGTGAGTTAAATATACGGACGCCTCGCGGAACGTCTTTCTTTGTTATAACCGTAAAGACACCCTTTTTAAGTAGTCTGTTGATCTCTTTGCGTCGTAAGTCTATAAAAGGGGTTTCCTGTACTAGAACTAATATATCCGCAGGCAGAGGTTGCCTTATAGATGTGCTTGCGGAGGTTAGGTAATTCTCCATTATAGGGTTCTTTTGGGGGAGTCCTTAACTACGCTTTATAGTAGGTTTAGTAGGTTTGGTAGGTTTCTAAGGAACTTCTATAGTAGGTAGAGGTGCTTCCAGTTTATCTAGTTTAGCGGGTGCTTCTAGTTTGTCTGGTTTAACAGTATAGGTATTTTCGGACTAAAAGTAGGGTTTTATGGACGTGCTTCTGAAGTTAGTTGGTCCGCTAGGGAGTTGTATATAGTACGTTTCGTCTTCTATAGCTAGTAGATAATAAGGTCCGGTCCAATTGCCGCTCTTACGCCATATAAGGACTTTAGAATTAAGCGGGAGGTTATATACTAAGGTTGTATTAGGTCCGTTGCGGTAGTATAGAGCGTTATTAACAGTTTATTTGGCCCGTAATTTGACTATTTCGGCCATTGCCTTCCGTATTATAGCTGCTCATTCTATAATAGACGGGGCAGGAGGGCCTAGGTTGCTTATTCTTAGGTAGGCTCTATAAACTAAAAGGGTAGGTACTAGCCCGTTAGGGCCAGTGGTGTTATTAATGGCTTTTATAGCTATCTGTAAAGCCAGTTCCTTTTAGATGTCCTTATACTTATCTATAATAATCTGGTAAGCTCTCTATAGAGCTAAATAAGCTCGCTTAATAAGCCTAATAGACTAATACGCCTTAACTAGAACAGCTTTTGTTAAAATAGCTATGGCTATAGCATACTATTAGAATTCCTTACTAATAAAGTTCCTACTAGCGTTATAGGTAATATACTTAGGGGGTTTAACGTATGTGTTAATCTAGCAGGTCCGTAAAATGTCCTAAGTATATTTTATAGATATATTTTACAACTAACGGGCGGCTTAATAGTGGGTTACCTTGTCAATTATATATAATACTAGGCTACCGTTAATGTATATAATATCTATATATACTAAGTGGTTAAAATTAAGGTCTTTATAAAGAGTAAACTTAAATCGGCCTAAGGAACGTCTATATTTTTAGTAAAAGGAACAGTATTTAGTTAGGTAGTTAATTGCCTTCTTATTAACGTTATTATGTCCAGAGCGTTTAAGAACTCTACATAGCTTTTTAGCTAACGGGTGGCCGAAACGGCGGTGTAGGCGGTGGATTTCAGTACTGGTAAGGTAGCATGGGTTGTAGTTAAAAGATTCCTGAATATAGGTCTATAACGTCTCTCCCTATATAAGGAACGGGTGTCTAAATCGTCGTATAATTAGCAGGGTAATATGCTTGCTTTTTAGGGCAGTTGCGGGGCCAATTACAGTATCTATAACATTATTATAGTAAACCTATAACCTATCTATGTCCGCAAGACAGAGTAGAAAAGGAGAGTCCGCTTTTACTACGTGGAAGTTAACTAGGCCAATTAGGGTCTTAACTGCCACTAATCTAATTAATATAGTTAAGCCGATGCCAAATTGGACGTTTACAGCCCCAGTTTATATAGTATTAATATCTATATTATTATTTATGGTAGTCTTATATATAAGGTACTGTCCATAACCTGCAGTAGACTTCTTAGATGCACCTATATTAATTATAACGCCATAGAATTCTTTAGGGGTGTAGCGTTATATGGTAATATATATAAATGGGTCCTATTCGCGGTCCGTAACATCCATAATAGGTCTAACGGGTGTATTTATGGGCTAGTTTTTGGGTATAATTAAGTGTATAAAGAAGTGGTCGGCTAATACGGTTATAATATTAAAGGCTTAGCTATTTATAAAAGGTCTAAAAGTAGTTAAGAACGTCTCTAAGGTTTTTTATTCCTAAGTATCTAAGTTAAAGTTAATTATAAGGGCTTCCATTAACTTATTAAGAGACTCTTCTACTTCCTCTCCTTTGTAGTTTAAGATAAACTAGTTAATCTATCTATTAAATCTCTTTTTAGACTTATTGCGTTCTTCCTAGGTATACCTTATAGACTAACATCCTTCTTTACCATATATAAAGCACCTCTAATTAGTTTGTCTGCGGGGGTATGCTTTTATATGGGAGTTGCTGCGGGGGTTACAGGTAGGACCTAGTCGATACAGGTGCTGCTAGCGGTAGCGGCGGTCCGTAAAGTAGGTATCTGAGTTAGTTTACGGATTTTATAGGTCTGTAATAAAGGCTTAAGTACTTCTTGGCGGGTTTAAGGCTTTGTACATTGTAATAAAGGACTATAAATTGTTAATAAGGCTAGCTATAGTGTCTGCGGGCTTATAATAGGCGTATTTATAGGGTTCCATTTCCTGGCAAGCCATAATAAGTTTATTGTGCAGGAAGTCGTCCGTTTAAAGCTTAATATCAAGACTATACTATAGGTGGCGGAGGTCTTTAATAAGGATTTGTGGGCACTCTATAGTCAATTTTTTTAGTGTTCTTGTCCATTACAGTCCGTAACTTAGTCGCATTCTATTAGGTAAGGATATTACGCTTATATTTTGGTCCTTTAAAGTAGTTACGTATAGCTTTATATAGCTTATTAAAGAGAACACCAAGGGGGTTGCTCTTAAGGTTAGTATAGTAGTGGTTAAGTGCTAGGCCGCGCAGTATGGTAGAGTAGGCTTAGCTAAACTCCTATTTAGGAATATCAGCCTTCTAATAGAGGTCCGTAAAGATAATTAGTTTAAAGTTAAAGTTGTTATTTTCACTGCTGTACTTAGATTTGTCGGTATAGAGCTTAGCTAGGTTAGCTAGCTCCTTGCCGTAGGTCTTTACTTAGGTAATTTACGGATTTATAACTTAAGTAACGGAAGTGTTTTGGTCCGTATTTTGGTTTACGGGGGTATTATAGTCCGTAATTTGGGTTACGGGGGTATTACGGTCCGTAACTTAAGTACTAGGTATACTTTAGCCCGTAAGATTAATTCCAAAACTGCTTGGGTTTATAGGACGAATTTGGTTAAGTAGGTTAGGTATAAGGCTAATAATCCCGTTAAGTTTAGAAGAAGTAAAGAGTTCTTTAGTAGCTTTAACCTAGTCTAGGATTTCCTCTTTAGTCCATTCCATTTAGTCCTTCTTATGTATTGTATTATATAAAGACTATATAATAGCGACTTATTTGTCCCTTTTAACCTATATACTCTGGTAACATAAAAGGGTTTATAGGTTACGGATAGTAGTAGGGTTATAGGCCTTAAAAATAGCTTCTGTAAAGTCCGCAAAATCTTCCTAGTATTACTCCTATAGGTTGTTATTTATAAGCTTAAAATATTCATATTTAATAACTTTAAATTTAATATAGTTGTTAACATCGGTTATGGACGTAAGGTCAACTCCCTGCCTCCACTTTTCTTAACCTTTATTAACTTGCTTACTTAGGTCTGCTATACTATATGTAACAGTTCACCAGCACTACGCTGAGACACAAGATCGTCGCCTGAGAGGCTCCGAGACAGGATCGACCCCACCCTTGTATGTCTCGGATACGGTCAAATATTGAATCATAGACTACGGAGTTCCGGGTCTACTTTCATGTATTTAGTTCACTTGATTTCCATAGATTTAGAATTAAGTCGTTCTTTCAATACCCACACTTGCACTGTTACACTATATAGTGTAGTATAGTACGTTACGGGTGGGGAAGGTCTTGTAGTGGTCTATAAAGGTGGTTAATAGGTCTGTAACGGTTTGTAGGAGGGTAGGGGGTTTCTATAAGGTCTTATAACAGTCCATAAAAGTGATTAATAGGTCCGTAGTGGTTCGCAGAAGGGTAAGGGGTCTCTATAAGGGGTCTGAAAAGAGGTTAGAGGGTGTGGTAGGAATAGGGGTTTGAGGTTTAGAGGTAGATTAAGGGTAGGGGTTCCGTATAGATCTGTATTTGCGTCTATTATACTTCCGGTAAACCATACTAAGACTTAAATAAGTATATAGAGTTAGTAATAAGTCCATAATCCCCAACTTCTAACCTTTTAGCAGGTTGTACTAGGAGTCTAAACGGGTAGTCACTGTCGTGTATCGCTTGGTAGGAGGTGTTAAATAATTGCTGATCTGTGCGCGCTCACTAATTAGTGTTTGTATCAACTTAATAATATAATTGAGTCGTATCCAGGGGCATAAAATACGTATAGTATTGTATGCTTATTTAGATAGTGGTGACTGTCAATTTTATTAAGGTAGACTACGTGATCTATATACTAACGCGCCTCCCCCCTAATTAGTTAGTATGTAAGTAGTTAGTGCACCAAACGCGTAACTACGCGTTTGGTATACCACGTGCTATAATCATACAGTTTTAAATTATAATTATATTTAGAGCTTAATAATTAATATAGAATCTTAAGTCTCCTTTTAGCTTTTTAATAAATAGTATAGGTAAGGCGAATAGAGATTAACTAGGGCAAATAAATCCTTTTTCTAGATACTTATTAAGGTATTATTATATCATAAGTAGTTCTTCTTATAATATACCATATAGTAGACTAAACTTTAGTATTATACTAGGCTTAAGTTCTATTTTAAAATTATATTAATTTTAGTGCGGGGCTAATTAGTTTATAAATTATTTTTTAAACTTATTAATTAAATTATAGTACTTTTTAGGTATAAGAGGTTAAGGATTAGTATATTATTTTAGTTTAGTGCTTTTTTAATGTCTTCTATTATTATAGCAAAGATTTTATAAGATAAAGGGCGCAGCCTATATTATATAAAATTTAAAAGGTTTTAACAAAACATCTTTATATTCTTTACTATAATTAGCAGTTATAGATTTATTATACTAGCTTAAGGTTTATAGTAAGGGCAATTTATATTATGTTAAATTTAAATAGTTATATATATGTTTATAGGGTAAATGGTTATTTAAATAATAACTTTAGTAGTAGGTTATATATAACCTTAGTATTTCTTTAACCCAGCTAATTAAAGGGTTGTGTTATTTTAGCTATTTATATCCAAGTATTACCTTATAATACTTTAAAGGTATTATAAATAGGGAAATATATTTAAGGTATTTACCCATTTACAATTTTATAAGAGCGTAGTATATTAGCTCGCTATATATTAAGGGTTTACTATTAAAGCCTTATAGGCCTTAGGGCTTATTAAGTTTCTTTAAATTTAGGCGTTAAGTTTTTAGATAGTTTATATTAATAAAGCCTATACTAATAGCTCCGCTGTTTATAAGGATTTATACTTTATTCCACTTTCTAAGTATTTAAATTTTGCTAAATATATTAAGGAAGTTATATTATATATTAGCGCTAAAAGAGCCTAAATACTTATACTCTTCTACTTTTTATCCTAAGGCGCGACTTGGCCCTAAGATAATTTATTTTCTAAATTAACTAAAGGTAAGATACTTTATAGCAACTAAGTATAATTTATAGAATAGGTATAATTTAAGGACTAGAAGGAACTTCAACAGACCTTTTTAAAAGGGTAGGTTTAGTAATTCCTTTAAATATAACGTAGTTCACAAGCGAGTCGCGAATACAAGCGAGTCGCGAACCTCAAAACTTACCAAAAATTGGAAAAATCGTACCTTAGTATCTTAACAACCACTTAATAATAAATTCTAATAATTTGGATTTAGGCTTTTATATATACTCTATAGCTTCTATTAAAGTTGCATAGTAAATAGTTTAGTAGTTTTTAAGATATTAAAATTTGGGGGCCGAAATGAGGCCAAATTACTATATCTTAAAAACTACTAAGCCATTTACTATGTAACTTTAATAGAAGCTATAGAGTATATATGAAAGCCTAAATCCAAATTATTAGAATTTATTATTAAGTGGTTGTTGAGATACTAAGGTACGATTTTTCCAATTTTTGGTGAGTTTTGAGGTTCGCGACTTGCTTGTGAACTACGTTATCCCTTTTTACCATATTTAAAGTATTCTCTATTTATAGCTTAGGTTCTTTATTTATTGGGTTTTAAGGGTATATAGGATTAAGTGGTATTAAGGTCTATAGCGTTATATATAGGGCTTTTAGGTTTTAGAGATAGATTATACTTTAGGGTATATATTAGTTTTATAGAGTTCTAGATATAAAGTATAGTTAGCTTTAAAAAATAAGTCTATTTATTATATTAAAGGTCCTTATTAATTTGTTAATATATTATAGTAAATAGCCGTTAAAATCGGACTCTGCACCTATATATAGTAATGGCTATAAACCTATATCTTTAAAGTTTAGACTTAGAGCTAATGTAAAGACATTGCATAGCGTGCGATATAACTAGTGGTAGTAGTTATAAGCGTTAGGGCGGTAGTGAAAAGTTTTTATATAGGATGGTGAGATCTTAAAAACTACTACTATTAGTACCCCTTTATAATAACAGCTACTACACTATTCTCCTATTAAGGTATCTATATAATCTAATATAGATATATAGCATTTAATAGCATCCCCTAACCCCCAATAAAAAGCATTAATAACCTCTTATATTAATAAATAAATGATTATAAGTAAATAAGTAGACAAATAAGCAAATATACGGCCCCTTTTAACCCCTAGGGCGATCGCCCGTAGAGTATATAGTTACTTACTATTAACTACTAAATACTAGCAGCCTAAATTGTAACCTATGGTTTTCCCTATCTTTATTTAACAGAGTAGTAACCCTTAGAAAGGGCCTAGCTAGGGCCTAAGTATAAAAGATACCCAAATATAATATATCCCGCTTATTAGTATTATAGTAGTTAGAACGGATAAATCCCCCTTACGCCTTTAATGGCTTTAAGGGGGGGAAGGTATAGTATATATAATAATAGTTAAATAAGAGATATTATATAGGGAATAGTTAAGATATGGGAGATAATAAGATAATAAAACACGGCAGCTAATTGGCAAGGCCTAGCTAGGATATAGTAAACCCTAGCTTTAGATAAGCTAGAGAAGGAAGTAGTAGTTCCTAAGGAGTTTAAATATCTAAGGAGGATAGGACGTAGCCGTAGGCCTATAGGGCCGCCACTATGGACGGATATAGCAAATTAGGGTTTTTTATTTTACTAAGGTGGCTTATAGGGTTTTTCCTCCCCTAACCTAACTGCAGGGTTTTCTTTATGTAAACTATAAGTTTTTCCCCTATAATGGAGTAGTCTGCGTAGGCCAAGATAGGATCTATATTAGACTTTAATTAAAGAGTTATTATTATTATTATAGTAAATTTAGATAGGTTTTTTAGTAGTTCTTTACCTACTAACTAGGCTCTAATCTTATCTAAAATAGCTTATTAAAGGGCAGCGACTTTAGCGGCTTTATTTTAATCTAGTTTACTAATAAGGCCTAAATTTTTTAAAAAGAAGCTAGTAAAGTCTTTGTTCCATTATTATAGGTTTTTAAGTTTAGTAATAGCTGTATATTTATAGCTGGTATTATTATTATTATTATTATTCATTGCTTAACGTCTGATTCGGATCCCTGTTGGGCCCACGCGGACTACTTCTTATATACATATGGGGAGAAAACTCTATTTAAGAAAACCCCGTAATCCGTCTCCCCGCCTTTTAAGGCTTGCTTGCGAGTCGCCTATGAGTTACTAGTGGTGCTCTACTACCTTACTTTTTGACCTTCTTAGGAACTACTGCTGCCGTAACAAACCTACGGACGCGCTAGTATTATACACTGTACTCTACTCCTATAGAGTTATTAGGGGGCGCCTATTACTCGCCCCTTTGCTTTCTATTGCTATTTCCTTTATAACCTAGAACTGGTCTAGTATATTTTAGCCAATAAGCCACTGGGTAGCCGCCTTAAGGCCTTTCTATGTTAAAAGTAGTGTATTATAGTTTTCTATGCTAGCTGCTAAGAGTATTGCTTCTTAGCCGGTGCGTAAGGGGCATAATAGTATTACGTATTTTGGTGTCTGTCTTAGCTAGCTATATTCGCACCTTAGGCTACCTACTAGGACACCTACCTAGTAAAGCCAATCTTTTAGTCCTATTATTCCTGTCTTTAAGAGTGTTGCTATTATATTTTCTGCCTTTGTTAGGCCCTCTTAGAGCCCTTAGGTATTTACCCCCCATAGTATTACCTATGCTACGGCTTGGGTTCCCCTTGCCTAAGTCTACCTCTATACCTTTGACTTCTATTTGTCTCTTTAGCGTCGGTCTAACCAGTATTATATTGCGGTAGATGGTTTTCTAGTACTCTTTTATGCTTTACTTTAGCTCCTTTCTCTCCCTTACTGTTATCTTTACTGGCCTCTTGCGCGTTTCCCTTTCTCCTCTATATAGGCCTGGGCCCTAGCGCCGTACTATTCTTCTTCTGCTTTCTTTACCTGTTTTCCTAATATATCTTCCCTACTTTAGGGTTGTTGGTTTCTTCTCCTATAGGGCACCCTAGGGTCCCTCCATAGTTTGTTTAGGCATATCTTAATATACTTTATGATATTAAAGTTACGTTCCTTTTGCACCCTTTACATTGCATCGGCTTTAATATATAGTTATAGGGGGGGAATATTGGCTTCCTTCTTAAGTAGTGCTATGGCCGTTCGCTTATACCCGCCTATTATACTCCTAAGGCAGGCTGTTTAGACCTTTTAGAGTAGTTTAAGGAGTAATTTAGGGGGGCCTTTTTCAGTTTCTCCAGTGGCCTAAATACTAGATCTATACGTTATGGTTAGCCGGACAACTGCTGTGTATAATAGGCGTGACCTCTAAAAGCATAGACCCTATATAGAATTGACGATCCTGGACATGGCGATATACTATACTTGGCCCTTACGGGCCGCTTGCGCCGCATATATGCTCTACTAGAGCTTGCTATCTACCCACACTTCTAATACCCTTAGGCCTTAAACCGGTTAACCCCCAAAGCCTTAAATATGGATTGTATGCTAAAGATCTGTAGATTGGTTATATTTTCTTATAAAATAGATTAGCTGGTATTTCTCTGGTAAGAATTGGACTTTATATTATCTTGCCCATTCTATATAGGTGTTGTAGGCTTTCTCTAGTGTCCTGCAGTTCTCTGCGGCTGTTGGCCTATATATAATTAGGTTTATATTATTAACGAAGCCTATCCCCTAGGTTGCCCCTTCCTTAAAAGTGTTAAGCAGGTTGCTTATAAAGAAGAGGAAGAGTATAGGCGACAGAGGTAATCCTTATAGTATTCCTGTTATAACTGCGATAGGGGGGCTTTGGTATTTACTAAAGACTAGTAACGTTTCTTTCTGGCCTATAAATCCTTAAATAAACTAAATAATCTATTCTAGGAAGCCCTTTGCCCTAAGGATGTATAGGAGACGCTTATAGGGTATATTATTATAGGCGCCGCTAATATCTAGGCTAAGCATTAATACTATAAAGTCCTTTTGCATAGCCCATACAGTTTTAATGGTAGTAGCGAGTAGTATAAGTGCTAATAGTGTTAAGCGATTCTTTCTTGCCCCCATTTAGCTTTGTGGTAGTAGGGCGTATTCCTCTGCCGTGTCTGCTATATGGTCCACTATAACCTTTTTTAAGATCTTGCTTAGGGTGTTTTCTAAGGCAATAGGGCGGTAGCTTCCTGGGATTAAGTAGTTTGCTTTGCCTTCTTTTTGTAAGACAACCGTTGTTATGGATCTTCCGAGTCGTGGGTAGTAGCCTATTGTAAAGCATGCTCTGGCTATGTCTGCAAGCTAAAGTGCTATAAGTGGTCTATAGGTCTTTAGGGCTTTATTTAGAATCCTATCTGGTCCTAGTACTGTGTTGTTTAAGAGGCGGCTGATGGTTCTAGCCATTTCTTTAGTTATCATGTCGCTGTTGACCCTTAGGTGAGTCACCGGTAAAACACCGGTGATATTACTAAGGTCTGCTGGAGCCGGTTAAGGGAAAAATCTTTTTATAAGGATCTTTGCCTTCTTGTTATTGTTGCTTGTGGCCTGTGGTTCGCCTGCTCTTTGTAGGGGTAGTAGGTATGGATCTTCTACTAGGCGTCCCGCCTTTTTCTTTGCCCATTTCGCTATGGTCCAAAGGCCCTTGTTATAGGGGAGACTTGGGTTAGTAGTGTGTTCGTTTATAAACCATCTCCAGTTATTCCTTGCTTCTTTTCTTAGGGTATTCTTTAGCTGGTTTCTTGTGTCTTTATATTGTCTCTTGTCCTTAGAATCGTGGCTGCCAAAATACATATGCATTATAAAACTACTATATATAGCAAGTTTGCCTGAACTGCTTGCCTAGTTCCTTGCCACGGTTAACGCAGCAGCTGGTGGACAAAGCTAGCTCCTACCTATGTGCACCTGATTTGCTCTATAAGCCTATCCCTATAGCCTGCCCCTGCCTAAATAGACCGACACGCACATCCGTCCTTTTGGGCTATATAGACAGTGTCGTTAACAAGGTATTGATCCTTCCTCTGAGACAGGTCCACCAGGAGTTAGAGCCTAGTAAAGGGGTAAGGTTCCTAGAGTCGTCCGTCGCTGCCATTGTATACCATGCCCTACAGCCGTTGGCTGCTTCGCGTTACCTGTGACGCTCTCACGACGACAGGCCGACCGTGTCTTGCAGGCGTGGGCCCATGATAACTCGATGCTGCGCAGCTACCGTCCCTTAGCCGCCTACTAACCAAACTTGTTGTCCTCCTATCTTAACCAACACCTGCATCTAAGTCCGTTCCAGCCTGCCTATACAGGTTCGTCCTAGCTCTTTCTTAGTCCGTTCCGGATTAACGTCGCCGCCTAGAGAAGGGTGCCCCCAGCTCTTTCTTGGTCCGTTCTAGATTAATGTCGCCGCCTAGAGAAAGGTTAACGCCGCTGCGTAGAAAGGGAGGATTAAGGCTGGTGTTATTATATATTTATTCTAGTAAAGAGATAAAATTTTTAAAATTAATAAAGGTGCTATTATGAAAGAATAGATATATAGTATATATAGCGTCTTTACTTAAATAAGATATTCTATAGCTAACCTTACTAGCTTTAGTAGAGTATTAGTTATAGTTTATTAAAAGTTTAAGATAGAGCTTGGTTATAAAGGGATATAGATTATTTTAATTTCTATTAAATATTAAAAAATTAAGGAGCTTTTTGGATTTTATAGCGGGTATTAAATTTATTATAGATATGGGTTAAGATACTATTATTAGTTTAGAGTTTGCATTTAAAGGGCCAGGCTTAGATATAGTTATATTAATTTTATTTATAGGCGGTATTAGGGTCTCTAATATAAGTGCTTTTATTAATTATTAATACTGGGCTTCTAGTGCAGCCTACTACTAAGCTAAGGTATCCATAAAGGACTGTTATATTATAGTTAACTATTCCCTAACTAGGGATATAATGCTTATAGTTATTAAAGGGGATTTAGGTTTATTTGCTATTTTTAATAGTAATTATTTTAATATAATGTAGTATAAGGGCGCGAAGAGGCTTTAAGGAAGATTTAAAGGAATAATCTAAATTTTATCTAAATTTAAGGATATATGGCTCTTGTAGAGAATAAGACGTTGCGTAAAAAAGAGAAAGGAATATAAGAAACTTATAACTAAATATTTAAGGGTCTTGGTAGTAAACGCGTAGGCATAAGCATATATGGGTTTTAATAGGTTTTGACCAAATTCTATTACGTTAGTGGAATTTAGTAGAATTTAATTAAAGCGTTAGAATTTATCTATTGAGTATTTTACTAAGACATTCCTACTATAACTGGGCTAGTCCTGTTACAACTACTAAGACCCCTAACTATTTAATTATATAATTCTCTTATTATTCCTTTCTTTTTTTTATATAACGTCTTATTCTCTATAAGAGCTATATATCCTTAGATTTAGATAGAATTTATATTATTCCTTTAAATCTTCCTTAAAGCCTCTTTGCGCCCTTATATTATGTTATATTAAAAACAACTACTATTAAAATGGTAAATAACCTTAAATCCTATGTGTTAACTATAAGCATTATAACCCTAGTTAGGGAACAGTTAACTGCGATATAAGAAGCCTTTATAGATGCTTTGGCTTAGCAGTAGGCTGCACTAGAAGCCTAGTATTAGTGATTAATAGAAACACTCTATAAAGAACTCTGTAATGTTAAAACACTTATATTAAAGACTACGACACCGCCTATAAATAAAATTAAAGTAACTGTATCTAAGCCTAGCCCCTTAAACGCGAACTTTAAACTAGTAATGGTAACTTAACCTATATCTGTAACAAATTTAATACCTATTATAAAATCTAAAAAGCTTTCTAATCCTCTAATATTTAATGGAAATTAAAACAACCTATATCCCTTTATAACTAAGCTCTGTCTTAAACTCTTAATAAACTATAACTAATACCCCACCAAAGCTAGTAAAATTAGCTATAAAATGTCTTGTTTAAGTAAAAACGCTGCATAAACTATAGATCTATTTTTCTATAATGGCACCTTTGTTAGTTTTGAAATCTTTATCTCCCTACTAGAATAAACATATAATAACGCCAGCCGCAAACATACAGTGGTTACTAAACTTAAAAACCTATAATAATGGAACCGAGAATTTACCAGCTTCTTTTTGGAATTTTTAGGCCTTATTAGTGAACTGGATTGGAATAAAGCCGCTAAAGTTACTGCCCTTTAATAAGCTATTTCGGATAAGATTAGAGCCCAGTTAGTAGGTAGGGAACTATTAAAAGACCTACCCAAATTCGCTATAATGTATTAATAAATTAATAAGGACCTTTAATATAATAAACAAACTTGTTCTTTAAAGCCGACTATACCGCACGTTTAAAACTTTATAAAACTAATATATACCCTAAAACGCGATCCCTCTCTAAACCTAAAAAGTCCTATATATAACCCTATGGACCTTAATACCACTTAATCTTATACACCCTTAGGAACTAATAAATAAAGAACTTAAGCTATAAATGGAGAATGCTTTAGATGTGGTAAAAAAGGACATATTTAAAAGAATTGCCAAACTCACCCTTTTAAAAAGGTCTACTGTAGTTCCTCCTAGTCATTAAATCGCACTTATTCTTTAAGTCGTACTCGCTCCTTAACTTATACTTATTCTATAAATTATACTTAGACGCCATAAAGCACCTTATCTTTAGTTAACTTAAAAAACGAATTATCCTAGGGCTAAGTTATACCTTAGGATAAAAAGTGGAAGAGCATAAGTGTCTAGGCTCTTTTAGCGCTGATACATAACATAACTCCCTTAATGTACTTAGCAAAATTTAAATACTTAAAAAATGGAAGGAGGTATAAATCCTTATAGACAGCGGAGCCACCAGTATAGGCTTTATTAATATAAAATATGCGAAAACTTAACGCCTGAATTTAAAGAAACTTAATAAGCCCTAAGGCCTATAAGGCTTTAATGGCAAACCCTTGATATATGGCGAACTAACGTACTATACTCTTATGAAATTGTAGATAGGCGAATACCTTGAATATATTTCCCTATTTGTAATACCTTTAAAGTATTATAAGGTAATACTTGGACATGGATGGCTAAAATAACATAACCCTTTAATTAGCTGGGTTAAAGAAATACTAAACTTCCATATAACCTACTGCTAAAGTTATTGCTTAAAAAACCATTTGCCCTATAAACATACATATAACTATTTAAATTTAAAATAATATAAATTACCCTTGCTATAAACCTTAAACCAAGACAATAAAGCTATAACTGCTAATTATAGCAAAAAATATAAAGATGTCTTGTTAGAACCTCTTGAAATTTATATAATATAAGCTACGCCATTTATTTTATTAGTAAGAAAATAAGACTATAAAATCTTTGCTATAATAATGGAAGATATTAAGAAAGCGCTAAATGTGCTAGACCAGTTCCGGGTTGCAAAGGAAATAGCAATAGAAGGCAAAGGGGCGAGTAACAGGCGCCCCCTAATAACTCTACAGGAGTAGAGTACAGTGTGTAATACTAGCGCGTCCGTAGGTTTGTTACGGCAGCAGTGGTTCCCAAGGAGGTTAAAAAGTAAGGT
>Ga0307507_10001907_pt1 | contig 45411 bp, 36 predicted proteins | sample 7_EM_MG_FD_207223 | JGI IMG/M metagenome (GOLD analysis project Ga0307507, IMG submission 207223) | Populus trichocarpa ectomycorrhiza microbial communities from riparian zone in the Pacific Northwest, United States - 7_EM | ecosystem: Host-associated > Plants > Roots > Unclassified | place... | reverse complement strand
AAAAGAGTTCAGCATCCGGGATTCCCACATGGTCACCCACTGTAGTACTAACCGGACGATACGATGCTTGTTTACCGCAGAGCGGACGGGATGCGAAATTTTCATCGTTCTATGGCCGAACACATTAAGAAAGTTATTAATCAACTCTTAGACCACCATAGGAGGTCATTCTGGCCGACTCGGTTTCTGTTTCTGTATTCACACATCGGCTGGGCAATATTTCCACCTCTAGCAGTATTAAGTTTGTTAGAATACGTTGGGCATCGTAGGGAACTTAGTCTCGTTCGGACCTCTCCTCTCCTATGATACCGTCATGGACAATCCCGAGCTCCCGGCTTGCTTGCCCCACTCGGCTACCGGTTGACTACAGCGCGGACGGAGCAGTGTTGTGTCGACTGGGCCTGGTTTCTGTGCTCTGATTCCTCATCCAGGGGATGAACCACTGACAATGTGCTCTAATAAAGAAGGGTGAAACAAGGAATTTCTAATAGAGGAAGTGGGCTGAAGCACTCGTGCAGTGATACCTACCTTACGCTCCCAATTAGTGCCAAGGGAAGGATTTGCTGCCTACTAGTCATGTGGTCCAATCCGAAGTTGGGTGAGGTGGATATTTGGGCAGACTTTGGAGCCATTGCATAACCTAGCAGAGCATGTGAGCGATCGCCCAACTTGGGGTCATTCCAAAATTCCCTTTTCAGCGCCCGACACTATAGCAGAAAAGGAGGTGTAGAAAAGTCCTATATTTTGCAGGCCTTGTGCGCTTAGTTGGAATTGAATAACTACTGTTTGATAGCCTCAGGAAGGTTCACAAACACAACGCTAAAAAACTATAAGCTTAACGTAGGCACAGTAGGAGTTTGTCTAAATAACTTGTGCTCGCTAGTAGAGCAGTCGGGGCTCTGGCAGCCCACCTGGAATCAGAAGAAACCTCGAAAACCCACTTAGGCAGCACTGCTACTACTTAATAGATAGGGTACGCGTGACGGGGCAAAGAGATTTCCGAGCATCTATAAGCTGAGCCCCAAGGGTCAAGGAACCCCTCCTAATACTGCAATATCGATGTTGATTCGTAATGGTTTCCTTGTGTCTAAGATTGCTGTTGCTCATGAGCAATTGCAGTGGGTCCTTGCTTTGAAGGTCCGAGAAACGGTACCAAAATTAATGCCTCTAGCTCCGGGATGATCTTAGAAAGCTGACATCCTAGTGCTTGAACTAATCTTTTTGTTTAAGCTAGTCACCGATACCTTGGCCTAGGAGTATTACCTCCCAAAAGAAACAATAGAGTCGCGACCAAATACAAGGAACTTTATACCGTAGGGTGATCGTTATACCAGTACCACTCAGGATGACGGATAGAGGTAATGCTTAAGTCAGCTACTCCATCCTATCTTTATGGCTATACCACTGATCCTGCCAGTTGAAAGCTCGGCCGTGAGGGGGGGAGAATACACTCCGCCGCCTATTTTAACAAGCCCCATCCCCCCCTGAGAGGATATAACGATGCTTCCCACAATATTTCCAAAAGCCACCCGCTTGTGTGCTAGTCCTTGAAGGTGTCCCTCCGCGACTACTTGGTGGAATAGTCCCGGTACAAAGACTCCGGTATATAAAGGTGAGCACCCAAGTCATCCAGCTAGATTGATTAGCCTAGGACAACTGCGTGCGCCATAGCTTAATGTTGTCAGGGAATGGAGGGGTAAGGAGGGCACAGATATACCGTGAGTTGTGGTGATACTCTATCTGTGCCCGACTACTATTAGGGTACCCCCGCCCTAGTGATGCTATCTAATCGGAACCAACTTCCCAACCCCATCAGTGGAACTAGCCTTTGGCGGAGGCTAGCTCGTGCTATTCAATTTCTTATAAAACCGCTTGGCTAATGAGAGGCCGCTGAGCGCCCTGGAAGGTAGCTTCCCACTTGCCGCTTATGAGTGGAGGAGTGAGGAAACAAATCTCAGACAGTCTGGAAGAATCTGATGGAAAGGACTGTTGGACGAAATTCGTTACTTAGTTTCCCACGCACACCCGGGGCGGTGCGCGCCTACCACCGCCGTCAATTTTCACGATATAGATGATGCTAGTAGCTAATTATGCCTTGCCTACCCAATAAGTGGCGTGTGCTCTTTTCGGGCCATTTCCGGGACCCACTGCCTCTTCCTTAGCTGCTTGCAACAGCAAATTCAGAGATGGGCCAAAACTTGATCCCAGAATACCTTCCTAGACTGCTTGTTTTCTACTATTTGTGCTTAGAGGGTGTTTGTTCTCACCCCGTCTGGGGGGCAGAGTACCGCGAGTGATTGGATCCAATATCCTCGTGGCTGATCTCGAGCACAAAGATTACTTGACTAGCAGTGCATAGGAGAGATACGGCTATGATAAGGCATATGGAGAAGGCGGCATCATTCAACTAGGCCGTGGTGGTAACCATAGCCATCAATGCTTCAATCTTAATCTCAGTAGGCATTTGAGCCAAGAGGATTTGGGGAATGCGGGGATCGATTCTCCACACAAGGGAATGGCACTTCATTCCCGGTTCACGTTGACATCCGAGAACTACTCTCAAAGGGAAGGAACTTACCATTATTAGTCAGGCAGACTGTGCAGTCCTCGCCGAGGTTGTCGGGGGAGGTTGATGGAATTGGGTTCCCTTCTTCGGGAAAGCCTAGGGATCCCCCATCATCTTGGTCGCCTTCAACAAGAGGGTCTACAAAGTTAGCGGAGAGAGATCAAAGCGTACAAATATTATGCTATCATTGGCCCGGAGGTTATCGGGAATGGGGTTCAGATCTTTGATCTGGGGAAGCTATAATCACCCCCCACTATCGCTATGAAGGCTTACAGTTAATGATAATACAACTCCCTAGAAACTTGATATCCACCATAGATGGCATCCACTTTCGAAGGGTTTCGGCATCGCAATAATCTTGATAGCCCCCTAACGGCACTTGCGCCTCCGGATCGATCTCCACAGATGCTCCCGATCCCTCAAAGCCAAAGAGAACCGTTGTGCTTCTAGCGACGGACACTTTCAAGAGTACGATTAGCTTATTGTCGCCTTGCGCACCAACATTCGCTCATAAAAATAGTGCATGATTCTTGATCTACCGAGGCCCTCACACACTAGATACATCGGCAAGGGGTTTTTTTTCTACAGTTACGACTAGGACAGTTTAACCATTTGCAGCAACACCACAGACAAGACCGTCACCGAGCTCATTTCCAAAATCTCGTACGGGGGCATCAACTGCACTCACCAAGGATAGGTTCTTGACGAGAACGACTAGCGCTTCCTCCCCCCGGACTACGAGTACTATCATAGTACAATGAAGTGAGGAGAGTCAAGCTAGTAGCTAGCTAGCGTGCAATCACATGCATACGGCATCTAATCTTTAGCCTATGTACTGTACATCTGTTTTTTTTATAAAAAAAAAATCGAGCGCTCCCACTACCATGAATCCGGGACATCTCTAACCTCGAAAAGCCCACCCGATCCGAAACCTACAAGCCCGAGGCCATCTCAGTCGACCACGATCGGTGCGTCGATAAGGGCTATTATACGCCTACCGATCCAGCCACGGCTCCCGTCTTCGCATCTTGGGCATGACCGGCATCCTCTAGGGCCCCATCTATCTCGATGTCCATGAAATGGCCTACTTTGATATTTTCCCTAACGATGGCTCCTCAAACGCTAACTTTTTCAGAACCCGGGGCTCGTACGGACACCCTGAGCCCAAACACATCACTATCCACACGATCGGCTGCCTGTCGTGAAGAGAAGTAAGGAAGCAAAAGGCAAGTTCCGGGCGGAGTTTTAAAAAGGCTCCAGCGGGAAAAACCGTACCCAAGTACCGTAGCCGGCGTGTAACGAATAATTCTTGTATGATATCGTAGGTGTTTCTACCAACGACGAGCCATCTTCCGAACCCGCAACGAGTGAGAGTAAATGATCCAGTACCGTACCCTTCCGTATTCCATTGCAGGCGCGAAGTAAGTTTGAAGCGATGCGTCCTAGAGTGGCAAAATTTTAACCAGCTATCGTACAGTACTATCTAGCTAGCAAGGGTCACGAACTACCGGTAGCATTCCGAGAACGCCACGTTCACGGCACCGGCACCGCACTGCTAACTTTTCTCCATCACAAATTCCCGAATTCCGATGCACTACCGTAGCGCACGGGTGAAAGCCCACACATCCTGCCGGCAATCCCTTACATGCCGGTAGGCCGCGGATTGTCCGCTAACCCAATAGCTTCAAACCTAATCTTCAACCGATTTCTGTGCTGGATGTGTATGGATGGATGGTTGGATGGATGGTCCTAGGCCTCTCGTGTTTTTCGTAGCTGAGGAAACACTGCTCACTGTACAACCACTGTACGATACTGAATCCGTATGATAAACAGAGTAAAGGCAGGAATTAGACCACCACTGGCCAATGTTGCAAATGCCCCACCCCACCCCCCTCATACGACCGGCGTGCACTCAGTCACTTCTTCAGGATGATCTGTTGGATCGAATCCACGCGATATCATGCCCCCGGTTGCTGTCCTGAAACAACCTCGTCACGGGACGCACAAACCTCATTGCGCCAGCCAATTAACGAGGCCCAAACGTTATCATGTCTCATAGAAATAAGTCGAGGAACCAACAGTCTGACGTATAAATTTAACGCCTTAGGCACATGATCACTGGTAATACAGAAACTGCCGGTAGGGCGTGAATTTGTGAGGGGGCGGAAGAGCTTAATTTTATGAATATACAATGCAAATGCTAAGGCTGATTTATATACCGTGGAATTCCCTCCCGTCCCATTTCCGATTCCATTTCCCGTTTCCCAATGCTCCTCCGGATCCCATGACTTTTCCCCACCATTTATGCCATTACCGTTTCCCCACCCTATGAAAAATATGCCCCAGAGAATGAATGAAAGAAAGACAAATGAAAAAGGCGAATAAAATCAACACCCGAACCCGCCATATCCCGGCCCCCATACGGCTTCCTTTCCTTGAGCCTCTGCGACGCCATCCGCCGAACAACAATTCTCGACTTCGTCAGCGTTAAGTCCCCAGAACTCACGAATTCCCTTTCCAAATCGCTCGGTCGCCTCCTCGATCTCCTCGGCTTCGATCGCCGCGAAACAGAATCTGAAGAACTCGGCACTGCTGCCTTCCTGGATCCCTTTGTTCGCGCCAAATATCCAGCCGGGGCATGGGAGACAGATGTGTTCTTCAGCCACATACTTCCACAGTTGATTCATCATTGCCCGCTTAGTGTGGCCACGGGCGATATATGCGGTGTACGCCGGGTGGGAAGCAATATGGATATGAACCCATACAAACATCCCGCCCATTGGCTCGTCGAAAGAATACATCCTGACTTTGTCCACGATCATGGAATCTTCGTCTACGCTCTCGAGCGTAACAGTGCTCTCCTTGTATGCATCCAAGACATGGCACATCGTTCTCATGCGAGCCTCATATGCGGCGCGAAGTCCCTCTAGCCAGTCGACCCAGCCGTCCATACCCCAAATATTGCGCAACAACTGAACTACCATCGCCTGGGCAAATCCAGAGGGGCTCTGGGTAGAACTCTCGGTGATCCTAGTCAGGCGCTCGATGAAGGCCGGTTGTGCCGTGATCCATCCAATACGGCAGCCGGGTGCGATTGTCTTTGAGAAGGTATCAAGACGGATGACGCGCCCGGAGGTGTCGATGGTCAAGTAAGATGGTGTCAGGGCTTCGAGGAAAGGATATCTCTTCTTGGTAGAGTTGGTTGGCAGGGTTTGGGCGTCCTTGGGATGCGAGGACTCGGTAAACTGAAGATACCAGTATGGGTCATCCTCGACAATGATCACATCATATCTCTCACACAAACGGTAGATTTCCTTTCTGCGTTGCAAAGAGAGTGTGCCGCCGGTGGGATTTTGCCCGATTCTATACAAGGGTTAGGTTAGCTATAGCAACACCTATGGTTTTAGGAAGAGAAACTAACGTGACAGTGTACATAAAGCGAGGTCTTCTACCAAATCTTCTATGATCCCAGTTCTCGAGCACATCTCTAAGACCTCCTTTTCCTTCAGATAACATTCCCTCAGCGTCCACCTTAACCGGCGCCATGCTTACACCATAGGGATCAGCTGTTTGGATAGCGTTCGGATATGTGTACTCCTCTACGAGCATATTATCGCCCCTTTCGGCAATCATTTGCATCACCTTACCAAGCCCGTCTGTGCTACCACATGTCAAAAGTATATCCGGATTCTCATATGGGATCTTTCCGCCATGCAAATGATTAATCGAAAAGTCTTTGATAAATTCAGCTAATGGAGCGAAACCGGAAGCTTGGCCATATTGCAATGTTGTGGCGACATCAATGCTGGCTCCCTGTGGGCTTCCGGGCCTGAATTTCGGAACGATTAGATGTGAGGAGCTTGTGCCAGGGCTCTTTGAAGCTTTTCTCGGCCTAGGGATGGTAGTCGGCGATGGCGGCGGTGGCTGCGATGATCTGAAGAAGGAAAACAAGGAGGATGACTTTTTAGGAGGAGGAGGTGGTGGTGGTGGTGGTGGGGAGGTGGGGAGTACGGGAACCGGTTTCCTAAGTTGTTCGACAAGGGCTGAGGGGAAACGACCTGAAGTCAAGACAGCGGATTCCAGCGTATCGTAGGGAAAGTATCCCGGGTAGGGAAGACCTTTATTGGTCGCGATCAGCAAACCGGAACAACAATCATTTTATTTACAAACAATAGGTGAAGCCCAACGTACCGCCAGCCAAGTTCATCATTTTCGGGACCTGGAAATATTTATACAAACTCTTGATTGCACTTGCAGTTCGCTCGCGAGTAACGCGATTAAAGTGGTGAGACAGATCCGACGGCCTCGTGTGCTCCCGATTGGCCTCTAACTGGCCAGGAATAGGAATAGGAATGGGAGCAGTGACCATGGTGGGGAATTGGGGGTGAGCCATCTCGGGGGTGGGGGATGGAGTAGCAGCGGCAACGAGGGATAGGGTGGGAGAGAGGTGATGATGGAAAAGAGGAAGAGGGAAGGAAGGAAGCCGATGATGGGGAATAAAATAGAATTGGCCGGCTTACCTGGCGATGCACGGTTGTATGTATGTATTGCCTAGCAAACAAACTCTTGGGGGTGGATTATTGATTGATTAATTAATTAATTGATAACCGCTGACGTCGGTTGATTCGATGGGGAAGCTGAGTACCGGTATCATACCTTATCACACCTCCCATTCGGTCACACCATTGCCTAAGTTAACCAGCAATTCGATTACAATAACCTAACCTAGACCCACAGAACACAAAGGATGGCTACTTGAACACCAGTACAGTATGTATCACCTATCATACCAAGACTGAACTGATGGCTTTTACCTATCAACCAATGCACTTTTCGCTTCCATTGTTCTCATAATATTATGATAAGTTATGTTACTGAGCAGCACTTCATCGCACTAACTCTCGTTCGGGAAGGAGAGAGAGAGAGAAATAGCCCCGATGTGACAGGTTCCCAACCCTTCCTATGTTGACTATGCGTTTTTCCTAGTCTAGATTTGTTGTCGCTGCGAGAACTAAGGTATGCGTACTCGACTACTGGTAGCGCTTGAGCGTGGCTCGCATGTCCTACTTGCTGGAATCAGGCGTGGGGCCCAGAGAGAGAGGTGAAAGCGTGCCGCCTTCCTGGCTCGTGGAATTTGTAACCTAGTGTAAGCCAATCACCCACCCCTACTCTTAGCATCTTAGAGTCTTGGGCATGCAATGCAGCTACTTGGTAACGGAGTTCCTCGGACACCCCATAATAGAAAGAGACGAAGAAGGTCGCAGGGGGTTTTTTTTTGCGTGAAGCGGCCGCCGGTTATTGGATGCTTTGGCTTCGTATCGGCAATCAAGAGACAACAGATATTCATAACGCAGCTCCCTCAATACTGTAACGTGCATCCATGTGACAAAATATAAAAAAAAAACACTGTTAGATGCCCTATTCTGTAAATTAGGGGCCTGCTTCTCGCTACTTTCGGGGATTGAAGTATTGTTAATCCTGCGTTGCGTCGCGTTTGAGGCGGCTGTCCAGCGCTTAGAAAAAGGAGCTACTATAGCTGCAACGTGCCGTACTCGAGCGGCACTGGAATGTTGTCCTTAATTCCTCCTCACACCTGTTCATGAAGAGGGAATGCCCATCAGTTGGTCGTTACGGCGAGTGAGGCTTTTCCAGTTTTTCTTTCGAACTTCCCAAAATGCTTGAAGCGCTACTGTATGTCGTTCGGAGTTACAGCCGCCCACCAGTCCTGACCGCTGTGCTGGCATCCACCGAGCTACTGTATCATCAGCCCTAATTAGAATCCCCACTCAAAACCAGCATAAGTTACCGTATCCGAGAAGTGGGAAAGGAGGCTTGAACCTTGACGGTATTGCTTACGCCCGCAAAATATAGGCTTGTTCGCAGGCGGCGCGGAGGTGAAGCTATTCTCCAAGTGTCTCGTTTCGCCCTATCAAAAATGGAGGGCAGTCGGGGGTCCCGCTATTGCTGACCGGACCTGACCCCTCCGGGTACGTCCTAGGCCTTATTTGGGGCATTTATTTCCCGCACAACGTGCGCACAAATCGTCACTCGAGAATTAGTACCAGAACCCACACACATTGCATTAGTTGGAATTAGAGAGCCAAACCACGCTTTGTGGGGACAAGTCACCGGGGATAATTAATGATGTAGCCCCATTGGCTCGCTTGAAGGCTCGTCGTTTGGGCAACTTCAATCCTCGCGAGGTACGCGAGGTAATGCCCATTGAGCACACAGCCTGCATAAATTTCGCCCGTTTGTCGGGAACGCACGAAATGTCGAAACTCGGAGGCTGAACTGATGAGCAAGAGATCATCCCTACCGTTTGCAAGGGGGGGGTGGGGTTGCCAACCTCAGCGCAGCATCCGCATGGCAAAGGTCGAGTGAGAACGCATATTCCTCACATCATATTCGTAGTGGAATCGATATCATACTCGAGTAGAACTTTTCCACAAAAGAAATTAAAACATCCTGGAGACAGACATCCCAAGCGGGAAGGCTTCGGTGGGGGTACCCTTTTAGTCTGGAAGCTCTAAATGCGGGGTAACGAAGGAGTTTTACAGAACAGGATACTGGTACCGCAAAAGGGCAGAAAAGAAAAGTCAATACCGAACATCGGACGATCGGGAATCGGGCAGTGCGAGTGGGAGAAATGGGGTCGTGTCCGGAATGTAATTGTACCCCTTGGCGACTCAACCCAGTCGTGAGGGTCGATTTTTGGTGTCTAGCACTCTCGTTCGCTGCCCCCCACGTTGGCTGTCTCCTCCCCTATGTTAAGTAAGCAATCGAAGTCAATCGCAGGCAATACCGCATAATCTGGTGAAGACCTTTTTCACGCTAACAGGCCAAAAGAGTGGGTGGGATAATACACAAGTTCCTTTGGGTAGAGTACCTAGTCCCTAGGGTATGGTTCGGACTGAAACATGCACAAGGTTGAGATAAAAGTTTTGCGTGACTCTGCAGATTTTTGCGCCATGACTCCACAGTATGATAGCTGGAATACCATAAAAACTTGATAAACCCACCATCGGCGGTTAGGCCTCTAACCCTCGCAATCCGAGACCAAACACCCCGAGAAGAAATAGTATTATCCAGACGGAATAGCCTGGGGAGGTTGAGCTGACTGGGGTCTCATTAACTAGTATTCATCAGTTTGTTAACCTACTCTGCTAGGCCTATTGTGGTTTAGACAATGATTTCTGTTGAGACGATGGTGGATGTATCGAGTTTTTACGGGCTGTTTTTTAAAAAAAACAAAAAGTCAGTGGATTGATTTAGGTACAAGACTGGGGCCCATCCATTACATTCAGCCAAAGCTACGCCCTAAAGGTCCAAAGTGTCATACTTACAAAAGAAAAAATACCCCAACCCCGGCGAATGTCTCAATTCTACAGTCCCTCTGGTATGCTTTCCAAAAACAAGCAAAAATGAAAAAGATCATCAATAGATACAGAAATAAAGCAAACAAAAAGAAACTATAGCCAAAACTGATACCAATTTCGTTGTTAGCCCAGCCTTAGTAGAGTGAGAGAGTTCGTGAAGGAACTCTAGTTTTACGTGATTGTTTTCCTTATTGATATTAGCATTTTTCTAAGCACTATTAGTATCTCAACCACCAAATATTTAGGGGCTGTTTGGGCACGGTGACGTTTTGAGTGGTTTCCCAAACTGCAATTTGAGTGGTAAATATGTGCTGCCAAACACCTCTTGTAAGTTGTGAAAGTCCCAGTGAAGAAAGAGAAAGTTATTAATCAAGTGGAGGAGGTTAAATTTCAATAAAGGGAACTTAATATGATAATAATAAGAAATCTATGTTAAAAATATAACTTATTAACTCAATATTAACTTATAAAAAAACATTTTTCCCAAACTGCAGTTTCCAAACTTCGGAAACCACTGTTTGGAAACAGAGGACAGCCAAACACACCAACCCACTCAAACGTCGCCGTGCCAGACAGCCCTTTACTTTGCTTTCTACTATGTACCATGTTTTGGCTACTGTACTTGCACCCTGGTTTTGCGAGAAGTTGATCAGGGTCTCCTCGGCTGCTGCCGTGGGACTCAAAAGGATGTGTAGGAACAAGCAAAGTCACAACTTGGTTGGGTGGACGCAAACACAGTAGAAGCCCTAGCCAATTGGGGCATTTCGTTTTTAAGTCCATGGGTTTGTTTGTTAAATACTAGCATCATACCCGTACTTACTGGGCCAAGTTAAAGTCGCCCACGGGTCAACCTTTTCACTACGCCTACATTACAACAAACAATAAATGATCACTTATGGAACACATACAGCGGGGCAGACCTTAGCAGAGGAGACCCTCGTGTATCTTTATGGCCCGATCTCTATGATAATATTACCATTTCTGCACACACTCGGCCATTTATAGTAGCTTACTGTATTCTGCCCTTTCGAGTGACAGAGCCATAGGCTCCGGTACTTCGAAAAACGTCAAGTCAAAGCAAGGACTTGAGCAAAATCCTCGTAGGTGTAGAGAGTGTGTGATTCACTTCTATGCTTAGACTTTCTTCTACCCAGTCTTACCCGAACGTTCAACAAATACAGGCCAGACTTCTCCCCCGAAAACACTCCTCCGTTTAACAAGAGTAAAGACGACACAAGCTTTAATCTCCGACAAAAAACAACGACATATGACAGGTAGAAACCCAAATGGGTCGATCACCGTTCTAGAATTACTCATGTCTACTACCCCATTTTCACTGGTAATAAAATAAAAGAGAAGTGCAATACGTCAACAAAAAAGAAAAAAATCAAAAACACAGGAACGAAATCTACTCTAGCAATGGATCCAAGCCCGTATATAAAAAGCATACGCATTTCTCCAGACTCCAAAGCTTCTACCATGTCTACTCAGTGACAGACGCATGCGCGCATGTATGCCAAAACGCAGAAAACGGTAACCCCCCCCCCCCCCCCAGAAACAAGGAATGAAGGAAGCACCGGGGTCAAAGGAAAGGAAGGAAGGAAGGAAGGAAGCAAAAACCAAAAAGGGAAAAGGAAAAAGGGGGAAAGAAAAATAGCAAGAGATACGAACAGTAAATAGTGTCCAAAGTTCAAAGCTTACTCTAATTCTTCGATGGAAACCTTTTCTCCACGCTTCACTTTGAGATCCCAAGAGGTTTCGAAGCAATCTCCATCATTGACGAGAACTTCTCTCAGCATCTCTCTTGCTCTTCCGATACCCCGGGTTTGAGAGACGACCTTAGTCTTGGTCTTAGGCTTAGCCAGCAACTTCCCGCGCAACCTGATCTCCAGAGTTCTCAAGCTGAGTGGGAGGGTTGGTGTGATGTTTGATAGCTACAATTACCCTCCCCCCGCGCCCTCTTCATTAATACCTAATCTATGGCTTATATATAACAAGAAGTTCGAAAATACCTTAAGTCCCTTCATCTCATAATTCATGCCCAACTCCTCCAGCTTCGTAAACCCCTTCAACGATGCCAACCACTCCGGACGGTAATACATCGCACGGGTAGTCACTGGTTCGCGAACCTGTACAGAGAGTGATTCCAGACTACCTCTGCTGTTCCCCAAAGCGCGGATGAGAGCCTTCATATGCGACTCCGTAAAGCTGCTAAGGTTAAGAAGCACACGCTTCAAGTTCTGGTACCTGGAAATGAAAGTTATCACGCCGTCTATATCCGGGACGTCCTCCCATGTATACAGACTTAGTTCTTCTAATCCCCGGCTGTGACCGCCGTTACCACCTACGCCCCTGGACAGGTATGATAGGAGGCTATCGAATCCACGACATTCCCAGAGTACGAGCTTACGCAGGTATGCTGGATTGAAGAAGGTCTGAGCGCAATACTCTGGCGGGGGGATGTCGAAGCCATAGAGTTTTATAGAGTAGAGGTGTGTGGATGGGTGCAGCTCTGGTAGAGGTACATAGTCTAGGTCGGTGAAGGCGCGCGACTTCAAAGAGAGGGAAGTGAGTGGGAGGAGTTTCAAAGTCGTGTACATACTTATCAGCTCTGGCTCGTTATCAGGGTTTATGTGGTTTATCGAGAGCTTTTGTAGGGTTGGGTGTTGGGCCGGTGTTAGGCATGTTAGTATCGGATCGGGGGATAGAGACGGTAGAGGAGCAGGAGCTGTAAGGGCGGGATTGGCGGCGGGAACGGGAGCGGGAGCGGGAGTGGCGGTGGTGGCGGTGGCTGTGGATGGAGATGGGTGCATCGTCAGTTTTAGCGTTCGGAGTGAATGCTTCGATAGTGCGGCTGAGAGAGCCGTTTGAGCCGGTGCACACCTAAATTAAACCGACCGACATCTATCAGCCGCAATTCCCTCCGACAATGTTCATGTCACATCCCAGTCGGTGGCATGTTTAAAAACTTACTTCCGGCTAATAAACTTAAAATCCCTTAATCGTCCTACCTCCATCTTGCCGACCACTTCTGCGACCTCCGCCCACCCATCATCATCCACACAGCCTTCTTCAGCCTCCAAAGCAACAACCGTATCACCCTCCTCTTCTTCATCAACCACAACAACCTTCCTACCCCACCACCTCCATCCAGGCGACCGTAGAACCTCGCGATTCCCAACCTTCCCGCCACAGGCTACAACCTGAAGGGTATGATACAGCCGCGGTACCGAAAGGTGGTATAGCGCGCGCGAGGTGCGTGCTAGACGGGAAAGCGTTCTGCTGTCACCGTACGGAATCTAGTCATCCATCACGTTACCAACCAGTCCAAAACTCCAGAAATGGCGAGAGGGTAGAACCCTGGCTGGAAAAATGGCCGAGATCGCAAATTCTAGGGCTCAAGGACGAAACTTACATGGCTCAGAATTTCTTCGAGAACTAGCAACGGAAGATCCAAAAGCTCCATTCTGGAAAATGAAGATCTCAAAGAATGGCGACAATAGCGATAATAGCGACCCACGAACGGAATGGAAATGCAAATAAAATATGGGATAGATCCAAACTAAAAAGAAAGAACAAGAGCAGGTACGAGTGAGAAAAAAAATCAAATCAATGAAAAAAATATGAAAGAAAAATCGCACCCTACAATATTTCAGTATCCATGTAAGGTTCTCACGATAGAAAAGTCAGAGGGGGAGGGGGGGGGTAGTGGTGGCAGGAAAATACAACGCAGCACATTATTTTCCGAAGGTCATGGGTTATCATAGGCATTAAGTTATCAAAGCTCAAGTGAGGGGCTATTCCGTCCTCCTTCCCTCTCTTTCATTCAGTGTAGAAATGCGAGTTATTGTGACTACAGCACACTCGCATCCGCATTCGCCTCATCTGCGAAGAAAAAAAAAACTGCCATAGCCAATGAAGGCCTCCCACGAACCATATTTAATTGGAGTAAATTAAGGGCTAGGGGAGGAACTTTGCCAGCCAACCGGCTTTATACTCAAGCGCTACTGGTGCTGCTCACAGGGTAAATAGCGACAGATAACGCCGGAATCGAATCTGAGGACGAGATAAATCATAATTGTGAAAATTTTGTGATCAAAGATAGCAATAATAATAATAATAATAAGTGCCCACAGCAAGAGAAGGTGATCTAACGTGCCGGTGTTCGGGTTGTGCCAGATCGCCAAGGGGAGATGTTGGATTCATGAGTGGTCACTCGGAATGCGGTGTTGTGCTCATTGTCTTCTACACGTAGATAGACCGGGTTATTTTGTTAGGCGGCAGAATCGCCCCGATGGGATCGGGGCGCGCGTGTGAAAAGTAGTGCATTCCTTTAGAATATGTGCAAGAATGTGAAACGAGAAGTTATAAAAAGGAAATCGCTCCCCCGCTCTATAATTTTCGCAAGAGTTCCCGCTTTTTCTTTTGTAGATGCCAAACCTACTTAAGGGCTGAGCGGCTCGAGTGGCTTTCTACCGATGATGACATAACTGATGACATTAGTGTCACGTAACCCGGGCGCCGTGGTGCACTAGATATAAGAACTTACTGAAGATTGTGGGCGTGAACCCTCTTACTCTTCAACTCTTTATGCGCTGTTTCACAGATCGCCTGAGCCTCCTCATGAGTCTTCCCAAGAACCCTAGTCATGAATGCTAGCCCATAAGCCTCTAAAGAAGTTTCAGTATTAGCCAACATCCACGCGCCGATCTCCTTCAGCTTCTTATCCTTGGCCCAAGGCCCCCAGGGAAGACGATAGGGTGTCTGGGTGACCTCGATGAAGCCAGCATCCGACAGCATCCCCGAGAGCTTGTGAGCGATGGATGGAAGGCCGATCTTGTCCGCTGCCTGGTTGTATAGATCAAACCACAGTCGAAGCTGACTGTCTGGGGCAAGGGAGTTGTCGTCAGAAACGAGGATGAAATCATGTTCGAGCATTTGGATCCAGCCACCGGGCTTTAAAGACCTGCCGGAGTTTCATTAGCGTGGGCGGGCTGGGGGGTGGAAGTGGCGTAGGTACTCGTATATCTGTCCGATGTACCTCGGCCAATCTCTCATGGAGGTCATCAAATGTCTCGAGTGGACGAGATCGAAATGGTCCTGAGTGCTAAAGTGTCAGTTTGGCATAATAGACCACAGAAAAGCCCTTGATAGTTACTCTAGGAAAAGACCAATCATTCTCCGCGTCGTCAACTTGAAACTTGCAATTTGGAGGAACCCTGTGGGAAATAATCAGCAGTTAGCGCCACGAGGAAGACATATGACGCGTACCAGCTAGGTTGAATAGGGCTCAGGTCTGTTCCAACAACCACGGCAGATGGGAATAAACTGCTAAGAGTTAGCAAACCTCACTCCGATTCTAGCCCAGATCGCCTGATAATTCCCACTCTGCGACATCTATTGCCCAAATACCAGTCCCAGTCCCAACATCCAGGATATTTTGAGGATTTTCAATGGGAGGGACGACAAGAGTCCCGTCTAACATGATAAGGTACATATGGTGGGTCATATCCAGACTGATTCCGCGACACTAGTTAGCACTCATGTTCGAGGCTTATTTTTGATGTGTGGAACTACCGATCCTGTTCTTTCTGAGTGTAGACATGATGTTAACCGAAATATCCATAGTTCTTCGTACAAATCAACGAACCTCATCATTCTGCGAATATCACAAATTAGCACTTCTTGCACCGCAACAACAGAAATTAAACTAGGGCGCAACGAACCGGCATAGCATACCTGCCCTCGCGATAGGCATGGTATCTGCGGCCTTCATATAATTAGCGAAACCGGGTATATTCGCCGAGCTCGGGAGTACTGAGAAATTACCGTTTTCGTACTGGTAGTCGAACACCCCTGAGGAGAGTGAGGTTGTATCTGTCCCATGACTACAAAGTTGTTAGATCTACATGCAACACCTGCGAGAGGGTATTTCTGATTAACTGCATACCTGCTATCGTAAATGCCGTCAGAGCCCTACAAACCCCGTGTCGGAGAAATCGGGTCGTCAGCAAATGTGGCCGGGGGGATTTCGCATCGCTCGAGAAGTAATATTCGGGAGAACACACCAACTCATCATCAACAACAATATGCTCTTGCGCCGCGGAAGCTTCTCCGGGATTAGCTCCCGGAGCCCCAGGGTTTACAAGACTAGCCCCCGGAGCCGTAGGGCTCACGGGATTAGCCACAGGGCTTGCAGTGGCAGCGGGGCCAACAGCAGAGGGGATTGAGGCCATTATGGGGGGATGTGGTTGCTGCGGTGTTGTTGACGAGGAGGGTTGGAGTTGGAAGGATGAGCAAGCAGTTAGATCGCGCTGTCTTTGATGTTGGAGTAAGAGATTAACTTTCGGTGTGCGCAGTGGGTGATGTGGTGAGCGACGGGTCTCGGCTGCTCTTGTTGGTGAATTTATACAAGTAGGCCTCTCCAGTGAACCAAATACTGTAACCAAAAAGAACTCGCCGGGCGCGGGGGTGGGGAATGGTATTGCTGTACCAAAGCGGCAAGGAAAAGCTGAGAGTTAGGTCGCGGCTTTCCATTTTATTTGCAACAAAGGTGAGTTGTGGAGATTAAGTGCTGCTACTGGTTGGAACTGGCAAGCCTCTATTGCGGTAATGTACTAGACCGGACCAGGAAGTGGATCAGACGCAGAAGTGAATCGGTCTGTATGTGAATTTTGCACAAACCCCCACTACGGTACGGGAAGTCCGACAAAATAGATCCTCCGAACTCGGCTCGAAAACAAGCAAATCTGAAATAGTGTGCGATCAGAGATGCCTCCTACCCTTCTAAATCTCATCTTACTGTTGTGCGTCAGTCAGGATTTCCATATTTCTACTTTTTGGTGCATTTTAACTAATCCACTTCCCCGTCCGATACTCCTCCCGGTCCAATACGTTAGTTCTAACTTCACCACTTCTTTCAAATTTTCTCCATCTGTGCTAGTACCATTTCTCAACTCTCAATTATTATTTTTCATATTTTCATATTTTCTCATCTGCAGCTGGGCCAGAAGAGAGGAGGGGGGATATTCGAAGAAAATTATATCACTTCTTCTTTCTTTTTTCACTTTTTCCTCTCTCGATTCCCCTTGATCGTTTGCTCTATGATATGCAGCCTAAGTACTGTACTCGAGTACTCGTAATTTTCTGACGTTTGCAAACACGACTGCTACTGCATACCGCCAAAAGCTTGAGACTCCGGGAAATTTTTCGCCCATATGCAACAGCAGCCGCGTTCGCAAACGTTAGCAAATTACGAGCAGATGCCGATGCAGATGCAGAAAAATATGATGGGATAATAATAATAATATCAGAGTGGGGACTGGTTCTTGGCAAACGGAGTATTGACTGAGCACGATCCATATGCGATGTTAAAGCCCAATAACTCTTAGGAGCTAAGAACTTAGTTCATATATCTTCAAGATCTAAATGCGAAATGTGATGTGGAATGCTTGAATTCCGAGCGCCGTCAACCTCTACGAGTACCCGAGCAGTCGTAATTTCCTGGCGTTCGTAAAACGGACTACCCGTACAGTTGCATACTACTAAAATGGCGAAACTCTGGCCTGTATGTAACAGCAGTCCGTTTTACAAACGTCAGGTAATTTCGAGTAGTGAGATTTCGCCTACGCTCAGGACCCCCCGGCATAGACTTTGAGTGCTTGCACGGCACATATCACACAAGAATTGTGGTGAGGAGAAGTTAGTGTCGATGGTTGGTTAGATAGTGTGTTCTGTACAAGTAGTTTGGGCGCCGCTACTTATACTACTCCCCGTGGTGTCAACCCTACAAGTAATACTGGTACTGTACAAGTATAGTAGCGTCTGGGATCGGCTTTTCCACGGTACAAGTACAAGTACCTATCGCGTGATCCGTTTTTCCCAACCAGCCAGCTTAGGTTGAGACGAATCATGAGAACCACTTCTGGCTCCTGATACCCCACCGAGATTGATCTGTCGCGTGGCTAGCATCCTAACGGCCTCTGGGTACGGAGCGCCCCGGGAGGGCGCATTTATGGCAGCCTGCACTTCATCAAGAAAAAAGAAAAGAAAAAGCGGGTGTGAGGCTGGAAAAGCCGAATGCGACTGAACTCAGCACTTTCATGCAATACTTTTGTGATATCAATTCGCCATTAAGTGCTTTTTTCACGCAGAAACAACTATCCCTTGGACGGTCCGAGACACAGTAAAATTCGCGACCAGCACCTAATCCGTTTCATTCGAGTTCAATCAAATATATTCTTTTGAAAATGCTAAATTCCAAAACCTGAAATAGCTAGCTACTTGACTAATCTGGACTTAGCGTGTGAATATTAGCGTGCTGGTTGCGAATTTTACTGTCTCAGACCGCCCAAGGGATAAAATCTGATTTTTGCAGATGCAATTGGCCCTTTTGAGTCTAATATGGTAGACGATGCTAATAGATTCTCTTACAATAACAAGTGAAGAACAGATCCCCAATGTGGCCCGTCCAGCCTAGGCCTGGCGCCCAATTGGCTATTGGATGAGGGAGGTGTTTCAAATTCAAGACGTGATATCTCTGCAGGATAGCGTCTTGCGCATTTCGATTCTAGAAACATTCTGCTAAGAATCCCGTAGGGTTCAATGTAAAGCCTAGAATCACCAAGACTAGGGGCACTCGGAACGGTCAGTCAATCACACTTATGATCGATGAGGTTGCAATGATTTGGCTCACGGTTCGACAGAGCCAAGGTCGAAGCAGAGGGAGGAAGAGGAAAACAAAACTGTCAGGGACAGGGGTATCATGAGTTGGTCGTACTGTAGTCCAGTTATGCTTCTCGCTTATTTAGACTAAATGCACGTGTCAGAGCTTTTGATGTGTTCAGTCGAGCGCCGGTATCCGAGTTTCTGCTGAGCTACTGCATCCTGCACCACTTCCCATATCAGGCAAAATGGCTCCTCCCCGAAGGTAATCGACCCGCACGGATAATGCCTGGATAGCACTCGAGTACCCGAGTACTGGAAATCAAGGCAATCGACTAGTTGGCGCAATCGGCAGCAATCAATTTTGCGGAGCATTCGTTATCTTCGCCATGCAGGAGAGGGGAGCAGTCAGTTCCTCCCGCCCCACTCAGACCTCGGATTCTTATAAGTTGAATTCGCTGCAAGCACCGGCACGGCGCAAGCAGACAGGATTGAAAAATCAAGAATGCCAAAAAGCAGGCACACTGGGCGTTGCAAACACCCACACGTTGTAGGACCGCTAGCCGTTTACGAGTATTACAAGCCCGGCGTGCATATGCGCTCGCTTACGATTGTCTAAGTGAATATTCTGTCCACGATACGGCCTGCTTTGGAACTCGGCACAGAACTGTTTGAGAGGTGACAATACCGGTATGATAGACACCCATACAGCAAACCGGCTTACCAAACTTGATTGCCGCTGGTTTTGGTGTATCGCTCGCTCTGCCCATTATCCTCACTACCGCACTGCGTTAGGCCGTCCCTAACTCGGGGAGCGCCCCCCAGCCGCAGAGACAACGCTAGTCGGGTCTCGGAACCATTCGGAGAGTCCGGCCTTCTGCGGAAATCCAGGTGCAGAATTGTGACTACTGAGAAGCAAGTCGAAACCCCCAACAGAGGTGAGAGAAAGATAGAGCAACCAATGGAATCGCAGCAGAAAAGTGGGGCGTGAGTGAGAATGTATGAGGACAATACCGGTAGTGAGCATCAGAGCTAGAGAATCATCCTACCAGTACTCGCGGCGAGAATAAGTCCTGAGAACGGGCGCAATCACGATCCCTCGCAAAATTCAACTATCATAATAACCACACTAGCGATTACAATCGCAACCACAACTGCGATGACGATTAATACTAAGGCCTGTACGTTTGTGTCCCTCCTTGTCTCTAGGAGCACAGGACCTGGTAATAGGATCTTCCATGTTGGCCGTGACATTGGCTTGAGTTGTTGTGGTATTGCGATGGTTGAGTGTTGCGGGATTCAATCTCTCATCATTATAAACTAAAGGGAGCCATGCCAATCCAGGCTTCGACACGGGGAATTATGGTTGTACCCGTTGTCTCAGAACTTATTCTCGCCGCGAGCACGGCCGCTGCTTCAGGTTATGCATCCGAACAGATGATCCTAGGGGCTTCGGCTCCGCCGCCAAGAGCTTGTGTGGATAGCAGAACTTCCTTCGTGGGGGGGAATAGGACTCTAGCCTCAGTGAGTGCTCCTGCCTACATCATTCGTGTCTATTATATCTCCACAGAGTCTACGGCGACCAAAAACTGCTTTCAATGAGCACTAAACTATAGGAAGCTGGTGCCCAAGCTTCGTACTGCAGGCATTATTTGGGATTTCCTGTCCGTTCTGGAAGAGTTTCCGGAAGACGTGTCGTCATGGTAAAGGTTTCGCCAAGCCAGTACGGACTAAGAATTCTTAAACTTCGTGTCCTCATCTACATAGCATAAATAGGAGCCGTACGATCATACTAGCCGAGAATTCGAGAACTCCTTTTATAAGGTCCCTTTCGAAGCAGTCACTGTACTTAGAAATAACTAAGGAGGGGATCTGAGGGCAAAATTGTATAATAAATAGGTTCGTCAGTTCCATATCACATTATCCGTTCCACTAACTACTGTACAAGATTTAAGAGTCAGGTGCTAAGTTCATTAGAACCGAACAACAGTAAAATATGTCCAGGCTCTCAATTAAGCAAGCGTTCGCGCCTCGCGGCATCCTCCACCGCTCGCCTCAAGCTCAAGTCCTCCATTCACGAAGGGGCATCACTACGGCTTTGGTAGGCTGAGAGCCCTTATTTTCTGACAGGTGATACTAACTTCATGGTTAGAAATACAATACAGAGAACGGTAGCCATCCTTATAGCAGTGGTAACCATTGCCTAGCTCGAATCACTGATGGCTTCAAGTCTCCCACAGACGGCCGTCGGGATGGCACTTACAAATATTTTAGCTCCCTAAGCAATGTAGGTTTTCAAATAATTGTCGTGCATGAAAATTGTGCTAATATGGGTATAGGACAGCTTGGTTCTAAGGGCAAAGCTTGCACACCGGAAAGCAGGACAAGATGTGATGGGGGGAAAGATTATTAGAGACCTGGCAGCTCTTCACAGCAAGGTAGGAGCTGTTAGCGCTAGCAACCGCACTGTCAGCAACAAGAGGGAATATCATTCTGACAGGATGGACCCATATCCGACTGCACGAAGCATCTGGCCAGAGACTAGTACACTACTTATGATTTGCATAGCGGTATGCATAGCGGTATGCATAGCTGGCATGGTTGGCTGTCTGGTCCAGTTCTCTTACTACCTCGGAATGCTGGAGGGGGCCATTCGCATTACTAAGTACAACCAACAGCAGAAGGACTCGAAGGCCTCTAGCTGATATGGTCCATCACCATCTGAGGGAGAGGTGACCGTGATCGAGTGGCCAATTATGGCTAGTGCTCAAATATCGTTGAGTATGGTCAATTCTTATGAATTGTGCTCGTGTATGATCCTTTCTATGTAGATTAGGGATGAAAGGCTCCTTCAATTTTTGTTGCCACAACTCTGTATCCCTCACCCAAGTTTTCCAGATATTTCCTATAAACCGATAGGGTGATCATCGCCCCAACTCGAAGTGTCCCAACCATGCGAAATCCGTGACCAGAATAGAGTAGTCAGTCGAGAGTCAAGAGTGTACAGCAAACCTCCTCAGTGTCTTGGGGAGGGGGGGGGGGGGTTGGTGACCTCACTAGCTCGCAACGCCGGCACGTTAACGCCCTGCCAACCTCCGAGCTAATTCCGAAAGAGAATGAGACTCTTGACCTTCAGTGAAGAAAAGGCACACATGAACAGCACGGGTAGAGAGAAATACTGCCCCAGCGGATGGAAGACGGTGCTGATTCGAGACACTATACCTACTCAGCATGACAGATTTTATGGAGGCAATTCGGTACTGGTGGAGCGACTTGATAGAGATCAGCCCCGCGATCTACCGCTCTCCTGGCTCTAATAGCCCCCATATTTCGAGCAAATTTCAACATCAGCCTCAGAACCAGAGTTCCTGACCTTTTCTTTCCCCGCGAAATCCGGCAGGGCCGAGCTGATGTGGTCAAATAAATCACACGATAGGACTATCTAGCGATGGGTTAGGGTTATTCAGGATGGGAGTTACCGGTATGTGTGCCCCTACAAGGTGAATATCATACCGCTAAGAGACAAAACCAGCAACACCACTACCCTGACGCCTTAGGAATCCTATGGCTATAAATTTCCGAAAACTCTATATAGCAACGCTGATCGAGTACGAACTAGGTACTATAATAAAAGTAGCTGACCCCCGCATCGCTTTCCAGATAAAATGCCCATTCTCAACAGGTGCCTACTTACCATCAGAACATGAAAAATTTGACACGAAGATTCACCTAGTTGGCCCAAAGTTATAGAAACCATGCTAGGAATTCTTAGTGCGAGGGTTCTAAGGGAAGAGCCCCAAAAACACTACCGAGACAGCCAATTTATATGGGATTCTGTGGCACAAGCAACGATGCCAGCTGGCTCCACTCACTCACATACCGCCGGTATTCAGCGAATAAAAAATAAAAAAACGGCAATTTTATATGCTAAATTCTGCGATTCTCTTTAATCTGATTATTGTTTGAGGAACAAAATTTGCTGTGCACGTTTGTAGTGGTGGGTAAACTTGTGAATTTTATATGGAAATCCAGGTGGGGGTCGGTTTCTCGTATTACAGCAAAGCACAATGCCAGAAACGTCCACGAACAAGTGCTGGAAACTACGGGTGCCGGCGCAATCTGCGGGAATCCAAGAAAGATCTGGGAACTGTTGTACACTTGCACTTGTAACATGACGCAACAAGTTAGATGATGTTACGAGATGGAGCTAGTCTCCTTTAAGTCAACTCTCGTGTGGGGAAGTCTGAAAAAATCGCTGAGAAGGGGATATTTCTGGACCGGGAAACATGTCCGAACTCTTGTTTCCATATTTCTTGTTTGTCCACCAGCTCTCCCTCTTTTCCCCCTCTTCCCTTGCTCTCGTCCTACACACCGCACGCCATTTCAGAAAAGGTGTTATGAAATACTGTACCAATCTTTGCTTATCCTAATTTAGGCCAAACATCTTGTTTCGTCATTAAATTCGGCCGTATGGCCCATTTCAGCCCTCCCGAATCCAGAGTCTTCGCCTCCTTTTTTTACTCTGTGACACCACCTTTGTCAGCCTCCCTCCCGCCCCACTCTTAACCTTCCGATACGGTATCACCTCACACTCGAGCTTCCTCTCTCCAACAACAACAATAACAGCAGCCATGGCGTTCTCCCGCTCAGCAAGGATAATCACCTTGCTGGTGATTGATTCTCTCTTTTTCCTCTTGGAAATTATCGTTGGATACTCTGTTCATTCTCTTGCGCTTGTTGCCGATTCTTTTCATATGGTTTGAGATACCCTTCCTCTTTAGCATTGGAATCGGGAAGCTCATAAAGGGGTTGTTAGCTAAACGACGTTTTTTCGCTGCTGGTGGCGTTATGGGCGATTAAACTCGCCAAACAAAAATCCACATCAAGCTATACATACGGAGTACGTTCTCAGATTTTCCTCGATCCCGGTTGTAACTGACGGAAGTGAATTTTAGTGGCAACGAGCTGAAGTCCTTGGGGCGTTGATTAATGGTGTATTCTTACTTGCGTTGTGCCTCTCGATTTTCTTAGAAGCAATTCAGCGCTTTTTTGAGCCGCGGGAGGTATCTTCTCCCTGGCTGGTATTTGGTGTCGGGAGTGCTGGTCTTGCTTCGAATATCCTTGGTTTATTCCTATTTCACGATCACAGCCATTCTCACGGTGGTAATTCGCATGAGCACGATCTTGAGAGCAGTTCGGTTGGTGGGCGCGCGGCAGCAGGGCACGAGCACCACAAACACACGCACGGTCTTAGGGGCCATATTCACGACCCGGCCGAAGACGATAGCGGTGATATCGACGATATCCTTCCGGACACTGTTGTTGCAAGGTTATCTCAGCCAATCCCGTCTTCATCATCTGCCCCACGAAGGAAGGAGAGAAGATCGACTGATAGGTCTCGCCAACGCCGCTTTGCTTCTCCCGTAACTGACATTCACGTTCACCCCGCCCGAAACCGTCAAGAAGTCATTGCTGCAGCGGTTAGTGACACGGAGAACTCTTCATCGGCAGTAATTTCATCCGCAGACTCTGATTCTGACGCTCCGACTTCACGAACTCCCCTCCTCTCGGCTGCCAGTAAGGGCCGCAAACGAGCATACTCCCGATCCTGCCACAAAAACCATAATCATGCCAAACCCAAGGAAAATAAATCCTCGCATTCGCATTCGCATCAAAACCTTAACATGCGTGGAGTATTCCTCCACGTCCTCGGCGACGCACTCGGAAATGTCGGTGTAATGTCAGTAGCGGGCGCTCTCATCCTCCTCCCAGAAACAATCTGGTGGCGCCACCTCCTCGATCCGTCCATCTCCCTACTTATCACAATAATAATCTTCTCCTCCGCCCTCCCACTCTGTAAATCGGCCTCCAAAATTTTACTACAAGGTGTACCTAAAGGAATTTCGCTGGATGAAGTAAAAGAAGACATCGCCTCGATCCAAGGCGTCGAATCTGTCCACGAACTGCATATCTGGCAACTCAGCGACGTGAAAATGATCGCAAGCCTGCACATCCAGATTTCCTTCGACCCCGAATGCGAAGGCGGCGGGCGATATATGGAGCTTGCAAGCGCAGTCCGGACATGCCTGCATGCCTACGGGATCCACTCGAGCACTATCCAGCCAGAATACACCAAAGAAGAGGAAGCTGTCGCGAGTAGAACAGGTAGTACAAGAGGCAGCCCAGAAGAAGAGGCGGCATGCCTTTTGGAATGTGGAGACGGGTGCGTTGACGGGAAGTGCTGTGTTCCTGGTAGCGGCGCCCCAGGGGATGAAGCCACTGGATAAACTTCAATTTTGAAAAAGCCCCTTTTGAGCGACAGAGCGTGTACTGTGTAACTATAACATCCTCCGCAATGCGGTAAAAAATTCTCTTTTTCCCTTTCCCTTTTTTCCTAGGAAAACCCCGGTTGGGCAGGACGGTTTCTGGTGCGTACAGTTTCTAGCTTGTACCCTTTTTTGTCCCACCCCGTGTTATCGTTTGTCGTTTCATTTGTAGAAGGGTTTTGCAGTAGCTTGGTATTAATAGATGTGAATGATGGTTATATTTTTTCTTTATTTTGTCAAAGTACCATAAGTAGTGGAAAAATATATTCTGAGATCATCAATACATTTGCCGTGATAGGGTCTAACTTAGCTAGTACAGTAAAGCGTAACGCTGTCCCTACCTATAATACTATCACTATCGCAGTTTTCAACTCCACCACGCAGACTACACCCCTATCAATAATAGTTTCTACAGTGCTCAGACACTAGTAAGGCCCCACTCGAGGCCTCGAGCCTCAGCGTTTGCTCCCCTAACCATCGGCTCGCTGCACTCATTAAGCCGTTTTGCACGTAAAATTTCCCTTTCCTCCCCGCTCGTGCTCAGCCCCACCTCCCCAGAACTACCACACCCCCGGTGGACATGAACTCCCGACAAGCAAGCAAGCAAGGAAAAAAAAAAAGAAAAAAGAAAAGAAAAAAGCACAATATCGAGCAGTTTGTATAGAGTATCCAGGCAGAAAGTGCTTTGTTTCTTTCTTTCTTTCTAGAGGATGGGATGGTATATTATAATATTATTATAATATTATTATTATTATTATGATAAGAAGACTCGAGACATCGGCGAGGTTGGAAACGATTTGATTTGCTTTGCTCCTTCCTTTCCGCAGCCGGGCTGAGACCCTTCAGTTCAGTTTAGTGATACCTAGTGTTTTCTTTCTGCGCCTGCGATTAAGCCAGAGACGCCTTGTAGTCCTCTTCTGTCCCTCGCTGTCTCCTCCCTCCCTCCATTCCTTCCTTCCTTCCATTCCCCAAGCCTGCTAGGACGCCCCGCTGCAGGCTAACTGGGACCAAGGCAGAAGGGGGAAAGAAATCTGATTAGATGGATTATTGGATGACTAGGTCAGAGTTTTTTGATAAGATGTACTGTACATAAGTAGGAGACAAGTCTACGATAGAACCCCGACAGATCCAATCACAGAAGATCACTCGACAAAAGCGGAAAGGAAAGAATAAAAACCCTTTACAAAAAACTAGTAATACACATGTAGAAGCCCATAACTAAAATAAGAAAATAATACTTGAGCCCCACCGTATCCCGATCCGATCCAAACCTATCGCACGTATCCTACCCACCCTAGCATAATTATCCACCATCTTCATTCATTCCAGACATAAGCCTATTCACCAGCGCCAGATCAACCATGCATACCATACAAACACTACCGCAGCGACTGACAAGACCTCGCGAACAATGTACGCTACCCACGCTTTCCACCCAGTAGAATACTGCTTTCTCTTAGAGTATTTGAAGTCCCCGTCTTCGTCATGGCGCCAGCTGCTATTCTTCCCGTTCGACTGTCCGTACGCGCTCGCGGTGCCTGAGCCTCCAAACCCCTTTGACATCGGTAACACGTTCCCCCTATAATTCAGTGCAGCCCTTCTCCTCCTCCAGAAATCAAACACGGCTGCGAGAATCGTGACCAGGAGCATAAAAGTGTAAGCGCTAAATACCCCCCACTGATCCGGGAGCAGACAAAGTCTTCCCTGAACACTCTCTGCATCAGGTGATGCATTGCCAGTGTACAAACTAGCCATGTAGAACCCGGGCCTCCGCACGCCCATCGCCCACGAGAAACTCTTGACAGTAACCTCCTTGATATTCCCGGCGTGCTCGACTTCGCAGTAATCATGGTCGTCCCCGGAGAAGACGTACTTAGCATTCGTCTTCTGCAGGAGTTCCGAGGAAAGTGTTGGTTGAAGGACGTTTTGGTATTGATAACCGGCGTGGATGAGGATCGGGTCTTTGGATTCTCGATGCGGGCCGCAGGGGGTGTCGGCGGGGCGATATAAGGGGACGTGGGTGAGGAGGATTGTAGGGTTTTGAGGGATCGAGCTTTGTTCTGGGGGCGAGGGGAGGGGATTTGCCGCTTCCTCGATAATGTGCGGGAGGAGGGCTGATGATGGTGGGGTTGTCAAGAGATCGGGGAGACTATCGAGGAAGTCCCGGGCTGGTAGGTAGATCTTTGGATTGTTATCGTTTGATAAAGAGACAGAGTCAATTAGTATGATGGTGTGGTTGCCTGCTTCTAATACCCCGCTCGTCTCGCCAAAGTATGTTCTGAACCTATCCTTCACCCCTTCTCGGATACCGTTTCCCATACCCAAGTCGTGGTTCCCCGGTAACGTTTTGACAGTCCTTCGGTAAGGCCAGCTTGGGAAAATCTTCAAAAACCGTCTGTACTCGCCCATCCAGTAGCTGTCATCATAGTCCTTCCAATCCTTTGCCCCTCGGGGATCTTCCGTAATGGGAATCAAGTCCTCGTGTAGATGGTGATTTTGAGCGTAGAGCGAGCTCTGCTCGTGTGTCCATTCCCGCCCGCCGTCGAATAAATCACCCAGGAATACCGTCGTGGAAGGAGAAAGCCGCTCCTGGATAGTCTCGTAAGATCGCGACATGTACTGGTCCGTATAAAATATCGTCGCGGAAAGGAGTGGTCCACGGCGGGGGTAAGTGTGTGGATCAACAAGTTGCGGATCAGCTATCAGAACCACTCGATGGGGCATAGCACCCTCTGGCTGTCGATTATCAGCCAACGAACAAACACACCCCCCCTCGGAAGGTCCCAAGGAGCAAATACCCAATCCTCCCACCGATCCCATTGACAAGCTTCTATCGCACTCTTGAAAACCCTTCTCTCACCCCACCACAGCACAACAATCCACGCAGCCTCCACCAGCCTCCGTACAGAAAAAAGCGTGCTCCTCCACTCCTTCCGTTCCCCACCCCGATAGAAATAAGCCCGGAGCTTCGCTAAAAAGCTGTGATTGCGGGTGGACACCATTGTGATGGGAGTTGACCTGGGGCGGTACAACGAGTGCACGGGTGAAACAGAGGACATTTGATGAAAAAAGGGAGAAAGTCTAATACTAACACAACCCCTGGGGGTAAATGGATAAAATAAAAGAAAGAAGGAAGATCACGCGTTACAAAAATGACGGAGAAAGAACGATGGAATGAATGAATGAATGAATTGGTGAGCGAGTGAATGGGTAAGGACTAGTGGGTGCTATGCTGCAGAGTATATGAGGGTCCAGGGAGGTTAGGGTGCTATGCTGTTGGGTACAACGGGATTGCGGCACTGCAGTCCGGTAAGGGCAAAATACAGGTAAAATAGGGCACGATTGCTCAAGTGTCACGAATCACGATCCTTCCATGCCTGCAACGGTACATTCCATCATACCAATGCAGGAAAAGGGGATGCCAAGATTTCACCGGCATAGTCTACCGGTAGGGAACTGACAAAGGATGAGATGGATCATGGATCATGGATCATGGCTACTGCACTCGTAATATTTGACTCGTAATTTCTTCAGAATGCCGCTAGCAACAGTTCTGGTAGGGATTGTCCTAACTAAGCCTCGGCTTACAGTGTTTACCCCTATCGTCATATATCGTCACTCGAGTCTTGGCCCCTGACCCAAAAAGCTTGTTTGATCTGGCCCACCAATACCATATCTCTCCACTATCACAGCACAGGCTCATCATATCATACAAAATCGGACATTCCATCCGGGCCATCACAATAGAGGCATACAGCCCCGGGGTTGAAAAGGTGTTTTTCGAGTGCCAAGTTTCTAGTTGATAGGTCGGTTTGGTACGCCAAAAGGCGTTACACTCACCAAGGTTTTTCGATTCGAAAAGCCTGCACAGCCGTTTTTCAACCCCAGGGCCGAATGCCTCTAATAAGCAGAGAAGAAAACAGATTCGGAGAAAACTAACTCGATACTCATACACACCTACAGAGTACGGAAGCGGACTCAAACTCCATTAATAGCCTCCGACTCTCGTCAAAAACCCCAAACTGCTCCACTTTCCTGGTTGGATCTCTGCGGTCCCAATCGCCTAGCTCAACGCTGGCCCTGTGCACCCGTTCGAGGATATCCACCGCGGCGACGGACTGCCCCTGGCGGATGTAGAACTTTGCTATGCGCATGAGGACTTTCAGCCAGCTGAAACCTACCCATCCTTTTGTTGCCGGGATCAGGAACTCGGGCTCTGCCTCATCGATGATCTGCGCTATCACGCGTGCGCCATCTTGGGCCGCGCCCTGGCGCTCGTAGTGCTCAGCTAGCGCCACTGCCGTGGTGAATTCGTCCACTTTGCATTCCTCACATAGACGGCCCTTGGAGGAGCTGCAGAGAACGGAGGTTAGGCTGTGGACGTAGAGGAGTATCTCGGTACTTGTCTGGGCCCTGGAGAGGTGCGTTTCGTAGAGCAATGATAGCCCGGTCACAATGTGGGAGATGGTGGGCCTCGGCTGGTCGTCTTTGCCAGCGGTGTTGTAAATTAGTGATAAGAAGCGGAGGATGGCAGTGGGGCAAGGGGCATTTTGTGATAGCGATGGGGCGACAACGCTGCAGAGGTCGATGAATCCCGGGAGAAATTCGTCATATATAATTAAGCCTGCGCAGGCTAGGTTTGGATGGTTGGGCTGTAATTCCGTGAGCAGTTCTAGGGTTTTATGTGCTATGGCGATTTTCTCGCTTCCACCCAATCCCCTGACACCAAGTAACCAACGAAAATACGCCTGTAGAGCCGGCGGAGTAACAGCTACGGTTACCGTCCCGGAAAGCCTTAGCTTTGCTAGGGACAAGATGGCCCTAAATATTGGCTCGGCATCATCGAGCGCCGCCCGAGCATTGGACAGTTGCTGCTCAAGCATCTTATGCCTCAAGCACTCGTTAATCCTGTGTTCTAAGAATACCAGCACCTCACCCTGTCGCCCGTTCCTGGCGAGTAGCTCGGCCATAGCTACGTCGACCTTTAGAGTCAATTCAAAGTCCTCCCGCTCGTCTAGCACACGCCGAAGTTGTTTCCATGCCTTATCTGCGGCGTCGCAGAGACCGCTCTTCTCCTGTAGCCGCGCCTGGGCTGTCGTTGCCTCGAACATTTCACGCTTTTCCTTCCTGGACGGATGCCCGTCATGGTTGCTCCCGACTATCCGGGCCGCCCGCTTGAGCAGGTGAATCCCCGCAAGGGCTTGCCCGGATAACTCATACAGTGCTGACAATTTCCTCGAGATCCTGGAGAAATACCGTGCGGATATCCAGCGAAAGTTCTCGCTGTCCCCAGCAACACTCATGGGACCGCCGCCCGACACGAGCACTTTCTCGGCCTTGGAGAGTATCTGCTTGAGCTTGTCTACTGCTGCCGCCTCCATCTTGTGTCTCTTCGCAAAGCTTAGCAGGCCGTCCAGGAATTCGCCTAGGTTCAGCACACCAAGGACTCCGAATGCCCCTTCCCAATCTGCCAGAAAGCGCTCTAGTATGCCGAAGGTTCCGGCCATGATGGCCTTGTGCTCTGATGTGTCAACCCCTTCCTTCAGCTCTTGGATCCGGACTATAGACCGGAGTACCCTGCTGCAGTCCTCGTCTGCGAATTCAAACATGCCTTCTAGCGTTTCCTCCTCGTCCTCACCGGCGGTTAGTATTCCAACCCGGGACATGAGCACGGCTTTTAACGTCTGCTCGAGAACGTATACAGCCAGATGCATGTCCCCGATCTTCTCGTAGTTTGTGCTCAGCAGCAGAGCGAGCATGAAGCCATTTCTGAAAAGGTACACGTTTTCCCACGACACGTTCTCCACAAGCCTGCCCATTACCCGGGCCAATGATAAATGACTCGGTTCCGGAGAAAATAACTCGCTTGGGTCAACGGTCATGAGTGCTATTTTGCTAAGACCTAATTGAAGTATCACAGCGGCTGAATAGAAGTCATTCTTTTGCTGGTATTTCTGGGCTGTTTGCAACACTTTATTCGATATCTCGTCTATAAAGTCCGTCTTTAGGCGCGGGGGGTTGAGCCGGTATGTTGGGAAATCAGCGAGTGATGGATCGATTACATGGGTTTGGAAAGTTGATAGTTGGATTGACGAAATCTTGGTTTGCTCTGTTTGCTGCGGAGCTGGGGATGGGGAGGATATATAGTGTGAGTATGATGGGGATTGTAGTGGGGGAGTAGGTATTACTGTAGGGGTTGTCGCCGGCGTAGTGGCAGGATCGATCTCCATGCCCGTGAGACTGACAGATATACTCTCAAGACTACCTGGTCCTCGCTGATGTCCCGGCTGGGACTGCGAGTTTTGTCGTGGCCGACTGTAGGGGTGGGTAGAAGGCCTACCCCCGTGTTCCCTCGCCCTCCGCCTCGGGGACGTCGACGACGAACCAAGCGGAAAAGTATTTACGGGGGTTTCCCTCCCACCGGCAGTATCTATCTGGAGAGGAACCTGTGGAGCCGCTCTTATCGGCAAGTATTTATTGGAGTGGTAGACGGGAGTTGACCCATCGATTGCTTGCGCCGGCTAATTAACCACTCAACCAAAAGTCAGTAACAAGCCAAAGCCGACTTCGAGGTCAATATGTTCCCACAAAACAAGCAACGCACCTCAACGGTCCCCCCGCCATCGGCAACACTCGCAAATTCCTTTGGTGAATGCTGGCTTCCGGCCGCGACATCGCTGAGTATATCCAAGCCCGAATTGTCATCTGGTGGACTCGTGACAGCTCGTCTAGAAGACTTTCGCCCTGGATCTCTCTACGAACGTCAATAAAATACGCTCCCGTACGGGAGGGTGAAATACCCCTTGGAGGGAGGTGGTATATCCTACCGGGGCATTTTTTAGCCATCCCCACTGCTTGAATTTCTTCTTGTATCCTCGGGGGCTATATACGTATGATCAGCATGGAAACTCACTTACCACAGCACAGGGCTAGGGGGATGAAGAGAGGAGGGGGGAGAAGAAGAGAGCATGCGAGACTGTAAAACTCAGAAGAGCCAGAAAGGGGAAAAAAGAAAAAAAGAGGAAAATTATATACCTCGCACTAAAATCATAAGACTCCTTCATAATCCGAATCATATCATCGAGCTTGAGGTTTCTCTCCATATACCTTTCACCACTTTCCGTCAGCCTTCCTTCCATCCTTCCCTCAATCCACCTCTCGATCCATCTACTATCCGGTTCAATTTTGCAGGACTCACAACTCATGAAGGGTAACCTTAACACTATCCCAATTCTTCGTCATGTTTTCTCTCTAACTCGCAATTTTAGCCCTGCGCAAGCCCCTACTTTCTTCCGCAGACAGCAGTCCTTATATATCGCGCGGAGTGATCGACTACCGGTAGATATGGGGAATAGGAAAAAAGGAAAAAAAAACTACTAAAAGTGCACTTCTGAACTGGGCTAAGTAACACGAGGCTGAGCACTTAGCATGACACATACCCGGGAGGCATTTGCGCAAGTACCGGTTGTGCTAGCGCAGTGCCTTAGCTTAACTCCATGTGAAGGGATAGAAGAACCCTTTTGTCTTGCTTCTTTTCCCCCTGGGATCGCTGACTATGCTGGGACTTGATAGGAACTCACGCCAAGCTTTCCCAGCAGACGATAATAAAGTAGATGGAATGGGGAAAGCGGTAGCAGGGGAGAAGGGGAAGCAAATTAAGAATGAACGGGAGTGTTAAGACTCATTCATTGTTCATTGTGGTAACGGTGGTGATGATAGTGGTTGACTCACTCTTGCCTGTCTGCCTGCTGCAACGTGATCGGTACAGTCCACCAAGTGAGTCCCTAACAGAGAAGGAGTAATCAGGGGGGCGCTTGGCTGTCCTGATCATCCTGGTGGCCGGAATCATAGGACGGGTAACTGGCAGCTGGGAAGGAAGGAACCATTGGAAGAGGACTTAATCCCGGGCACCGATCGAGACCATTATTGATTCTCACAGGAGGAGGGTGGCGGGGAGGGAAGGGGGCGGGTGGCGGATCTACTCGAATACATGCTTTTTGTTTTCAGAGTTTGCTTGGGATGCGAACAAGTATCCTGACGAGAGAAGCCAAGACCAAGCTCTGATTTTGCAAAACAATTGTAAAATTTCCACAGTGTTTGGAGAAAGTGTCGAAGCAAGATTATAGGGATCTTTATTAAGGCTAATACAATTGAAATTCTATTCTTGTGCTTACCGCTCTTAACCACTTCTCTTGATTACCTCCGTCACCGGGTATTTTTTTAGTAACTAGGTACGGAATTGGGTAGACTTATTTGCAGAATCGGGGCTGGTGCCTGGCTCGTCTCGCTCGGACACTTTTCGCACCCTAAGCTGAGGGGTAAAAATTAATGAACAATACCTCTCTGTAAAATGAGACCAGCCTTTTTGCACAGGGTGCGTAAACCAGAGATAGGTAGAGAAAGAGCCACGGGTATTCTGGGGGCTCCGGTACAGGATAGTACCACAGTAAGAGTTACCATACCAGATAGCTAGGGCCGTAGAGGCATTTTTATGAGCTCATCACTAGTGTTTCAATTTGAGACCAGTACGGTAGATAAAATGGTTCGTAATCAGCGTCTCCCCACGAAACAACCACTAGATGAACCTTCTTCCAGGGCCACCATATTTACCAGCAAAACACAGCATCTTGAAGCGATGGTCCAAGGGCCCAGCCATGAGATTCAGGCAAATTTCCCTGCATGAGTTCAGGTATCGTCTGGTATGCGCAGTCCCTGACGGGATGATAGTTCAACCACCTGCTCTCTTTGTATGGCTAGACATGCGTGTCTCCAGTTACATCACTTGGAACCCCATTCGCCCCCACGATAGCTCGCCATGCGCAGCTCTCCCAGCACGGTACGCGTACGGTGCGGTCGAACACTCGCCACACTCGCCACATTCGCACTTCACGGGTATGGGGTTTATAAAGTGCAAAAACTACGAAAGCCTGTAAAGTTATGGGGTTCTGAATCCGTATTAACCAATGTTGCAAGGGTGTGCATACGGTAGCCAGCTAAGTGTCCGCTCGTCATAGCAGTGACTCTGTCATCCGCCGCCCCTCCCCTCGCACCAGTCGGCTATCGGTAGGCTGGTGGAAAATGTCGGGAGAGCAGTTTAGAAGAAAAGCATTTAGGGTATGATACCGTAATTAGTACTAGCAGAAGCACCTGGGGAGATGCTTTTGTGCAGGATAGGGATTATTTTGTAGGCTAACCTCGGTTAACTATTCACTGACTTTCTAGCGGGTGCTTGTGCTTCTGCTATCAATCATAAATCCGGTAGTGCAGAATTCCGCCCAAACCAAGTCATCCCAGGAGTTCTGAACAAACTCATAAAAGCACATTTCTGACTGGAGCCTTGTTTCACGGCTAAAAGAGCACTTTATCCTCGCAGTGCACGGGCCAAACAGAGGCCTCTTCCTTGAGGTGGCTCGAGGACAAGCGCAGTGTTTCTGTGGTGAGTCGGAAATACTTACCTAGAGCTAATGGCAACCTTGCCACAAGAGTGGGAGATATATCTGTTAGATCCTTTTTGTGCTTGTGTTAATAGTGCGATATGGTAGACTCGGGTAGCATATCTATCGCATCTAAAGGCACGAATGTTGTCTTGACATCCCGCTTCCCGAGGTTCGGGGGAGGAGTCGTTTCTGAAGTGGCACATTGATTTGAAGCTCCTGCCAGCAAGCGGGTGATGAGGTCTGTTCCCTGAACACGCAGGCTGACGTTCACGTGGCCTGTGTGAGCTTTACCCACGCATCCATTGGTCCGCCTGAAACAGCCAAATCTGTGGCCAGGCGTCCTAGGGGCCAGATCTGGTAGCGATTTGACGAACCTGTTCAGAAAATCGGCTTTTCATTGCTCAGATGACTCAGCACCCAGGCGTCGTAAATGCTCTCTTCCAAAAAGAATCATATTAGAGGAGGCTGCAATCTTCAAGCAGCGCACAACATAAACCATAAGGTGTAATACACAGGTTAAAGGCTTAGATCAGCGCAGGCATGAGACCCATCAATCCCTTGTAATTGAGCTGGGATACTCGAGTACCGTATTGTGCAACGTGGAGTGTCTTGGTGAGGTCTAGTTAAGCGTTGGTTTAGGGTTGCGACAGACCGCGTTGCCACCGTTCGAAATCTTGTTTGATCCTGAGCAATCCCGGCTGAGCTGTCGGTTCGCACGACCACCACCGGGCCATTTGTGGGCATCCAACTTAGTACTGGACAGGTGTGAGGTGAGCAGTTGCGTAGATTACCCGAAAAGCTCCATGGTTTCCCTTTATCTCGGGGATTGAAAAGTCCCGACCACGGCATCCACCGCGTAGACCAGTGAGCCTGTATCCAACTCGCGATGAGGCTCCTGAGGCCCATGTAACGTAACACCACCTACAGTACGGTATTGCTATGCCAAATCTCTTGAACACCGGTATGCCTTAGGATTTGTTGTAAGGCGGACTTCGCCAGGGGCGAGAAACTTGTACAGTAACCACAAAATGAAGCTGACCCATCGGGCGTCGTCTGAATAGGCAAGGGTTTCCAGGTGCCACAGTTAAAGTATGGTATTATACCCTACCAGTATCGCGTTGGAATTGGGTGTTCAGGAGCTTTTGGTGCTATAATAGCGTCGGGTATTGGAGTTTCCCGTGCAGCATACTGCGGTTAAGGGGTGTGCTATGTAGGGAAGAGCACTTTCGAATACGAGTAGAAAAAGGAAGGAAGGAAGGACTCCGATATTCACAATAACGTCGCACTGCAAATACAATGCCCTTACCAATAGTGCAGTGGGGGTCTCCGACGTAACACCATACGCGCAACAACAAACCCCGGTCGACCCCTCCCTGGGATTCTTCCCGAGTGATTGTACGTGAATATTGAGGCCAATTCCGAGACAGCCACTCCAGAATTTGGAAGGCAACATTGCTTGGGGGAAGCATGTTTTTGTGCATTTTTTTGTGCATTTTTTTGTGAGTCTCGTTACTGTACCTCCAAACCCTTCTGATCCTCCCCCGCAGGTTTCTAATCTCCGCATCCAGAGACAAAAGCTCTTGGGATGGATTCCCGGTAGTGTACAGCCTGGGCCCTTTGGATGTGTTGGGTCTTGTTAGCTGGGCTTCGTAGTTCCGCTATCTTGACCAAACCTATTGCGGGCTGATACGGCGATTTCCATCGATAGCCCACTGGCGAATACATGAGTTTTTACGGTATTGGTAGACTACCAGGGATCCGAGAGAGCATCATTCCACCATCGCGGTTACTCTCGGCGCTGGAGTTGTGAGATATCTTCGGGTCCCATGCCCAAGGCTATTACACTAAAGTGAATTGTAGCATCCATAGGTTCGGGTAATACTTTATTTGGGCGGGGCAGGGAAGGGCACTCCCGGTCAGGCAACTTGGCCCTCTCTACTGGGCTGGGGTAAATAGGAAAGCTGTAAGGAGGTCAGGCAGGGAAGGGACGAAAGAGGCGAAGAGCTGAGAAGGCGTCGGAGAAACGGAAGTTATTGAAGGGAACCTTTTTGTCACAAATGACGGCTTTCGCCCATAGCTGTAAACCTAATAAGGCGAAGAATCCTTCTCTCTTTATATCCATAGGAAGCCTTGTTCCATAACCTTTTGCCAGGATCCAATCCCCCCCACAGTAGCCCCATGAGTATTCGTGAGTCCCCGCATATCAAATTGTATCCTTAACAACACATTTTCTATCACGGTAACTACGAGTATCTGAGTGCGTATACGTTTAGAGCTCAGGGATGTCTTTGAGAAGCATTAGGTAGCTTTTGCACATGTGTAATACGGGGCTGAGGAGCTAGGAAGCTAGGACTCGACTGGCTAAAGAAGGAGAGGCAGCTGTGATAGACACTTCTTTTTAGTGATGATGGCACCCAGCCTTTTCATTAAGAAACGCAGAGCTATTGCCTTGGCTAGTTGGACAAAAGTTCATGACAGCCTTATAGAGATTTCTTTTTTCATGGCAGGAGCTCTCGGGACATCCCACACAATCCTACCGGTATATTCGCCCAAAATATATCATCTGATAAACAGTCTATCCTTGTTTTAGTCTTTAGAACAAGTAAATATTTCCATTGGCTAGGTTTGAGGCAAGTAAGTGCGAATATCTTGTAGGATTACAAAATGATATGGATTAACCACGGGACCTCAGCAGAAGCAACTATAGTGGTGACCCATTGGTAGGCTAGGTGTGTGAGTACCGACTCTACCGTATTTGACTTAACGAAGTGAGTCACGCCATCTGGCCTCAGAGCACAGATTGTCACCTTTCTACGAGGCTTTCGAGCGTCGGCGTGGGTTGGGCTAGACCTCGTCTTATCAATTAAGTTACGTACGACATCCAGGATCTTTAGAAGACGGGAACGCCGCAACACAAATCAACGGATTTTGTAATGGCTAAGCCGAACTTAGGAATCCCTACTATTTTTCATGGCTTTTCATGACTGCGTAGCGAAGCTCCTTAATATACAATATCAGCTAGTGCCGGTACTCGAGTACAGTAATACCTTTCTGACACTAGTGGCTGACCTCCCCCTCGTAGAGGAAGATCGCGACAGCACCGAAATCAAGCCGATACAGCTGCCATAAAAACCCTTGAAATCCAGCATCAGACTATCAACAGGAATCTGTTAGCCTGCAATAGGTTTGGTTTGACTGATTAATAGGATTGTGGATCACAGCCAATGAGACCCAGCACCCCGGTGGCTGACCTTGTGTTACACAGTGTCAGGAAAACGCTTATCCTCCTCGGGAGCTTTTGTCCCTGAATCCGAGGATTACAGGGCTGGCGGAGATAGTGGATTCCAAGAGGTTCTTCCCGGCGCTCCCCGGAACGTCGATGGTGATGGATGTGTCGAGTACTAATTTTGCTGGGGTCGAGTGAGGCTTAGTGGTTGCGCATTTCACAGACGTGTTCAAAGGGCACGAACAACAGTGGCGAGTGGCGACGAAAATGCCCCTTAGATAGCTTGGAATTCTAGAGTTTTTACCGTACTAGGGTAAAAAGAATCACGATCTAATGTCTTTCAGAGGCTCTTCCCATACTACACATGCATATGCGAAAGCTATTGCTACGGTATTTAAGACTATGCCCGAAAGCCGACAGAGGACGGCGGTGGTGATGATATTAACATCGGAGGGGGGTTAACGAACAGGAGGGTTCAACGAACGGCCGCTTGAATTAACACTTACTAATCACTTTAGCCCAGTGTTCGCTGAGCCTCCATGTTTATTGACCTTTTCCTAGTCTATTATTTGGTTTAGCATGCGGTTTGTTATGTTCATCGATCTCCGACTATCTCGCGATGGCCTGCCGGCACGAATGCTCGTTCCCGAGTTCTGAAGTGGGTTCCCAATACTGGGGGGCTCGCGCGCTGGGGCGGGCTCTTAAAGCTACGATATCGTATTTGTTCTGACGATTTGCTATCTCTGTCGAGTCACGAATATCCCTGTAGATCGCGACGCGTGCCCAAGATAAGTTTAGCTTGGGAAGTTAATAGAATTGCGCAAGCCAGTTAATGAGCTCCAACACAGCCAAATGACTCATGCCATACCGCGCCAGGGAAGCGCTAATCCTTCTTAAGAACTTTTGCCCCTGGTTCCTGGGATAGCAAATCATGAGGGTAAATACGGCACCATATATTAGTCACGTGCTTGATATGAGCACTTTGCAACGAGAAGGTTCGCCAAATTTTTCTTACCAGACCCACGTGACTAATAAATTCATCAGCCGCGCTCGTACTATACTAGTCCCGGTACTAGGGGTAGGGTGAAGTATTGGGACAAGCAGGAGCAGGAGAGGGCAGTGCTTATCTTGGAAGGAGTATCAAGGACCCAAAAAAGTAAGATACGGTACCGTAACTACTAATTCGAGCAATTCCACCGCTCCCCTACTTGTCCCGATATTTTCCCCTCACCCGAGTGCCTGTAAGTTAAGTTCGGCGCACTACCGTACTATTGCTAGCCTTGGCAGTCTTTCTGGGTAACCAGGCCCTACTGCATGTTTCCCGCAGGATTTCCACTAGCTCCTGAATCACCTCCGCCCCTGTTATGTACTCGTACGAGTACTCTACCCCCTTTATGGCCCAATCAACAACTACAAGTTAGGCTGGTACCGGGTTATGAATACAAGCCTTTGAATACCAGTAGTGATAAAAGCAGACTGGTGATCCTGTGGGCTCCTGGGTCTGTTTGTAGGGGGAACATGCTAAGGTTACAGGGTGCGCCCGACTCCTTGTCCTTCACCCGTTGTGGTCATGATAAATCACTCAAGTTTCTTAATTTGTGCTGTGTTGGGGTAGCGCTTTCAGACCAGCAAGGCCCCACTCGAGGGCTCGAGTGATGGCATTTGCTCTCGGAAGTGTTGGCTGACAGTGATGTTTTGCTAATTGTATAGTAACTTTAGTGGTTTACACATACCATAAAATCTCGTAAAATCCAAATTTACTACCTCTGTTAGCCCTGTAATTTCAACGCGTTTCCAGAGGTTAACCATATTATAAAATTTCCTTTCTTCCTTGCTTGCATTCAACCCGCCTCTCTGGGACTGCAGCGCTTTCAGCGTGTGACGCCTGGCGGGGGTCTGCCCCCAATAGGCAGGAAAGAAAGATTGCGTAAGGTTAGGTTGTGGGGGAAGGTAGCGGCCGAATCAATGATCTACCGGTAGGCAGTACATAGCTTATCGGGCTAAGTATACAGGGGGTTAGTAAAAATCGGAAAACTATTTCTGTCAACTCCATAGAAATCTCTCAAGAGACAAGGGACTTATTTCCCAATTTTTAATAAACCCCCCGCCCAACATATAATGGTGTGGCCTAGGCCACAGGCAATGTGCTGGTGGGGGTTGGAAATGATTTGCTCCCTTTTATGTCTTCTCTGGGGCCTGGGCATAGGGTTTAGGACAGACAGATGCAGTAGAAGACCAGGTTGGATCTGCTATCCTATGATCAGATCGCACTTTTTGATAAGTGTAATGTGCAATACGGATATGTACTCTCTACGTCTTCCAGCACAACGAAGCTAGTCAGTATTCTTTAGTCTCGGTTTAAAGCTGTCTGGGTTCAAATTATCCTATTTACCTTTTCTCCCATGCCATTGCTCGATCAATTGATCAGATAGGCAATTCGGTTCTCATTTATTTTCTCCTGTCTTCCGTATTGTTTCCTTCGATCTCTTTTCCACTGCCAATATATGCCGATGTCTCACTGCAAAAATAGCGGGGTCTCTCTACCCCTCTCAGATAGAATCAAGTTCTTAAACATCTTTCGCTTTCCTGAAGTCTCCCGTATACGGTTCAGTCATTCCATCTTTTACAACGTGCTGGCTTCCACGCGCATGTCCTACCCGTTCTGGAAGTGCTCCCGGCTTATGGTTACCCCCGAATACTACACGGCCTGCAAACTGCATAAGGCTTCAAATGCTGTTTTGGTACAAGGAGGCCGCGTAAGATCGAGGTACCGTGGTTATCGATTGGTGTTCTCATTCAGCGTGGTTAAGCCGGTAAATTAACCCTTTGTACTCAGAAATCCTCTCCGGTCACTTGTTTCTGGAGGTTTTGTAGGACAGTCTGATCCGGGGCGGGTAAATTGTTATTAATATCTCTCTTGGAGTGCCGTAAGAACTCGAATAGCAGAAAGATGCACTAGGGCGTTGGAATTCCCCTTCTTAACTACCTGTACCGGTACTCGTGCTTCTCCGCCAAGATTTTCCTTCCTTATTTGTAGTAGTAAGTATCGGCCAGTTCTTTTCTGCCGAAGAAATAGTGTTATCAGTAGTGCCTGACTACCAACTACCGGTAGTATCAGGAAAGTTGAGGTTGCGTACTCGTAAGTGTCTGGCAAGAAAGTTCGATCTTATCGAATCCGCTTCACGATGCCTCATGGAAAGAGTCTTTCTAAGTCGACTAAAGCATCTATTGTTGCCCCGTGTGTGTCCTAGGACGACCTCTGACCAGCTGTTGGTTTCCTACAGGTTAAGAAAGAAACAGCCCAACAAATCTTTAAGAGGATTGAGGTAGGTGCAAAGTACTGGTAATTACTAAATCTTGCAATTAGAAGACTACGGTGCATCTACTCACAATCCCCTAGATAGATAGACCCCTACTAGTTATGCACTACAAGTGCGGCTGATTGATACTTGTATATTAGCCACCTGGGTCTGATAAGAAAAGTTTGGTGAACTCTCTGGTCGCAGCGCGCCTAGATAAGGCACGTGACTGCTATCATATATCTATCGGCAGCACTCGCACTTATACCGGTGCACTATTTCTTCGGCAGAAAAGAACTAGTGGACGCTCGCTACTCTAAATGGGGAAGGCAAATATTGGCGGAAAAGCGCGAGTGCACGAGGGGAAAACACCTCAGACTCGTTGAGACAAAAAACGAATATGCCCGGCGCCTTAAGTTACTCGGAAAGGCAACCACAACGTCCTGGGACATTTTGTTCTATTTGAGTTTTTACGCTGCTGGGGCACATGGGTTTATCTGTGCCCAGCCTAGCCCTGAAGCGGAAGGGAACTTGGGTGAGCATATTGCTAATATTAGTATAGGAGCTTCGCTAGAGTTGCGAAGAATTGTAAGTCTAAGTTAAAGTGACCACTGGGGTACAGTACTGTACTACTCACCCTGAAAGTTACCTGTAGACCATCGGGCCCCTCCACGGACTTTGTCACCCGCTTGCTCGTATTTCACACGATAAGTACCGACAGGAGCCCTCGGCTCTCAATACAGATAAAAAACTTTTAATATGGGTAAAGGAGACACACTCACGCCTCGCACAGGCCACGCAATCGGACTTTCTGGCTGACTATAAAGTTAAAGCTTTAGAACATTACGAGGGTTGTCCCGACTCCTCCTATCAAACCCCACAACCCCACTTTCTTCAAAGCAATGAGGGAAACTCTTCAATCGTCTACCGGCTGCGTAAACGCTGATTTCGCAGAGAACATACTCATCACCCTCTCGCGGAAGAAGCCCCCTGCGGGGTACGACCGGCTTATAAAGAAGTTCCCCAATTGTACGTTTAACTTCTACGGTTTGGGGGAATGGGATGGGCGTTGGCACTTTGGTATGCCCGATGACGACAGCAGCCCCGGGCTTAGCGGTAGGAACTCGAATTCGTCAAGGGCGCTGTTCCCAGGGCGCTAATGTTTTTGAAAGAGTTGTTGAGACAGGCAACGATACTGCTTGTGGATTGGACAATCCCGAACATAGAGCAAGTTCCAAATCTGAAGATTCTTCAGTTATCGATTGCTGGCTTTGATCGTGTAGTAAAGCAGCCTTTGTATACCGATACTAAGATTACTTTTTGTACGAGTAACGGAATTTACAGGTACTGCAGCTCCTCGTCTCTGTCTCTTTATCTAACTGAGTTAGTACCAAAATCGCCGAGCACGTCTTCCTAACCCTTCTCTCAATCCGCAATTCCTTCGATCAATTGCTCTCTCAGCAGCGCTCCAACATCTGGGACGACAGCACATACCCCCATCCGAAAGACCTTTTGGGCTCTACAATCGGGATCCTCGGATATGGGTCAATCGGCAGACAAGTTGCGCGAGTCGCGAGATCGCTAGGAATGAAGATACATGCATACACTTCGTCCCCACGACGAACGCCCAGGTCTAAGATTGATCGAGGGTACATTCTCCCAGGGGCTGGCGATCCAAACGGCGAATTACCAGACGCTTGGTTCTCTGGCACTGATAAGCCTAGTTTGCATGCCTTCTTGTCAGGCATCGACGTACTCGTCTGCTCACTGCCGCTTACTGATTCGACAAGACACATGCTATCTACCGCCGAATTCGGAATACTCGGGAAGAGAAAGGCCTACGTTGTCAATGTATCCCGAGGGGAGATTATCGATCATGATGCATTGGCTATCGCTATAAAAGAGGGATTATTGGCTGGGGCTTCACTGGACGTTACAGAACCGGAACCCTTACCCTCAGATAGTGAGCTTTGGGGTATGGGGAATGTGGTCATCACTCCGCATATAAGTAGCGCTGGTGAGGGCTATCTTGCGAGGGTCGTGGATTTGCTCGAGACAAATCTTGGCAGGTTGAGTGCTGGTGAGTGTATGTTTAATATTGTCAAGAAGGGGAAGGGGTATTAGCGAGAAACGGAGGGCCCTCGGAGCGGGGTGCACTGTAGTTCTCTCGGTGTTTAGTTAGCTCAGCCCTTGTTCTCCATTTTTTATGCAGTAGGATGAATTCACTGTGATCGAATTCCTTGAGAGTCATCGGGTTATGCAAAGAAATAGGAAGATGTTGATGTCGAAGGTAGACTGACCTTGCGTAAACTCTTGTGCATGTTCGGCTTTGTCGTGGCGCTTCCTGGGAAGTGGGGATTGGGAAACCGCGTACGGCCGCCTTAACCCAGACTTTGAGGACCCCTGCACTAATGAGTGGCCTTATCCCAGACCTTCATATATCCCCATAGTGATAGACAAGGCCTTCTCCGACGGATCCGCACCACCACAGCTAGGTCCTAAGGCGCGGCAACAGGAAGTTCTCTAGCTTACGGGAGTTATCCTGACTAGCGTTCCTAGCCTTCTATTTCTATAGGTAATTTTCCCCTCGATTCTAACTAATTTACCTATAGGCACTGTGTGGAGAGCCTCGGATACTACACCAGAGATCCTATAGTCAGCGTAACCTCCACTCTCCGACTGTCGAGAGCTAAGATTCATTAGGTGGTAGGATGGAAAGTGTACAGAGTTCTCACCACCCCACCACACCCCGCCACTACCGCCATGGCGGAAGTTAATAATCGAGTGATATTATATGAGGCATGGTCGCGAGGAAAAGGATAGGGCGAACACTTTGTGACGCTGAATGTGCTAGTGCCAGAATGTCTCTGAGACGCTAATATACTACAAACTCTCCCTCGAAGTAAAGAGATAGTGCTGCCCTTCAAATTCTCCGCAACAGGGCGCTGCGGAGCATGTTGGGCCCAGTTGAGTGTACCCCCTTCGCGCAAACACAGACACGGTCAACTTAAGTGTTAGCTTGAGAAGGGCACGTCTATCCGAGTGGCCATGTCAGTTTTACTCCCTCTATGCTGTGGAGGTATGGTCTCTTGTTATAGTCTGTGGTTTGATGGACACATGGAGACGCGTGGGGGTTGTCCCTTATTTCTTGAGCACTCGAGTACTAGCGAAAGTGCGCCAGGGTATATGAGCCCTTGAAACACTTATTCAGGATGGATTTGGGGTTGTCGTCTAGTATCGTTGTAATGAACTTAGTTGCTCGGTATTGTACGGAGGTGGAGGTATCCATGGACTCTCTCGGGGAGCACGGGGTTTTTATACATACCGGCAGGTTTAAATATGTGATCTAGTGCTTCTAATATGATTAAAATCAATGGGCTAGTCCAAAAGTATGCTGGGTGTGAACTAAGTTAAACTTTAGCTCTAAACACCTATCACTTTACCAACACCAAAGGAAGACTAGTAGTACCAATATCCCTTTTTGTGGATGCCGTAGAGTGCGAGTCGACCACAATATCTGATCACGAGTTTCCTCTTCAGTATGCACCCAATTCCTACACAGCTATCGAAAGTGCGGGAGTTCGTGAAAGGCCAGTCCCCACAGGTAAGTGCGTCTCTCTTAGCTAGTACCGGTACTCGAGTACTTGTAGCATCAATTTCTGGGCAAGGGGAATGCGGGAGCTGCCAAATAATAGTTCGTGTTGCTTGTAGGCTAATGTAAGCAAGCACTCTCCTAGTAGAAGATGGGAAACTCAGTGGTGAAAGTTTCTACATTGTCATGAGGAAATTAGATTTGCGGAACGGAAGAACTTATCTACCGTAGTGTGCTCACCCCACGGGGCGCGAGGAAATTGCGGGGAAGGAGGCTTATGGATGATATATGAAGGTGAACCTGCTCAACCGAACTTGAGCGCCAAGCCACCCCTATGAGCATACACTGGATACACGGTAACCCCGAGCCCCAAGACAACCTTCTCTCCGCCTCCGCTTAACAACTATGCTGGACCCCTCCTTCTCCCACCTGGCAGTGGTAGGAGTAGTCCTCCTAATCGCCTTCCTTGCCTATGCATCCCAATACTTCCTCCTGTACTCCTACCTCACTGAGCCCGAATACGTCCTTTTCAACATCTGTGTAGCCTGCATCTGGATAACTTACGCCCGCAGCATCCTCACTTCCCCGGGTAGTCCTCCTGCGACATGGACGCCTGCAGACATCAATCTCGACAATGCCGACGCCGAGGACGGCAACGCTAGGGAGGAGACCCGTAGCCTGGTATCCCACGGCGCGAAGTGGTGCCGGAAGTGCAACGCTTACAAGCCTCCGCGATGCCACCATTGCAAGACTTGCCGTGTGTGCGTGGTTCGTATGGATCACCATTGCTCCTGGACGAACAATTGTGTCGGTTGGAGGAATTTCCCGCACTTTTTGAGGTTTTTGGGATACTCTGCTTTTACTTGCTGCTGGTTGTTCTGTCTGTTAGTTGAGAGGGGGTGGGAGGTTTGGGCCCAGAGGG
>Ga0307507_10001906_pt1 | contig 45420 bp, 12 predicted proteins | sample 7_EM_MG_FD_207223 | JGI IMG/M metagenome (GOLD analysis project Ga0307507, IMG submission 207223) | Populus trichocarpa ectomycorrhiza microbial communities from riparian zone in the Pacific Northwest, United States - 7_EM | ecosystem: Host-associated > Plants > Roots > Unclassified | place... | reverse complement strand
CTATCTTTTAGAGCGCTTTTTCTACTCTAGGAACGGCAGAATACGGCAGAAATAGATAAAAGAGCCAGGATTTCCTTAGTGCGATTTTCTTGGTATAAACTGGACCATAGTAAGCAAAATACCAGAATGAAAAACACCAATAGCGCTAGAGCTCCCCTAGCACTTTAAAAACGGGCCAGAGTGTCCACTTAGCTACTAGTACATGTTAAGCTGCCTAGAAAGGATTCATATATATAGAACTATAGCGCCATAGCCTAGAGGCTGCATGCGCAGTATTGTACATAGTATAATACAACGGATATAAAAAAAATAAAAAAAATACCACCTGATTTCCATAGATTTACAATTAAGTCGCTCACTTAATTTACCCATACTGCACTGTTACAGTTATGAGCCCGGCTCGCACTTCTAGATTATACTACCTGCTAACTAATTAGTTAGATCGCACTACCTGCTAAGTAATTAATCTATTACCTTATTTAAGAAGTCACTACTTCTTCTACCTTTATAGTGTTTTGAGCTTCTTCTAGGTACCACTCTTATACTTATAATTACTTCTTTAAATACTAAATGACCTCCTTTAACCCAGATATAACTATTTAATAAAATTAACCTACCCTACCACAGCGTAACGACCTCATATGGCGTCCAAGTGAGAGCATAGCCAGCGCGATAACCTAGGCATGGAGCCAGAGCACGAAGCCAGTAAAAGCCAGATGCATAAGCTAGCTTAGATATACTAATAGTAAGAGACAAGGATATTGGGTAGATATAAGGAAGGCACCAGACTAATAGCAGCCAAAGGACCGTTGCAACTAGACAACCGTTTAAACGACTAGCTAGCAAACACTAGAATAATTTAATTAATTAAATCAGACTAAACTAGAGCCTTAAGATCGGCCTATTACCAAATTAAATTAAATTAAATTAAGGCCTTCTAGGGAGGCATAAATAATTAACTAAGCATATAAACCTAACTATATAACCCAACTAATAAACAAACTAACTAATTAAATTAAAAGTTCGGAACGTTAAAATAAGGTTTTGCTAAGACGCTAACTAGACCCTTCTTAACCCTTTTAAATTAAAAGCAAACAACTTCCTACGACCAGTTATAACAGATAACTCCTACAGTACTACAAGCTTGTAGATAGGCCAGACACACAGCAGGGACCTAAAAGAACCAGATATAAGGCAATAAGCTAGAAAAGAGGTAGGTCCTAGGGCTAGACATAAGGCTAATGCTAGATAGACAATTACTAAAATAGTATAGAATAATCTAAGCAGTACTATAATTAGCTGGATACTAGATAGACAGTTACTAAATAACACTTAATTAAGAAACCACATTACCATTAGTAAATAAACACTATTTAAAATTAAATATAAAACTTGCTCATAAGCAAAGCACATTAAATGTCTACCTTGGGTTCTACCCTAAGTGTCCTCCTTAGTTATAGCTTAAATGCTACCCCAAGTGTCCTCCTTAGTTATAGATTAGATAACTACCTTAACCACAGATTAAAAAGATCTACCTTAACTATAGATCAAATAACTACCCTAAGCGTCTACCCCAAGCACAGATTAAAAGGATCTACCTTAACCACAGATTAAACAATTGCCTTAAGTATAGATTAAACACTACACCACAAGGACTTTAAGACGATATCTTGGATATAATTAAAGCAATTCCTATCCAGCCTATAACGGCACCAGTTATAACAACCGCAACGTCACTAAATACGACGTCTTAACGTCACTAGATATGACGTCTTAACGTCACTAGAGTCACTAAATAACTACATTAAGTTCCACCTTAACTATAGATTATTAAGATCTAATTTCCTCTTTAAATACAGTCTCTTAAGAGATTGGGGAGGACACCTCTTTAAATACAGTCTCCTAAGAGGCTAGGGAGGATATATCTTTAAACATGGTCTCCTAAGAGGCTGGACATATCTTTAAGTATAGTCTCCTAAGAGGCTGGATATATCTTTAAACATAGTCTCCTAAGAGGCTAGAGAGGATATCTCTTTAAACACAGCTCTATATCCAGAGATATAAAGCTAGGGAGATATATATTTTTAATAACCATTAAGCCCTAACCCTTTTTTTACTCCTATTTTGGTATAGTTTCTACCTTTATTTGTTTTTTATAGCTTTAACTACACCGTCAAATCTGGGGGGATATATAACTAGCTACGGTACCCTGCCAAACCACTACTGTTTTACCTATGTATTACCTTAACTCGCTCACCAACTCGCTCACCAACTCGGTCAATTACCCCTTTATTGTCTACACCTTTTATGTATATATACCACCTGATTTCCATAGATTTACAATTAAGTCGCTTATTCAATTCACCCACACTGCACTGTTACAGATAAGGTATAGGTGTTAACAAAAAACCAAAAGACCTAGAGGCTAAGCTATAAACTAGACCACTAAATAGCTAGCCCCTATAAGATCCTTAAAAGGGTAGGGTACTCTTTTAGGGCTAAGCTACTAGAGTTAATAAAGATCCACTCTATTTTTCTTTTAGACTAACTATAAAAGGCTACGGATAACCCGTTGCCTAAATAGTATAATAATCCTTTACTGCCAATCTAGATTACAAAGGACAAGGAATAGGAAGTTAAAGAGACCTTAGCAGTTAAGCAAGACTATAGTACCTTAAAATACTATATAAGCTAGGTAGGCCATAATAAAGATCTAAAATAGTACTCCGCGTCTAATTTTAAATACTCTTCCTATAAGCTATAAGATTTCTATCTAGCCTACTTAGACTTTCCTAAACTACCACGTAAACTAGATAGCTAGATTAAATACTAGGGAAAGTAGTTAGATAACTATAATAATTTAGACAATAATAAAGAACTTAAATAAAGTCTAAAGGCAGGCTTTTTTAGGAGGGGGGGTAATATAATGGTGCTAGAGCGCGTCACCTACTACCTTGCCATTTTTAGGGCAATTTGCCGTTTTCTAGGCAATCTGCTAGATTCTGCCATATTCTGCCAAGTCGCTATTAGCTCGCTTATAACTAGCGCCTTAACAACCCCTTTATATCTTGCTAGTCTCTACCAGTCTTCTTCTTCTCCTTAGCTTAGTATTTTTATATAGTAGCAATCTATAAGCTTTGGTTTAGAAGCAGTTATATAAGCCCGTTATAGCTATCTAGGAGTCCTTAATATTCGTTCCTAAAGCTATAGCTGCTGGCCTAATAACCTATATAGTAAAGATTGATTTAGTTGCCAAATTAGTAGCTTAAGAGGGGCGATTAGGTGTCCCCTTAGAGGCCTTATTTATATTTAAGGCTGCTCTATTACCTAAGCGCGAAGGCTGTTTCTCTCCAGGTTTCCACTATTTAGGTCTTAAATAGGCGTGCTTTATCTAGCAGCCTTCCTTGCCACCTAGATAACCTAGCTTATACTATCTATATTTATTTAAAGCATCCTTAGCAGGGCCTTAATTGCCTAATAAGGCACCACGACTAGCTCTACCTCTGCCTTAACCATTACCGCAACTACGGCTATTGCCGCGTTCTTAACTAGATTGTTTATATAAGTCACTTAGTAGTTTATTAACCAAGGCAAAGCTCTTAGGTAAGTCCTTCCACCAAGCCTTATTAATAAGGTTAGCAATTAATTTAAGTAGTAAAATTGTGTGGCCGTTATAGATCTTATTATATTGGATCTAAGCCTATATAGGAAAGTGTAACGGGACTAGCCCAGTTACAGTAGGAATATCTCGGTGAAACACTCAATAAATGAATTCCGACGCTTTAATCAAATTCTGCCAAATTCTATTAAGTTAATCGAATTCTGCTAAATTCCGCTAACTTAATTAATTTCTACCAGTCTCCACTAAATTCCACTAATGTAATAGAATTTGGTTAAAACCTGTTAAAATCCGCGTGGGCTTGTGCCCATGCGTCTGCTGCCAAGACCACGAATATTTAGTTATAAGTTTCCTATATTCCTTTCTCTTCTTTACGCAACGTCTTGTACTCTGCAAGAGCTATATACCCTTAGATTTAGATAGAATTTATATTATTCCTTCAAATCTTCCCTAAAGCCTCTTCGCGCCCTTATATTACGTTGCGTTAAAACAACTACTATTAAAATGGCAAATGAACCCAAATCCCTTTTAATAACCATAAGTATTATAACCCTAGTCAGGGAATAGTTAACTATAATGCAACAGTCCTTTACGGACGCCTTAGCTTAGTAGTGGGCTGCACTAGAAGCCTAGCACCAGCAATTAATGGAAGCACTCCACGAAGAACTCCGCAACGTTAAGGCATTTATGTCACAGACCCCAACAGCAACACCTACAAATAAAATTAAAATAACGGTACTTAAACCTAACGCGTCAAATGCAAACACTAAACTAGTAATGGTAGCTTAACCTACTACAAAATCCGAAAAGCTCCCTAATCCTCCAATGTTTAATAGAAACTAAAATAACCTATATCCCTTTATAACCAAGCTCCGTCTTAAACTCTTAATAAACTATAATTGATACCATACTAAGGCTAGCAAGGTTAGCTATAGAATGTCTTATTTAAGTAAGGACGCTGTATAAACTATAGATCCATTCTTCCGCAATAGCACTTTTATTAATTTTGAAACCTTTGTCTCTCTGCTAGAACAAACATATAATAACGCCAGCTGTAAATACACAGCTGTTACCAAACTTAAAAACCTACGATAATAGAACTAAGACTTCACCAGCTTCTTTTTGGAATTTTTAGGCCTTATTAGTGAACTAGATTGGAATAAAGCCGCTAAAGTTACTGCCATTTAATGAGCTATTTTGGATGAAATTAGAGCCTAGTTAGTAGGTAGAGAACTACTAAAAAACCTGTCCGAATTTACTATGATATGTTAATAAATTAATGAAGACCTTTAATATAACAAATAGACTTGTTCTCTAAAGTTAACCACACCTTATGTTTAAAACTCCTCGAAACCGGTATATACTCTAAGGCGCGATCCTTTTCTGAGACCTAAAAGCCCTATGTATAACCCTATAGACCTCAATACTACCTAATTCTATACACCCTTGGGAACTAACAAACGAAGAACACAAGCTATAAATAGAGAATGTTTTAGATGCGGTAAAAAAGGATATATTTAAAAATATTGCCGAACTTACCCTTTTAAAAAAGTCCGCCGTAGTTCCTCCTGATCTTTAAGTTGTACCTAATTCCTGAATTATACCCGTTCTTTAAGCCGTACTCGTTCCTTAAATTGTACCTACGCTATAAATTATACTTAGACGTTATAAAGCACCTTGCCTTTAGTTAACTTGGAAAATAAATCATCCTAGAGCTAAGTCGCGCCTTAGGATAAAAAGTAGAAGAGTATAAGTGTCTAGGCTCTTCTAGCGCTAATATATAACATAACTCCCTTAATATACTTGGCAAAATTTAAATACTTTAAAAATAGAAGGAAGTATAAATCCTTATAGACAGCAGAGCCACTAGCATAGGCTTTATTAATACGAACTACATAAAAACTTAACGCCTAAATTTAAAGAAACTTAACGAGCCCTAAGGCCTATAAGGCTTTAATGGCAAACCCTTAATATATAGCAAAATAACGCACTACGCTCTTATAAAATTGTAGATAGGTAAATACCTTAAATACGTTTCCTTGTTTGTAACACCCTTAAAGCACTATAAGATAATACTTAGACACAGATAGCTAAAATAATACAACCCTTTAATTAGCTGGGTTAAAGAAATACTAAAGTTCCGTACAACCTACTGCTAAAGTTATTGCTTAAAAAACCATTTGCCCTATAAACATACATATAACTATTTAAATTTAATATGATATAAATTACCCTTACCACAAACCTTAAGCTAATATGATAAATCTATAACTGCTAATTATAGTAAAGAATGCAAAGATGTTATGTTAAACCCTCTCGAAATCCGTATAATATAGGCCGCGCCTTTTATCTTATTAGCAAAAAGATGAGATTATGAAATCTTTGCTGTAACTATAGAAGATATTAAAAAAGCACTAGAACCAAAATAGTATCCTAATTCTTAACCTTTTGTACCTAAAGAGTACTATAACCTAATTGACGAGTTTAAAAAACGATTTATAGACTAACTAGCCCCGCACTGAGAAAAGCACGACTTTAAGATAGAACTTAAGCCTAGTATAATACTAAAGTTCGGTCTGCTATATGGCATGTTATAAGAAGAACTGCTTATAATATAATAATACCTTAATAAGTATCTAGAAAAAGGATTTATTCGCCCTAGTTAATCTCTATTTGCCTTACCTATGCTATTTATTAAAAAGCCAGGAGGAGGCTTAAGATTCTATATTAAATTATTAAGCTCTAAATGTAATTATGATATAAAACCGATATCTAATTCCCTTAATTTAAAAGACGCTTAACTAATTGGCGAAGGCACGGTACTTTATAAAGCTTAACATAATCGCTGCCTTTAATAAAATTTGTATATGTAAGGGAGATAAGAAGTATACAGCCTTTTATATATAATAGGGACTCTTTAAATACCTAGTAATGCTGTTTAGCGTAAAGAACGGTCCTAGTACGTTTTAGTAATACGTTAATAATACGCTTTGTAAATTCCTTAATATATTTATTACCGCGTATATTAATAATATCTTAATCTACTCGTTCTTGCTTTCTAAATATTAAAAACATATTAGAATGGTCCTTAAACGCTTATAAGACGCGGGCTTATAATACGATATTAAGAAATGCAAGTTCTACGCGTCTAAGGTTATATACTTAGGCTTAATTATATCCTATAATAGAATTAAAATAGACCCTAAGAAAGTCGCTGCAATTATAAACTAGGAAAGCCCTAGCAATATATAGGATATTTAAGGATTTCTAGGATTTATAAATTTCTATTAATAATTTATTAACTACTTTTTAAAAGTTGCTTAGCCATTAGTAAACCTAATAAAGAAAATTTTAAAATTTAAATAGACTGCTAGATGCGAATAAGCTTTTAATAACTTAAAATATTGCTTTACAACTACTCTAATCCTTGCTTACTTTAACCCTAACCTTAAATATATTGTTAAAACGGACTCGTTAGATTATGCGCTAGGGGGAGTGTTATTACTATATAATAAAAATGGCGAACTATATCTAGTAGCCTTTCTCTTCCGGAAACTCGCCCCTGCTAAATCGAACTATAAGATATATAATAAGGAACTGCTTGCGATTATTAGATGCTTTAAATAATAGCATCCTAAGCTAGAAGGATTATTATTTCTAATACGCGTGTTAACGGACTATAAGAACCTGTAATACTTTATAACTATAAAACAATTAACATAGCGCTAAATTCGTTAGGCTGAATACCTCTTATAATTTAACTTTAAGATTATATATTAACTGGGCAAACTTAATTAAAAGCCTAACGCATTAATATAACAATTATAGGACTTACTTATAAACGCCTTAGATAAACGGATTATAAATTAATTACAGATCTTACTGCCCCCTAAATATTTTAAAAAACTACGTCCTATGTTTCTAGATATGGAACTTAATAGAAATAAATTAGAAGTTAATAAATAGGAAATAGAAATTAATAAGCTAATAAAATATAAATATAAGAATAATGTATAAATAGTAGATATAATAAAGGCGATCTAAACTAGAAAATAATAGTATAAGAATATTATACTTACTAAATATGAAATTTGAAACGATTGATTATACTATTAATAGAAGATAGTAGTTCCGAATTCCAAACCTTTATAATTTAAAATACTTGAATTTGTATATAACTCCCCTATAGTAGGACATTCTGGCTATGCGAAGACCTATAAGATTGTTTAATAAGTATATTACTAGCCTATAATATACGACTATGTATGGAAATATGTTTAAGTATATAGGATATACGTGCGTGGAAAAACCTTTTATATAAAGAAGTAAGGAGTACTTTAACCGCTACTAATTCTAATGCAAAGATGGCGCGATATCTTAATTAACTTTATAGTCAACTTGCCTAGTAGTAATGGGTTTACGAATATTATAGTAGTAGTTAACTGTCTTATAAAAATGCGATATATAATTCCTATAGACTTGATTAATACAATATTAGTAGCTAAATGTTTTATTAAGCATATCTTTAAGCTATACGGACTTCCTAATATAATAATATCCAACTATAGAAGCCAGTTTGTTTTAGACTTCTAGTAAGCTCTATATAAACAATTAAGTATTTAAATATAACTCTTAACTGCGTTTTATCTAGAGATAGATAGTTAAATAGAAATTGTAAACGCGATTATAGAATAATACTTATAAATATACTGCTTCTACCTATAAGATGACTAGGAAAAATGGCTACCTTTAGCTAAGTTTACTGTAAATAATATAATAAATGTATTAATAGGCGTGACACCATTCTACGCAACCTATGGATAAAACCCTTAACTTAGATTTAAGCTGTAACCTAAAATTAATATAACAGGACCCACGATTAAACGGATCTAGTTAATTAACGTATATAACTTCGCTAATTAAATAAAGCAGTTAACGGAACTATTACGAAGTAAGTTAATATACGCTTAAATATTATAGAAATGGCATGCGAATAAAGGACGAGCTCCTATATAGGACTTTAAGGAAGGTAATATGGCTTACCTAAGTACACAAAACCTAAAGACTTAACGGCCTTTAAAGAAACTTAATTAGAAGTTCGCGGGCCTATATTAAATTAAAAAGAAACTAAGCCTGTACGCCTATAAGCTTAAACTGCTAACTAAAATGAAAATATACCTAATGTTTTACGTAAGCTTACTATAACCCTTAAGAGACAATCCTATAACTTGCGAAATTCTGCTACTACCTCCTATAATTGTTGACAACGGCAACGGTTTGTACTTTATTAACTTAATTAATAATATGCAATAGAAAACATAATCTAAATAATTTAAACTTCTTGTTAAGTAGGAAGGATATAAAACACAAACCTAAAAAACCTATAAATAGGTTAAGGCCAACGCGCCTTCCCTAGTAAAAGAATTCTATAAAGACCATCCTTTGCGGCCTACTCTGGCTGGATGGATATAATATAAAGGTAAACAACTGCCACCTAATATAAAGATATAAAACATAATAGCAGGAAACTTAAAATTAAAAAGAACTTAAACCACATTATAACGCTTATAAGGCAATAAGTTATAAATTTTTAACTAAATTAAATTGTTTTGGACCTTCGGCTAAAGGGGGGGTACTATAACAGGACTAGCCTAGTTACAGTAGGAATGTCTTAGTAAAACACTCAATAAATAAATTCTAACGCTTTAATTAAATTCTGCTAAATTTTACCAAGTTAATTAAATTCTGCTAAATTCCGCTAACTTAATTAATTTCCACCAGTCTCCACTAAATTCCACTAATATAATGGAATTTGGTTAAAACCTGTTAAAATCCACATGGGCTCATGCCCACGCGTCTGCTACTAAGACTACAAATATTTAGTTACAAGTTTCCTATATTCCTTTCTCTTCTTTACGCAACGTCTTGTACTCTGCAAGAGCTATATACCCTTAGATTTAGATAGAATATATATTATTCCTTTGAATCTTCCCTAAAGCCTCTTCGCGCCCTTATAGAAAGTATTTATTAACGGCGTTAATAAACTGGTAGTTAATAATCTTATTATCTAGAGCAAGCTTTACCTACTTAACCCCCTAAACCGCTTCTTAGTAACGGCTTAAGAAAGTAGTAATTACTTAGACTAATTAAAAGCGGAGCTTAATAAAAGTCTTCTATATATTAGCCTTATGGATTAAGCTACGGGCCTTAAATAATTGCTTAAGGTGTTTAATATAGTCTTTTACCGTCTACTTGTGCTTTAGGGCAGTAATAATCTCTTTATTAATTATACTAAAGATAACTAAACAGACTTTGCCGTTGTCCTTATTGTACTATTTAAGCTCCTTATTATACTTATTATAAAGCACCTTATTAGTTAAATAAATTAAATTATTAATATCCGCAATAATTTGGGACCTCTTAAAGATCTTATCTCACTCCTCTTTATTAGCGTCTTTTGGTACTCAATTAATAGATATTATAGGCTTTTCTTCCTAGAGCTTTAGGTAGAGGGGTAGGACTATATCTTCTTAAATAATATATAGAAGGCCTATTACAGAACCCCACCGTAGGGGCCTCCATAGGAGAGCCCCGTGCTCTTATATACACCTCGCGTACAGCTTACGTCAGCTACGCGTAGGTATATCACTTCCTTACGCCCTTAACCCTTATAATTAATCGCGCAACGTCTTGTAGACTTCTTAAATATATACGCTTTATAGCTATTGCCCTTGTCCTATAACAAGGCCCTTACCACATAGGTACGTGTAAAGCTATATCCAATATTAATGCCAATTTAAACCGTTATTCTTAAGGCGTTAAATACCTAGATAGTCTTTACCTATAGCAACACGTAAATAAATAAATTTAACGCGTAATTTTAATAATAAGAAATGACTTTATACGCAGGTATGGTAACCTTTAATGCGGCCTATAGTAAGGCGTTAAATGTAAAATAGTAAGATATAACCTAGCACGGGTATAGTAACCCTTTGTTATAGGACACCTCTGTGACACCTTATACACGTCTACCTGTTTCCACCGACGTAGTAAGAAGAGACTAACCGCGAGACGGCAATCTGCCGGCAATCTACGGCAATCTGATAGCAATCTGCCGCATTCTGCCATATTCTGCCAAGTCTAACAAATCCTACCAAGTTCTGCCAGGACCGCTCCTTAAATCCTATCCTGCTCTATGTATATGTCAACTAAGCAATGAAACTAATAATATATACCCTTTCTCCCCGTTTCCTTACCTTCTCTCCTTACACAACGTCTTAACTTTATTACGTAGTTTATATACATAGCTTAATAATATCTACTTTGCTATATATTACTATCGCTTGTACTCGCTCCGTAACACTACATTGCGTTAACCTTACATACCACCCTCCAAAATGCAGAACAACCCCAAAGCCCCTATAATAGCCGCTAGTATTATGTCCACACTTTAAGAACAATTGGTAGAGATATAGAAGTCCTTTATAGACGCCCTTGCATAGAACTAAGCCACTTTAACTTAACAATAAGCTAAATAAGAGGCACGATACCTGCAAATAATTAAGGACCTTTAAGAAGAAGTTCGCACCCTTAGGATGCCTACACTAGGGCCCTAAGACCAAACACCTTCTCTAGAGATGAACACGTGGGATAAGAGTCCTAAACCTATAGTAACTATTCATCCTAAACCAACTACTGCACTGTAACAATCTAAATGACTACCAGACCCTTTAATATTTACTAGTAAATAATAAGAACTCTAATTATTCCTAAGCCAGCTTAAAAATAAGCTAACCAGTAATGCTGACCGCTACCTAACTGAAGCTAACTAACTCTACTACGCCCTAAGTTAACTAGGAGGAGATGTAGCTAACCTTATTAAACCCCTTTAACTAAACTTAGTATAAAGTCTAGTTATACTACTTGAAGCTATATATGGTGACCTAAACCGTTAAGCTACTGCTTAGAGAAAGATAAACTATATAACTTAAGGAACGAAAAGTTTCCTAGTATACTTCTCTAAATTTAACTGTTACGTAAAGGAAATAGGCTGGAATGACTCTATACTGGTTAACAGCCTTATTAAGTCCCTAAGCCCTAAACTAAAAACCTCCTTAATAGGTGTAGACCTACTAGGAGCTCTTAATGCCTGTGTAAACATTATCAATAAACGGTACAATGATATACTACGCCTAACACTAAAGTCTACTCCTTAATATAATATAACAGCCCCATAAATATCTACTAAGTTATTATCTCAGCCTAAGTACCCTAATGCTATAGATATTAATATAGGGACCCTAGGATACGCTTTACTAGGGTCCCCTAAATAAGAATAACGCATTAAGCTAGGCCTTTGCTTTAAATATGGAAGCAAGGAACATATCTTAAGATACTACTCCGTCCCTATGCCCTAATACAACTTATAAACGGCCAACACTAATAACCGTTTACTATATTAATCCTCCAGTTACCATCCCCAATCTTCACCTAGCTCCAGCCCTGTGTCTAGTAAGCACCACTTATAAGGACGAAGTTACAACCAATATTCTATAGGAACCCCTTCCTACTTACTACTAAAAGGCACGTCCTAGAGTTAAGTTGCTCTCTAGGACAGCTATGTCACAGGATCTTGTTAAATGTATTAGATATTGCAAAACCTAACTCTTAGAATCGTAGTATAACCATTAACTGCTGTCTTTGGCAGAAAGGTTAATAGGCTAATACTTAAGTCCTAATTAACACAGGAGCTAGCGGCATAGAATTTATTAATAAGATCTTTATATAAGATAATAGGTTTACCCTAACACCCCTTAACCGGCATATTAATGTATTTAGATTTAATGGCAAACGCACTATCTTAGGCCGTATTACTTATATAGCGGCCCTAAGACTCCAATACCTAAACTATAAAGAATTAATTAAGCTCTTTGTAACTACCCTAGGTCACCTAGTAATCCTTAAACAACCCTAAATAAAGCTATATAAGGTAACCATTAATTAGGACAACCTTAAGCTTCTATTTACTGCCTCCCACTACAAGTAGAAGTGCCTTATAACTCGCTGCTTAGACCCTAAACTAAAATCTGGAAAATCTATCAAGATCCACCAGTCTAAAATTTCTACTGACGTCCACCCTATACCTAAAAAGTCCACCCAATTCCACCTACTAGAGAATTTCACTAAATTCCACTAATGTAAGACTTCTACTAACAACCACCAAGAACCTAAAAATAATGCATAACTATATAAACTAACTCTAACTGCTGCACCCGGAACCAAGCAGAAGCTTAAGCTTAATATATAAAAGTACTAGAAGAACTAGTATTCTACTATAAAAAGGATACTTAAAGAACCTGAACCTAAATCTAATACTAACTCTGTAACTAATACTAAACCTAAACCTAAACAAGAAACTATACAAGAAACTAAGGATAATTTAAGCTTACTTAACACCTTAGACATCTATATAATTGGAGCTACTCCGCTAGCATAACTTGCCAGGAAACCAGAACATATAATCTTCACTATTACAATAGCTAATATTAAGAAGGCCTTAGCACTAAAAAAGCATACTAACCCCGCCACAAAGGTACCAGTAGAGTACTATAATTATTTAGATATATTCTTATAAAAGGAAGCCAACAAGCTACTAAAATGCCGTCTATATAATTATAAGATTATAGTTAAAGAAGGAAAATATTTTAGATTTGGACCCTTATATAGGATGTCCTAAAACAAACTCTAAGTACTATAGAAGTACTTAGACAAACATCTAAATAAGGGTTTTATTAGAGCAAGTTTATTACCTATAGCCACACCAGTAATCTTTATTAAGAAACCTGGCAGTGGTTTACGCTTCTGTGTAGACTACCAAGCCCTTAACGCTGTTACTATTAAGAACTAATACCTAATCCCATTAATCTAAGAGACACTGAACTAATTAAGTAAGGCTCGCTTCTATATAAAGCTTGATATTATCCACGCATTTAACTGCCTCTATATTGCAAAAGAAGATAAATGGCTTACTACATTTCATACTTAATACAGATTATTTAAATACTTAGTAATGCCATTTGGCCTTATAAATGCCCTAAGTTCATTCTAACACTTTATAAATAATACCCTACGCCCATACCTAGACGTCTTTTATACTGCTTATATTAACAACATCTTAATATATAGTAATAATCTAGCTAAATATTAAAAACATATTAAACTAATCCTATAAGCCTTACGTGGAGCCAGTCTATAATTAGATATAGATAAATACAAGTTCTATAAAACAGAAGTCCTATACCTTAGACTTATTATTTCTATAGACGGCGTATAAATGGACCCTAAGAAGGTTAAAGCAATTGTAAACTGGCAAGAACCTAAGAACGTCAAGGATATAAGGGCCTTTATAGGCTTTGCCAACTTCTACTAACGGTTTATTAATAACTTCTCCGCCTTGGTTTTACCCCTTATAGCCTTAACCTAAAAGGACAAAGCCTTTATCTTCAATAAGGAATATAAAAAGGCCTTTGCTTATCTAAAGGTTATATTTACCACTGCACCTATACTTTAACACTTTAACCTAAACTAAATAAGCATTATAGAAGCTAACTCATCTAATTATATTACTGGAGGCATTCTATCTCAATATAACAAGGAAGGAGTATTGTACCCTATAGTATACTTCTTAAAACGACTAAGCCCAGCTAAATATAATTACGAGATCTACAACAAGGAATTGCTGGCGATTATTAGATACTTTAAGTAATGGCGACTAGAACTAGAAGGAACTAGATTCCTAATTAAAGTTCTTAGCAACTATAAGAACCTGCAGTACTTTATAACCATAAAACAGCTAAGCCACTGTCAAGCCTGCTGGTTAGAATATCTGTCCTAATTCCAATTCTTAATTATATACCGCCTAGGCGTCCAAGGCCAGAAGCCTAATGCCCTAACCTAATATTTACAGGACGCACCAGCTTAAGAAGAAGCGCGCTCTTACTGTAATTAGACTCTGCTCCGCCCTAAGCTATTTAATCCCCCTATTAAAGATCTTATGGTACACACCCTTAAAATAACTAATTAAACTATTAAACAGATTATAGTCAACGAATATCCAAACAATAAATTTATCTAAGAGATGCTCAAGCTAATTTAAGACGGTGTTAGACGCTCTAAAAAGGTTTCTCTAAGTAAATGCGAAGTCCACAGAAACTACTTATACTACTAAAACCGCCTAGTTATTCCTAATTACAATAAACTTAAGCTTAAGCTCCTTAAACACATACACGACCTACCAGTAGCCAGCTACCTAGGCTAAGGAAAAACCCTAGAACTGCTCTAATAAGAATACTACTGGCTGAATATGCATAATATAATATGAAGGTACGTCTCTAGCTGCTATACCTGCTAACAAGCCAAAGCTTTATATAAGACGTATAACGGCTTTTTAAAGCCACTACCTATTCCAGACCGAAGATAGAAGGACATCTTAATTAACTTTATTGTTGATCTCCCTGTAAGTAAAGGATGCATAAATATTATAGTAGTTATAGATTAACTATCTAAGATAAGATACTTAATCGCCTGCCCTAATATATTAACACCTGCCATTGCCTGACTGTTCCTAGATTATATATAGAAACTCCACAGACTCCCTAAAACGATCGTCTCCAATAGAGGCCGCTAGTTTATCTTAGCGTTCTAGAAAGAACTAACTACCTAACTCTATATTAAAGCACTGTTGTCTATAGTATATCACCCAGAAACGGATAGTTAAATAGAACGTGCAAATGCTATAATAAAACAGTATATTTAGATATACACGTTGTATTTACAGGACAACTAAATAGACTGGCTTATATTTGCCAAATTTACTATAAATAACTCCGTCTTAGAAACTATAAAGGTCTCCCTATTTCTGGCTAATTACAGCCAGCACCTATAAATGGGTTTTGAACCCTTTAGTAATGTTCCTTACCTAGCTTATTAGGCCTTACAAGTTGCAGAAGTAAATGAATTTATAAAGAAAATGGAAGAACTATAAGAGTTCCTTACTAATAAAATAATATAGGCCCAGTCTGTCTATAAAGCCGCAGTAAATAAGAACTAAACCCTAGCACCAGCTTACCAAATTGGTAACTTCGTCTAGCTAGACGCAAAAAATCTAAATATAAAACAACCTACTAAGAAACTTAACTAGAAGAACGCCGGCCCTTATAAGGTTAGAAAAGTTGTCTCTCCTTATGCCTACTAACTAAAGCTTCCTAATACGGTTAAAATCCACCCTATATTCCATACGTCAGTCCTCCACCCTACCACCCCTATATCAGACGCCCTACCTAAACAGATTTAAGACCCTCCCCCACTAGTTAAAGTGGATAGTAAGGATAAGTACCTTATTAAAAGAGTTAACAATATTAAGTATAATAAACGGAAACGCAAATATATATACCTTATAAAATGAAGAGGCTTTACTAAGCCCTTATGGGAACCCGTTAACTCTATAGGACTTACATAAGCCATAGAAGACTTTTACAAACTCTACCTAGAACTACCACAGCCCTATCTTGCAGAAGCTCAAGTTTAAAGGGGGGGTACTATTACGGGACACCTCTATAACACCTTATACACGTTCACCTGTTTCCACCAACGCAGTAAGAAGAGACTAACCGCGAGACAGCAATCTGCTAGCAATCTACAGCAATCTAATGGCAATCTGCCGCATTCTGCCATATTCTGCCAAGTCCAATAAATTCTACCAAGTTCTGCCAGGACCGCTCCTTAAATCCTATCCTACTCTATATATATATTAACCAAGCAACAAAACTAATAATATATACCCTTTCTCCCTATTTCCTTACCTTCTTTCCTTACACAACGTCTTGACTTTATCACGCAGTTCATATACATAGCTTAATAATATCTACTTTGCTATATATTACCATCGCTTATGCTCGCTCTGTAACACCCTTAATGCAACCTATAGTAAGGTATTAATATTCTAAACTATTAAATAGCTAAACTGTTACAGCTTAGTAGCAATAAGTGCTTATAACCTAATAAACTATATAATATTAGAAGGAATAAATGTAAATATAGAATCTAACTATAATGAATATAGGCCTTAATATAGGCCTATATTAGTATAGAAACTAAAGTAACTGCTATAGAGACCGACCAAAAGTGGAACAAAGGAAGTCTGCCTATGTAAGTAGGAAACCCGTATAGAGGACTCTTCTAGAGCCATCGTCACCCTTTATAAGTATTGGTCTTATATTAAGCTACTTCGCTAATTAAAGTGTACGCCTAGTAACGCCAGCCTGTCTTCTTATTAAATATTAATTTATCTAGAAAAATATAACCCTTAGCGTTAAATTAAGCAATATTCTTATGATAGCCTAATTATAGAGGTTTACTAATACGCAAAGACTACTTATAAGCTTCTTTATAATTCTACCCAAAACTATTAGCTATAAGATAACAGTTCCTTGCTTAAACACTAGCTAGTATACAATCTATTCCTACTGCCTGCAACCCTCTATTTTTATCTATTCTATAACTACTAACTTATTAGCTCTAATAAGATAATAAGGCCTTTTAAGCTAGCGAAGTAGAGGCTTTACTACGCTCCCGTACTTTAGTAGATTATTCTTTTAATATTATATGTAGTTTTAAGGTAAGTATAGGTCTCTTAGGCAATTACTTTAGGTCGCTAGGATAGAAGAAGGCGTATAATATTAGATCTCTACAATAAAGATAGGAAGTATTAATTAGTAGGCGTAGACGTATTAGAAAATCGTTTACTATTCGCTAAAAGGGTAGTATATAATTATCTAATTAGACATAGATTAAAGCTTTATACTTATTTTTTATATATAAAGCGAAAAAAAAAATCGAGGTAGTATGTGAAACTATAGAGTTGTAAGAGGCCAGTCTGACCGGAACGTATGATTATCTAATCGACAGTGTAGAATGAGAGTCACAGGTAAGTAGAAGGTAAGTCGAAGGTAGAACGAGCTTCACGTATTAAAGGACAAATGCTTTCTGACCTCTTCTATTCAGAGACTAATCGCTGGTTCTTCTCTAGAGGAGAACCAGCTCCCTTTATGATCCTTCTGAGACACTAGTAAAACCCTTTGCCCCTTATCTGTCTGACCATGTCTCATCTAATATGTACCTTTCAGGAGCGCCCGTTACAAGAGTTCTCCGTTGCTGTACGTGCAGAAACAAAAACCAGATACTTTGCACAATCGGAGCTTCCGTTTCTTTTGCGCATCATTATTTCTGCTTTCATTCCGGCCAAAGTTTGCTCTAGCAAGTTCTTAACAATCAATATTACTATTACTTCCCAAAAATTACATTGATCTCGTTGCTCTTGCCGTTGAATTTTCATACTGGCTCCATCCGCGTTGCAAACCGATTTCTCTGGGATATCTTGCATTTCTGATCTTCCCGTGCTTCGGATTAACTCAGCCTAGGGAAGTGCTGGTACTAGCCGTGCTAAGCGCTCTTTTACAAGAGCATCTCCTTCACTGACTTGAGGCTCTTGGATGGATGATGAAGGTTTCCGAAGGGATCCATGCCATCGCTTCGTTAAGAGTCGTTTGCTCCAGTCAGTTAGCCTCCAGCGTGGCAAGACCATTTCGCTAACACTTTGCTTAGTCTAGTGATTGCCCCCGTCTTTCGACTTTCGTCCACGACACGAAGCGGTTTGTCCTCTATAATCAGACAGCGATTGAGCAGCCTCCTCTCCAGACATACTACAGCGCCATCGTATTCGCACCGACGACGAGCATAGTAAGAAAGCAGTTCAAAGACTGGGGAGCTCTAAAGCAACTCCCAGTCAATGATAAGATTGCCCGTGCTTGCCAATCCTAGACCAGGACAATACTTTGAAGCTTAAGTGTCCCGTTGTCGACCAAATCCCATGCCTGGCCGTCCATGACGCCATGTACATAAGCATCGCCTACTAATTTAAACTTAGTATCTGGCTCATCTTTCCCGTCATCGGAACTTCCAACTGGCCTGAGAATAAGGGGTACTTTGCCTCCAGGGAAGACGAAAATCTGGTCTCCAGGTTTTGTAGTACACGGAAAGAGACCGAAATATCCCTTCTTTGAGACAGCGAATCTGCGATTCGTAACACACTTCAGGATATGCTCATGAAATACTCTCATATTGCCTGTGAGAGTCGCACCGGGGTCAAAATTGCATTCCAGCCAGCCGCAGTCGCATGGATCACGATTGACGTGTTCTGAATCAGACACCCGCTGCCACCAATTCTCGTGGATGACTCGATCAAATTCTCCCGCTCGAACAAGCAATGGCAATCCAGCATTGACTCTACAGTCGAAGCACAACGATCTCCAAAAAGCGTCTTGGCGTGTTCCGCCCGCGATGTAGGATTTGCTTGGGTATTTCAAACTTGCGACTTGACGCCATTTTACGATCTGTTTGAGGACAAGTGCAGGAGGTGGCGTGAACATCACTGGGTCGGTCGATAACCACGCACCAAATTTTTTGACGCTGTCTAGAGAAAATCCTTGTATTTTCAGTCTTCCAGGTGCAATGCGGTCAACTTTGGCAGATTTCGTTCCTCCTGCGCTAAAAAGCTGCATGAAGTGGTTCCGATATCCCAGGACTTGAAGTCTAAGACTGCTATGCTCATAAGACCAATCCGGGACCCAGGAAGCCGTTATGGTGTCTTTTGTCTCCAGTAATCTGGGTATGGGGATCAGCACTTGACTGAAGACGTCGAGATTTCTGTTTTGTCTTATCAACTCCATGGTTGATCTCTCATAAACTTCGGAGATTGGCAGCGCGTAGTCGACTATGAAATCATCAAATTCCTTAGCTAGCCCAAGCAGTGCATACACTTTGTCCCGCGGATCAGTTGATTTTCGATCTCTGCAAGTAGCAGCTAGTTGCAAGAAACTGGCTCTTCTCTTTTTTCTCAGAACTTCGAGATTGATCATGTCGATCAAAAAAGTACCTCGAACAGGACGGCGAAAGTAACCCCGATTTTCCACCATTCTAGTTATGGTCTTCCTGGATGTGGTTGGCGGCCTCGGGTAACTGGTGAACTTTATTGTTTCGTTGATCTCCGGCTGAGAGGAGAGATCTAACTCTAAGGCATACAAGGAGAGCCCAACGCTATCATAAACTGGAATGACACAACATCCGAGGGAAATATGTCGACATAGGCTGAACAGAAACTTTGTAACCCAATCTCCAGGTATTTCTAATCTGCCATGCATGAAAACCAACTCCTTGGCCACGGCGGCCTCTTGGACGGTCCAAATGCGCTCCCACCAGGTACTATCGGTCAGGTCTATCATAACCGACTGTAAAGCCTGGTCTACCGTGTGTTGCAATCCGTGCCTAGGAAACCAGTGTACTTTCTCATCTTTCAAAGTAGAGAGAAGCAATTTTGTCTCCTCAATGGCTGTTATATGGTCGCTGCTTGAATTGAGCCATACAACAGCTCGGCGCGCTCTTTCATATATCAGTCGCATACGTTTGACTTGAGAGTTTCGCTCCTGAATATCTTCTTGATTGATACAAATTGCATCAACCCAGAGCATTCTATTCCGATCTGTATATCTGAGGTCTTGAAGCGCATATTCAAGATTGTTTGTGACGGCGATATCATGCCCGCTGACTTGAATTGTACCAGGTGGTTCCCGTTTGGTTCCCCATACATACGAAAGTGCCTCGAAAGGCACATCGCCAACTCTCGTGACAATCAGGTTACAGATAACCTTCTCGTATATATATCCTTTCTTTAACTCCAGGATCCGAATATCTTGGCGAGAGGGTTTCAACGGGGTGTAGAGGGCGGCTGGCATCCTGAAAACTGAGGGAACCCTCTTGTTGACTCTAGGCTAAAAGAGAAGGGGAGGAGGAAGCGGCAATTAGATGCGTCAACTGAGAAGGAAGAAGGCATATGTGACATTGCACCCTTTCAGCTCAGTTTTCAGAGACACATAAAGCAGCGCATTGACTGCGGTTTGCTAGGTAGATTCGATGGTTCTTATAATAATACGGAGGTCCTTAACAAAAGTTCTTGCACCTTCCTAATTAGGAAGTTTTAGGAATAATAATACTATTACTGCTTTTTGTATTTTTATATATTATCTTACTAAGTATAAATTAAAAATCTGATAAAGAATTTTTATTATATATAGTATTAGGCTAGTAAATTAATCTTTAAAGTTCGCGTGCCTTAATATACGCTGGGTAGACTCTAGTATACGCTACGGAGGCTGTAAAATACGCACCTGTGCTTGCGCGTACGTTAGTTTGAAACTTCCCAATTAGGAAGGTGCAAGAACTTTTGTTAGGGACCTCCGTAAACACGTCATCAATTCCGTAAACCGGGTTTCCTGTAGCCATCGGGTCGGTGATTGGCTGGGCCTACTAACCGGTTGTCGATCGGATGTCCGTGCACCCATTATTAGAAAAGATTCATTGTGGCCAAAAATTACGATAAGCGAATTAAAATAAATCAATATTGAATACCGGATTTATACGATATATATAACAAATAATGTGTTCCACCACTGAGCGCATCACTTCAAAGAACACTAAAAAGCCTAAATTTCAATATTAAATATCTCAACCACTACTTAATAATATTTTCTAAAAATTTAAATATAAGCTTTTATATACATATTTTAGTGTATATTATAATATTAGAGTGTATAACTTAATAGTTATTATAATATAGAGTTTAGGGGCTAAAAATAGAGATATTTCGAAATATCTCAACAACCACTAGACTATATACTTTTATATTATAATAGGCACTAGAATAGGCATATTAGAGCTTATATTTAAATTTTTAGAAAATATTAATAAGTAGTGGTTGAGATATTTAATATTGAAATTTAGGCTTTTTGGTGTTCCCCGAGGTGATACGGAGGCAGCGGTAAAAAGTTCCTGGCCCCCCCATTTTCGCGCTAGCCTCCAGTGGCTTAGTGTGGCGCATATTAGGCCTAGTCCAGACTTTACCGAGGCTTGGCGCGCACAGCGGGGTTGCTACATATGCAACTCTTTCCTCAATACTACGCTCAAGAGGCTTCTAAATTCTTATTATATCTTACTGTTTGTAATGGGCAATTCATATAATATTTGTACAAGGGCTCAGGCCCTTACTATAAAGATTTATAGCAGCACAAATGCCGATATTTAAGCTGCTACTGGCATGAGCGTCTCCCGCATTAAATCAGTTGTTCAGGAAGCACGTAAACGCGGGTTTAACGAGACCAAAAGCCGCAGAATTCTCAATATCTACCTTAAAGATGCACCCCGGTTGGGTTGCCTAACTGTTTATACGTCTACTAAGATTTAAGAAGTTATTAAGAAGGTTTATCATAACCGTTATGGCAGAGAAAAAAGCACTAAATAACTTACTCTTAACACCAATATCAGCGCCAAATTAGTATAGCAAATCCTTAAGTCGGCAAACTTCTGCAAGACTAAGCCTACTTATAAGCCCGGCCTTACAGCACAGATAAAAAAGGATAGGCTTGAGTTCTGTATTCGCCATAAAGACTGGACTTTAGAAGATTGGATGAACGTTATTTAGAGTAACAAAACTTCTATTGTTCTTGGTTATTGCCTTAGAGGTTATCGCGTATAGAGGCAACTAGAAAAACGCTTTCTTAAGTCTATAATAAGGCCTTATTAGAAGGGCCATTAAGAGTTTATGTTCTAGGGCAGCTTCTCATATTACAGAAAGGGCCCCTACTATATTTGGACCCCCAAGACAAAATACCAACGAGCTATGGCAACAGAAGATCTTATTAAAATTAACGCTAAACTTAAACCTATCGCCAAGGCTAAATAGAAGATAAATACCGCAATAAGGAGGATAGGACTTTACAATCTTGGAGGCAAGAAGCCTATATAAAAATAGGACAAAAAGCACGGTAAGCTTATAAGAGGTAATGGCAAAGGAGTTAACTGGTATTGCTATGCCACTTATATCCTTAAGCCTAAGCTTATTCCATTTACTCTAGCGTGCAAGAAGGATTATCCAAATATAATAATTTAAGAAGATAAAGCTCCCTCTTATGTCGCCTTATATCACGATCTTTTACTGGGTACTATAGAAGTTTAACGCATTCTTTAGTGTGGTAATTCGCCCAATATAAACATAATAGAACTAGCGTGGCCATATTTTAAAAGAGTTACTACTAAATACGGTGCCCTTACCCGCCAAAAGCCTACTAAGAGAGCCTGGTATAAAGCTTGGAGAGAGTTAGAATAGTGGCGAATTCAGTAGTAGATTAAAAGGATCCCTCGCCATATAGAGGAGATAATAAGACTTGATGGAGGCAATGAGTATCGTAAAGGCTCATTAGATAAGCCACACCGCGCAGAACCTCCAGAACGCTATGTTCCGCAGCATAATTGAGAGGATATATTTGATATTAATAAGGGCAAGGAGGATGACGATAAAGAGGATAAGCTACAGCTAAAGCTAAAGAAGCCAGAGAAGAAGCGTACTCCTTTAAAGAAGGCAACAGTTAAGAGCACTGCTGGAGCTGCTTTTGCTGCTATTTTCGCTATACAAGATGCTTACGAACTGCCGCAGGAACCTAGCCAAGATCAACCTCCAGTACCTCTAGAACAGCCTCTAGAACCACGGCGAAATCCTCGACGCTGCCTGCTAATAGAACTACTTAATAAGACGTTTATTGGGCCCAAACAGCCGCACGAGCAGGTGCAGGAGCCACAGTAGCAGGCTGAGTTATTAAAGAAGCCAAAGGGGCGAGGTGGAGGGCGGAAGAAGTAACACTATATATTGTATATATCTACACTTTCTCATCGCTAAGAGGCTCCAAACCTCCAAACCTTCTTCCTAATTAGGACGCCAAGCTTACTTGTGTAGCGTTTTGGTGGCTTATTGGTGGCGCAAGGGGGGCCAGGAACTTTTTACCGCTGCCTCCGTACACCCGGTAGTATAATGCGCTCGGTAGTAGAACACGTTATCGGTTTTAATTAGAAATTTTATACCTTAATATCTTAACAACTACTTAATAATAAATTCTAAAAATTTAGATTTGGACTTTTATATATACTCTATAGATTTTATTAAAGTTATATAGTAAATAGTCTAGTAGTTTTTAAGATATTAAAATTTAGGGCCTAAAATAAGGCTAAATTGCTATATCTTAAAAACTACTTAACTATTTACTATATAACTTTAATATAAGCTATAAAGTATATATAAAAGTCTAAATCTAAATTTTTAGAATTTATTATTAAGTAGTTGTTAAGATATTAAGGTGTAAATTTTCTAATTAAACCTGATATTTATTAACGTACCCTATAGGCCAGTAGGCCACCTTAAAAACTTACCAAAAAATTAGGAAATTGACACCTTAATATCTTAACAACCACTTAATAATAAATTCTAATAATTTAGATCTAGACTTTTATATATACTCTATAGCTTCTATTAAAGTTATATAGTAAATAGTTTAGTACTATTTAAGATATAGTAGTGTAGCTTTATTTTGGCCCCTAAATTTTAATATTTTAAAAACTACTAAACTATTTACTATACAACTTTAATAGAAGCTGTAGAGTATATATAAAAGTCTAGATCCGAATTATTAGAATTTATTATTAAGTGGTTGTTAAGATATTAAGGTGTCAATTTCCTAATTTTTTGGTGAGTTTTTGAAGTGGCCCACTGGCCCGCATGGCCCACTGGCCCGCAGGGTACGTTATATATATTGGATAAATCCGGTATTCGATATCGATTTATTTCAATTCGCTTATCGTAATTTTTGGCCACACTGTTTGATGTTTGACCGCGTGCACGGGCCACAAACTATAGGCACCTATCGGTGCAGAAACTCAAAAGGCCTCATTTCAAAAGACAGAGTTCTCATTCTTGATCCTCCTAACCAGTATCCACTGTTCGACAGTTACTATTAACCTTTCACGCTAAGGAAGACGATAGGAGCAATATGTCGCAAAGTCCCCGCTTGATCTCTGAAGACTCGGACAATTTTGGTACAAAGAGGAATTTTACGAAACTTAGCGTTTCGGAAGGGTATGCTCGTACTATGGTCGGTGGTGAATCGGACAACGATTCTAACACGGACAACTCGTCGTCTTCAGGTGGGGACCAGGCAGCGATGCAAATTAAAGAAAGGCAGGGCCTGGACATGAAACTAGAAGTTAAACGTGTCTTTGGAACCCCCGGCCAAAAATGCAAATGTTGTTTGACATGGCAAGACACCTATCCTGAGCAGGACGTCGAGGCTCAAGCTGCAGAAGAGGAGAGAAAACAACGGGAACAATACTCGATTCTACACAAGCAGATGATACATGGAGGTGATACAACTTGGAGAACACACTCTATCGAAATCAACAATCCAAATATCTGCACTTTCATATCCCAGTTCCTGAATGATTCCCCGGGAGAGAAATTTAGCAAGTCGAAGATTAAGCTGAAACCGCCATACATGGCACTTTTCTACAAGTTTCGCCAAATCCAGGAAACTCTGGAGAAGAAAAACAACTCGAAGTTGACGGCTGCCTGTCGCCTTCTATTTGACATATTACTTGAAGACTGGAAGCCGTTTGCAAAAGACCTTGAGGAGTTTCAATCTAGCGGGCTCATAGCATTTCAGTCTATCTGGACCCTCTTTCCGCCGGGTGAACTGGCTGTGTTTACAATAAGCAATGAGATCGCAGTCGGCAGAGTATGCAACACCATGATGAGCGCAGTTGAAGTTGAAGCAATCGATCATACAGGCTCCGGATGTGCATACATAACATTTGAGCGTAGCATTGCCCAGTTTGATGGACTTCGAAAGGTCAACTGTCTCGAGGTGTATCCGCTACAATATAACGAGGAGCGAGTCACTCTTAAGAAGAGGCTCATCGAGAGGGGAAGAGAATTCGAAAACTTGAAAGGACGACATGTCAAGTATTATAAAGGAGGTGAATATGGATCAGATACCGTAGGTCATGATACTTAACCTGATTATTCAGGATAAATGGTTCATCAAATGCTAACTTCTGATATTAGAGGGTCGTGATTGATTCCTTTGCATCCTTCAAATTTCAGAATAGTTGGATTTCTCCTCGGAGGGCACACAATATATCTCGCTTCAATTACGGTCCGTCGACCTTTAAAGACGAGTACAAAATACAACCCTGGCATGGAGATGGTCGGTATCGAAAGCGTCAAAAAATCATTCATAAGAACAACGTCCGTCACCATGACCCGAGTGAGAGAAAAGACTTTGGAAATATCGATCATCAACTTTGTGAAGACGACGATGAAGATATGTATTGTCTCCAAGATGATAGCGTTTCTGAAGGAGATGCGACCGAAAATGAAGAAGTCTTGGTAGGGCCGCTCACCGATCCTCAACTCCTTCTTGCAGTGCCCTATGTGAGAGGTTTTAACCTTCAGACAAAACATTGGAGTAAGTTCATTGTTTGAGCGGTATGTTTCTGAACATCGACTGATTCCTTAACGATAGGTCTATTCAATATAGATCGCTTGGAAGATGTTGTCTGGAACGATGACTCATTCCAGCAGCTCGTCTTAAACTCGGACCATAAGAAACTCGTTTGGGCTTTTGCAAAGCAGAAGTCTGAATCGATGGATGATACGAACTTTGATGACTTTATTCGCGGAAAAGGTAATAGCAATTCTAGCCACTATGAGGCTCATAATTTGACCTTTCTAGGCAAAGGGGTAATAATACTTCTCTGCGGTCCTCCAGGGGTCGGAAAGACACTTACAGCAGAGTCTGGTGTGTTCATTAACTTTATTTTATCTACTCAACATTGACTGACCAAATAATAGTGGCGGAAAAGCTCAAAATGCCTTTGTACATACTTGGTGCTGCCGATTTAGGAAGCGACGCTAGCGAAGCTGAGCCTATACTGCAGCAGTCCATGGATCTTTGTGCGCACTGGAAGTGCGTGTTTTTAATTGACGAAGCGGACGTATTTATGGGAGAGCGAAATATCGATAGCCTGAGACGGAACGAACTCGTCTCTGGTATGCTTTCAAGTCTTCTTTTCATACCTCGAGAATGGTCTTTTTAGCTGACTACAGGTCTAGTATTTCTTCGGCTTATCGAGTACTATACAGGGATTATGTTCCTAACAACCAACCGAGTCGGAGTTCTTGATCATGCATTTGGATCAAGGATCGACCTCATCATCCCCTTTGCAGACCTTGATCAGGTCGCGCGACGCAAAGTCTGGAAAAACTTCATTAACACGCTACCGGAAGCCCTTCGTTGTGTAGAGGACTCAGACTACGAATCTCTCTCCCAATGGCAGTGCAATGGGAGAGAAATCAAAAGCGCAGTCAAGACCGGTCTCATCCTAGCTAAAAGTGAAAATGAAAGGCTACATTCAAGTCATCTTGAAATTGTACTTAAGATAAGGAAAGAGGCCAAAGAGTTCCAACAGAGTCAACAACTTGTGACAGTACAAGGGCATGAACGAGGTCAAATACGACTTAGGGAAAGTGATTGTTTATAAGGAGAGAAAGAGATTCGCAAGGAAAGCTCTAACTCAAGCTATTTACACAATATCTATAAAGTAAAACTATTTATAAAGTGTAAAAGTCGTATAAAAGTTATATAAAAGTCGTATAAAAGTCACATAAAAGTTATATAATCGTTTCCTTATATATAGTCCCCCCTTACTCTATCGCTTCTAGTTCTTCCACGTTACTCAGCCCGAAGGCGAGCACTTTTTACTTCTTATTTTATAGGTCTAGGTTTATTTTAGTAGAGCTTCTTAAACTCTTTAATAGCTATATAAGCGTTAACGACGTTATATAGTAGCTCCTATATTATTTCCTTAAGGTTAAAGCCCCTCTATAGTATACGGTACTAAAAGCCCTTTTGTCTTATACATTTTAAGTCTAATATTACTTTAGTCGCCTAGAGTTTCTCCCACTTTATATCTACCGTAATTAGTAGGGGTAGGGAGTTAAATTGTCCTAGAAGTAGGTTATTTAGAAAAGGCCGTAAAAGGTTAGTATAGAATAAATTAAAGATTAAGCCCAGTTTATGTAGTAATTTTAGCTAATAAAAGTAAGGGTTAAGCATATGCTTAATTTAGGAAGGGCTAATAAACTTATAGTCTAGCTTTGGAATAGGCCTAGCTAAATTAATATTATGCGTGCTAAGCAACACTATATCTCTAACTTAACACACTAGTGCCAGTAATCTATTTACGTTAATAAATTACTCTTATAAGGCTTAAGCTAATAATAGATTAATATAGAGCAATTTAGTAATCTTATACATCTTAGTAGTAAAGCTGTTGTCCTTATTATTGCGTTCTACTAAGTTTTTAAAGGCTGCGCATATTATTACTCAAGAAGGGCTAAAGTTTATTTAAGGGTGGTGGCCTATATTTGCAAAAAATAGGGATATTCTAGTTAAGTCGTTAATAATATTATAGGCTGCGAATTTAGTTAATAGAAGCTATTTATTCTAATCGTTTTAAGTAAAGCTAATATATTAATAAAGATATTACTTAAGGAATAAATTGGCGTTTTCTGTCTAGCTGTTGGTTTTAGGGTAATATACTATAGAAAGGGTGATATTAATCTATAAACGGTAGTAGACTACTTTCTAAAATTCCAAGACGAATACAGTCAAATCTCCTTAATACAATATAGGGTATATAACGATACCCTCTACATTACGATCTATACCCCTTAATTAAGCTTTTTTTGGTGTAATATTACGATAATCTAACTTTTGCCGATATTGTTAAGCACCTACTACCAATATCGGTATAAGCAGATTTTAATTTGTTAGATTTGACCTTTGCTTACCATAAGTTTAGCCATTAAATCTGTCACATAACGATTAAAATCCATTAAAATTACCCTCAGATCTTACTCTCTATACTTAATTCTATTTTATTTATTATGGCAAGACATTAAAATTATATAAGGTAACGCCGTTACGGCTTCACTAATTACAAGTGCTAGAAAATACGCGCCTACTACCAAAAATACCCCAGTCTACTATAATTAGAGGTTGCTTACTGGGTAAGTAACTTCCTCTATTACAATATTAATTAATCCTTAATATTAGAAATACTAAGTAATAATTCTAATAGCTTAATTAAGCTAAATTATAACGTGGGTAAAGTACTTAAGAATAAAAGAGAGCTGCTAAACATCCTCTTTTAGAGTAGGCTCTTTTTAAGTAGCACTAACGCCTGCAGAACTTTTGTATTCCTATTACTGGCGACCTTATATATACTGCCGCCACTTAATTATGGCAACAAATACCTATATTGGCGATAATAATTAAGCTAAAGTGGTTGCTTGGCTGGTTGGAAGGCTTTAAATCTTATAACGGTATTTATAAGAGAAAGCAGCATAGTAAGGCTGCCTTAGCCAATATAGATGGAGTAAAAGATCGCATAGTAGAGCTTTAAGTAATTATTAAACTTTATTTACTAAAGGATGTTTATAATATGGATAAGATAGGGCTATTTTAGAAGGCTATACTAGATACTATATTAGCTACTAAGGCTCTATTAGGAATAAAGAAGTAGAAGGCACAAATCTCTCTAGGCAATTGCTCTAATGTAGATGGCTTAGATAAGCCTCCTCTTCTTATAATTGGCTTATTACTAAAGCTATATTGCTTTACGCGCAATCGCATTAATATAGCCTTAATAAATATTATATAGAGGTATAATAAGAAGGCCTAGATAACAACGGTAATTATACTTAAGTAGCTTACCTGGTTTAATAAAAGGATGTATAGTAGGAAGATACTGCTTTTAATTAACGGCTTTAGCGCCCATAAAGCAGCTGTTTAAATACTTATTAAGAATGGCTCTCTTAAGAACACGCGCGTAGAGTTTCTTCCTCCTAATTACACCTTAGTATATTAGCCTCTTAATTAAGGAATAATTATAAACTTTAAGCTGCTCTACCAGTAATACTGGCTATAATTTATAGTAGAGGTCTCGCTTTAAGATAAGAATCTAATTAAGCAGATATACGTCTTATAGGCAATTTAATAGTTAGTTAAAGCTTGGAAGGAAGTTATACTATAGATAATTAAGAATTGCTTTATTAAATCTATGTTATTGAGCTCTTATATAGGCCCACAGCCTTATCCTTAAGATTATCTAGATCCTCCTATAGTTAATAAGATGCAGTAAATAGCAGAATAGCTACTTATAGTAGGAAGGATTTACGCCGTAATAAATATTTGGGAATTTATTAAGCTACTAGGTGAGGAAGTAGAAGATTTATTAGAGGATCTTATTAAGTATATAGTAGAGCTCTATGCAGGGCCCAATCACGATGCGGAAATGGATAAGGAAGTTATTAAGTAGCCTTAAATTAAGCTTAATAAGGCGCTTATAGCCTTATAAAAGCTTTGTCTTTATAAGGAGCAGCAAAGCAATTCTAATAGAGACGTAATTACAACTCTATTAAGGTATAAGCGTTAAATTTAAGGCTGATGATTTTAAAATACCAAGCAGCAATTAATTGCGATGTATTTTAGTGTAGCTAATTGCTTAATTATGAGTTTACGCACATAGATACATAATATTATTACTTAATTTTAATCTTGGGTGCATTTTATATATAAGTATGCAATATAACAATACCCTTAGTATTATAACATGCTCGGCTAAATAAACCATATCGTACTAAAGAGATTTGACTGTAGTAGTTTTCTATTAGAGACAATTAAGTCTAGCAGCCTATAGAGTTTCTATATGTCTTGTATAAAAAGCATTATAAAATTAGATACTTTTTTATTAGTTCTATAAGGCGTAAAATATCTATCTTTTAAAAGCCTATTAACTATAACTATAATTGCATTAAATCTATAGACTATTAGTTAAATTGGGCTAATAAAGTTAATAAATAAATCTCTCTATCTTTATAGGGCAATTAGAAGCGGTTTTAGCGTCCCCTAGTAACATAACTAGAAGGTTTTATTTCTTAGATATCTATCCCATATGCCGTTAAGGTGCGCCTTTAAATGTGGCCCGTACGCAAATATTAAAACATTAATAGTCGTCTCTACCATAGAACCTATATAGCTTTTTACCTTAATTAAACCACCATAATAGGCCGTAAACGTTCTTCCAATAATACAGACCTTGTTTAACCTAATTAGTACATTATACTAAAGAATAAGAAGGCAAAAATTCTACCCCCTAATCTATGGCCACTGCCCTATTTTAACCCCTTATTTAATAACCTCCCCTATACTAATGGCAAACCAAATTTACCACCTTATATTAATCCTATCAATCCTTTTGTATTATTTAAGCTTATATAGACGGACGAATTGCTTAAGGAGCTAGCTATTTATATAAACGAGTATATAAGGCTTTACCTATACTAGGAATATAAGGACAAAAGTAGGAAGGTTATAAGGCCTTTGTAACGGGACTAGCCCAGTTATAGTAGGAATGTCTTGGTGAAACACTTAACAGATAACTATCTAAAACTGTCTGCAACTGTCTGCAACTGTTTATAAATGTTTGCAACTGTCTACAACTATCTACAACTGTCTATAATTATCTACCACAATTTACCGTTTTCTACTAGCGCTATAATACTAAAGTCCGTTAAAGACTGTATGTATATATACGCATATATTAACCACCAAAACCCCTAACTGTTTAATTATATAATTCTCTTAGTATTCCTTTCTCTTTTTTATATAACATTTTATACTCTGCAAGAGCTATATACCCTTAAATTTAGATAGAATTTATATTATTTCTTTAAATCTTCCCTAAAGTCTCTTCGCGCCCTTATATAACATTATATTAAAATAACTACTATTAAAATAGCAAATAAACCTAAATCCCTTTTAATAACCATAAGTATTATATCCCTAGTTAGGGAATAGTTAACCATAATATAATAGTCCTTTATAGATACCTTAGCTTAGCAGTAAGCTGCACTAAAAGCCTAGCATTAGCAATTAATAGAAGTACTCTATAAAGAACGCCATAATACTAAGGCATATATATTAGAGACCCTAATAGCAATACCTATAAATAAGATTGAAATAGCAGTATCTAAACCTACCCTGTTAAATGCGAACACTAAACTAATAATAGTAGCTTAACCTATATATATAACAAACCCAGTACCTATTATAAAATCTAAAAAGCTCCCTAATCCTCTAATATTTAATAGAAATTAAAATAACCTACATTCCTTTATAACTAAGCTCCGTCTTAAGCTTTTAATAAACTTTAACTAATACCCTACTAAAGCTAGTAAGGTTAGCTATAGAATGTCTTATTTAAATAAGAACGCTATATAAACCATAGATCTATTCTTCCGTAACGGCACCTTTATTAATTTTAAAATCTTTATCTCCCTATTAGAATAAATATATAATAACGCTAGCTATAAATATATAGCTGTTACTAAACTTAAAAACCTATAATAATGGAACTAAGACTTTACCAGCTTTTTTTTTGGAATTTTTAGGCCTAGTTAGTAAACTAGATTAAAATAAAGCTGCTAAAGCTGCTACTCTTTAATAAGCTATTTTAAATAAAATTAGAGCCTAGTTAGTAGATAGGGAACTGCTAAAAAACCTATCCAAATTTGCTATAATATATTAATAAATTAATAAGGACCTTTAATATAACAAATAAACTTATTCTCTAAAGCTAACTATACCTTATATTTAAAACTTTACAAAACTGGTATATACCCTAAAGTATAACACGTCTCTAAAACCTAAAAGCCCTATATACAACCCTATAGACCTTAATGCCGCTTAATTCTATATACTCTTGGAAACTAATAAATAAAGAACTTAAGCCGCAAATGGAGAATGCTTTAGATATAGTAAAAAGGGATATATTTAAAGGAATTGCCAAACTTACCCTTTTAAAAAGGTCCGCCGTAGTTCCTCCCAATCCTTAAATTATACCTACTCTATAAATTATACTTAGTTGCCATAAACCATCTTACCTTTAGTTAACTTAGAAAATAAATTATCCTAGGGCCAAGTTACGCCTTAAGATAAAAAGTAGAAGAGTATAAGTGTCTAGGCTTTTCTAGCGCTAATATATAACACAACTCCTTTAATATACTTAGCGAAATTTAAATACTTAGAAAATGGAAGGAAGTATAAATCCTAATAGATAGCAGAGCTACTAGCATAGGCTTTATTAATACAAACTATACAAAAATTTAATACCTAAATTTAAAGAAACTTAATAAACCCTAAGGCCTATAAGGCTTTAATAGTAAACCCTTAATATATAGCGAACTAACGTACTACGCTCTAGTAAAGATGTGGATAGGTAAATACCTTAAATACATTTCCCTATTTATAACACCCTTAAAGTAATATAAAGTTATACTTAAATATAAATGGCTAAAGCAACACGACCCCTTAATTAGTTAGGTTAAAGAAATACTAAGGTTCTATATAACTTACTATATTAGGAAAATATTTGCAGGCTAGGTTTCAAGTCAACTTTGTTAAGCGCGTTTCGCGTAATTAACATATAATTGACCAACTTAACATGCAACTTAACTAACTTGACATGCAATTAACTAATTTAACATGCAACTTAACTAACTTAACACGCAATTGACCAACTTAACATATTTAAAAGTTAAATAATACGCAGTTAACTAACTTAACAACTTTAAAAGCTAACTACACATTCCTTAATATGCAATTGACATATTTAAAATTTAAATAACACGCAGTTAACCAACTTAACAACTTTAAAAGTTAACTGCACATTCCTTAATATGCAATTGAGGTAATGTAATATATTATTTTAAAGTTGTATGCCAATTACGTAAATAAATTTTTACTATTTTCTTAGCCTGTAGTATGCTAGCTTATAATATATTATATATTAGGATCAAAATAATTTTATATAATCTTATATAATCTTATACAATTTTATATAATCTTAAACAATCTTATACAATCTTATATAGTCCCATATAGTCTATATAGGTTTATTATTATATTATATATTACAGGTTCTATGCTAGCTTAGCTGCTTTTGCTATTTATCCTGGCTTCTATATAATAATGCAATACGAGTTCCTTTTTTAAAAAAGTTGTCTAAATATAGAGTATTATATTGGTCCCAATTAATATAATTATTAACATAGTATAAATCTAGACAAGAAGTAGCGGCTAAAACAATATACGCGCTTTATAGAATAGATGGCATTAAATAAAAGCAACCACCTCCAAGTACTTGCCTAGTATTTACACTTAAGCGCGGCCATCTTTTCACCTTAACTATGCCGTGTGTTAGATGCGGCAGTCTATAATTTAATAGCTAAAGCAGCTCTACCATAGGTCTAGTATACTATATATATATACCATACCTATCTAACCTTTTAATATCTAGAATAGTAATAATTAGCTAAAGCTAGCCTATAAGTCTTCCACCTAATAGCGTGCGGCCCTTTTTAATACGGTCGCCGTTATCCATATACTCTTAGACCCATATATAATCACGCCTTTACTAGTTAGAATATTGCTAATTTGGTATACAACGTACTACCTTACTAATTTAGCCCTTAAGGTTGGTTGCATTTTTTCCATCTCGTTTCTAACAGCGGATAAATGGATATATTTTAATAAGTAGGCGCTTAACCTATAAGGAGTCCTTTTCTTTCCGGTCTATATTGGAGTTCTGGGTATATTTGCCTTATAGTTTTCGCCTATACTTTTAGATAAATACCATAATGCCGTCTAGAAACCCTAGAATTTTGCAGTAGTTTGCTATATAAGATATATAAAGCCACGTCTTTAACCTAAGACGCCTCTAAATAAGATCTGTTGCCCTATCTATATCTTCTAAAGGCCACCAAAGCTTTACAACTGCTAAATACTATATTGGTTAAGTAACCTGCACCTCCAGATACTGGGAAGACTGTGGTACAGAATTACTATTTATAAAAGCTATTTCGTCTTCTATTGCTAGTACTGCTACCCATCTTAAATTATAAGAGTAGATTTGAGATAGCGAATCCTATTTATTTGTTAAGTTATAAAACGCCTTAATAATGTAACGGTGTCTAGCTTCGCCATTTGCGCTAGTGCAGTACCTATTTACGCATCCGTATAGGCAGATATTTTCCTTAAAATATATAAGGGCATAGAATTTTGGTATATTAAAATAGCCCATATTAGAATTCTTTACCTTTAAACGGAAACTTTAAAATACGCCTTTAAGCATATTAATTCAATATAGGGCGTGGTATATATATTGTAGTGTCTCCTCATTATAGGTGCAATACTAAGCCATAATAACGAAGTTATATACGGCTCTTATAAAATGCATAGCATATAGTTCCCTAGACGACAGTAGTAGGGTTAGTATAGCAACAAGTTAACAAACCATAGCTTTTTATTTACTACTTATCTATTAAGTAACTTTATTAAATAATAGATTATTAAACCGTTTTAGCCCTATAAAAGCCAGGACTTATTTAAAACGCTAATTAGGCTAAGCCTCCGTAGATATATTTGTTGTAGTTGTCTTTATTCCTTTTCTTTTTTTTTTTTTAGCTAGATAACATTGCCTACTAGTTTTTATACCTATTTAATAAGTTGTATAATAATATTCTTTAGAAGCTAATATAGAACATCTACTATTATGCTCTTATGGATATTAAATAGGTGATAATGCCACGCGAAATATTCTACTGGGTATACTTAGTTGTCTAAGGATGGAAGAATGTTCTCTAGTTACTAGCGTTTAATCTATCTTCTCATCTCCTTATAGGTGCGTGGCAGGTATTATTTCTTGGTTAAGTTCTTATACTTTAGAGGGGGGACCTAGTATATAGTACAGTGCTGTCGGCTTTTAATACCTATAAGCAGCACTTATTCTTTATAGTCTACCATTATTCTATATATAATTAGATAACATCATTGCATAAAATTATCCGTATATTAAAGGTCTACGCCGCTTTCTACAAAATGCTTAATTGCTATTATATTTTAGTTAATGGAATATAGCGTTAGAATACTAAAGCAGGACTTACGTTTAAGTATAGTTCTTATCGCCTTATAATATGCTTTACTTTTTATATCGTTATCCTTTTCTTTAATAATTAGTATAAAGCCGACAAGGATATTTACGGGGGATATCTATTAGCGCCAAACTTGTCGGTTAAGATTACCAATGGTAAGATATACCGGCTAGGCCAATTTGTTACTATAGTGTATTATTAGCTGGGTCTTATTAACTGCTATAAGTATAGGAACTACTATAGCACCGCTAAAAAGCTTGCCTTATGTCTTCCACCACCAGTTACCACTATATAGTTTGTTATAGACTTAGTGGTTATTGGCATTATAGAGTCTCTTTAGTGCATCTTTAAAGGGTTAATGGCCAATTAGAAAGGCAATTATATTTATAATATCCTAGTAAAGAATATAGTATTCCCTCTACTTAGAGCCTTTAATATTTAATTCTACCTTATACTCTAATTAGAGCTATTATTTGTCTTATATACTAAATAGAATAGCGGTAATCAGTTCCTCCTATTAATTTGCAGATTGGAAGCTAAGTAGGCTATAAAGTGGGCTAAGGCGGGTGTCTTTAAGTAGTGCGTTAACATCTCCCTTTATATAGCAAATGCGGTATAGCTATATTAAAAAGGCGTAATTAAACTCCGAATAAAAAGGATTATATGGTATACTTTGGCTATTGTTGTATTATAATATAGTAATATCTAAAATTGTCTAGTTAACTTACTGCATATTATTATTAGTTTTATATAAAATTGGTTCGTCCGCCTTTATATTCTTAGTTACTTTAAATATCTCTACTTTAAGTAATAATAATAACAATAGGACGCTTTTTTAATATAGTATACCGCACAGAGGCACTAGATGGGCATTCTACTTATATTCTACCGCCACTAGAGCATACTTATTGGTATCCATGTTCATACCGTCCGGTTATAATCGCGCGTTATCTAACTAGTAAGAGTGGTGGAATTAATTGCAAATTATAAGCAGTTGGGCCGCAATAAATATACAAGTGTTATATCTCTCTTCGCGTGCTTTTTTATAGACGTGTTAGTGGCTAGGTAGCTACCTTTTATAGCACTGTAGGTGTTAGTAAAGGCCGCCGTAACTCTTAGGGGTATAAAAATACCATAGACAGCTCCACTGCATTATCGCTAATTATATATTAAACAATATAGTATTATTTCCAGGCGCAAAGAGTGCGTATTATGGTACTAATGGTTAATTACCGGTATTTAATCTAAGCGGCTTAACTTTATGGCTGCTAAGAGTATACCTCTTATTTTCTTGCTAGAACTAGTTATGCTAAAGCATAAGTATAACTAGCTTAATACCAAGTTTAAGGACTTAAAAGAGTCCAAGGCAGCTAAACTAGGCGCTAAAGCGCAAATATAACTAGCTTAATACCAAGTTTAAAGACTTAAAAGAATTTAAGGTAGCTAAAATAGACGCTAAAGCGCAAGTATAACTAGCTTAATACCGAGTTTAAGGACTTAAAAGAGTCTAAGGCAACTAAACTGGACGCTGAAGCGCAAGTATAACTAGCTTAACACCAAGTTTAAGGACTTAAAAGAGTCTAAGGTAACTGAACTAGATGCTAAAGCGCAAGTATAACCAGCTTAATACTAAGTTTAAGGACTTAAAAGAATCTAAGGCAGCTGAAATGGACGCTAAAGCGCAAGTATAACTAGCTTAATACTAAGTTTAAGGACTTAAAAGAGTCTAAGGTAACCAAACTGGACGCTAAAGCGTAAGTATAACTAGCTTAATACCAAGTTTAAAGACTTAAAAGAATCCAAGGCAGCCAAAATGGAAACAGGAGGTGTTAAAAGGAATTCTAGAAATAAACTTTTAAAAGCCGTTAAAGATAAGTAGTTAGCCTATAAAATATAGGCTGTCTATTTAGTTACTTCGCGGGCTTTAAATCTATATTATTGCTAATACCCATTATCCGGTCTAGCCCTTTGGCATTACCCTAATAACAAATATAAGACTTCTAGGCAGCAGCTTAAGTTAGATATTAGTTAAAACTCTATATACCTAAAACCGGATATTGTGGTTCTAAGTACTAACTTATTTAGCTATCTTAAATTAATTAGCACTACCCTTAATCTTCCGTTTTTTCTTGCTATAGCTTATATAGAAACAACGGAATCTATAGGTCTGAATAGCTAACATCGTTAAGCTCTATAGCATTAGTAATAAATAATATCTTCGCCGTAGCTATGGTCCTATAGCCATTGCCTAAGAATACTGTATATTATTGTTTAGATAAATAAAGGGTTTTTAGGTACCATTAAGTCTTTAGTTTATAATGTCTAGTTTAGCTACTTTAGACTCTTTAAGTCCTTAAACTTGGTATTAAGCTTAATATTAAGCTAGTCACATTTGCGCTTTAGCATCTAGTTTAGCTGCCTTAGATTCTTTTAAGTCCTTAAACTCGGTGTTAAGTTAGTTATACTTGCGCTTTAGCGTCTAGTTTGGCTACCTTAGACTCTTTAAAGTCTTTAAACTCAGCGTCTTGTTAAATAGATATATTAGTACGAGCCTATACACTACTAGGGTGTGGAGAGCTAAAATACAGTTAGAGCCCTTTAAATAATTTAGTAGAAAAGAACGGGTTATTTAGGTTAGCCTATTAATTGGCTAGCTTAACCTTAACATCCCACCCTGGCTCGCGAAGATTAGGGCTATTTCTACCCGGTATGCTACCGTCAATCTATATATTGGCATCTCCCTTATTCGCAGCGGCTAAAGAAGCTTTAGGTATCTAGTCTCTAAAAGGTATTATAATACGGCTTTTAAGAGAGCCCGCTCTACGCTAGAGTTCTAGACGCCATATTATAGGTAGAGCTTATAGTAGTTATATAAGGCGGGATATATTTCTAGGCAGTATATGTTTAGAGAAATTGAGGCTAAGGTAAGCTTAATGTAGCTATGTTTTTAAAGACAAAGAGGCTATAGTATTGGTTTAGGTGGTTATAGAAGTTTAAAAGATTAAGTAAATAATAGTAGGAAAAAAAGGCATATAAATAAGAGTACGGTGTTATAGGGCTAGAGTAACAATAGCTATATTATAGATGGCTTAATATGCAATTTAGACTACGGGACCTATATGCAAATAAGTCTAGCAAATATCTTTAATATAAAGCGTAGTAGCTATAAGTGGGATCTAGGATACTAGTTTTGGGTTGCCTATACAGTAAACGTAATAGCTTACCAAAAAAATCCTTACTACTCTACTAAATTTAATTGCTATTGCGATACATATATAGGGGATAGGTTGGGCTTACTATAGGCTAGCAGGGTTAACGACACGGAAAAATAACGTTGGATATTTGCGGTAGAAATACTAGGTGTTGTATAAGGGTGTAGAATATAGCGATATAACTATATAGAAGTGTTATTGCTGTCCTAAATGCTGCCTATACCTACCCTAGCATTATCTACACTAACAAGCTGCATAGATAAGGTGGATAAGCTTTACTTTAAGCGCGAGACAGCTGTTAAACCTAGTATAGGTAGACTAGAATAAGGTATAGGATCTAAAAGCCAGCGCCCTAGGTAGGTAAAGTGGTTTAATAAGGTACCTCCCTATTAAATTTGGATACAAGTTTTACTAGCCTACTACTTTTATTGCCAGGATTAACGTTTAACCTTTTATATACCTATACCGTATCTGCTAAGGGATATACTAATAGAATAAAACAGTTTCGCGCATAATAGTAAATAGTATTTAATAGTCTTGGAATATCTGATAATGTTTTCTTAACTACTAACTTAACGTAAGTTAATAGGCCGTAGTTGCAGCTTAACCGTAACCGGTTAGAACTAGCAGCTAATTATAATAAATACCCCCCTATTTGAATTATTTGCAAACACCATATTAATAACACTCCTACTAATACTGCTATTAGTCCAATATATACTATACTAGTATACGTTCTTTTAAGTTGTTAATCTATATACGCCCTAAATATTATAGAAACAGCTATAAGGTAACCCATTCTAGCTATAAGCTATATTATCTACTAACTAGGCAAATACAGGAGCGTTACCATAGCAGGTAAACATAAAAACGCGTTATTAAACACTTAAACTAGTAGTAAGAACCCTACTTTAAGTTAATATATAATAAGGAAACGAGGACAACTAGTATAATTAACCTTACATCTCTACCTAGCCTACTGCTAGGGGTTGCCCATATCCTAGCTAATAGAAGGAAAAACGCGCTAGTAAAGAATGAGTATATAGAACCTAGCCAAAATAAGTAATATTGTAACTTTAGTCTAGTTATATCTGGGCGCAAAGAGGAGCAGGCATATAATAGACTCCATTAATATCGTATATAATATATTAAGCTGGCTAATAATGTATAAAATGTATATAGCCGCCTCCGGCTAAAAAGGGTAATATCTAATAATAAGAATAGCAACTCTGGTTTAGTTATATCTGGGTATAGAGAGGAGTAGGCATGCAATAGACCCTATTAACGTTATATATAATATATTAAGCTAGCTAACAATATATAGAATATATATGGCCGCCTCTGGCTAAAAAGGGTAATCTCCAATAATAAGGATAGTGACTGCGAGTCTATACCTATTTTTTTTTACAAAACAACAGCAACCAAATATTAATAAATCTACTAAATCTATTAATAATCTGGCAGCAGAACTAGCTTAGTTAAAGACATAAAGTCCCAATCTTTTGGTTAAGGTAGGTTATATATTTATATATAACTAGAGTCTAACTGCAATACTTAATAATCTTCTCTACGATTTGGCACTTGGCGGGCCTTAGCAAATAAAACACTCTCTTTGCTATCTAACCGCCTACCGCTATAAAAAGCAGCATCTTCGTAATATACCTCCAGCTCTTAATAATTGCGTATTGGTTTAAAATACTCTCCTATACGCCCAATCCATACCTTACCGCGTAAACAATTGCGTACTAGTTTAAAATACTCTCCTATACGCTTAATCTATACCTTATTGCGTAAACAACCAATATTTGGCTTTATATTCTCCCTAGTAAGCCGTGTTTGCCTAAACCCTAATATAGCTTCGTCTATAAAATAAGTAACCTCCCTCTAATACAGAGTATACTAACCTAGTATTTAATCTAAAGGGGACCTAAATAGCACCAGGGAAAGTAAAAATAAGTTAGACCATAAAGACGATTTTAACCTAACTACCGCGCTATAGGCAAGAGAAGAGTACCTCTGGACATTATAATGGCGATATATAAAAGAAAACCTACCTAAGAGACATAAGCCCATATTTGCGCTTTATAGGTCTATTTTATTAGCAAGGCTGGTAACTAACTCTAGGACTTGTAATAGGCATCTTATTAACCTATAGTTCGACCGCTTTCTAGGCCTTATTAAGGATATAATAAAAAAGGCATAGTTAGAAGCCATTTTAAAGCAGCCAAAAGCAGTATAAAAAAAAGCTAATTGTATTCCTAACCCGGTGTCCGCTTATAAGGTATCTATATACTAGAAATATTATATTAAATTATTCACTAATAATCTTAATATTATATATAGCTATTTAATATAATAGGGAACTTTAGGAACTACGTAATTATAAAGGCTCATATAGTTATAAGGGAGGTATATAGGCTAGGGTTTAACAACGCGCCTAAACTAATTGTGGAACTACTAACTAATTATAATTTTATTACGCTGGATTACACAAAGGTATTTTACCCGTGCTATTTAGTAAAATACTAATAAGAGTTAATAGCTAAGTAATAACCACTTCCATTCTAACGCAATAGTTACTAGCATAGCTGGTATATTTTATGGTAGAGGAAGGAACGGCCTTACCCAATTACCCTACTCTTATAATATGTTTAAAAAGCTTACCGGCAATACTATTACTTTTGTTTTAATAGCAATATATTATATAATTAGGGAGTACTAAACTAGGTCTAAGGAAACGGACAACTTTTATAGCACTATTATTAGCGGTTAGTGTATATCTAGTATTTTACTACCTATTATTATTCTCTAACCCGTTATAGAAGCCTACGCTAACCTCTTAGGTAGCTAGAACTAGATGTTTAGAAAACGGCAATCTAGAATCTGGCTACGGCTTTAGCCTACAATTATTAAACATAATACGGGCCTAATGCTGGATTAATTAACTATAGAAATTATTAAGGACCCATATAAAGATAACCTTAACGACCTTATAGCGGATCTAAGTAATAACGCAAGAGAGAGGTTCCTTATAAGCCTTAGCGACAACAAAACTAACGCAATTATTAACTTGGGCTATTTATTGGCGAGCTGGGCTATACTATCTAATCTACCAAGTCTGTCCTAAATGGAGAGCTCTAGAGTAGGCTAGACTAGTCTACCAAGTCTATCCCAAATGGAGAGCTCTAGAGTAGGCTAGACCAGCCTACCAAGTCTATCCCAAATAGAGAGCTCTAGAGTAGGCTAGACTAGTCCGCTAAGTCCGTCTTAAAGGGAGAGCTCTAGAGTAAGCTAGAAAATCTAGGGCCCTATTACTACTACAATATTTGCTAATTTAACTTTTGGAACTAACTAAGTTCGTTAAATTTAGCAGAATATACATCCTCCGCCCTAGTATACCACTTTGTCCTAAATACAGGAACTAGCAAGCCTAGGCCAGAAAGGTTTAAATCTAATAAGTTATTTATATAATTTAAGCAGTACTATAGCCTTGCAGAGGATAGCTATGGCTAGTATAGTAATAGGAAAGCAATATTAAATTTAATTAAGAATAAGGAGTAGTATATAAAGTTTATAATATATGCTTTGGACTCTAATATAGAGGAGCCGGTAGAGTTTTTAGTAGGAGATTATATATAGGACTTTCTATACTCTCCTATAGGATAACTACGACTTCTTTATTATATATACTAGCATTTAATTTACCTTTCTTTCGGCCTATATCTGCTACTCTTAGTAACTACTTTTTGGCTATATATATGTGCTATGCTAGTAAAGCTAAATGCTTGTAGTATATTATTATCGCAGGGAAAGCAGGAAAGGCCTTATGCTTTTAGAATATATTATAAAACAGTTAGGATATTATATTAAATTGTCTAAAATAATATAATGGATTGTATAAAGAAGTGTATATAATTTGCCTTACTAGCCTTATAAATAGCTTTAAAGTAGCCTTTGTTTATTATCTAAAATATACTATTGGTATAAAAGAGGTAGATGGCTTTAAATACAATTATAGTTGCAGGTTGCATGTAGGTTGCATATAGGTTGCGCGTAGGTTGCGCGTAGGCTGCGTACAGGCTGTGTGTCAAAAAAACATAATATAGGCTAGTCGGTCGAGTTGCCAAATGCCCTTAACTGCGCGCCAATTGCGTCAACTACCAACTATTAAGGCTATTGGTAGGGTACCATATTTTGCCAATATACTAAAGTTATTACTTAAAGAACTATTTACCCTATAAATATGCATATAACTATTTAAATTTAATATAATATAAATTGCCCTTATTATAAATCTATAACTGCTAATTATAGTAAAAAATATAAAGATGTTTTATTAAAACCTCTTAAAATTTATATAATATAGGCCGTACCTTTTATCTTATTAGTAAAAAGACGAGATTATAAAATCTTTACTATAACTATAGAAGATATTAAGAAAGCACTAGAACTAAAATAATATACTAATCCTTAACCTCTTATACCTAAAGAGTATTACAATCTAATTAATAAGTTTAAAAAATGATTTATAGACTAACTAGCCCCGTACTAAGATAAGTATAATTTTAAGATAAAACTTAAGCTTAGTATAATGCTAAAGTTTAGTCCGCTATATAGTATATTATAATAAGAACTACTTATAATATAATAATACCTTAATAAGTATCTAGAAAAAGGATTTATTCGCCCTAGTTAATCTCCATTTACCTTACCTATACTATTTATTAAAAAGCTAGGAAAAGGCTTAAGATTCTATATTAATTATTAAGCTCTAAATATAATTATAATTTAAAACTAATATCTAATTCTCCTAATTTAAGAGACACTTAACTATTTAGTAAAGGTATGGTACTTTATAAAGCTTAATATAGTTACTACCTTTAATAAAACCTATATATATATATTTATATATCCATTGTATTATACTACGTACAATACTGCGCATGCAGCCTTTAGGCTATAGCGCTATAGTTCTATATATATAAATCCTTTCTAGGCAGCTTAATATGTACTAATAGCTATATCCTAGTAGTTTATAAACCCCTAGGGGTTTATAGCTCCTTAGTAAAATACTAAGTTACTACAACTATTAGGTAATGAGAAAACGGTAGAAAAGACTATAAGAAATCCTAACGCCTGTCCCTATCCTTTTGTAATTTATTTCTGTCCTTTTGCTTTCTATTATCTATCTACTAGGAGCTTAGTAGGAGTTACCTCCTAAAGATCCTACTGCTATTAGCCACTTTCTAGTAGCTATTCCTGTCTTGTCTTGAAAAAGAAAAAGTGTCTTTCTTCTTTTTTTATGCAAAATAACTTCTTTAAAGAGAGAGAAGAGCCTAGTTGCCTTTGCATTTCCTTTCTCTCTTCCCTATATAGGCTACAGTCTAGTAGTAAGTGCTTAGGGGTTTGTATAGCGCTACATTCCCTAAAGCATTTACCTTCTTTATCCTTCCCTATAGTTTTAGAGAAGGATTTAAAGTAGCCTTTTCCTAGTTTTAGCTGGAAGAAGGCTAATTGTAGCAAATCTGTATATATAAGGGAGATAAGAAGTATATAGCTTTCCATATATAATAGGAACTCTTTAAATACCTAGTAATGCTATTTAGTATAAAGAACGGTCCTAATACATTTTAGTAATATATTAATAATACGCTTTATAAATTTCTTAATATATTTGTTACTGTATATATTAATAATATCTTAATCTACTTATCCTTGCTTTCTAAATATTAAAAATATATTAGAATAGTCCTTAAACACCTATAAGATACAGGCTTATAATATAATATTAAGAAATACAAGTTCTATACGTTTAAGGTTATATACTTAGGCTTAATTATATCTTATAATGGAATTAAAATAAACCCTAAGAAAGTTACTATAATTATAAACTAGGGAAGCCCTAGTAATATATAAGACATTTAAGAATTTCTAGAATTTATAAACTTCTATTATTAATTTATTAACCACTTTTTAAAAATTGCCTAACTATTAGTAAACCTAATAAAGAAGAATATAAAATTTAAATGGACCGCTAAATATAAATAAGCTTTTAATATCTTAAAATATTGCTTTATAACTACTCTAATTCTTACCTACTTTAACCCTAACCTTAAATATATTATAAAAATAGACTTATCTAATTATACCCTAGGAGGAGTATTATTGCAATATAATAAAAATAGCAAGCTATATCTAGTAGCCTTTCTCTCCTAAAAACTTATCCCTACTAAATTAAACTATAAGATATATAATAAGGAACTACTTATAATTATTAGATACTTTAAATAACAGCGTCCTAAACTTAAAGGATTATTATTCCTAATATGTATATTAATAGACTATAAGAACCTATAGTACTTTATAACTATAAAGTAATTAATATAGTACTAAATTTATTAGGCTAAATACCTCTTATAATTTAACTTTAAGATTATATACTAACTAGGTAAACTTAATTAGAAACCTAATATAATAATATAATAATTATAGAATCTACCTATAAATACTTTAAATAAATATATTATAAATTAATTATAGAT